>Ga0209697_10000932_pt1 | contig 47357 bp, 34 predicted proteins | sample AliMusrvi5mmetaG_FD_184115 | JGI IMG/M metagenome (GOLD analysis project Ga0209697, IMG submission 184115) | Freshwater lake bacterial and archeal communities from Alinen Mustajarvi, Finland, to study Microbial Dark Matter (Phase II) - Alinen... | ecosystem: Environmental > Aquatic > Freshwater...
TGGAGTGTTGCTGAAATATTACGAATAAATAAATTGCTGGAAGAATATTAAAATAGATTGAAATGAAAGTATTAATGTTTGGTTGGGAATTTCCTCCGCATATTTCCGGTGGATTAGGAACTGCTTGTTATGGATTGACTACAGGGCTTGCCAAACAAAAAGTAGATGTATTATTTGTTCTTCCCCGATTGTTTGGTGATGAAGAAAAAAGTAAAAATGGAGAGCACGATTTTCGTTTGAAAAATGCAAGCGATGTAACCATTAATTTTACCGGCACAAATACTGAAGAATTTTGGAAAAAGATTTCCTTCATGGAAGTTGATTCTGTCTTGATTCCTTACATGAATCCACAGGAATATTATAATATTTTGTCAAAAGAATTTGGAGAAAAGTTTCAACGAAAATCTTATATTTTTTCTGAACGGTTTGAATTTACTGGTAAGTATGGCAATAATCTCATGGATGAAGTGATGAGATATGCTTTGGTTGCCGCTAAAATTGCGGATTCTGAAACATTTGATCTAATCCATGCGCACGATTGGTTAACGTATCCTGCCGGCATTGCTGCAAAAGAAGTCAGTGGGAAACCTTTGATTGTTCATGTTCATGCTACAGAATTCGACCGAAGCGGAGAAAATATTAATCAATATGTTTATGATATTGAAAGAAAAGGAATGGAAGCGGCTGATAAGGTTATTACCGTAAGTAGTTTTACAAAAAATATTGTTGTAAATCGTTATGGTATTCCACCTGAAAAGATTGAAGTTGTTCATAATGCCGTTGATATTGGGAAAGAGAAATGTTACGATACTTATAAAAAACATGTAAAAGAAAAAGTAGTTACATTTCTTGGTAGAGTTACATTTCAGAAAGGACCAGATTATTTTGTTGAATCAGCGTATAAAGTTTTGCAATACGACAGTAACGTAAGGTTTGTCATGGCTGGGAAAGGAGATATGTTATATAGAATGATTCGCCGAGTGGCACAACTTGGTATATCTACAAAATTTCATTTTACAGGTTTTCTTGAAGGAAATGAAGTTGACGAATTGCTTTACATCAGCGATGTGTATGTCATGCCATCAGTGTCCGAACCCTTTGGTATTTCACCATTAGAAGCTATTCGTTCCAATACTCCAGTTATTATTTCAAAACAATCAGGTGTTGCAGAAGTGTTGAGACATGCAATAAAAGTGGACTTCTGGGATGTTGATGCATTGGCAAATTATATTTATGGACTTTTACATTATGATGCATTATCAAAAATGTTTATCAAGTATGGAAAAGAAGAAGTTGATAATTTATTATGGGACGACGTGGCGCGAAAAGTGAATACTATTTATCAGGAAATTTTAGTAAAATGATAGTTTAATTAATTTAAGATTCAGAAAAAATAATATATAATGAGAGCAATTTGTTTTTATTTTCAGGTTCATCAGCCATTCAGATTAAGACGATATCGTTTTTTTGATATTAGTAATGATCATCATTATTTTGATGATTATGCTAACAGAAGCATTTTGCGCAAGGTAGCTGAAAAATGCTATCTTCCGATGAATAATGTTTTGCTTGATTTAATCAAAGAATATGGCGCAAATTTCAAAGTCAGTTTTTCAATTTCAGGAACAGCTCTAGATCAATTTGAACTATATGCTCCTGACGTTTTAAAAAGCTTTCAAAAGCTTGCAAATACAGGTTCTGTAGAGTTTCTTGCTGAAACATATTCACACTCTTTATCAGCACTTAAAGATAAAAATGAATTTACGCGTCAGGTTACACAACAAGCTGAAAAAATAAATAAATTATTCGGGCAAAAACCAAAAACATTCAGAAACACAGAGCTTATTTATTCTGATGCTATTGGTGAAATGGTTGCCAATCTTGGGTTTGAACAAATGCTTACTGAAGGCGCTAAACATATTTTAGGATGGAGAAGTTCAAATTTTTTATATTGCAATGCAATCAATCCGAAGTTAAAATTATTGCTTAAAAACTATCAATTAAGTGATGATATTGCTTTCCGTTTTTCAAATCAAGCATGGTCTTCATTTCCTTTAACCACTGATAAATATATTGATTGGTTAAACAATATAAATCCGAAAGAAGAAGTAGTTAATTTATTTATGGATTACGAAACTTTTGGCGAACATCAATGGGCTGACAGTGGCATCTTTGAATTCATGAGACATTTGCCCGGAAAAGTTTTATCAAATACAAATTTTAAATTTAAAACACCTTCAGAAGTTGCAGCAGGTTTGCAGCCTGTTTCACCGATTCATGTTCCGTTTCCAATTTCTTGGGCGGATGAAGAACGCGATTTGACTGCATGGCTTGGCAATGAACTACAGAATGATGCTTTTGAAAAGCTATATTCTTTATCAGAATTAATTAAAGATTGTGATGATGAAAACTTGTTGAAAGACTGGAAATATCTGCAAACCAGCGACCATTTTTATTACATGTGTACTAAATGGTTTTCCGATGGTGACGTTCATAAATACTTTAATCCATATGATTCTCCGTATGAAGCGTTCATTAATTTCATGAATATTTTATCTGATTTTATTGAACGACTTGAAAATTATTCTTCAAATAAAAAAAATGTTGACAAACCTCTCAATAAGCTTGAAAATAAAGAGAAAAAACTTCCTTTGAAAAAAGTTAAAAAAACAAAAGAACCTAAAAAAGTTGTTAAAGCAAAATCAACGGCGAAAAAATCTGTTGTTGAGAAAAAACAAGCAGTTAAAAAAGTTGCTATTAAGAAGAAATTGGAAGTTAAAAAGGTTGCGGCAAAAAAAACTTCAACTAAAACGAATAGTTCCAGCATAACTAAAAGCAAGAAGAAAAAATAAATAGTATTTTTGCATTATGAAACAATTTCTAAAAATACTTTCAGTTTCTTTCTTAATAATTTCTACCAGTTGGTTATTTACAAATGCTGTTGTTAATCAGCATTCTCATATTACTAGCAATGGAATTATTATTACACATTCACATCCTTACACTGCAGATAAAAATAGTCAAAGTCCGTTTCAATCTCATAAACACAGCACAAATATTGTTTTTCTTCTTGATCAATTTTCAAATCCTTTAATTAGTTTTATTGGCATATTTTTCTTGATTGCAATTATCGGACAAATTGTTTTAAGTTTATTCTCCAAATATATCTTCAGAGTACCTTTAAAAGATTATTTCTTTTCTGGCATTTACAGAGCTCCACCGGCTCTTTCGTAAAATTCATTTCTTATTTTTTTCAAATTCATTTTTTCTTATTCTTTAATAAGAATGCGTTTGATATTTTCACTAATTAATTTTTTAAAAAATGAAAGCAAAGCATTCATTAGTATTACTGATGTTTTATTTGATAAGTAGTTATGGTTATTCGCAAACACAGCTGACATTGAAAGATGCATTTCTGTTGGCACGGAAAAATAATCCTTTTTACAATGCAGAAAAAATGAATAGCGATATAGCTAAGTCGGATATTACAACTGCTAAATTACAGTATAATCCATCATTTAATATTTCATATATTCAAGTTCCAAATTCAAAATATTTCCCTGAAAACACTAGGTTTCTAAACCCTGAAAACAGACAGATCAGTTATCAGGTCAGTAAAACATTTCAGGTTCATGGACAAAGAAAAAATAAAATTTTACAAGCTGAAAATGATTATCATCTTTCAGAAATAAATTTAAACGAATATGAACGAAATTTATTTGGCGATGTTTCCGACAAATGGCTTGATGTTTGGTTTGCTACACAAAAGTTGGTTATTCTTAAACAAGCAAAAGCGAATTCAGATACATTACTAAAAATAAATCAAATCCGTTTGAAAGATCAGGTCATCACAACGACGGAGTTCCTACGTACGCAAATACTTTCAGATCAATATAATTTGATGCAAGTAAATGCGCAACAAAGTTTGAAAACGCAAATCAATGAACTATGCTTTACTTTAGGAATAAATGATAGCATTTTAGTAAATGATAATGATGCTCAATTTTATCTTCCAATTCCTGATAAATACGACACTATTTTAAATTATGCTTTGCAAAAACGAACGGATATTATTCTAAGCAATGGGCTTGCAGAAAAAGCTAGAACAGAAATTCAATTACAGAAATCATTAGCTTATCCGCAACCGGAAGTTGGTTTAAATTATGGTGCACAAAATCAAGTGCCTTATGTTGGCACTTATCTGGCAATTCCGATTCCTGCATTTAACCGTAATCAGGGAGAAATTGAAAAATCGAAAATTGCTTTAACCCAAAGCCAGAGCTTGCTTGCAGCCAATATATTAAAAGTTAAAACTGAAGTTCAAACTGCATATAGCGAATATGTGACATATAAATTTTCGTTTGAAAAATATAAGGAAATATTTAATAAATCGGAAAATGTATTGAAAACAGTGCGTTTTAGCTACCTCAAAGGTGGAACAACAATACTTGACTATCTGGAAGCTGAACGCAATTGGTTTGATCTGCAAAATGAATATTATGAAGCATATTACAATTATAAAAAAAGTTTCTTACAACTACTGTTTGTTAGCAATTTAACAGAAACAATCTTAAAGTAATTTATTAAAAAATATTTTCTATGAACACATTAAAAATTTTATTAACTATTTCTGTAATATATATTTCAGGATGCAAACACATTGAAAAAAATCCTGAAAATACAGTTGTTGAAGCTGATCCAATTGTAAAGGATGGTGGCAACTTGATTGAGTTTCCGGCTCATTCAAACAAAGCTAGTTTTTTTAAAACAATTACTATTGACAACACAAATTGTTTGCTTGATTTTTCAGCACCGGCAACTGTCATAGGGCGAGTTATCAAATCAGATGGCAAACTTTTTAAAACTATAATTTTATTTAATTCCACTGACATCACAACTGTTTATTTTTCGTATTTGCAAAATTTAGATTTATTAAAAACAGCTAAAATAAATTTCGACAGAGTGAATGATCTTTTTAAAAACGGTGCTGCTACTGGGAAAGAACTGAATGATGCATCAGCTGAATTAATGAATATTCAAAATGCAATTGCAGGTTTTGAAGCTCAATTAAGAGAATCTGGATTAAGTCCGGATATTATGAAAACAGCACCATTGGAAACTGTTTGGTTGATTTGTGATTTACCAGAATCTGAATTAAATATGATTAAGAAAAAACAAAAATACAAATTAGAATTTCCCAGTTTCCCAAATGAACAATTCAATGCAAGTATTGATATGATTGCTGATGTAATGAATACGGATACAAGAAAAATTAAAGTTCGTCTTTCATTGTTTGATAATGAAGAAAAAATTAAACCTGGCATGTATGCAAAGGTAAAGTTTGAAGCACAACACGAAGGATTGATGATTCCTAAAAAAGCGCTGATTAGCGCAAATGCGAAGTATTATGTGTATATTAAAAAAAGTGATCTGCTTTATGAACGCAGAGAGGTAACTATTTCTTCTGAAACAGACGATTTTATTGAGATTGCAAGCGGTATTCAAAAAGGAGAACAAATCGTTACAACAAACGTGTATTTGCTGAAAGGCATTAATATGGGCATTTAAAGGAACAATCCTTAAATAAATTATGAAATGAACAGACTTATCAGATTTATAATAAAAAATAGAAATATTGTTTTAATCATTGCCTCATTAGTTGCAATAATGGGTGTTTGGGCGTGGTATCAATTGGAGATTGAGGCATATCCTGATATCAGCGACAATGATGTTGATATTATTACGCAGATGAATGGGCTGCCTGCTGAAGAAATGGAACAGCAGGTGACAATTCCGATAGAACGTGCATTGAATACGGTTCCGGGTATTATATCAAAACGATCTAAAACAATTTTTGGTTTATCAAAGGTATGCTTGGTTTTTAATGATAAAACAAATATATATTTAGCGCGTCAGCTTGTACTCGAAAAATTAAAAGATGCAGAACTTCCTGAAGGTGCCGAACCTGTGCTTGCACCAATGACTATGGCTATTGGCGAGATTTTTCGTTATGTGATACAAGCACCAGATACAGTGCCAATTACTTATCTGCGCGAGTTACAGGATTATGTAATTATTCCAAAACTGCTTCAAGCTGAAGGCGTTGTTGATGTTGCCAATTTTGGTGGATTGGTAAAACAATTTCAGGTTGTAATAAATCCTTTACATTTAGAAAAATATAATCTAAAAGTTCAGGATATTTCTGATGCAATTGCAGCCAATAATAAAAGTACTGGCGGCAACTACATTCGTATTGGTTCAACACAAATGAACATCAGAGGAATAGGCCGCATCAAAAAAATTGATGATATAAAAAATATTGTTGTGGATAATCGAAAAGGTGTTCCAATTCTTATAAAAGATATTGCAAGTGTTGAGATTGGCAACCTGCCACCAACCGGAGTGCTTGGTTTTATTGACAAATCAAAAGGAACAGCTCAAAACAAAGGAATCGAAGGAATAGTTTTACTAAAAAAGTTTGAAAATCCTTCAAAAACTATGGTAAACGTATACGACAAAGTGGATGAACTTAATAATGAAATTTTACCAAACGGAATAAAAATTCAAACGTTCTACGATAGAACAGAATTGGTCGATCTCACGATTCATACGGTAGCTAAAACTTTAGCTGAAGGAATGATTATCGTTTTATTAATTCTAACATTGTTTCTCGGCAATTGGAAAGCTGCTGTTATTTCATCTTTGGCAATTCCTTTTTCTTTATTGTTTGCTTTTATTTGCATGTATTTAATTGGCATTCCTGCAAATCTTTTATCACTCGGAGCTATTGATTTTGGTATTATTGTAGATGCGGCTGTTGTGATGGTTGAAGCGATATTCCGAAATATTTGGCAGGCTTCACTTTCAGATGATGAGAATAGTTTACAAAAAGTTATTATCCGTTCATCACGTGAAGTGCAACGACAAATACTTTTTTCTGTAATCATTATTATTGTTGCGCTTTTGCCGATGTTTACGCTTCAACGTGTTGAAGGGCGGTTGTTTTCGCCAATGGCATGGACACTTTCGTTTGCAATACTTGGTTCAATGCTCTATTCAATAACAATGGTACCAGTACTTGCAACATTCATCTTCAACAAAAAAACGACTGAACATAAAAATTATTTATGGAATCTAATTCAAAAAGGATATGAAAAAATTCTTCATTATGTATTAGTTATACCTAAAACAACTGTGACTTTCGGCGTAATCATTATTGTATTAGGGCTTTTTATCGGCACAAAGTTAGGAACAGAATTTCTTCCAGAATTAGATGAAGGATGTATTTGGGTTCGTGTATCACTTCCTGCGGGTATTTCGCTGGATGCAGCGCAGCAATATCCACAATTAATCAGAAGTGAATTAGCAAAATATGATGAAGTGAAAGGTATTATGACTCAACTTGGACGTAATGATGATGGTACTGATCCATTCGGACCAAATAGAATTGAAGCGATGGTTCAGCTTAAACAACCTTATAATTCTTGGAAAATAAAACGTTCAAAAAAAGAACTTGTCATTGATATTAAACATCGCATAGAAAGTTCAATTCCAGGTGCGAGTATTACGATTACTCAGCCAATTATTGATATGGTTACTGAAGCAGCTACAGGTTCGTCTTCTGACCTTGCAGTATTTATTAATGGGAAAAATATTGATACATTGAGAAATTATGCTGAACAAATTTTATCAATTTCAAAAAAAATAAAAGGCGCTTCTGAAACAGCTATTGAACAAGAAAAAAAACAAACTCAATTGGAAGTTGAAGTAGATAGAAACGCTGCTGCGCGTTATGGTGTCAACATAGCTGATATTAACGCTGTTCTTGAAATGGCTATTGGAGGAACACCTGTAAGCTCATTGTGGGAAGAAGAACGCAAGTTTGATATTATTTTAAGATTTACAGCAGAGAGTAGAAATACGCCGGAACAAATCGGAAAAATTCTTGTTGCATCTAAAACAGGAATGCGAATACCTTTAAATCAACTTGCACGAATCAGGCTGGCAGAAGGAGAAACCATTATATGTCGATCTTTGGACCAACGTGAATTAGCAGTAAAAACGAATATACGAGGAAGAGACCAAGGTAGTTTTGCCAAAGAATTAAAGCAAAAAATTGATGCACAAATTAAATTACCTGTAAACTATTCGTATGAATTAGGTGGTCAATTTGAGAATCTAAAACGTTCACAAAATAGATTATTTGTTATTATTCCAATTACTTTACTTCTGATTTTTTCTATTCTTTTAGTATTATTCAAATACAAATTTAAGTATGCGCTAATCGTTATAACGAACATTCCATTTGCTGTAATCGGCGGTATTGCTGCGTTGTATCTCCGTGGCATTAATATCAGCATATCGGCAGGTGTTGGTTTTGTTTCATTGTCGGGTGTTTGTGTGATGACAGGCGTGCTTTGGATCAGCTATCTAAACAAACTGAATCAAAAAGGAACAATGCCAATCAAAGAAGTGATAATTAAAGGTTCTCTTGTGCAATTTCGACCAATCTTTTTGGTAATGCTTATTGCAATCATAGGATTATTGCCTGCTGCATTGAATACCGGTGTTGGTTCTGATGTACAGAGACCATTGGCTACTGTTATTGTTGGAGGATTAACAACTACTTTATTGTTTACACCAATCATTTTACCGCCACTTTATTTGTGGTTGGAGAAAATAAAAAAAGCAATTTAAAACTATATAATCATTTATTTTCGTCGATAATATTTCATTATTCTTTTCAATTTTTCTAAATTTATATTTATTTTTAATCAAAATTTAGATTAATGGAAAAGTTAACGGACAATAAATATGAAATTCATGATCTTTTGAAAAGAAGATGGAGTCCGAGAGCTTTTTCAAATAAAGAAATTGAAACAGATAAATTTTTGAGAATTCTTGAAGCTGCACGCTGGGCGCCATCAGCGTTTAATGAGCAGCCATGGATTTATTTTCTCGGGTTTAATAATGATACTACTTACAAAAAGATTTTTGAATCTTTAACTGCATCAAATCAGACGTGGGCTTTTTCAGCGCCGGTATTGATGGTGTGTTGCAGCAAGAAGCTATATTCTATTGGAAAAGAAAATAAATATTTGGGTTACGATGCCGGTCAATCCGTTGCCCACATGACTTTTCAAGCAATGCAGGAAGGAATATTTATTCATCAAATGGCAGGATTTAGCATTGAAAAAGTCATAGAAAATTTTAAATTACCTGATCAATATACTCCATTTACTGTCATTGCAATAGGATATATAGGTAATCCTGATTCATTACCGAATGATTTAAAAGAAAGAGAATTGGCAGTTAGAACAAGAAAAAATTTGAATGATTTTATTTTTCAAGACGAATTTGGAAGCACTCATGAAATTGTAAAACCGTAACAAAATTATTTATGAAACTTTCAAGAAAAACATATTGGTTTATTTTAATTATATTCTGTATGGCAGCATTAATAAGTGTTTTCAATATTTATAAAAAACAAGATGAGAATGAAGCTAAAAAATTTATTTCAGCGCATGAATCAAAAATAGCTCCATTGATTCGAGAAATGTCAGTTGCTTATTTTAATGCGTCTATCACCGGAGATACCAATGATTTCAACAAATCTGCCGAAATGGAAATTAAATTAAATAAACTATATTCTAATAAAGAAGAATTTAAAAAGATAAAAAGTTTTGTTGAATCAAAAAATATCACTGACACTTTACTGAAACGTGAGCTTAAGCTAATATATAATGATTTTTTACGCAAACAAATCAGCGAAAAAAAATCAGAAGAGATCATAAATTTATCTAATAAAATTGAACAAAAATTTACAACCTATCGAACTTCATTTGGTGATAAAAAAATATCAGACAATGATGTTAATAATATTTTGAAAAACAGTACTGATAACAAGGAGTTGAAAGACGTTTGGAATGCCAGTAAAAAGATAGGGGGAATAGTTGCTGATGATGTGATCAAAATTGTTAAACTCCGCAATCAAGCGGCAAAAGAGCTTGGATTTAAAAATTATTATGAAATGGAATTATTGTTGGATGAACAGGATCCTGCTGAAATTGAAAAGATTTTTAATGAACTGGAAAACTTAACACACAATTCTTTTGTTCAAGTAAAAGATGAAATCGATACCTATTTATCTGCACGATATAAAATACCTAAAAATGAACTAATGCCATGGCATTATCAGGATAGATTTTTTCAGGAAGCTCCAAAAATTTATGATGCTGATCCTGATAATTATTATATTGGAAAAGATATTATTAAACTGGCAAATGGATATTATAATAGCATTGGATTGGACATTTCAAAAATACTTTCAAAAAGTGATTTATATGAAAAACCAGGGAAAAACCAACATGCTTATTGCACAGATATTGATAGAAGCGGCGATGTGAGAGTGCTTGCCAATGTAAAGTCAAATGCATATTGGATGAACACCATGCTGCATGAAATTGGTCATGGAATTTATTTTGAAGAAATAGATAAATCATTGCCTTATACATTGCGCGAACCCGCTCATACCTTCACTACAGAAGCCATTGCTATGATGTTTGGAAGATTAGCCGGCGATCCTCAATGGATGTTTGAAATGAAATTGATTAATAAAAGTGAGAAAGATAAAATGGAAAATGAATCTCACAAAGCATTACGTTTACAACAAATTGTGTTTAGTCGTTGGGCGCAAGTGATGTATCATTTTGAAAGAAGTTTATATGAAAATCCTGATCAAGATTTAAATAAAAAATGGTGGGAGTTGGTTGGAAAATATCAGTTTTTGAAATGTCCGGAAGGAAGAAACGAACCTGACTGGGCTTCAAAGATTCATATCGTTTCTAGTCCTTGTTATTATCATAATTATTTATTGGGAGAAATACTTGCTTCGCAATTATATTATTATATTTCAAATCATGTAATAATAAAAACATCCGATAATAATAATCAATTTGTCAATCACCCTGAAATAGGTATTTTCCTGAAAGAAAAGTTTTTTAAACCCGGCAGAAAATGGAATTGGGACGATTTAATAAAATATGCTACAGGTGAAAATCTCACTGCAAAATACTATGCCATGCAATTCATAAATTAAAATTTTGCAAAAATTATTTTAGACTTTTTTGATTGAAAAAAATTCTTCTAATATTTTTCATTATTCCTGTTCGCCTTTTGGCTCAAGGGAAAGAGCAGTTTAATGATGTTCGAAGAGATGAAAACGGAATTCGCATTGTTTTTTATAATGTCGAAAATCTTTTTGACACGATTGATGATCCTACAAAAAACGATAATGAATTTCTGCCAAACAGCAAGAAAAAATGGAACAGCAGTAAATATTGGCAAAAACAAAAATCAATTGCAAAAGTTTTAATTGCTGTTGGAGGATGGGAAGCGCCTGATATTATTGGGTTGGCAGAGATTGAGAATAGGCAAGTACTTGTAAATTTGACAAGATCAACGGCGTTGAAAAACTTTCATTACGAAATCATTCATAAGGAATCGCCTGATATTCGTGGTATTGATGTGGCTTTGATTTACAGACCTGAAAAATTCAAAGTGATAAAATACATTACTTTTCCGGTGATTTATCTAGGGAAACAGAAATCTGTTACCAGAGATATTTTGTATGTAAAAGGATTGGTGAAAAACAGAGACACAATTCATATTTTTGTTAATCACTGGCCTTCAAGAATGGGTGGACAGCAAAAGTCAGAACCACATAGAAAGTGCGCTGCATCAGTGCTTCGGTCAAAAGTGGATTCTATTCTTCATGTCAATAAATTTTCAAATCTAATTATCATGGGCGATTTTAATGATGAACCCGATGATATAAGCATTTCAGAGATTTTAAAATCAAAAAAAGAAAATGAAAAATTATCTGAATCTGATCTTGTAAACCTTATGTCAACAATTAAAGAGCAGAACAAAGGTTCTTTATTATTTAAAGATAAAACAGGCGTTAACTGGTATGCTTTTGATCAAATTATTGTTTCAAAATTATTATTGAATCAAAAGAATAAGATACATGTATCAAAAGATAAAGCGCATGTTTTTAGTACAGATTTTCTTTTTAAAGAAAAAGAAGATGGTTCTAAAACATTACGTAGAACTTATATTGGTCAACATTACACTGCTGGGTTCAGTGATCATCTGCCTGTTTATGTTGATTTTATTGTAATTCCAGATAAAAAATAAAAAAGGTGTTAGTTTTTAGATAACACCTTTTTTTATCAAGAAAATAAATTTATTTCATTCTTAATTTTTTCAAATTTTTTAATGCGTCAGAAGCTTTGGAATCATTTGGATCCAATGCAACAACTTTTTCTGCATTTGAAATAGAATTATCTAAATTTTGCAATGCAGAAGTTTTATTTTTCTTTGCTTCTTTTTCATATTGAGCATAAAAAGCAAATTTCAAATAATTATATGCTTCTATTAGATCTCTGTTGAATTTAGGAGTATTACTATTTTCAAGTAATGAAATTACTTTTTCATAATTTGGTTTCGCCAATCCTTTTATTGAATAAGGATTTTTAGGATCTGAAGGTTTGTCTATAATTGCATAAATTCTTGCTCTGAATAAAAAGCCTAAATGTGGAGTAACTGATACCTGTGAAAATTTTGAAAAAGCTGAATCGGCTTTAGTAACATATATATTAATAGTTGCAGTATCATTCGCAATTGTATCATTTGCAATCATGTTATAACAACTTTTACCAAACATGAAATAGGTAGAACCTACAGGCTCTTTAAATGAATTTATATACTTGTCATATGAATCTGCAGCATTTCTGTATTTTTTGTTTTTTTCATAAATCTTTGCAATATTCTCAAAAAGATTGATTTTACTACTGTCCATGTTGATAGTATTTTCATAATTAACAATAGCTAAAGAATCTTTACCACTTTTTGAAAGCAGGTTTGCGTAATATTCATAATCTGTTGACTGAATTTTAGCTTTATCAATCAATTTGAAAAAAATATTAATATAGTCCATTCCTTTAGTAAAATCAGCGGTTTCATAAGAAGTATAAGCAAGCATACGAAGCGTATTTGTGTTTTTAGGTTCTCTCTGATATAATTCATTAAGAATATTTATAGCTTGAGTATAATCTTTGTTGTAAAATAACATAGCTGCATAACGAACATGGTCATTGAGAATATAATCTGACTTTGAAATATATTTATTATATGTTTCCACAGCTTTATCATATTTTTTTGCCAATAAATAAATTTCTCCTAATTCGCGATAAGCAGGAACATAGTTAGAATCCATTGAAATTGATGTAAGAAAAGCATCAATAGCTTCTTTAACGATTTTTCCACGCAGATAAACCATCCCTTCTTTAAAGTAAGCTTTAGCGCTGTTTTTATCATAATAAATCGCTTTGTTGTATTCATTAATTGCTTCACCACCATTTTTATCTTTAGCTAAAATCATATCTCCATATTTTAAATATATGTCAGGATTTGATTCTTTAATATCTTTTGCTTTTTCAAGATATTTTTTTGCATTATCAAAATTTGTTTTTTTGCAAATGGTCCATGCTTCAGCAAGAGTAGTATAAAAAACTACATCTTTTCCTGTAGCAGAAATTCCTTTTCTGAATTGTTCAGTTGCAGCTTCTTCGTTATCTTTTTGAAGGAGAACTTTTCCAGTACCTATAAAATTATAGGCATCTTTCGGATTGACTTCAATTCCTTTTTTATAAAAATAATCTGCAGAGTCAATATTATTTGTATAAAAATAAGTTTCTCCGAGATAATAGAAATTACGGGCATTTACAGGATCTTTTTGAATCAGCGTTTGAAAAATCTTTTTCGCTTTTCCGTATTGTTCATAATCAATTTGTTTAATTCCATCTTCCTGTGTTTGTGCAAATCCATTTAAAATAGGGAGCATTAAATAAAGAAAAAAATACTTTTTCATCTGTTTTTTTATTTTTTATATTAGTTAGTGTAATTTTATATTTTTATTTTTCATGCAAATTAACAAGGTTTCTTCTAATTTTACAAGAACCATGCTATCAAACTTATTTATTATTTTAACTATTTTAAATAAGGTTCATCGGTTACTTCAATTACTCTTACAGGCTGTGTTGCTGGCAGAATACCTGCTTTGTATATGATTAACTGTCCTCGGTAGCTGGCAAGAAATGCTGAAAAGCCTGTAGCAAGCCCAGAACGCGGTTCACTGTTGATTACATAAATTGATCTTGTCAATGGATATTTCCCTTTAGAAATATAATATTGAAAAGGTTGGCAAGTATTCTCAAATGTGGCAGTATCATGCATTGTCAATCTTGCAACATTGACTTTATCAAGAAATGACATTGAAACAGAATCCTTGCTATTGCAAATCCAGCTTACGCCTATAATTCCTATGGCATTTGGATTCTTGGAAATAAAATCAACAACATCTGTATTATAATCCATTGCTGAAAGATTTTTTGAAATTTTATTTTTCTCACAAATTGAATCAACAACAAAACGAACTGTGCTGGATTTGGCATTATCAAATACGACTTTGATTTTATCCAACTTTGATTTTTTGTTTATCTGCTTCCATGAATTGATATTTCCGCTCATTATATCTCTGATTGTTTTTAAGCTCAACATCGTATCATTATTATTTTTATTTAGAATAATTGCAATTCCGTCGGTTGCAATTTTAATTTCTTTTGGGAAAAAACGTTTGCTTTTAAAATAATCTTTTTCATTCTGATTTAGCGGACGAGCAACAACAATCAAACGTGTAGTGTCTTTTATCATTGCATCAAAGACTTCCAGTTCGGGTTTATAAACTACATTGATTTTTGCAAATTTGTAAATTCCTTCAAAAACATTTTTTTCTGATTCAATAAAAGGTTTAAATGTTTCATCGGCATAAATAATAATTTCACCGGTTGTAGGTGTATCAGTGCGTTGAGTAGTATGATTGCATGAATAAAAAATAAAAATGATTATCCAAAATGGTGAAAATATTTTTTTTAAAATTTTTTTTTTATTTATCATGTTTTAAAAATATTAATTATTCTGATCTGAATTTTTATCTTTAAATATTCTATATCCTCTAAAAATACCGTAAACAATAACAATCACGCCAATACCATTTTTTTGAATAGGAGTAAGGTGATTTTGCAATCGGTCAGTAGTCAATAAAAAAACACCTATAACTAAATAAAAAACAACCATAAAATAACCAAATCCTTTGATTGTTTTTTTTAATAAATTTTTATTCTTTAGTTGTTCAGTATTCATAATGTGTGTGATATTTTCAGCCTTGCAATTTACAAAAATTTATTGGTGTGATTTATTTAATAAACGAATTAATATGATACTTTATTTCATCTAAAAAAAATATTTTTTTAAAGTAAAAATAAAAAAACCTTAATCTGTTAGTTGATTAAGGTTTTTCAAAATTTTTAAATTTTTATTAATGTTTAGCTAAAGTAAATTTAACCGGTAAAATAAATTTAACTCTAACCGGACGTCCATTCTGTTTGCCAGGTATCCAAGCAGGCATGGATCTTACAACGCGCATTGCTTCATCATCAATGTTTTTACTTACTGAACGAACAACTTGTACATCCTTAATTTTACCATCTTTAGCAACTTCAAATTGAATATAAACTGTACCACTAATATCATTGTCGCGTTCGTATTCAGGATAATTCATGTTTTTATTAAGATATTCGTAAAGTTTTTCAATACCTCCTGGGAAATCCGGTTTTACTTCAACACCATTAATATCAACCAATACATCAATATCGTTATCAATCATTTTAGGTTTATCTGTAAGAATAGAAGGATCAATCGGTGAGTCATCTCCTTTAAGATTGTTGACAGCACCGATTTCAATAGGTTTTTCCTGCAATTGTTTTTGAGTAAGAAGACTATCTTCTTCTTTGGCAGTTGCATCTGCTTTTGGAATTACGAATTGTATTGTTTTTCTAACTATTTCCTGTTCTTCAGGAATGATTGGTTTTGCTTCTTCCTTTTTTTCTTCTTTTTGCTTGTTGATAATATCAAGCATTGTTTTATCTAATGCAAAATCTTTTTTCTTTTCAGGAATAATATTTTTAATAATGGTTGGCATACTCACAGCCAAGCTGAAAAGTAAGCATCCAATGACAATTGAAATAAAATGCCTTCTGTCTGAAGTTTTCCTTATGATAAATGCACCATAATCTTTGTTTTTTAATTCAAAAATCATATCGCACCAATCGTTTGAAAATATATTTGCGCTTTTAGCCATTTTCCTTTTTTATTTTTTTAAAGATTTTTTATCAAATCAATTTCTTCCTTTTTTATATCATCTATTGCATAACTTGGTATATTGCATATTTGCATTTCATCCAGTACATCCACCAAATTTTTATAATTCGCATCATCAGTCGCTTTGATTACAACAAAAGGAAGATTCTTTTGAGATTTAAAATCACTTTTTTGTTTTTCAAAAATGCTGTCATTCATTTTTGTAATACTTCTTTTCCTTTTTAATTCAATAACCTGTCTAACTACTTTTGAATTTTTTTCAAGTAAAAACGTTCTTAATCCTTTTGGAGAATAATCTGTTTTAATTGGCGTAGGATATTTCCCTGATTTATCAGGCATCCCAACATAATAGTATAACTTATCGTTTTTATCTATTAATATGGTAATCATATTTTCAGGTTTTTTAACCGGGCGTTTCATATCCGGAGGCGTATCTTTTGAAGGCATTGCTATTTCCATTGTCTGTGGTTTGATCAATGTGGTAGCAAGCATAAAGAAAGTAATCAAAAGGAAAGCAAGGTCAACCATAGGAGTTAAGTCTATTCTGGTAGATACTTTTTTTTGTTTTGATTTTTTCCCTTTTTTATGACCACCGCTGTTTTGACTTATTTCTGCCATTTTTAACTATAAATTATAATTGTTATTTTATAAACCTTTGGGAGCTTCTTCAAGAGTTGTGATCAGGTTATACCTGTTTTCTTTTATATCCTGAAGAGAACTCATTACTTTTTTTACAATTTTATAAGGTGTGCCTTTATCAGCTTTTATAGCAATACGAATATTTTTATTAACTTGTCTTGAATAAAAAATCCATTCTTTAAACTGATTATCCGTTGAATCTACTGGTATTCCCAAGTCCCAAACTTTCAAATCACGATCTTGTGCTGGAACATTAAGAAATGTTTTCAATTTGTCAAATGGCACACCGAAATTAGGAATCAGACTGAAATTATAAATTTCCTTTTCAGTAAATTTTACATTTCTTCGTTCACTAACTCTTCGGAGAAGTTCTTTTCTATTGTCCTGTTTATCCATTCCAAAATAAACTTTTCCGTCTTTATCAATGAGAATAGTAACTACATTAACATCTGGAATTTTTATTTCAGAAATTGAACCAGGAGTTGCAATCTGAACAACTTCTTTAGAAGTAAACTTGGAAGTAAGCATAAAAAAAGTAAGCAGAAGGAATGCCACATCGCACATGGCAGTCATATCCTGTGTAGTACTTTTTCGAGGTATCTTAACTTTTGGCATAATTAAAATTTATATATTATTTGTGGTTAGCAGCATAACTTTGAACAATGCTGAATCCTGCTTCATCAATGCTGTAAGTAAGTTTGTCAATTTTTGTTGTAAAAAAGTTATAAGCAATAACGGCTATAGCAGCAGTTCCGATACCGAATGCAGTATTAATCAAAGCTTCTGAAATACCTTGAGCAAGAGCCACTGAATCAGGAGCGCCGGCATTTGCAAGAGCAGCAAAAGCGCGAATCATACCAAGTACAGTTCCTAAAAGGCCCATCAATGTGGCAACTGATGAAATAGTAGCTAAAATAACAAGATTTTGTTCTAATCCTGGTAATTCTAAAGCAGTAGCTTCTTCAACATCTTTCTGGATAGCCATCAATTTCTGGTCTTTCGTCATGTCATCAGCTTTTTCAACATCCTGATATTTAATAAGCGCTGATTTAATAACATTAGCAACTGAGCCTTTTTGTTGATCACACAAAGTTAAAGCTTCATTAATTTTATTTGAAGTCAAATTAACTCGAATGCTTTTTACAAAATTTAAAACAGAAGATTTGCCTTGAGCTTTTGAAATAGTGATATAACGTTCGATACAGAATGATATAACTGTTAATAATAAGCAGATCAGGATTGGAACAATAAATCCTCCTTTATAAATAGTACCAAAATAATCTCCTGGGTTTGGATTATTTTCAGAATTTCCACCCTGGAAATGTGAGGGATCTCCCATGACAAATTTGTAGATGATAATAGCAACAACAAGTGCAACAGGAATTACGAAAGCTGCAAATTGTAATTGAATACCCTTTTTTTCCTTTTTTCCTTTTTCCATTTTTTTTGTTTTTTTAAGTTGTTAAAGTAAGTTATTAATGTTTTTTATTTTATAATTGTATAAATGTTCGGGTGCAAAAATAAAATAATTAACTATGTGATTTGTAATACAACGAAAAAAAAAGTTAATTATTTTTCACCACATTAAATTAACAATTTATTTACAGTAATTTTTTATGTAATTTTCCGAATCTGTATTTCCTTTTTGCAAAGCGATTTGCCAATCCATGCAAGCGTTTTGTTTGTCGTTAAGATAATATTTTGCAACTCCGCGATTTGAATAGGCAAGAGCATATTCAGGATTCAAACGGATTGCAGTTGTATAATCTTCAATTGCTTTTTTGTAATTTTTCATTGCAAAATAGATAATTCCTCTGTTATGATAAGCATTTGGATAATCAGGCGCAAGTTGAAGTGCTTTATTGCAATCTTCCAGTCCTTCTTTTAATTTATTCTGTTGATATCTTGCCAAACCCCTGTTGTTATAAGCAAGCATGTATTTTTCATCTATTTGAATAGCTTTTGAATAAAGCTTTTCAGTTACTTTATAATCAGGCGAAGGAAGTTGTTCTATTGTTGCTGCTTTGTTGTAATAAGCCAACGAATAATTTGTGTCCTGATGAATAGATAAATCATAATCAACAATGGCTTCTTTGTATAATTTCAGACGATACTTCGCATTTCCTCTGTTATTGAAGGCTTCAGCATCTTTTTTAAGTTGTAAGGATTTATTGTATGAATCAATTGAACCTTCAAAGTCATTATATTCAAATTTTGCATAACCCAGTGCTGCCAAGGCATGCGATTGATTTGGATTTTTTTCTGCAACATCAGAAAATAATGTAACTCCATTCTGCCAGATTTCACAACGATAATAAGAAATAACCGAGAATACAATAGTTACAGCCAAAAAGAATATATTTAGAATGGATTTAAATTTTATTTTATTTGAAAAATACGAATAGAAATAACCGACAATCAATGATAATCCAACAAAAGGCAAATATGTGTAACGATCAGAGGTGATAGATCTTCCTAAAGGAATAATTTGAATGACCATAACCAACATGAAAAAGAAAAATAATGCTCCAAATATTAATGTTTTTCGGTGTTCTTTTATTTTATAAATTAAAAAAACTATCAATAACAAAGCCAGCGGCGATAAGTAATATTCAACAGGAAGTGAACTGCCTGATTTTATTGGATAATAATAAATAGAACACAAATTTATTGGCAGGAAAAATTTTATAAAATAAAAAATGAGTGAATAATTTACCAAGAACAATCGGTCAATGGCGGGAAAAGTAGGCGCCATATTGGTTGCGCCAAAATTTTTCTGTGTTTGAATAGCAATGTATCCAAATATTAATGATAGTAAAAAGAATGGTAATTTTTCAATGATAGTTTTTTTATTAATTTGTTTTCCATAATAATAATCTATCAAAATTAAAATTATTGGAAGCGGCGCTGCTGCTGACTTTGAAAGTAATGATAAAAGAAAAAATACAAAACAAAAAATTAAATATTTTAATTGATTTCCATTCTTTAAATAATAAAGATACGCTTGCAATGATAAAAGAAAAAAGAAAGAATAAAGTAGGTCTTTGCGTTCTGATAACCATGCCACAGATTCAACGTGCATTGGGTGAATAGCAAACAAAACAGTTGTAATTACTGCAATTTCTATTTTACCGGTTAAATTTTTTATCAGATAAAAAACTAAAATAACATTTAGTAAATGCAGTAAAAGATTATCAAAATGAAATGGAATAGCTGATGATAAACTGAAAAATTTATATTCAAAAACGTATGAAATCATTGTCAACGGATGATAATTTGCAAAATATGAATTTGCAAAGAAATATTTAAATGTATCAAGCGAGAAATCTCGTATCAATGTATTTTCAATGATATATTTATTGTCATCCCAGCTTGTCATAAAGCCATTTTTCAATGAATTCAGAAAAGTTAAAAAGGTGAGAACAATGATTGCAAAAACAATAAAATAAGTTTTATTAGAAGAATTAACTGCTTTTTGTTTTTTTAATTTTTGATTTTTTTTATTGTTTTTTGACATTGTCTGTAAAATATTTATCCCAGAATCAATCAGCAATAAAATTTCTGAAAACTATTTATCGCTTGCGTAGTATTCATTTCCTCTGTATAGGTGAAAAGATCAGTGTTTTTGCCATTAATATCATTTACAGGATTAGAAATGATTTTATGAATAGTTTCTATAATTATATTTTTTTGAATTATTTTTTGAGCAACATTTGTATCTTCTAAATTAAATTTTTCGTTTGGAAAGCATGAAAGAAAATTATTGATTTCAAATAAAGCTTCAAATGGTCCGGCTGAAAGATGTACAAAATTGTAATTAGCTGAAACCTGCGTTGCTCCGTATTTTGTTTTATTGATAAATAATTCTCCGCGAACAGAATTTGGAATTGCTTTTTCAGGAAACGTATTTCCAATCATTTCGTTTTTTAAAATGTTCCAATCAGTGTTTGTATGAGCAAGCGCAACAACTATTTTATGATTTTTATTTTGAAAATGTGCTAACTGTGAAGGATGAAATCCATTTACAAGTATTACCTTTTGTCCTTCAATTTCACAAGTGATTGCATAAAATCCGCTTCTAATTTTTACACAAGGTTTGGAAAACCAGAATTGACCTAATGTTTCGAGTGTTTGATTTTTGAAATAATCAAGAAATTCATGTCCGCCAAGAATTTTATATTCATTGATATTTTCAATTTCAAGAAGTGTTTTTATTTTTTCTGTTTCTTCTGAAGTGATGATTGTACTTGCATTTTTTGAAATTTTATTAATAAATCCATAATGTCTGTCCATGATTTCATACTGTTTGATAAAATCTCCGTTAAGCATTGCAATTCCTGATATTTTAGCATTGCAATTTGCTAATTTTTCAAATGTCATTTCAATAATTTTTTCTGAATATTCTTTTTCAGAAAAAAAAACTTCAGGTTTGAAAAACAACAACAATTCATTTTCATTATCATATTCAAAATCAAATTTTTGAATTTCAATAAAATCTTTCTGTAAAGCAATAGATTCAATAATACTTGTTATCATTCTTTTTAATTTAAATTTTATTCGCAAAAATAATAAATTAAAACTATAATTCTGTTATATGATTTAGGAGTAATTTCAAGAAAAAATTAGATTAATAAAATTTTAAATTTGAAGTTAAATAGAAATTATAAAATGATTAATTTTGTTTTCTATTTATAAAATATGAAAAGCCCTGAAAAACTTGTGAATTACGAGGTTGAACGTTTTGATGATTTCAGAATATTAAAATTTGACATTCCCGGATTTGAAAAACTTTCTTTAAAAGAAAAAGAATTATTGTATTATTTGTATGAAGCTGCATTATCAGGCAGAGATATCATTTGGGATCAGAATTACAAACACAATTTGTTCATTCGTCGCACACTTGAAGCGATTATTGATAATTACAATGGAGATCGATCAACTGAAGATTTCGCTAAATTTAATAACTATGTAAAACAAGTTTGGTTTTCAAATGGAATCCATCATTTCAATTCAACAGAAAAAATCAAACCCCAATTTTCTATTGATTTTTTTAAAGAATTAATTCTGAATTCTTATGATTTTTTAAAAATCAAACAAAAAGATACTTTAAAATTTCCTTTACGAAAAAGTCAAAACATTGGAGCGTTATTAAAAAAAATTATTCCTTTAATATTTGATTTGGATCAAGATTCAAAACGTGTAAATCTTGATCCGACAAATGATTTGATTAAATGCTCTGCAAACAACTATTATGAAGGAGTTTCTCAAATAGAATCTGAAGAATATTATAATTCAAAAGGGAATAAAAAAAATGCTGAATCTTTTGGACTAAATTCAAAGTTAGTTAAAGAAGGAGGGAAGATTTTTGAAAAAACTTGGAAAGTTGACGGAATGTATTCCAAAGCTATTGAAAAGATTGTCCATTGGTTGAATAAAGCTCTTGAAGTGACTGAAAATAAAGAGCAATATGAATCATTAAAGAAGTTGATAGAATTTTACAAAACCGGAGATTTAAAAACGTTTGATGAATATTCAATTTTGTGGGTTAAAGATATAAACTCGAAAATTGATGTAGTCAACGGATTTATTGAAGTGTACAGCGATCCATTAGGTAAAAAAGGAAGTTTTGAATCCGTAGTTTCTATTCGTGATGAAGAAGCTACAAAACGATCTTTAATAATTAGTGAAAATGCTCAATGGTTTGAAGATAATGCGCCAATTGATGATGAATATAAAAAACAAAAAGTGAAAGGTGTAACAGCCAAAGTGATAAATGTTGTTGTCGAATCAGGTGATTGTTCGCCTGTAACACCAATTGGCATCAATCTTCCAAATGCAGATTGGATAAGGGAAAAACATGGTTCAAAATCTGTATCCATTGGAAATATTATGCATTCATTCGAACAGGTTTCTAAAAATAGCGGCGCCATTGAAGAATTTGCTTATTCAGAAGAAGAAATAAAATTGTCAAAAAAATATGGAGAACTCGCGAGTATTTTGCATACTGATCTTCATGAAATACTTGGTCATGGTTCCGGAAAATTAAAACAAGGTGTTGCTGATCCTTCAGAAACATTGAAAAATTATGCATCAACGCTTGAAGAAGCTCGTGCAGATCTTTTTGCTTTATATTATTTATATGATAAAAAACTAATAGAATTAGGTTTAATTCCAACCATTGATGTTGGAAAAGCATGCTATAATTCATATATACGTGGCGGTTTATTCGTTCAATTGGCAAGAATTGAAAAAGGAAAACAGATTGAAGAATCGCATATGAGAAACCGCCAATTGATTGCTAAATGGGCGTTTGAGAAAGGTTTATATGAAAATGTTATTGAAATGAAAATAAAAAATGGGAAGACTTTTTTTGTTGTAAATGATTATAATAAATTAAAAAATCTCTTTGGTCAATTATTAAAAGAAATACAACGAATAAAGTCAGAAGGAGATTTTGAAGCAGGAAAATTTTTAGTAGAAAATTATGGTGTTAATATTGATTCTAAAATTCACGAAGAAGTTTTGAATCGTTGGGCAGACTTGAAATTACCTAAATACACAGGATTTATTAATCCATTATTAGTTCCGATTTTTAATGAAAATAAAATTATAGAGATTAAAATTGAGTATCATTCAAATTTTACTGACCAAATGAAATACTATGCTAAAAATTATTCAATATTAGAAACTTACAATTAAAAATGAAATTTAAGATTTAAGATTATGATGATTTTAAAAGATAGAGAAATAAAGGATTTTAATGAGATTGAAGAAATATTAAAAACTGCACAAGTTTGTCATGTAGGAATGGTTGATGATGGCAAACCATATGTGTTGCCAATGAATTTTGGATATGTTGAAAATACAATCTATTTACATAGCGCACCAGATGGTAAGAAGATTGATATTCTTACAAAAAATAATAATGTTTGCATTTCATTTGATATTGACCAAAAACTAAAATACAGAGATGAACATGTTGCATGCTCATGGGGAATGAGATTTCGTAGTGTTGTTTTATCAGGAAAAGTATTTTTTATTGAAGACAATGATGAAAAAATAAATAGTCTAAATATTATTATGAAACATTATACTAAAAAAGAATTTACTTATAATTTACCGGCTGTGAAAAATGTTAAAATATGGAAGGTAGAAATAGAAGAAATATCAGGAAAGAAATTTTAACTAAACTTACTTATTTGTCTTTATTCCAATATTTTAGTTGTATTTATTTTGTCTTATAATTAATATTATGTTAAGTAGAAAAGTTAAATAAAAAGGCAATTAAGCCCTTCTATTTAATTAATCTTAAAATCAAAGTTTATTGATTTTTTCCTTAACCTCATTTTCTTTATCTTTCATATTTAATCTATAATAAACTTGTTTTAATGCAGTTAAAGGATCTTTATCTTTTGGATTAATTTCAGAAGCTTTTTCTAAAGGGGTAATTGCTAATTTGAAAATTTCCAATGCTTTATTTATTTCTTCTTTATATCTTGGGTCGTTAACAACTAAAGAATTTGCAAACCCAATAATAGCATTGGCTTTATTAATATACAACAAACCAAGATTATAATAAGGATCAAAAAATTTAGAATCCAGTGAAATAGATTTATTATATAATTCTTCCGCTTTTAAAAAATTATTTAAATATGTATCTTTATTTTTGATATAATTTTCATTATTTAATGATGTATTAAAAAGATAGCCTTTAATATTATATAAATAAGGATTTAATGGTTGTGTACTAATTGCTATATCAATAACTTTATTAACCTCATTTAATTTATTTAATGACAAATATAAATTGATTTCATCAAAAATTATTTGGGAATTATCAGGAAAAGCTTCTCTCCCTTTTTCTATTATTTCTAATGCTTTGACAGTATCATGATCATTTTTTATAATTAAATTAGATAGTGAAAAATATATTTTATAATAATCTGATTTCACGTTTTTAAAGTTTGATGCATTCAAGTTTAAGTTTAATATCTTATAATAACATTTTTTAGCTTCAGAATACAATTTTGCATTTTCAGCGGCAAGTGCAGAATAATAAACAACTAAAGTATCTGTCTTATTAAATTTATCATCAATAGTAATAGCTTTTTCAAAATATTTATATGAAGAAGTATAATCCTGTTTTTCAAAATCTTTTACACTTTTTGAAATAAATTGACTTCTAACTACATCTAATCCAAATTGTGCTGTTAAAATTGGAGTTAAAGCTAGATTTGGTTCAGAATATTTTGAATCTAAATCATAAGATTTAATAAATGCGTTCATAGATATTTCTAGTGCATCAGATGGAAATGTTGGAAGCTTTGTTTTAACAGTATCTAAAACTAAATAAACCAATCCACGTGCAAACCAAGTCCTTGCTTTAGAAGCTGATTTTTCATTAACAGCAGCTGTGTCTATTGCTAATCTTGCTTTTTCAAGAGTTTCAAGTTTTTTATTACTGCTGAAATCTATCACTGAATTAATAGCTGAAGAAACTTTTGAATTTTGACTTATTGCATTTGTTGAAAATATGATTAATAATGCAAAACAAATAATGATTTTCATGATTTCTGATTTTATTAATTTAATAATTTAACTTATATTTAATAGATATTTGATTTATAATACATTATATAATAAATATTTTATTCTTGAACTTCAATAATATCATCATTTGATTCAATTATATCATTTTGAATTTCAGATCCTTCAATAGTGTTATCTGAATCTTCATTTTTAATATTTTCGTTAACTACTTTACTTACAGCAGCTATTGCATCACTTTCACGTAGGTTGATCAATTTAACACCTTGCGTAGCTCTACCAACAGTTCTTAATGTATTTACAGAAAGACGAATTAAAATTCCTGATTTATTTATAATCATCAAATCATCTTCATCATTCACATTATTGATTGAAATCAAATTGCCTGTTTTTTCAGTGATATTAATAGTTTTAACTCCCTTACCACCTCTGTTTGTTATTCGATAATCATCTAATTTAGATTTTTTTCCGAATCCATTTTCTGAAACAACAAGAATATCATCATTAATATTTGAAATACAAATCATTCCAATCACTTCATCTTTTTTACCAACAATAGTTATACCTTTAACACCGGAAGCATTTCGTCCCATTGGTCTTACAGCTTTTTCATTGAAACGAATAGCCCTACCCGACCTGATTGCTAGAAGAACTTCGCATTGACCATTAGTTAGTTGAGCTTCTAAAAGTTGATCCTTTTCTCTAATTGTAATGGCATTAATTCCGTTTTGTCTTGGTCTTGAATATGCTTCTAAAGATGTTTTTTTAATAATACCATTTTTGGTGCAAAGAATTATAAAATTATTTTTAAGATATTCTTCATTATCAAGATTATCAACGTTTAGATATGCTTTTACTTTATCACCTGGCTCAATATTAATAATATTCTGAATTGATCTGCCTTTTGAAGTCTTTGTTCCTTCAGGAATTTCAAATACTCTCAACCAAAAACATTTACCTTTTTCAGTAAATAACAATAAATAGTTATGGTTTGTAGCAACATAAAGATGTTCAATAAAATCATCGTCTCTCGAATCAGAACCTTTAGATCCGAAACCACCTCTGTTTTGCGTTCTGTATTCTGTTAAAGGTGTTCGTTTGATATAACCTAAGTGAGATATAGTAATAACAACATGCTCGTCAGGAATCGTGTCTTCAATTTTAAAATCTGCTGCTGCATATTCTATACGAGTTTTACGCTCATCACCATATTTTTCTTTTATTTCAAGCAAATCTGATTTTATAATTTGGAATTGTAAAATCTCATCTGTCAAAATACTATTTAAATATGCAATTAACTCTAACAATTCTTTGTGTTCTTGTTTGATTTTATCTCTTTCTAATCCTGTCAATCGTTGAAGTCTCATTTCAAGGATTGCCTTTGCCTGAATTTCTGAAAGATTAAAATTGTTAATCAATCCAGATTTAGCCTCATCAGGTGTTTGTGAACTTCTTATTAAATTTATTACTTCATCCAAATGATCAAGAGCAATGAGTAAGCCTTCGAGAATATGTGCTCTTTTTTCAGCTTCTTGCAATTCAAAACGTGTTTTTCTTAAAAGGACTTCGTGTCTATGTTCAACAAAACAAACAATATGGTCTTTTAAATTTAATGTTCTCGGTCTGCCTTTGACTAATGCAATATTATTAACAGAATAAGCTGTTTGAAGCGGTGTTTGTCTGTAAAGATTATTTAAAACAACATTAGTAATAGCATCTCTTTTTATTTCATAAACAATCCGCATTCCATCTCTGTCAGATTCGTCACGAATATCACTGATACCTTCTATTTTCTTTTCATTTATCAGTTCAGCTGTTTTTTGAATTAATTCAGATTTATTAACTTGATACGGAATTGAGGAAACAATAATAGTATCTTTTCCGTTTTTTTCTTCAATAGAAATCTCACTTCTTATCACAATTCTTCCTCTGCCTGTCTCAAAAGCATCTCTTACACCATCATAGCCATATATAATCCCCGCAGTAGGAAAATCAGGCGCTTTAATGAACTTCATCAGTTCAGCAATTGTAATTTCTCTATTATCAATATAAGCAACAATTCCATCAATCACTTCTGTTAAATTATGAGGTGGAATATTTGTGGCCATACCAACTGCAATTCCTGAAGATCCATTGATAAGAAGATTTGGAATAGCTGCAGGCATGACAACAGGTTCAGACAATGTATCATCAAAATTTAATTGAAAATCTACGGTGTCTTTATCAATATCTTTTAAAATTTCTTCTGCAATTTTTTTCAATCTTGCTTCTGTGTAACGCATAGCTGCAGGCGGATCGCCATCAATAGACCCGAAGTTTCCTTGTCCATCAACCAACGGATATCTTAAAGACCAATCCTGTGCCATTCTGACCATTGCGTAGTAAACGGATGAATCACCGTGTGGATGATATTTACCAAGCACCTCTCCTACTATTCTCGCAGATTTTTTATACGCTCTATTTGATAAAACGCCTAATTCAAGCATTCCGTAAAGCACTCGTCTGTGAACAGGTTTAAAACCATCTCTAACATCAGGTAAAGCCCTAGAAACAATAACCGACATTGAATAATCAATGTAAGCTTCTTTCATTTTATTTTCGATATTGACGCTTATAATTTTTTCGCCTTCACTCATAACTCAATTATTTATTAAAAATCATTTGTAACAAGCTGGAATTCAGCTTCTATTCAGACTAACTATTAGTTTACGAATATAAACTTTTATTTTGATTTTTTAGTAAAAATTTTTGACAAATTTTATCAGCTAATTACTAACAAAATTGTGTTAATAAATGCTGTTAGTTTTTCAATAAATTCAACTAGTATAGTAGATATATTTGAAAATAATTTGCAGCAAGGTTGAAATGTTGTTTTACTTTGTTTAATTTTGTAGTTATTCAAACAAAAAATATGGAAGCAAAATTTTCACAACGGGTTAAGGATGTTCTGGTTTTCAGTCGAGAAGAAGCTTTACGTGTCAACAATGATTTTATTAGTGTTGAACACTTATTGCTTGGTATGATAAGAGATGGCGAAGGATTGGCTATTAAAACATTGATTTTATTGGGTGTTGACATCATAGAATTACGTAAAAAAATAGAACGCGCAATTAAAAAAGAAAAAGCGCCAATCATTCAACATGAGAATCTTCCGCTTGTAAAACAAGCTGAAAGAACACTAAAAAGAACCTATTTAGAAGCTCAGACATTTGAAAGTGATCATATCGGTACTGAACATCTTTTATTGGCAATATTAAGAGATGAAAATAATATTGTCACTAAATCCTTACATACATACGGCGTTGACTATAATGCTGTAAAAGAAGAATTGGTTCATTTCTTTTCTGAAACAAAGAAAAAAGAAGAAAAATTAATGAAAAATCAATTCGGCGATCCTGAAGAAGAAGAAGATTTTGAAAAGAAAAATCCTTTAAAAGGTGGTCAGCGAAAACCTACAGACTCTAAAAGCAACACGCCTGTTCTTGATAATTTCGGAAGAGACCTTACAAAAGCTGCAGAAGAAGATCAACTGGATCCTGTTGTTGGCAGACAAAAAGAACTTGAACGAATTGCACAAATTCTAAGCCGAAGGAAAAAGAATAATCCTATACTTATCGGTGAACCTGGTGTTGGTAAATCAGCCATTGCCGAAGGACTTGCTATTCGAATATTTCAAAAAAAAGTTCCAAGAGCTTTATTTGGAAAAAGAATTGTAACATTAGATATTGCTTCTCTTGTAGCAGGCACTAAATATCGTGGACAGTTTGAAGAACGCATGAAAGCTGTTCTTAATGAACTTGAAAAAAATCATGATATAATTTTATTTATTGATGAAGTTCACACTATTGTTGGTGCCGGTGGCGCTTCTGGTTCGCTGGATGCATCAAATATGTTTAAACCTGCGCTTGCTCGCGGCGATATTCAATGTATTGGCGCTACAACGCTTGACGAATACAGACAATACATTGAAAAAGATGGAGCTTTGGAAAGAAGATTTCAGAAAGTCTTGATTGATCCGACTTCTGAAGATGAAACCGTTGAAATATTAAATAATATTAAAGAAAAATACGAAGACCATCATTTGGTAAGATATACAGAAGAAGCCATAAAAGCTTGTGTTTCGCTTACTCAGCGTTATTTATCTGACCGTTGTCTTCCCGATAAAGCAATTGATGCGCTTGATGAATCAGGATCAAGAGTACATATCAACAATATCAATATTCCTCCTGAAATTTTAAGAATTGAAAAAGAAATTGAACAGGTAAAACAAAAAAAATCAAATGCTATTCAATCGCAGAAATACGAAGAAGCTGCTCAATTCAGAGATAATGAAAAAGAGCTTAATAAAGAATTAGAAAAACAAAAAACAATTTGGGAAGATTCAGCAAAAATGCATCGCGAGCAGGTTTCTGAACATGATGTTGCTGAAGTTGTTGCTATGATGACCGGAGTTCCTGTTCAACGCATCGCTCAAGATGAAGGTGAACGTTTAGTTAGCATGGATGAAGAATTAAAGCTTAAAGTTATTGGTCAAGATGAAGCTTTAAAAAAGGTTGTTAAAGCCATTAGACGCAATAGAGCAGGATTAAAAGATCCGAATAAACCAATTGGAACCTTTATTTTTCTTGGGCAGACAGGTGTTGGTAAAACATATCTTGCAAAAGTTTTATCTGAATATTTGTTTGATTCAAAAGATGCACTGATTCGTATTGACATGAGTGAGTATATGGAAAAATTTGCTGTATCTCGCCTTGTTGGCGCTCCTCCCGGTTATGTTGGATATGAAGAAGGCGGACAATTAACAGAAAAAGTTCGTAGAAAACCTTATTCAGTTGTGTTATTAGATGAAATTGAAAAAGCACATCCTGATGTTTTTCATTTACTCCTTCAAGTACTTGACGATGGTTTGCTCACAGACAGTTTTGGTAGAAAAGTAGATTTTAAAAATACGATTGTGATAATGACTTCTAATATTGGCACACGCCAACTTAGAGAATTCGGGCAAGGAATCGGTTTTTCTACATCATCTAAAAAAGAAAGTTCTTCGGATTATTCACAAGGAGTGATTGAAAATGCATTGAAAAAAACATTTGCTCCTGAATTTTTAAATCGTATTGATGATGTAATAATTTTTGAAGATCTTAAACGAGAAGATCTTCATAAAATTATTGATATTGAACTATCACATCTTTTGAAAAGAGTTGATAGTCTTGGCTTCCAAATTAAGGTTACTCCTGCTGCCAAAGATTATCTTATGGAAAAAGGCTGGGATCCTAATTTCGGCGCACGTCCTTTGAAAAGAGCGATTCAAAAATATATTGAAGATATTCTTGCTGAAGAAATCATTCGTGCTAAATTCAAAAAAGGTGATGTGATTACTGTTGACTTTGATGAAAAAAAGAAAGAAATGAAAGTCAAATCATCCAAACCAGGCAAAGATGATAATAAAGAAAAAATGTTTGAGCAAGACAAAGGAAATAATTAAAAATTTCAATTAGAATAAAGCAAAGGGATAGTTTAATGCTATCCCTTTTTATTTGTCTATAAATTTAAAATTGTATTTTTAATATAATTTTACTATTAAACTTAACATTTCTAAACTATAAAAAATTAAATAAAAAAAGCGACTATAAGTCGCTTTTTTGTTAAGTGTTCAAGCCGGTACTTTTTCTCGATTCCTTTAACCCCTAGCCTACCACCAGCTCTCGTATTTTTTAAAAAACCATCTCCACCGTAAACTCCACCCAATAATTTGCACTAAAAAGAACGTTCCTGCATAATCCCCTTTCGGGGTCATATATATAGGAATTAAAAATAGCCTTTTTTTTTCAATTTCCAAATTTTGTTGAAAAATTATTTTTATTGGTTGACAAATCAAAAATCCAATAGTATTCTATAACCCTGGGATTAGTTCTTGAACTGCTTCTTATAGTTATAAAAAAGTTAAACGTATTGATATTAGAAAAATTGATTTTATGAATCTAAATATATTTTTTGCAAATTTTATTTGTATTTAAATTATTGTATTGCTTTGTAAATAAAAAACCTATGAAGAATTTATCCAAATATGAAGGGATACCCTGTGAACAGCATCCCTATGATCTGAACATTGCTTCAGTTTATTATACCATTGAAAAAAAATGGAAGGAAGAACAAAAGCTATATAACATCAGCGAATCCGCTCCTACTCTTGATCAATTCCTGTCTCAACTGAAACATGAAATTGAAAGTTATTGCAGATTTGAAAAAATGGATGCTGAATATTTCTTTACTCCAAATTTCAATTATGTGATTATTCCATCTAATCATCCGTATTATCAGAGAGCATTAGCCATCACTTTAATTTTCTATGATACCCTTAGAATAAAGAAATTTTTATCGTTTCAAAAAACCATTTATAAAGGAGAACAATTTGCAACCACTTTTTCAATCTCATTGGAACATTTTATCTATAAAATAATAAAAGAGATTTCACCGCTCATTACCACTCCTGCACTTGAAATCATAATGGATTGGCTTGAAAAAAATCAAGATACAGAAACCACTTTAACTATTAATGAAGGTACTGGAATTATTGATCAAACTTATATTCAGACAAATATTGAAAATAATACATCTATTGTTCCTCCAGCTGTAACCCCTTCAGTTCAACCTGTTCAGGAAAAACCAACTAAGAAAAAGAAAAAGAAGAAAAAAATAATTTCTAAAAAAAATAGTTCTGAAACAGAATCAAATATAGATGAGAAAATACTTCAGGAGCATATAAAAAGTGCAAACGAAATCTTAAAACCTTTCAGCGGTTTTTGGAACAATTTGATTATAATGAAAGCTGAAGAATTTAAAGAAATGATTGATGATGTCATTTATATGATTAAAAATGATAAACGCCCTAACCCTATTCATAAGATAGGCTATACAAGTGTATCAACTGAATTTATTAGTAAAACATTTTCTATTCTTCATAATTCTCTATATGGTAGTAAGAAAAGATTTTATTGGATAGAGTATTTGAAAGAAAAATTTAAACAATTTGAAAAAACAGAAATTGTAACTATCAACAAAACCTTTAAAACCTACAGAAGAAATTATGATTTAGATATAAAAAATAAAATTTCATATCCTTCTGAAAATTAATTTTCTCTACCTCCCCGTTCCAAACTCCTTTATTCATGCTTGTTTGATCTTCTTGACCATAAAATCAGCATTTGTCATACATGTCAGAAAATGTCAGGCATTGACAAAACCCTTTCTTTGTATTACCAAACCGAGAACCATTTTAAAGTCTGAAAAAAATGGTTCATTAAAAACTAAAGATTATGAAATCAGAAGACAAACAATCAATCATGGTTATACCACTGGATGAGTTCCATGAGATGAAACAAAAAATGGATCAAGTGCTTAATTTGTTTACAGAAGACAAAAAACAAAAGTCTGTATCTAATTTATGGCTTGATGCATCCAACACCTGTAAGGCGTTAAACATTGCTAAACGAACACTTCAGGATTACACCACCCGTAGAATCTTAGGTCATACCAGAATTGCCGGCAAGATCTATTACAATGCCGAGGAAATAAATCAAAAACTGAATGAAAATTATGTTAAACCAAAAGTTAAACTTTAATTCTATATTCTTATGAAAAACAACAATTTAAGACCATTATCAGAAGAACAAATTAATGCTCTTCCAAAGCTCGATCCTACATCAGATCGATTCAGAATATGTCCTAATTGTAAAATACAATTTATGACTAATCATCTTAGCCGTGACTTTTGCAATGATAAGTGCGCCGATGATTATTATAATAAGCATAGGCGTCTCACTAAACAAGCAACCGTAATAGTTGAAGAAAACAAGATGATGAAACCGCATCAGGAAGTTTTAGCTACATCATCAAGTCCGCCAACAAACAATGATCTTGAAAAAAACATACAGATACTTGATCAACTAAAGATAAATCCTGAAAAAGGAAGTTTTTTCAGTCAAGAAGAATTAAACAGTCTAGGATTTAATTTTTTTGCTAATTCCGGCACTGGTAAGGTACCTGACAATGACCCTGCTTGCCACTATGTATCTTTTGCTCAATACAGAATATTTAGAATAGGAATTTCAATTTTATTAATAAAATTAAATAATTAAACGTATGAATGATCCAATAAAAATGCTCGATTCGCTCTTTGGCCCGCCATTAAAGAATATGCCAATACCAAATGCGCCCTTTAAATTCAAACCTTTATATGTTATTTTAGGACTTGTAGCTTTAGGATTAGTAGGATATGGTTTGTTTTCTTTAAGGAATGAATTGCTATAAATATTAAAGAAAAAGAAAAAAAAATAATTTATTAACATACATATCCCTATTAGTACAGAATAAATTTAAAAATCCAACAAAATGAAGTATCTTAACTCGTCTTAATTTTTTTGATTCTTTTAAACTATTAAAATAACAAGTTCTTTGACGTATTGACATAAAAAAAGCCCCAAGAAAATTGGGGCTAAAAGGCAAAAATTATTACTTTTTTATATCTGATGATTTGGCAGGAGTTCCAGAAACTTTATAGGAAGTCCAAAAAATCCAGTTATATTCTTTTACATACCCATCAAAAAGGATGTCGTTTCCGACACCAGTTCCTTCAAGTGCTTTGTTGACAGCCTTTGTAATTCTGCCTCCGCAAGCATGGACTTTAGGTGCGTCTTTAGGTATATTTAAAGAAACATTTTTTGAACTCATAACGGTAAAGTCCAAAATTTTAGATGAACAACTGGAAAAAAATAATCCAGCAATGATTAAACCCATTGGTAATGTTAATTTTTTCATAATGATTTTTGGTTTTTTATTGCCCTGCCAGTTCCGAACAAGGTTAAAATAAAAAAGACGTGGAACTATAACCATATTCGTTTCAGAGGTATCGCCAGACACCCACGCAACAGAATAAGTCAAGCCCACGCCTTTGACGTGGACGTTTGACTAATATTCATTGTTGCGTTTTGAAAACTGGCGATTTTCTGAAACAAGAATAAAGCTAACGCCTTATTTTAATATCTAAATAAAGAACTTTTTTATGTTAATACCGACAAATATAATAAAATTTGAATAAATGAAATTTTTAAAAACAATTTAAAAAATATATAAATATGAAATATCCATAAAGCAAAGCCATACAAACCATAAATGAATAAATAAGGTCGTTTTTTTACTGGAGCATCTTAAATGATAGCCCGACTATGTAATTGACCTCATAATTTGGTTAAGCACAAACCATTGTCGCAAAGCGTTGAAAACCAATGCGGAAGCACGTAGATGAAACTTTATTTCTCTTAACCAAATTATTATAAATGAGTATTTAACTTAAATTTTTACAGATGAAACAAATCCAAAAAATAAAACAGAATTATTAAATATGTGTATGTGTTACATTGCAAATGCTTTTTAATGCTTTGGTTAACTCTTCTTTTAATTTCCGACAGTTGCCATGGCGATGTTCTGATAGTTTTTCGGGGTCAAGATTGCCTTTGCAAATATCGGTAATAATTGCCATGCCGGTAAGTCCACAAATATCATTTACCACTACATCTAATCTAAAATTTAGTATCTTCAAATACTTCTGCATTTTGTGCGATGCTTCTACAGCAAGGTCTAGCATGTTTTGTCTTTGCCGGCAATAAGTGCGTAGTTTTTCGGTGGTTTCATCGGGCAAAAAACTACTGGTCAATAATCCAATGCTGTGTAGTTTTTGAATCCATCTTGCGTCTTTTACATCTGTCTTTTTACCCTTGATGTTTTTGGTAAATTTTCCATTGGCAAGGGTAACTTCAAAGCCATGTTTAACCAATTCTACATACAAATTTTGCCAATAATTTCCTGTAATTTCCATTGCTACAGATGTAACTTCGTATGCTTTTAAATGCAAGCAAATGTCGGTTAAATCATCGGCATACACGCCAAATTCCTTTACATCTTCCAATGCTTGCCCCACTGCCACATAGTGGCTTCGGCTACCAATATCAATGCCTGCACAGTGAGGATTGATAATGTCCATTTCCATTTTTTTCTTTACCATTTAATTTTTTTTTGTGATTAATAAAAAATGGCTCAAAGAGAATATATCTTTGTACTGAAATTATTCTGAACGGGGTAGCGAAAGCTCCACCACTGAAATTATCACTAAGCCTTGAATTACGATTTCAAGGCTTTTTACATTCTAACCAGAATGACACACGAGCTTTAACGCACCAATGCTTAAAAGGGTCTTACTATGAGCCGTGGCAAATTTAATAACTGTATTGGTTTGGAACAAGCGTCCGTTAGCTTGAGAAATTATTTTCTTCCGGAAAAATGGGGAATGGCAGCTAACGTCAGACAGTCTAAAAACTAACTATTTTGAATTTCATACTCGTATTCCTATCTTTGACAAAACTCATATAAGCGATTCTCAGGAGGTTCATTTGAGTTTTTAGACAGACTGACGGTTTGCGCTATGAGCATGTGGCGGGTTTCGGAGCGCTTCACTATCAAACTGCACCAAAACTTGATGCGGGATTGAAAGCTAAATAACCGTATAAACCCTGCCATTGCTTATGAGCATTGTTGGTGGTAGTTTTATTTCTTTGCTTGTTCCCAAACATTAGCTCTTATGTTACTTAATTCAATTAACTTTTCATACAACTCAATTTGAATCTTAAATGTTTTTAAAGGCATTTTTGAATCACCATTCTTTAATGTTTTTAGAGTTGTTTCAAATCTTCTTTTAGTTTCTAATTCAGATACCGATTGTTTTTGTCCTATATCCTTTCTTTGAGAAGAATTTTTAAAATGTTCCAAAAATTTATCATAGTCATAAAACCAAGGATTTACTTCTAAATCATGCTTCCACAAATCAAGAAATCCTGATTCCTTAAATATCCTGCAAATTTCATCATCAAAAGCTGAAAACATAAGTACAATGCCTCCGACTTGCTCAAAAGTCTGAATATCCACACCTAATAATTTACGAGTACTTTCAAGTATAAAATTTTGAGAATTTTCCTGTTTCTCTAAAATTGTATTAGTTTCTAAAGCTAATTTTACTTCTTCTGGGTGAGCAATCCTTAAAGCATTCTCAATTTCAATTAATTTGTCAGATTTGTTTATTTCTTCTGGAGTTGAATAATTTGGATTCTTAACAATATCAAATCCGTTGTTATGATAAGCTTGAGCAACTAATCTTGAGCAAAATTGTCTGTTACGTTCTTTTATATCATCCTTAATTTTTATTCCAGCTTGTATTGCCTCCGGTACTGAATAGGCAGTACCTACCTTTGCTCTTGCAAAATCAATAATGCTTTCTATTGATTTGGGTTCTATTGAATCTTTATATCGTAGAACTTTACAGAATTCAGGTGAATCAAATAACATTCTTTGAATGTTATGAGCTTGAACACCATTTGTTGTTGAATCTATACAACTATGTCCTCCTACATAAAGTATAGCATGTGAATATTCGCCACCAGTCGCTATTCTAATCAATTTACTTACTTTTTGAGTTGTTGTGGTCAGAATTATATCACAAGGTTTTAGTTTATTGTCATCTAAAAGATATTGATCTTTAAATTCTGAATTAATCGAGTTATTCATGCTGTTTTTTTTTAAAATTACCGACAACGTTGGCGGTTCGATGTTTTTCTTGTTCTATCTTTTCGCTTTTCATTTCTCTTTTGCCTTATCAGTCAGTATTCCAATTTGTCCCTTTCTGCACTTTCGTCCATTCGTTTAGCATCGGCTAAATATCCTTGCTTCATATGTTTAAATATCTCCGCAACGTTAGGATATTTGTTTTTAAAGTCATTCTCTAACTTTTCAAAGTATTTCGCTTTTTCTCTTTCAATTTCGCCACCGTCAAAAGCACCTCTTGTTGATGAACCACGTTTATTAAACATAGCGGAAGAATAACCGCTTTTCAAACTGTCTGTATTTATTTCTTCAATAATCTGAAATATTTTTTCTTGTGGCCACTCTGGAATATTTTCAGGATATTCAGCTAATACTTTTCCGATTTCAGAATCGGCAACTTCTAATCTGCTAGCTTCTTCTGTTAATGCTCTTGCGTTTGTAATCCATTTTTTTAATTCCACTTCATCAATAGAATTATCTTCTTTCATTCCTGGAATTTTTTTCCAAGAATGAAGCAAATGATAGGCTTGTCTTGCTCTGTTTTGAATTGCTTCATCTGAAATTCCTTCTCTTTCTTTTTCCAACAATGTTTTGTCTTTAGGAATGTAAATCCATTTTAAAACTTCAATGAAAAATTCAGGATTGTTTGCTAATTCTTCTTCCAACGTTTTGGGATTTCTTCTTGTGCCGTAAGAATCTAAAAGTGGTAGATAAAGCCATTCTAAATGAATGAGTGTTGATTTTTTAATATCTGTTCGCTTGTCAAGTTCTTCAAAAATTTGCTCAATTTCATATCCTCTAAAGTGTGGCGTTTCACTTGCTTCTTCTGTTCCTGCTTTTTTAAGTATTTCTGAAAGCAAATTACTTGAAATTACTTTTGAGAAATGGGATGCAATATCTATTGCGGAAAAAAATCTTTTATACTTTAAAAGCATTTCAATCCCTATAACTTTTTCACTATCTGAAATGTAAGAAAAACGTGGATAGATATTTTGCCAATATTCATTTTGTATTTCTTTATCTAAAGAAGAAATAAAATCCCATAATTGTTGACTTTGATTTAGAGGAATTAAAACATTAAAAAGAACTTTATTGCTATACTTTTTTTCTTGTAATTCTTTGAATAATGATTTTATCCAATCTAGGTTTTTATTTATTGATTTTTGGAAAATAAAGCTGTGAACAAAACCAATGAGATTTTTATCATCATTCAAACATTCACAAATTGTAAGAACATCTTCCTGATTTATAATTACCTCTGCTAAAGTTCGACCCAAAAGCCCAAACTCTTTAATCTGCTTTCTAAGTTCTATGGTTTGTTTTAACCCTAATTCTTTAAGAAAAATTGTTGCTGCGTTTTTTCTTGCTTCGTCAATTCGCTTTTGTTGTTGTTCGTGGCGTTTCTCAAATTCATTTTCTTCGTCTTCTTTGAAACCTTCCGGAAAATTGGGGAAATGGTCATTGAAAAGCCAAATATATTTATGAATAATATCTGTTGGTTGAAGTTTGTTGTATAAGCTTTCCAAACGTAGTAATTCAGATTCAGGCAAAACCCAATCGGTGTTAGGAAATGACCTATGATGATTTAAAATGCCTCTGATTGTTTCCCAAGTTGTAAATTTCTTTTGTTTAACGTTTGGATATACTGTATCAACCCAATCTAAAACTCTTTTTCTGTCTTTGGGATTTAATTCCTTGTTTGTTGTCTCTTTTATAATTTGAGATAATTTTTCTTCATCATTGTCAAAAAGGTTTATAAGCATTTCAATTACTGCTGAATGTGTATCCCATATTTCATTCCATGTATAGCGAAGATTCATATTCTTGTCAAACATTCGCCAACGCATTTTATGCGTTGGAAAAGCAACACCGTGTTGTACTGGCAACATTCTAATTAAAAGCGACCAACCTGAGTCTTTTTCTTTTGCTGTGATGTATTTCAGAATTTCTATTCTTTCATCATATGATGCAAGAGTTTGAAAATGCCAAGGTTTGAAAATTTCTGTAATACTATTTAATGGTCTGTTTGATAAACTACCACCTGGGTCTAGTCTTGATAGTTTAAGCAAAATCAAACTTACATCTCTTAAATACTTGGGCAACCAAGCTAAATTTTCAAGAGCCCACAATAAACCAGTGTGATGACTTGTTTTATGTAAAAAACCATCTTCTTCTTTGAACATATCCATTATTTCAGGTTGTTCTTTTTCTAATGAATTTCTTACAACTTTAAGAAAACTATAAGGGGACGCTTCAGAAATAAGTGGCAACTCGTGGTCAACCGAAATCCACATTTCTCCAGTTGCATTGTTGAGTAGATCAAGAATGATGTTGTCAACCCAATTTTGAGGATTGCTGCTAAGATTGGGGATTTTTGTTCCATTTAATCGTCCAAGCAAGATTAAAGATTGTGTTAGCCCTTCTCTTGACCAATTAGAGAACTTCCTCTTTTTGTTGAGATAAGCGAAGCTGTTTTTGTCTTCGGGTTCAATAATTGGATTTCCATTCTTAAACGCAATGGAAAAACTCTCTTGTATATTTTGAAAATCTTTTGGTGTAAGGTGAGTAAAAAGATTTGTCCACAAAACTAATGGTGAAGTTAATCGCCAAGTTTCACCGATTTGAATAATTGGTGATTCGCCAAAATTTTTCCACTTATTTATTGTAACTAAATAGTCGGAATACTTCTGTTCTGAAAGTTTCTCAATCAGTTCAATGTCCCCCTCAAAGGTTTCGTTCCATCTTCCCAATAACAGTGCTGGAATTATTTCTCGGATATTTTCTTTTTCAACCCATTTTGCATTGCTGTGAGGAAACCCAAGTAATTTTTTTAGAGTTGTGATATTTCTTGCCGATTCTCTGGAAAATTTTTCAGCATCATCCTTAATAACACCCGATGAAATCAAAGCGTTAATCTGTCCGTCTCTATCTATTATTGGTAAAATAATGGGATTATTATCAAAATCATCATCGCCACCTAAAGGAACAATTACGTGGTGATTGTTTGAAACCGCTGAATACATTGGCAATTTATTTTCAAATGTCGGAATCAAAATAAGAGGCGAAACAAAATTAGTTGACACTGCTTTGTATGCAGCTTCTGTATGGACAACTAGCGTTCTTGAAAAGAATCTTTCGGATTCGATTGAAGGAAAGAGTTTCGCAGAGGCAATTATGAAAGCAATCGCTTCATTCTTTGATGCAGCTTTGACAGATGTAATGTTTGGTGTTGCTTCAAGAAAATTAAAAATAATTTTTTGCTCCCATTGGCGTCCCGATGTTATAACTTCAGGGGATAATTTTATATTCCGAAACTCTGACCAATATTTCCAAAACTGTTCAGCTATATCTACTCCGTCAAGCGGGGCTTTTCTCAAATAGTCGGCAAACCACCCTGAAACAGAAACGGAAATATCAAGCCATTGCTCTAAATCTATTGAATCATACACTTTTACGTCTTTCCAAAAATTTTCTGCTTGTTTTGCTTGAACCCATTCATCTTTCTTACTCCAAAGTCTTGGCGTAACGAAAGTAAAAACACATTCTTTGGGATTATAACCTAACGTGTCATTTTTTCTTTTTTCATAATCATCATCTGCTTTTCCTTTTGAATCAGATTGTGTTCCAAATTCATATAGAGTAATTCCTTGAGGAATATACGCTGTATTTTCTTGACAAACTACTTTCCCATCCCAACCTCCAATGTAAGTGGCACTACCTGATGGAAAGTTAATTTGTGTGCTTTTAGGTGTTGTAGCTCGCACTAACATTGAAATAAGATAAGGCAAATCGCTTTTTGAGAATGCCGTATCTGCCCAATTTTCAATGTCGTCTCTTATTACTAGTTTCATATTGGATTATTTCTTTGTCTTGCGTGATATTTTTGTTTTTTGTCGATGTGCTGTCTTTTACAATTCTGACTAACGATTTGGCGGTATGTTTTTGTTGCCGATTTCGAAGCACTGACCTGTCAAAATACAAGAAAGTTTATTATGGGCTGAAATGCTGAACCCCGCACTTTCTCGCAATTAATATACCGCCTGTTACCTGTTAGCCTGTTTTTTTTATCTATACTTAGGAGGTCCTCCATTATTTTGCATGTTATTTTCAATCCAGGGTCTATCTAATATACTTCTATCAAACAACTCATTTTTATATGAAAACCAAGTGCCATTAGGAAAAAAATCAGGCGGAAGTTCCCTAATATATTTCGCATTCATTTTCTTTATTTCATTAATAACATAGTTTATGTCAAAATTGGCTTTTAAACGAGAAGAATGTTCTAAAATAGGTGTAATCAAGTATTCTCCCAATTTAAAGTCAAATAAAAAACTATTTCTTTTCATATATCTTTCTTTGTCAGAAGAACTATTTACTTTTTCTTTTAGACTTCTAAAACTTGAAATCAATCCTCGCTTCTTAATTATATCAATGTCTTTATCAAATGATTCAAAGTCTCGAATGACAACACCATTTATGTTAAAAACATTGTCATGAACAGATACTAAAAAAAGAATATTTTGAGCATGACCTTCTATGTGTAATCCAGTTTCTATAAGCAACTCAAAGTAAAGCTTATAAACAGGTTTGATAATTTTCTCAAATATAAATAGTTCAAAATTTGTTTCTTTATCTTTCCTAAATTCAAAGAGTAATTCAATAATAGACTTTGAAAAAAAGTTTTTATATCCTTTTGAAAACAATGAAAATGATGGAATTAAACGCCTTTGACTATCAATTATATCACGTTTTGGATAAGGGATATAATCACGAATAATCATACCCAAGTAAGGATATTCAAATCTTTCTTCTAATTTCTTTTCAAGTAAAAAAATTCTTCCAAAAATTTCTGGTAAAAAGAATAAATCATTCCATAGTTTGCCTTTTTGGTCAAACTTAACTTTTAATACTTTCGAAATATTTATTGCATTTTCAATTTTCTCTGGTGTAAATGTTCTTTCTAATCTTCCAATCATTTTATTGTATTGCAATTTAGCATAACAATTTTTATCTGAAATATAGAGTGTTCTAGAACTTGCAGTAGGAATGACTAAATGGGTTGAAGACACATTTTTCTCAAAAAGTTCGTTGTATTCTGGATGAATTAGAATTTCATTTTTATTCAACCATTCAGGAGGTATGCCAAAATCTTCACTTTTACCGAAAGTTTCGTCTATTAATATACCATTTACCTCAAAATTTGCTGCATTAGAATACGGAGTATAATCTATGGCTGTATTATTTTTCTTTGTAAAACCACTTGGAGAACCGTCATTTATATATCGTTCCATTTTTAGATACATATCTGGGTCATTTAAAAAAGGGACAAAATCCAAATCGAAATACCATTTGGCAACAAAAGCATAATTTTTTAGTAAAGACTTATTCTTAATATTCAACCATTTTATATAATCTATCTGCATGTAACAATAATCTTTCTCTTTGAATATCTCCTTAAGTAGCACATTAAATGTAATATCTATTTGTAATGTATATAAAATTGATTCATTGGAGTTAGTACTGTTTTCAATAATATTTTTTAATGCTTTTTTTGTTCTACGCTCATCAAATAAGAAATTATAGTATTTTATATTTTCTTTAGGGAAAATAAGTTCGCAGACCAATTCAGAATCTGTAAAAACACTATTTCTTCTCACTAATTCATTGCCATAACATGAACAGGGAACATCATAAGTGTATATTATTGCAATCCTATCCCCTTCATTCATATCAATTTCATAATATCCATCTTGTTGCTTTTCTTCAAAATGGATTTCGAATTGCAAAAACTCTTCTCCTCTACTTATTTCAGTAATTGTTTCGCATTTACTGAAATTTACAAAATTATCGTTTGAAGAGCAATAGGATATATATGCCGATAAATTCAAATTTACTTTATTTAGTAATGGCAACTCTTTTTTATTTCTATTGTTTATTCTTATGCTAAGTTTTATGGAATTTTTAGCTTGCAAAAATGTGAACTCTTTGTATACATATAGTTTATATGTAATCCCTATACGTGGAATAATTATTCCCATATAGTTTTTATTAAGTTTGAACCCGTCTAAAGCATTTGATTCCAAAAAACTAATTCTTTCTTTTAATGCAATAATTTCAGGTGCATCAGAAAAGTTATTGATTGAAATTATTTCTTTAGGAACTGAATTTATCTCTTTTGAATTATTGGTAATTTCTTTCTGAATATTTGCTAAAGATTGTTGTACTTTCATTTTAAAATCATCAATATTATTAAAAACATCATATATTCTTGTTACTTCAGAATTAGAAGACTTCTTTTTTGCCTTTTCTTTAAATTTGGCTAATTTCTCTTTTTTTGATTTATCGGTTTCAACATCATCTTTATGCACTAGATAATCATCTCCCATATAGAAAAGCAAAATCCGACGACCAAGTTTTAATGCTTCTTCAAATTCAAGTTCAGTCAAAGAAAGTTTATCAGGATTACGGTTATCATTGTATATTTTACCATATTTATGAGTTATAATTCCAAAATATACCGTAGAGTCTTTTACCATTCTGAGCGATGAATCTATAACATCTTCGTCTTTAGCAGAATCATTTTCCATTGCAATTGGGAAAAATCCATAACGAGGCAGCAAATCTAATATTATTTTCCTTAGTTCTGATATATCAGAAAATGTACTTGATACCATAAGCCCTTTATAATCCTTAGCCGCTTGATTCTTCTTCATATTTTTAGTATTAATTTGTTTCTTCCTGTTCTAAATTTCGTTTATAGTTGTCCATTGTGCTATTACCAGCCGGACTTATGTTTGTCATACCTGAATATTAAATTTGTTTTGCCATGCAATTCTACTATTCTCATTTGGAACTGCCATCATCAATACCTTTCTTGCTCGTGTAATACCTACATATACAATACGTAATTCCTCATGGTCGGATGGTGGATTTGTTACAGCCAATAAATTCACATATTTAGAGTTATTTGCCGCCTTTTCTTTTATGATTAAAAGTGTAGCATCAAAAGTTTCACCCTTTACACTATGGACTGTTCCAATTCTGTAATTGGTTTCGGTTACAATATCGTCCTCGTTCAAAAATATTTGAGAGAAAGAAAAATTGTTGCTGTCTGGATTTATCTGTAAAGTGTGCTGAATGTTCTTTAAAGCAAATGCAGTGTTAGCTGCTTCAATCCAATTACCTAATGATGTGTTTGTGTTTGGTAAAATTCTGATGTAATTGGAAACAACAGTTCTGTGTTTTATGAAACCAATTGTTTCAATTCTCTTGTCAATCATTTCCTCTGAACATATTATCACATCCTGCTGCATTTTTATTATTGCTTTTTCAATCAGCTTAAAACCAACTTTAAAATCTCCTTGGTCATAATGATATTTTCCTCTGACAAAATCTTTTGTGAATTTGTTTTGGTTGTGCCAATGATTTATACCAAAAGGAATTCTTTGAACACCTACAATTTCGTTAATCATTCCTTTACCTCTGTATAAAACCGAAACGGTTTTATCTGAAAGTGCAATTCCATTTGCGGTGCATTCAGCAAGAAATTCAGTTACAACTTGCGGAAGGTTGTTGTTGAAAACAACAACAGTTGGTTGATACTCGCAATTAACTACTTCTTCGTTTACTGAAGTTGAAGCTGCTGGCAACGAAGAAAGATTAAAAGTGCTATCACAAATTCGCTTTGAACTTCTACGGTTCTCGTTTAATGGAACTGAATTTCCCCACTGAACAATTTTTTCATTCAACAATGCAGGTCTTGCTCCGTTCCATTCAAAGATTGCTTGGTCAGGGTCGCCTACCAGCATTATTTCATTTAGTCCACTTGTCGCAAGCAAATCAATAATTCGCATTTGTACTTCAGATGTGTCTTGTGCTTCATCAACAATTAGACTAGGGAATCTTAGAGAAACTGCCTGACAAATGGATGGGAACTGCTCAAGTATTTTCATCGCAAAATAATTTGCATCCGATTGGTTGGCGTAACCTAAAGCAACTAATTCATTTTTTGCCGCAAGCAAATTAAGAACATGTCCGTTTATTGCACCGTCATTATTATTCTTCCAACTGAATTGAAAACTTTGTGCAGGGGCAATTCGGATTAAATTGCCGTTCACATCAAAACTACACTTGTCAAAATATTGATGAGGGTCTCTTTCATAAATTCTATAAGTCCATGAACTGTGAGGTTCACCAACAAGTGTTGGTCTCTTGTTGCATTGCATTACCAAATGTCCGAAGGGAAGAAATATGAACTGGTTTATAAAACTGTCAAGTGTCCCAATGAAATGAGGAAAAGATATTGATTGATTGGAACTGAATTCTTCTTTGTATTTTTTTTCAATTTCTTTCCATGCAACATTTGTAAAAGATACGGCAGCAATTCCTGTGTAATCTTCTTCCCACTCTCTTATCAATCTTGCAAGACGTGCACTTACACAATAAGTTTTGCCACTGCCAGGACAGGCTCTGACTACAAACTTGCCTGACTTATCAAATACTATCTCTCTTTGCGTAGGTGATAAAGTTTCAAACATCAAGCTCGTTTTTTACTGCATATTTAATTGCTCTTTGAATGTAGAGGGGAACTGTGAAATTGTTGTAGGCTTTAAAATCATATTGGTTTGGTTCTTCAAGAGTTAGCAAAAATGCTGCTTCATCAATTGGTGCATCAGCGAGTGTTTGCTTTGCAAAAGCTTTGTTTAGTTCAAATCCATTTTCCAAATGTGTTGCTAAACGCAAAGCAAGTTCTGATTTGCCTTTTTGTGATTTCACTTTATCAGCAAAGTTTTTTGAGTAAATCTGCATATCTTCATTAACTGTGATTTCTGTGTCAGGATGAAACTCACTGTAAACGCCAAGAAGAAATGCCCTGTTCTCATGGCTTGCTAAAAATAATTCGTATTCAAAAGTGACTGCACCAATAAATGTCATTAATGTTCCGCCATTCAATGCAGTTACATTATTTATTCTTGTGCTTGGGTCATCGGCAATTTCTTTTCTATCATCATCAGTAATCAAAGCACACCTTGTTTGAAGATTTTTTGTTGTTTCTGCATTATTGAAAAGATTTGCGAAATGTTCAAAGCCAACACCGTTTATATTGACAATTTCAATTCCTGTTTTTTCAATATCGTATGTTTCACCAACTTTTCTGCTGAATACTTTCATCAGCAATGCTTCTGAAATACCTTCCACTAAAATTACACCGTTAGCAAAGAAGAGTTGCGACTTGGTTACATCTAAAAATTTTTCAAGATAGGTTTGGTTCTTTGGTTGCAGCCCTGAATGTTGAAGCGATAAAGCATGAACCGTGTCCAAAGGGTTCTGTAAAACAATTACTGATTTCAATTCGGCTTTAGCCGTAATAGTCGGAGAATGTGAAGTAACAAAAAGTTGAAACCCCTGTTCTTTGTCTAACTTATTAAGGTAATTAAAAAATAAATTTTGGAGTTGTGGATGCAAGTGTGCTTCGGGTTCTTCAATAAGTAAAGCTGCGTAACTTTCTTTGTCAAGATTTTTTCTCTGTAGTAAATCACCTAAAACGGTTGCAGTATAAACTAGGTTATTGTAGCCAAGCCCGTTTTGTCCAAGTTCAAAATGCTTTTGTTGCATTGGATTGCCGTTCAATAATGCTTCTGAATATAAAGGCATTTGGATTTTTAAATTTTCTACAAGTTTGTTGAAATCATAAGGCAAAAAGTCAACATCAACCTTTTGTTCCTTTCCTGTGAAACTTGTTTCGTTTAGATGCATGTTGATTTTATCTTTTCCACTTTGTAGATGAGTTTGCCATTCCTCATCGCTATTTACCGCTGTGTGAACACGGCTTGCTAAATCTTTTTTCTTTTGTTTGTCGTTAACTGGATTGGTGTCAATTTGAATGTTGGAATAAAGTTGTCCTAACTTGTTTCCTCTTATTGGTCGTAAAAATTGTTCTGCATCTCGCAACGCATCTAAATGAACATGATAGAGAAGTGATAAAACATCAGGTGTAATTTGTTGTCCTACGTTTGCTCCACCCCAAACTTTGTATTTTAATTTTTTGATACCATTTCTTTCTTCTATGTAAAACTTGAAGTGTATGTCTTGTCCTGAAATAGGTTTACACAACAACGTGTAAAAATGGAAAAAACAAGAAAAGTTATTTTAGGATTAAAACGGGGTCGTGATTTTAGCCAGTCAGAACGCCATCAGATGGTACATGATTATCTGACATCAGGAAAAAAGAAAATTGAAAT
>Ga0209697_10000933_pt1 | contig 47336 bp, 38 predicted proteins | sample AliMusrvi5mmetaG_FD_184115 | JGI IMG/M metagenome (GOLD analysis project Ga0209697, IMG submission 184115) | Freshwater lake bacterial and archeal communities from Alinen Mustajarvi, Finland, to study Microbial Dark Matter (Phase II) - Alinen... | ecosystem: Environmental > Aquatic > Freshwater...
ATAACAAAATGCCAATGGCCAGCAGAAGTTGCACTACATTTTCGACTCGGACGCCGCCGCCCGCCCGCAAACCCGCATCAATAAAGGATCCTTACTTTTTGTGACCCTCCAAACTGTAGAAGACGGGCCAGGAGGATTTCATCAACGGGTGCGCGCTGGCCTCCAACCGCTTTTCCAAACAACAGCAGTTGAACCGGTCCTACGATTGGAGGTTCAAAACTCCGACGCACTACTATTACGGGCAGATCGACGAAGTGGTGACGCCCGACATGGTGAAGCTGCCGGTCGCATATCAGGCGACGATGGGCGGAGCCGAGGCGCAGGCAATATGTGCCGGCGAAAAAGCCGACCATCGCGGCACGTTCCTCTTTGCCGTCAAAGATCAGAAACAATGGTTTGACGAAATGCGAAGCCGGTAGGTTTGCGGCGAGGGCTCCAGCCCTCTCCGTCACGGCAATCCGCTTCTGCCTGGGCGAGCATGAAGCGTGGATTCATAGTAGAAACGAGGGCGCATTTGGGAGGAGAAGAAAAGCCGGGTTGCCTAATTTCTGAGCCGAAACCAAGACGTGGCATGGGCATCCTTGCCCATGCGTGGAGGTCCGTATTCAAGGCATGGGCAGGATGCGCATGCCACGGGGATCAGAACGGCACGTCGTCCGGCTTGGCGGCCGGGAGGCCGACGTCCCATGTTTCCATGAGGGATTCGGGGAGTTCGGAGAGGAAGCGGGAGGGGCGCTGGAAGTTGTCGCCGTAGCCGGCGTTGAGGCGGAGTTCGGGATACGTGAGGTAGAGCTCGTCCTTGCAGCGCGTGACGCCGACGTAAAAGAGCCGGCGCTCTTCCTCGACCGATTCCGGGTTCTCGAGGCTGCGCGCGCTCGGGAACATGCCGTCGGCGAGCCAGATCAGGAAAACGACTTTCCATTCGAGGCCCTTCGCCTGGTGCAGGGTCGAGAGGGTGAGCTTCTCGGAAGCCCCCTCCCCCGCAAAGGCCTCGGAAGTTTCCGCGCCGCCGAGCAATGCGAGCTGGGAAAGAAATTCCTCGACGCTTTCAAACTGGGCGGCGAACCCGGCGAGCGTCGCGAGGTCCTCGCTGCGGGCCTCGAAGTTCTCGTATTTCTCCTTCATGTAGTCGTCGTAGATCGCAAATTGGACGGCCTCCATCATGGGTGCCGGGGCGAGCGTTCCGGTGGCCGGAACGAGGTCGCAGAGGGTGTGGACGAGCTGCGCCCAGGCCTTGCCGGCCTTGGCCGGAACTTTGAACGGCATCAGACTTGAAAAATCCGGTTTCCCGCCGAGGGCAGCGTTCGCCTGGCTCCAGAGTGTTTCGGCGGTCTTGTTGCCGATGCCGGGGAGGAGCCGGGCCATGCGCTTGAAAGCGACCTCGTCGCGCGGGTTCATGGCGAACTTCAAAAATGCGGCGACGTCCTTGATGTGGGCCTGCTCGAAAAACCGGAGCCCGCTGGTGAGCGTGAACGGAATCCCGCGCTTCGTGAGCTCCATCTGCACGTCCATCGAATGGTAGTGGGCCCGGTAGAGGACGGCGATTTCGTGCAGCCCGACCCCTTCGTTGTGGAGCTCGTTCACCCGCTGCCCGATGAACGCCGCCTGCTGGATGTTGGTGTCGAGGCAGACGAGGGCCGGGCGCACGGGATGCGATTTTCGGACGGCCCCGAGGGTTTTCGGGACCTGCCGCTCGTTTCCAAGGATTGCGGCATTTGCGAGGTTCAGGACTTCGGGCACGCTGCGGTAGTTGGTCTCGATTTTGAAAACCCGCGCGCCGGGATAGCGCTTGGGAAAATCGAGGATGTTTTCGATGTTCGCGCCGCGCCACGAGTAGATGCTCTGGGCGTCGTCGCCCACGACCATGATGTTCCCGTGCTTGCGCGCGAGGCAATCGACCAGGTCGGCCTGGATCCGGTTCGTGTCCTGGTATTCGTCCACGAGCACGTGCCGGAACTGGCTCTGATACTCGGCCGCCACGTCCTCGTTCGTGAGAAAAAGTTCGAGCGTCTTGCAGAGGAGGTCATCGAAATCCATCGCGTTCGCCTCCCGCTTTTTTCCTTCGTAGAAATTCAGCACCGCTTCGATCTCCCTCTCGAGGTGGATGAAATAGTGGTATTTTTCGCCGAGCACCTTGCGGACCGGAAATCCGGTATTGATGGAATAGCTGTGGATGTCGGCCAAGACGCCGGCCTTCGGAAAGGCCCGGTCCTTGGACACCAACCCCTCGCGGGCCAGCACGCTGGCCAGCAGGTCCTCCTGGTCCTCGCGGTCCAAGATCGTGAACCCGGTGCGAAACCCGACCCGCTCCGCGTGTCGGCGCAAAATCCGGTTGCCGATCGAGTGGAACGTCCCGCCCCAGACCCCCTCCGCGCCGGGGACAAGCGACCGGACGCGTTCGAGCATTTCCTTCGCCGCCTTGTTGGTAAACGTCAGCAGCAGGATCGAGCGGGCCGGAACCCCCTGCGCCAGCAGCCAGGCCACCCGGTAAGTGAGCGCCCGGGTCTTGCCGCTCCCAGCGCCCGCGATCACCAGCGCCGCACCGGGCGGGGACGTCACCGCCGCGAGCTGCTGCCCGTTGAGCTCCGCCGCGAAATCAACCGGCGCGGCGGCTGCGACGGGCGCATCCAGTGTGTAGGCCCTGGCCACGGATCACTCGGCCCCGGGGATCCGGAATTTTTCCATTTTGTCCGGGGGGATGCCGAGGCCGTAGGCGACGAGGTTGGCTGACTCGTTCCAGATCCGGGATTTGCTGTCGCCGAGGACGACGGCGATGACGTCCTTTCCGTTGTAGGAGCCGCTGCAGATCAGGCAGTGCGCGGCCTTCTCGGTGTAGCCGGTCTTCATGCCGTTGCAGAACGAGTAGTATCGCAGCACGCGGTTCGTGTTTTTGAACGTGGTCGTCTTCCCGGTGCTGAAGCGGAACGTGAGGGCGCGGGTCTTGATGATCTCGCGCAGGACGGGATCGCGATAGACCGCCCTCGCCACGCGGGCCATGTCCCTCGCGCTCGAATACTGGTCGTCGGCGGGCAGGCCGTTCGGGTTCACAAAATTCGAGGAATAGCCGCCGAGCGCCCGCATCGTCGAGTTCATGCGGTTGGCGAAGTCCTCGACGCTGCCGGCGTTGTCGCGGGCCAGGGCGCGCGCCGCGTCGTTGCAACTGTGGACCAGCAGCGCGCGCAGGAGCTGTTCGCGGGTGTATTGCTGGCCGGGCCGGACGCCGAGTTTGGTCGGCTCGCAATTGGTATCGACTTCCTTGATGGTGACAACGTTCGAGAGGTCGCCCGCGTTGGCGATGATGTAGGCCGTGAGAAGCTTCTGCGTGCTGGCGACCGGCCGCCGCTCTTCCTCGTTTTTCTTGAAAATCACGCGCCCGGTGTTGGCGTCGAACAAAACCGCAGACTTGGCGGTGACGAGCGGCGGCTCCGCGGCCAGGAGGGTTCCGGCGGCCAGGACGGCGATCGCGAGGAAAAGAACTTTTATTGCGGCAGAGAAACCATACCGTGGCACGGGCATCTTGCCCATGTCTTGCTGGATGGTAACGCATGGGCAGGATGCCCATGCCACGGGAGTTGGCCGATTGGACGCCTCGGAGAAAATGGTTTCTGCTAAGTAATTCTTTTTCACGGGCGGGACACTACTGCTTTGGCGCGGCGGGTTTAAGCACTTTCTCGATGGCGGGATCTTTTTCTGCCCCGAGCTCGAGGGCGCGGTAGTAGTGGCGGCGGGCGAGTTCGACCGCCGGCGGCTTCTCTTCGAGGTAAAAAACCGCCAGGTTGTAATGGGCGTCGGAGTAGGAGGGATCGAGTTCCACGGCCCGCCGGAGCTCGGACTGGGCGCCGTCGATCCACCCCTTCCGCCCGATCACCACGCCGAGATAATTCCGGGCGCGCGGGTTGCGGGGGTCTTGAAGAACCGCCTGCGCGAGCGCCGCCAGCGCCTCGTCGAATCGCTCCTGGTCCATGTAAATGATGCCCAGCGTGAGCCAGGCGGCGGGATTTTGCAGGCGGATCGAGACCGCCTTCTTGAGCAACTCCTCGGCCTTCGCCGTGTTGCCCGAGGAAAATTCCACGACCCCGAGATTCGTGAGGGCGAGGACATTGTCGGGAACGAGATCGAGCACCTTCTGGTAGGCCTTGAGCGCGCCGGCGTAGTCTTTTCTCAGGAACGCCGTGTTCCCCTCGGACTCGGCCACTTTGGCGACCGTCGGCACGAACTTGACCGGCTTGGAATCCGGGCTGGGCGATGGCGACTGGGCGAAAGCCTGGAATGGGATCGCGAGCATGGCGGCCAGGCTCAGCAATTTGGAGCAGGCGTCCCGCCAGCTGATTTTTCCAGGCAGCCGGGACGGCTGCCCCACGTCTCCGGGATTGCGAAATTTCATTCGCGGGAAAGTTCCCCGGAGCGGTTGGCCGCCGCGCGGACGGCCTCGATGAAGGCGCTGCGGACCCCGCGGGTTTCGAGCGCCCTCAATCCCGCGACCGTGGTGCCAGCCGGGCTGGTGACCATCTCGCGCAAGACGGCGGGATGCTCGGAAGTCGCGCGGACCATTTCCGCCGTCCCGAGGACCGTCTGCACCGCGAGATCCAGCGCCAGTTTTCGCGGCAGCCCGCAGGCGACGCCGCCATCCGAAAGCGCCTCGATCACCAGGCAGACATACGCGGGGCCGCTCCCGCTGAGCCCGGTCACCGCGTCGAGCAGTTTTTCATCGACCGGATAGACATCGCCTATGCCCGTGAAAACGGCTTCGGCAACCGACCTGTCATCGGAGCTGACCGAGGCATCGCAGGCATAAGCCGTGGCCGACCTGCCGACCATGGCCGCCGTGTTCGGCATCGCGCGGATCACGCGGGCGCCGGGGGCAAGAGATTTCAGGGACTCGATTTTCTGCCCCGCCACAATCGAGACGAGCAGCTTTCCGTCCAGCCTGTTTCCCACCTGCCCGAGGGCGGTTCCGGCATCGCCTGGTTTCACGCAGAGGATCACGACCGAGGCGGATGCCGCGGCGTCCGCATTCGAAGCGGTGATGTTGACCGCAGTCGCGGCCCTCAGGCTTTCCAGCAATTCCGGTTCCGGGCACGAGGCGGTGACATCCGGCGCGGCGCAGGCCTTCGCGCGGAGCATGCCCCGGATGATCGCCGAAGCCATCTTGCCCGCACCCAAAAACGCGTATTTCATCCCGGCACCCTAGCAGGGCGTCGCCCCAAGGGCGAGCGCCGTTTTTCGGCTTCGCTCCTCACTCGCACCAAACTGCGCTTTACTGCGGGGAAAAGGCATGCTATCAGTTTCCCCATGAAAACTCCGCTCCTTCTGCTGGTGGCTGTGGCTTTCCTATCGCTCACCTCCGGCTGCGCGCTCAACGAAAAATACAGCAAGAACAGTTCGGACGCCCAAGCTTGGCTCCAGGCCAACAACAAGCGGCCCGCCAAAACCAATTTCGAGGGGGTTTATTACTCTCCGGACTGGGGCACGGTCGTCCTCAAACAGCATGACGGCAAGCTGACCGGGGGTATCAGTTATTACAAGGTCAAGGGCATCGCGACCGGAAAAAGCGCTTACCTGGTGCTCGTGGACGACGAGTGGGCCGGGCACACGATGATCCTGAAGCGGAAAAATTTCGAAACCGTGTGCGGCTCGTTTTCCCGGCACATGCCCTACGTGGAAAAAGGCAGCAAGCCGGTCTGCCTAGAGAAGATCGTGAACTGAGATGAAACGGGTCGCCTTGGCGCTCGCCGCGGTTGCCGCCCTTGGCGGATGCTCGTTTGTAAACGAGTTCAACGACGCGCGCTACAACCAGAACAACAAGACCGGCGACAACTGGCTGTCCGACCAGACCGATTCGGCGGGGATCAACATCACGGGAAACTGGACCAGCAGGGACTGGGGAGAAGCCACCTTCCGTCAGGCCGGGCGCAACATCACCGGCACCATCGGAAACTATACCGTTCATGGCGTGGCCAGCGGGGACCACGCCTACCTGCTCATCGCCCAAGGCGACTGGTATTACTACAGCGCGGTGCTGGAATTCCAGCGGCCCGGGCTTCTCACCGGGCAATTTTCGCGCGCGATCCCCTACGTGAAGAGCTTTGGCCGGCCGATGAGGTTCGAGCTGCTCGCCCACTGAGGGCGATGGCTTAGACCATCTCTTGGAGATAACTGGACTCCGCAGCAGCCAAGGAGAACGGGGCTCCCGTTCTCAAGGCTACCTGCGGCCGCCGCCGCGAAAACCGCCGCCGCCGCCATAGGAGCGGGTGGCACCCATGGAGCGCGAGAAACGCTGCGAGTCCAGGTCGGAGTGGGTGCCATCATCGAACGACGAACGGTCGGGCTTCGACCAGCCGCCCGAGTCGTGGCGCTCCCAGTTTCCATCCCCGGTCGGGCGGTAGGCGTTGCCGTCTTTGCCCGCAAAAACATTATTGTCGCCGAGGTGCGAGGTGTCGGTCTTGAGCGACTGGCGGTCCGCGTTGTTCAAGTTGCCAGGACGGTCCGCCGGGCGGTTGTCCGGGCGGTCCGCAGGGTGGGTGCCCGAGGCGGCGTTCGGATGGTTGTTCTTCCAGTTCTGGTAGTCTTGGTTTGAGCGGGCTTTGTTGGCGGCGTTCTGCGCGTTCGTGCGGCTGGCATTATTCGCGGTGTTGCCGTTGTTTTTCACGACGTTGTTCGACCAGTTGTTGTAGGCGTTGTGGGCGTTGACGTTCACGTTGTTCCAATTCCGGTTGATGTTGACGTTGTTGGCATTCCCCCAGCCTCCATGCCACGGCCCCCACCAAGGCGAGCACCCCCAGCCGTGATCGACGGCGAGGCCGAACGCGAAGCCGGTCGCCAGCCCGCACGCGAACCCCGCGCCGAACCCGTAGGTGAGCGGAGGCCCGATCCAGACATCGTTCCCGATATACGGCGGATACCAGAACCCTGTGCCGAAGACCACGACCCCCTCCGGCGAGAGGCAGGGCCCGTAGTAGCCGGGCGTGTAGCCCGCATAGACGACGTCCGGCGTCGAGCCGTAAACATAGACGTTCGTCACGTAATAAATCGGGCTGCTCGGCGGGATCGTGTAGATCGCGGGCGGCACGGAGTCCGCCACCGCCCACGGCCCGGTTGCCGCGCGGGCGACAAACCACACGCCGTTGACGACCGCGTAAAAAGCATCCTCCGCAACCCGGACAACCGGCGTGGCCGTGTTGACGGCATACGAGAGCTGGGTTCCTTCAACCGGCTTGAACTCGGGGTCCCCGGCGTAAGTGACCTTGGTTGTCGCGCTCCGCGCAATCGTGGCGGTCTGAGGGATGGTCGAGGAAATCGCCGCCTCCCCAGCCTGGGGAGTTCCGGCCACCGACGCCAGCACCGTCCCCGCCGGATCGCTCTCCGGGATATTCGCGAAATCTGCCGGAAGCTGGGCGGACGGCACGTATTGCCAGGGGCCGCCCAACGACGCGGACGAAAACCACCGCCCGGAAATCACCACGTAGTAAGCCTGGTTCGGCACATTGACAAAAACCGAGCTGCTGGAATTCGAGACCCGCAGGAGCTGGGTGCCCGCGATCGGGGAAAATTGCGGGACTCCCTGTGTGGTGATCAGTTCGGCTGGCCCCGTGCTCACGAAAATCGCCGGCGTCGGTCCGAGGTGCGAGCCGTTGGGCGGATCGAAAAGCTGGGTCGTGGACGGAACATTCTGGAGCGCGGCCGCCAGCGAAGCCGGCGGGTTCTGCGCGGCCGTCCACGGGCCAGCGAGCGCGGAAGCCTGCGACCAGCCGCCATTGATCCTCAAATAATAGAGCCCGCTCGCTTGGTCCATCACGAGCAGGGCCTGGGTGTTGATCGCGCGGAGGAGTTGGGTGCCTGCGACCGGGCGGAGGGCGGGTTCTCCGTTCACCAGCACCAGCACGGCAGCGGACTCGCTGAAAAAGATTGTCGGCACAGGATTCTGCACCGCGACCGTCGGCTTGCCCTCCGCGCTCGTCACCGCGAGGTTCGCCCGGATCGCGGGGAGCGAGAGGTTTTGCGCCCATGCGGCGGCCTGCGTGCAAACCAGGTCGGCGAAATGTGTGGCCTGGTCCGGGGCGGCCGGAAAATTGGCCTGGGCCGGGTAGATATTCGAGAGCGAGACGGTCTGCCGGTCGTTGTTCACATCCGTCGTCCCGGTCAGGGCGATGGTTCCAAACTGCGGTGCGGCGGCCCCCTGGGGCGTCACGGAGACCGCCATGCGGGCGGTCAGCGTATTTCCGTTCCAAGCGGTCACTTGCGGCTGGTAAACCGTGATCGAGGTTCCGGAACTCGTGAAGGTCCTCGGCCAGCCGTCGCTTGTGGCGGAACGAACGGAAGTCAGGCTGAGGGCGAAAAGCACGGTGATGAGGGAGATCGCTTTCATGGAAATACTCCTATCGCATCGGATGCGGCATCGAAGCAAACGCTATTTTTACAATAGGTGGGTGGAAATTTCTGGAATGTTCTCGAAGTGTTTATCGGTGCTTGCGAGTGGGATATGTTCCTCGATGGCATGGGCAGCAATCCAATAATCAGGATCGGGAATGGTCACTCCTTTCGATTTTAGATTGGCACGAACACGGGCGTAGATTGATGCTGTGCGGAGGCTCGGAGCAAGGATTTCAAAGGATTCAAGAAACTCTCTTGCCTCCATCATGGCTGGCGCAGGAACTTTTGCAACTGCTTGGCCGTATAAAAACTCTGCGGCCACATGGGAGCAGATAACGGGCGGGTAAAACCGAATCGCGAGCTTAACCATTGCCGCCGTTTCGCGCCGCAGTAATTCCAGTGCTCCGGTATCAACGAGAATCGCCACGCGAATTCGCCTCCTTTCGAATAACAGCCAAGCTCTCCAGCAGCAAATCTCCCGACCGGTCGAGTTCGACATTGGGCTGGCGGTGCCAGAAAAACCGAATTTTCTCAGGACTGGAGACTGGGCGAGGCTCCATCGTTCGACGGTTTTTGGAATTCTTCAGTTTTGTGGGAATCGCGATCATACAGGCAACCTAACAGGGGGAGAGAAAAGTGGAAAGCAGAGAAAACCAGCGCGATAGCGCTTCTTAAAACGGGCAAGTCGAATGTTTGGCCCTGGGAGGGCACCCGGAGCGCAGCGGCAAAATTCTCAGTTTTCCGTTTTCCGTTTTCGCCTTTCGGTGAGATAAAGGTTTCCGCATGGAAAACCAAACTGTCCGCGCGGCGGGGTTGATCGTCGCAGCCGGCGGGAGCCGCCGCATGGGGTTCGACAAAATCACCGCGCCGCTGGCCGGACGCCCGCTCGTCGCCTGGTCGCTGGCGGCCTTTGAAGCTTGCGATGACATCGGGCCATGCGTCCTCGTCTGCGCGGAGTCGCGCCTGGACGAATTCCGAGCTCTGGCAGCACCCTACAAAAAATTCCGGCTGATCGTCCCCGGTGGCGTCGAGCGCGCGGACTCGGTCATGAATGGCCTGCGGGCGCTCGGGTCCAACGGCCTCACGCTTGTCGCGGTGCACGACGCCGCGCGCCCGCTGGTGACGCCGCTGATGATTTCCCAAGTGGTTGCGGCAGCCGCGGAATGGGGTGCCGCCGTGGCGGCCGAGCCAGTCAGCGACTCTCTCCACCGCGCCGCCGGGGCGGGGCATCTCGTCGAGACGGTTTCACGCGAAAACCTGTGGGCGATGCAGACGCCTCAGGTCGCCGGGTTGTCGGCTTTGCGCGATGCCCTCGAATCCGCCCGCTCCTCCAGGCAAGGGGTGACCGACGAAGTGTCCGCTTTGATCCATGCCGGCATCCGGCCGCGCTCCGTCTTTCTCGGCAACCTGAATTTCAAGGTCACCTTCCCCCGCGACCTCCCCCTCGCCGAGGCCGTGCTGGAACCCCGCTCTCAAAAAGCCGGTTGAGTTCCGCTACAAGCCGGGGGGACGGCAAACCTGCTTGCCCACGCGGTTTCCCCAGTGTGTTTTTTCAAAAATTGTCGTTTATCAGAATTTATGGACAACAATGCCTTGCGTGCCGGCGGGTTTGCGATACGCTCCTTTCCGCTGAACAATAAACCAAAAACACAAAAGGAATACCATGAATAATTCAATGAGCAGATGGATAATGCCCGTCATCGCGTTGCTGGTTGCTGGTTTAGTATATGTTAGTGGAAGTAGTGCGTTTGCGGAAGATAACGTGCTGCAGGGTTCATGGAATTTCACAACGGTCGGCAAGCAGGGTATGCACGGCCAGGATCCGAAAGCTTTAAGCCAGAGCTTTTTGTTAACTTTCACAGCAAAGTCGCAATCGAGAAATGAAATCAGCGGCCAACCCTTCGGCTTTACTATCGCCGCATCGCATGCTCCGCTTGGCAAACTCGGGGAATCGTTCAGCTTCACCACCCCATATATGAGGGGCAGCAGTTCTTACACTATCACCTGGCGCGGGAAGCTCAGTGAGGACGGCAAAAAGATTACCGACGGCAAATTCTCTATGATCATGGGGTCGGGCGAGTTTACGGCTGAAAAAAAGTAATTCTGAGAATCGAAGAGGGCGAGCGTTTGGTTGCTACAACGCGACCGTGAAATATGAGGGCTGGCACGTGGTATTTTGCTCCCCGCCAAAGACCGAATCTGTTCGAAAAACCCGCTTGTACTCGCGGTTTCCCCAGAGTAAACTTGCCAATCTGTCGTTTTCGAGCATTCTATCACCACTACACTCTTATGAAACCCCTCAAAACATATCTGCAGACAATTGCAATTTTCGTGCTGCTGGGCGCATCGCTTTCCGCACGGGCAGACACGGTTGTTTACCAGACGGGTTGCAGCAACGCCTTCATCACCACCTATTGGGGCGCCCAGGCAACATCGATCTATTCAGGAAACCCTACCGGTACTGCTGGGAAAAGCGGCGAGCCTGCGGTTGGTTTTAGCCACCTGTTTGGCCAATCGGAAACGAGAGGGTTGATCCGGTTCGATCTCAGTTCCTTGGCTGGTCAATATGGCACGATTACATCAGTGAGCCTCCAACTGGAAACGGCGCAAATCAATACCGACCCGAAATACCTCCCTAACGGTACCGTCAATGCCTATGCCATTTTACCCGCCGACACCAGTTGGGGCCAACTAACCGCTTCCTGGAACTACCCCAATGTCGCGACGCAGCCTTGGGCAGGAGCCGTCGGAGTGAGCACGGCGGGCACGGACTACAACCCGACCTTGCTGGGTTCCTTTACCTACAACTCCTTAGGCACCTATACGCTCAATTTCACCGGCTTGAACTCCGCGCAGTTGACCAGCTTGATCACATCGTGGACCGAAGCGAACAATCCCGGACTTCTGCTCATTGATCCCGTTTCGACGGACGCTTATGTGAGGTTCGTCGGCACTTCCGAAACCTACGGCCCGTCTTTCTACACGCACAGCCCGAAACTCACTATCACCTACAACCCCGCCTATTCCGGGACCGACGCCAACGGCCTGATTTACACGGCCGTCAACGGACAGGTTACGATCACGGGATATTCGGGGAGTGGCGGCGCGTTGATTATTCCCAGTTCGATCAGCGTTTACGGCGTCAGCCTGCCGGTCACCACAATAGCAGACTCTGCATTTGCATCCAAAAACCTGACCAGCGTCACGATCCCGAGCGGTGTCACCAGCATAGGCAACCTTGCGTTCTCTGGTTGCCCAAACCTGAGAAGCGCGATTTTTGCAGGCAATGCTCCGACATTGGGAACGACCCCGTTTCTCAACGACGCCAGCGGTTTCAAGGTGTATTACTTCACGGGCGCAACCGGGTTCACGTCGTCCCCTTGGACGGGTTACACGACTGTCAATGCGGGCGTGTATCCCCCCAGTTATTCACCCATTGTTCCTTGGTTTATCTCCAACGGGTTTGCCTACAACACACCCCTGACCGCCGTCCCGAACAACGACGGGGTTCCCCTGCTGATGGACTATGCCTTGAATCTCGATCCCACGAAAAATCAAAGCGCCAGCATGCCCAAGCCGACGGTCAGCGGAAACCAGATGAGCCTCACTTACTATGGCGGGAGCGCCGGGGTGACCTACACCGTCTTGGCCAGCACCGACCTGCAAAGCTGGAGCGCGTCGGGAGTGACGGTCTCGGGCCCGGATGCGAACGGCAACTACACGGCGACGATCCCGATTTCCAGCACCAAAGAATTCCTGCGGTTGAAGGTCACGTATTGAGATTGATTCCCGCGCGCGTGCCCGGCACCGCAATTCCAGATCAAAGGCGAGGCGCACCAGCCCGGTTTCCAACAGCCTCAGAACGAGACCACTGTTCTTGAGATGAAACGCCGTCTCTGCCAGCACCGCCTCGCACGTCAGAAGCGGTTCGTGGACGTTCTCGGCCAGCGCATGGGCCCACGAAAAATACACGTCTCTGCGGTTGGCGAAGGCGACCAAAAAGCCCGTGTCCGCAATCCCCCTCACGGCTCAAATCCGCGCTTGCGGCTGAGCTGCGGCTTACCTTCCACGCTCCCGGCCAAGTCCAGAAATGGCTGGCGCGACTTCCGCGTGCGTGAGAGTTCCAGTTGCTCCCGGACAATCCGTCCCTTGGGCATACCGGTCAACCGGGATTCCCCCTCCAGCCATCGGTTCAGATCTTCCGGCAATCGAAAGGTGATTGTATTACTCATTAGCGGACATGTAAGACATCACGCGAGAGTATGCAAGACAGAATCGCACTCAATATCCCGCAGCAGCCGGCTACAACGCGACCGTGAGATATGCGCCCTAGACCCGAATGGCGCTAAGTTAAGCGGCGTGGAGCAGGCGTCCCGCCTGCTATTCCCTCTATGAGCAGGCAGCCGGGACGGCCGCCCCACATCCCAAACCCCGCTTAACTTAGCGCCATTCCGCCCTAGACCCAATCTGTTCGAAACAACTGCTTGCCCTCGCGGTTTCCCAAGAGTAGATTGCACCAAACGGTCGTTTTCGACTATTTTATCACCATTACAATCTTATGCCCTCCCTCAAAACATATCTTCAGGCAATCGCAATTTTCGTGCTGCTGGGCGCGTCGCTCCCGGCGCGGGCAGACACGGTTGTTTACCGACAGGGTGCCAGCAACGCGTTCGTCTCCAACTACAGCGGAACCGCCGACGGCTTTATCGTATCCGGGTCAACCAGCGGAAATCTTAATTATGGAAAATACGGCATGCGTCTCGCGTTCTCGACCCAGAAGGGACTTCTGCGCTTTGACCTGAGCTCGTTTGCCGGGAAATACTCGTCGGTCACTTCCATCAGCCTCCAACTCAGCATCACCCAGATTTATGGCAACGTAACCAGCGGCACCATCAATGCCTACGCCATTCTGCCCGCAAACGCCGGTTGGGCGCAGGGAACCGCCAATGGGGCCGTGCAGGCCGGTTCCGCTTGCTGGAACTATGCGAAGTATAATACTCAGGCATGGGCCGGATCACCCGGGCTTGGCACGCCGGATGTGGACTACAACAGCACGTTGCTCGGCTCGTTCGCCTACAGCACCACGCAAGGGAGCGACCCCGCGATGGCTTTCAACGGCAGTTCCGCCTATTTGACAAGCCTCGTCTCGTCCTGGACCAACTCGACAAATCCCGGCATTCTCATCGAGGAAGGAAATCCGGCGCGTGACGGTGCCACCTACATCTGGGGAACGGGAGATCCAACCGGCACAAGCAACGAGCAACTGACCATCACCTACAACCCCGCCTATTCCGGGACGGACGCCAACGGTCTCAATTACACGGCCGTCAACGGCCAGATCACCATCACGGGATATTCGGGGAGTGGCGGCGCGTTGATTATTCCCAGTTCGATCAGCGTTTACGGCGTGGACCTGCCGGTCACCAGCATCGGTTCCCTTGCGTTCAGCTACTGCCGTAGCCTGACCAGCGTGACGGTCCCCGCCGGTGTCACGAGCATTGGGGACAGAGCCTTCATCGGCTGCTCCAACCTGACCAGCGTGACGGTCCCGAACACCGTGACCAGCATCGGCTCTTATGTTTTTTATTCCTGCGGCAACTTGATCGACGTCACGATCCCCAATGGCGTCACCACCATCCCGGATTATGCGTTTACAGGCTGCATCAGTCTGCCCCGTGTGACGATCCCGAACAGTGTCACCAGCATCGGCAACTATGCTTTCGGTGGGTGCAGGGGCATGGCCCGCGTGACGATCCCAAACAGCGTCACCAGCATCGGGACTTACGCGTTCGACAGTTGCAGCAGCCTGACGGGTTTGACGATTTCCGGCAACATCACCACGATACCGGAGGATGCGTTCTCCAACTGCACCAGCCTGACGAGCGTGACGATCCCAAGCAACGTCACCAGCATCAATGCCTACGCTTTCTATGACTGCTTCAACCTGACCAGCGCGGTTTTCCTGGGCAATGCTCCCACGATGGGAAGCAGCGTTTTTCTCGGGGCTGGCATCACGTCCGGCCGCACTTTCAAGGTGTATTACTTGAACGGCGCATCCAAGTTCACCTCGCCCACCTGGACTGATAGCGCAAATGAAACATTTCCTTCTGTGAATATCGGCGCCTATTCCCCGGTTTCCACATGGCTGGTTTCGTATGGATTTGCCTACAACACACCCCTGACCACCGTCCCGAACAACGATGGCGTTCCCCTGCTCATGGACTATGCCTTGAATCTCGATCCCACGAAAACCCAGGGTGCCAGCATGCCCAAGCCGGTGGTCAGCGGAAACCAGATGAGCCTCACTTACTATGGCGGGAGCACCGGGGTGACCTACACCGTCCAGGCCAGCACCGACCTGCAAAGCTGGAGCACGTCGGGAGTGACGGTCTCGGGCCCGGATGCGAACAGCAACTACACGGCGACGATCCCCATTTCCGGCACCAAAGAATTCATGCGGTTGAAGGTCACGTATTGAGATTCAGACATCCTGACCTCATCCAGAAAAAATGGTGAGTCGAGGAAAACAGGCGACCCCATTCGAGGCGGAAATCAGCGCCAACACGGGGTGGGATGCCCATGCTCCTTTGGCTCTCGCGTCTCATACGCTTTCCTTGCCCCTCAGGATGTCTGAGATTGGTCCCCGCGCGCGCGCGCCGCCTCTTTCCGGTCTCCGCTTTCCGGTCTCCGCTTTGATACCAACCCGGTCAACCGGGATTCCCCCTCCAGCCACCGGTTCAGATCTTCCGGCAATCGAACGGTAATTGTATTACTCATTAGCCCGAAAACGGCGATTGAGAAATTCTTTCAGAATTCCTCTACAGGAAACGCCATTTTCGGGATTAGCGGACATGAAAGACATCACGTGGGTGTGCGCAATACACAATCGCACTCAACATCATCCACCCTTCATGCCGCAATGATTGGAAGTTCCAGGGAGCATGCTCGTCCCGAGTGTGGTCCTCGGCGTCCCGTCGAGGAAAATGCGCCTACAAACTTTTAGCCACTTCCACGAGATGGGCGGCGGTGATGCCGAGTTCCTGCATGGCGGTGTTGCCTGGGGCGCTGAGGCCGAAGCGGTCCACGGCGACGGTGCGGCCGTCGAGGCCGACGTAGCGGAACCAGGGGTCGGAGACGCCGGCTTCGATCGAGACGCGCTTGCGGCAGGCTGCGGGCAGGACAGATTCTTTGTATTCCGCACTCTGGCGCTCGAAGCGTTCGAAGCACGGGATCGAGACGACGCGCGTTCCGGGACCGAGGTCTGCGGCGGCCTTGATCGCGTGCTGGAGTTCGCTGCCGGTTGCGAGCAGGATGAGTGCGAGCGGGGAGGTTTCTTTTTTCGCGATATAGCCGCCGAGGAAGACGCCTTCCCGGCGCGTGGCCACCGGGATTTCATTTAGCGTCGGGAGATTCTGGCGCGAGAGCACGAGCATCGTCGGGCCGTCGGTTTTTTCGAAGGCGGCGGCAAATGCGCCCGCAGTCTCCTCGGGGTCGCCGGGCCGGATGACGTCGAGCCCGGGAATCGCGCGCAGCGCGGCCACCGTTTCCACCGGCTCGTGCGTCGGCCCGTCCTCGCCGACACCGATCGAGTCGTGGGTGAAAATATAGACGACAGGGAGCTTCGAGAGCGCCGCGACGCGGATTGACGGCCGCCCGTAATCGCTAAACACCAGGAACGTCGCGCCGCTCGGGCGGAAGATCCCGTCGTATGCAAGGCCGTTCATGAGCCCGCACATCGCGTGTTCGCGGATCCCGAAATGCAGGTTCCGGCCCGCGCGGTTCTCGCGGTTGAAATCCCCGCCGTCCTTGATGTAGTTGAGCGTCGAGCCGTGGAGGTCGGCGCTGCCGCTGACAAGGAGCGGCATCGCGCCGGCGACAGGCTGCAGGACATCGCAGCCCGCTTTCCGGGTGGCGATGTTCGAGGCGGGATCGAAGGGCGGGATCACTTTCAGCAAATCGGGAACTTTTCCGGCAACGGCATCGTCGAGTTCCTTGGCGAGGTCTTTGTTGGCCGCGCGCCATGCCTGGAATTTTTTCGCCCACTCTTCGTAAGCGTTTTTCAGCCCGGCTTTGCGGCAGGCGAAATAGGCGCGGGTCTCGGGCGAAACAAAGAACGTTTCCTCCGGGAGCCCGAGCGCTTTTCTTGCCTCGGCGACAAATTTCACGCCGGCTTCCCCGTGGGCTTTGCTCGTGCCGGAGACCTCGGGGATCCCTTTTCCGATCAGCGTCTTCGCGATGATGAACTGCGGTTTCCCGCTGGTCGCGGACTTCGCCTTTTCGATCGCGACGGAAATTTCCTGGAGGTTGTGCCCGTCGATCTGCTGGACGTCCCAGCCGTAGGCCTGATAGCGCGCGGCGGTGTCCTCGCTCTGGGTGACAGGGGCCATGGCGTCGAGGGTCACGTTGTTGGAATCGTAAATCAGGATGAGATTGTCCAAGCCGAGGTGGGCGGCGAGCGCGCTGGCTTCCTGCGCGACGCCTTCCTGGAGGCATCCGTCGCCCGCGAGAGCGAAGACATGGTGGCCGAAGATCGCGTGCTCGGCGGTGTTGAAGCGCGCCTCGCTCATCTTCGCCGAAATCGCGTAGCCGACCGCGTTGGAGACCCCCTGCCCGAGCGGCCCGGTCGTGGCCTCGACGCCCGGCGTCTCGCGAAACTCCGGATGCCCGGGAGTCATGCTGTGGAGCTGGCGGAAATTTTTGACCTCCTCGATCGGCAGGTCGAAGCCGGAAAGGTGCAGCCATGCGTAGAGGAACATGCTGCCGTGGCCGGCGGAGAGGATGAACCGGTCGCGGTTCAGCCAGCGCGGCTCGTCGGGATTGTAGCTCAATGCCTGCCCGTAGAGCACGGCCCCCACTTCTGCGGCTCCCAGGGGAAGACCCAGATGGCCGGATTTGCATTTCGTGATCGCGTCCATCGCGAGCCCCCGCGCATCGCGGGCCGCCAGTTCAAGTGTGGGAATATCGAGTTTCATAAAAGTGGAGTTCTGTGGAACCGGAAGCAAAGCGGTTGGCGGGCAAAAAGGAAAACGCAAAATGCGGGATCCGCAGCCGGGGCGCGGTTTCTGATGTGGGGCAGCCGTCCCGGCTGCCGATGGTCTCAGGATTCGCAGGCGGGCGCCTGCGCCACGATATCCGCTACTTCCGGGCTTTTTCGGGCAGGCGGTCTTTGAATTCCGGCCGGTAGAACCAGTCCGACCAATGGCTCCAGCCATCCTTCGTCATTTCGACTGGCGAATCGATCCAGCCGCCTTTGCCATCGGGTCGGCAGATCCGGTAGGTGCCTTTCCACATCACGGCGGTGCCTTGCGGGACATAAAGGAAGAGGTAGGGCTGCTCGCGGTAGATGATGCTCTGGAGTTGGCCGGCCATGGAGATGATTTTCTCGCGGTTGTATTCCTGCCGGATCGACTGGAGCAACTTGTCCGCTTCGGGGTTTTTGTAACCGACGACATTCAACTGCTCCGGGTTGGTCTGCGAGGAGTGCCAGATCTGGAACTGGTCGTAGTCGTTCCCGAGAATCCAGCCGAGGACGATGGCGTCGAAATCCCCCTTGTTCACATGGTTCTTGAGGAAGACCGCCCATTCGTAGAGCTCGACTTTGACTTCGACGCCGATCTTTTTAAACCCGTCCTGCGCGAGGGTGGCGATATCGCGGCGGATTTCATTTCCGTTGTTGGTGATGAGCGTGAAAGAAAACCTCTGCCCGTCCTTGACGCGGATCCCGTCCGGCCCCGGCACCCACCCCGCCTCGTCCAGCAAAGCGCGGGCCTTGTCGGGGTCGTAGGTAAACGGGACCACCTTCGGGTTGAAAAACCACATCTGCGGCGTGAAAATCCCGGTGCTCTGGATGCCGTGGCCATAGAGGATGTATTTCACCATAGCCGGGATATCGACCGCATGCGCGAGCGCCTGCCGGACCCGCTCGTCCTTGAAAAGCGGGCGCTTCAGATTCCAGCCGATGTAGGTGTAGGCGCTGGACGGCGAAGAAAACACGTCGAAGCGCGGGTCTTTTTCAAACGTGGTGACCGTCCACGGCTCCGCGCTCCAGAAGTCCACCTGGCGGGTCTCGAACGCCAGCCGCAGCGAGAGCTGGTCGGGGAGCGAACGGAAAACGATCCCGTCCACCCACGGCCCGGGAGATTCGAAATAATCCGGGTTCCGGACGACCCGGAGGAATTCGTTCGTCTTCCACTGCGCGAATTTGAACGGGCCGGTCCCGACGGGCGCGCGGTTGAAATTCGACGCCCACCAGTCGGGCGGCCTGCCCTCGAGAATGTGGGCGGGGAGGAGCGGGATCATCCAGCTGTTGAGCGCGGGCGAAAACGGCTTGCGATACGTGACCCGGACGGTCCGCAGCCCGGGCGTTTCGATTTTCTGGATGAGGTCGAAGTCGGGTTTTCGCGGCGAGGCGAAGGCGTCGTCCATGATCGCCTCGTAGGTGAACGCCACGTCGCGCGACGTGAACGGTTTCCCGTCGTGCCAGCGGACGCGGTCGCGCAGCGTGAAGACCACGAGCGGCTCGGCGAGGAACGGGACGGGGCCTCCCAACGAAACTTCCCCTCCCCCGTGGCTTGCAAGCCATGCCTCGACTTCGCCCTTCACCTCCGGGGCAGCGGTCAGCTCGAAGACGCCGCCCGATTCGACCCAGTCCCTCACGATGCGCGCCGACGGGTTCGCGTCCCGGAAGGATTTCAGGACGGCTTTGGCCTTTCCCTTGACCTGCACCCGGATCGTGACCAGCGGCTGGAGGGATTCTGGAGGCAGGCGGGAAAAGATGGTTTCCGAGGCGCTCATCCCGGGCTCGGTGAACGAGAGCAGGAGAAAATTCCCCTCGATGTGCGCCGCCTCCAGCTTCCAGCCTTCCCATTCCGCCCTCCAGGATTCCACCAATTTCAGGGCCGCGGCCGACGATGCGGAATCCTTGAAGACCACCGTGGTCGTCTGGCTGAGGGTCCACGATTTCGCGAGATCCCCCACGATTTCGAGGTTCTCGTCGTATTTCAGCAGGCCGTTGAACATCCTGGAGATCACCTGGTCGGCCGCCGAGTCGGCCTGCTGGATGGGGTTGAGCGTGGACGGCTCCCCGACGACCCCGATCGACATCTCGTTCTTCTTGCCGGTCGAGAGAAACGCGGAATTCAGGAAGCTGGCGGCAATCAAGGCCAGCAGGAGGACCGGCAGCCCGTAGATGAAATAACGGGCTATTCGCATGGGATGGGCTGGAGTTTCCGGGCCGGAGCGCACGCATCTTGCGTGCCGCGTTCCGCATCCTGCGGAGCGCATGTGGGATGCGCCGGCAGGATGCCGGCTACAGCACGCTGGAAGCGTGCGCTCCACACGGGCGGAATGCCCGTGCCCCCTGGTTTTGCGGGGCGCATGGCGGGCTTCAGTCGGACTCGAACTGGCTCATGAGCCTGAGCAGGCGGGAGCGGTCCTCGATCTGCGCGGCATCGACGGTCCTGAGGCGTTCCAAGCTGAACGCCTCGACGTTGAAACTCGCAAGGACGGAGCCGAAAACCACCGCGCGGCGGAGGTCCCCGAATTCCACCGGGCGCTGGTCGCTCTCGCGCGCCAGCACGCCCGCGAGGCCGCCGGCAAACGTGTCGCCCGCGCCGGTCGGATCGTGGATGTCCTCGATCGGGTAGGCCGGACAACTGAAAAACTCGCCGTTTTTTCCGAAGAGCAGGCACCCGTGCTCGCCCTTCTTGATGGCGACGAATTTCGGCCCGAGCGCGAGGATCGATTTCGCGGCCTTGACCAGGTTGGTCTGGTTGGTGAGTTGCCGGGCCTCGCCGTCGTTGAGGATGAGCATGTCCACGCGTCCGAGAAGGCGGATCAGGGATTCCTTCGCGATATTGATCCAGAGGTCCATCGTGTCCGCGATGACGAAGCGGGGCGTCACGACTTGGTCCAAGACATGGTGCTGGAGGTCGGGGGCAATGTTCGCGAGGAGGACAAACGGCGTGGATTTGTAGCTCGAGGGAAGCGTCGGCGTGAAATGCTCGAAGACGTTCAGCTCGACCGAGCGGGTCTCGCGGGTGTTCATGTCCCACATGTATTCGCCCGACCAGCGGAAGGTTTTTCCCGGGACGACCTGCAGCCCCTCGAGGTCGATCCGGCGGCTCCTGAGGAGCTCGATGTGTTCCTTGGGGAAATCCTCGCCGACAATGCCGACGAGGTTCACCGGGCTGAAATACGACGCCGACACGGCCGCGTAGGACGCCGAGCCGCCGAGGAGGTCAGGATGCTCCTCCACGGGGGTTTTGATGTCATCCAGGGCGATGGAACCGACAATGAGGACGGACATATTGCGCCTCTCAGATCGTCTTGCAGAACGCTTCGATCCGGTCGAGGCCGGTCTTGATGATGTCGAGGCTCGCCGCGTAGCTGAGGCGGACGGTCCGGTCGTCGCCGAACGCGATACCGGGGACAAGCGCGACATTCACCTTGCTCAGGAGCCGGTCGGCGAAATTTTGGGACTTGAGCCCGAACGAGCTCACATTCGCCAGGATGTAGAATGCCCCCAGCGGTTTCACGGCCTTGATGCCGGAGATGGCGCTCAGCCGCTCGAACATATACTGCCGGCGGATATCGAATTCCTCGCGCATGTCGGTGACGCATTGCTGGTCGCCCGCCAGCGCGGCCAGCCCGCCGTATTGGGCGAACGAACACGGGTTCGAGGTCGTGTGGCTCTGCATCGAGTCGATGGCTTTGGCGATCGGCTCCGGGGCCCCGAGATAACCCAGCCTCCAGCCGGTCATCGCGTAGGCTTTGCTGAAGCCGTTGACCGTGATCGTCAGGTCGTAGGCTTCGGGAGTCAGGGAGGCGATGCTCACATGCTCGGCCCCGTCGTAGGTGAGCTTCTCGTAGATCTCGTCCGAAAGGATGTAGATATCCTCCTCGGCGGCCACTTCCGAAATCGCCCGCAGTTCCTCGCGGGTGTAAACCGAACCGGTCGGGTTGCCGGGCGAATTGATGATGACCATCTTCGTGCACGGGGTCATCGCATTTTCGAATTCCTCGGCCGTCATCTTCCAGCCGTTTTCCTCCTTGGTCTGGACAATCACCGGCACGCCTCCCGCAATGCGCACCATCTCCGGGTAGCTCAGCCAGAACGGGGCGGGAATAACCACTTCGTCGCCGGGGTTCACGACCGCCGAAATCGCGTTGAAGCAAGATTGCTTCGCGCCGTTGCTGACGATGATCTGGCTCGGCTTGTATTCGAGGCTGTTGTCCGCCGCGAATTTTTTAGAGATCGCCTTGCGGAGCTCGAGGATGCCCGAGCTCGGCGTGTATTTCGTGTGTCCCTCCTTGAGCGCGGCGATGGCGGCGGCCTTGATGTGCTCGGGCGTGTCCATGTCGGGTTCGCCGGCACCGAACCCGCAGACATCAACGCCTTCGGCCTTCAGGGCTTTGGCTTTGCTGTCGATGGCAAGGGTGAGGGACGGGGTGAGTTCGGTGAGTCGGGTCGCAATTTCCATAATTTTGAGTTGGGTTGTAATTAGACGCGCACGCCGTGCGCTTCAAGCAGCGGTTTCAAATTGTTTTCGGCAATCCGGATGACCTCCATCTCGCGGCGCGCGTTCTCCGGGGAGTCCGACGCGTGCGCGGCGTTGATCATGACCGTCTGGCCGAATTCTTTTCTGATCGATCCGGGGGGAGCTTTCGAGGGATCGGTCGGGCCGAGCACCTCGCGGATTTTCGCGACGGCATCGATCCCGCGGTAAACGAGGGCCACGCATTTTTCCGTGCCGGGAAGCCGGCGTTGATCGGGTGGGCACTGGGACGGGCGGGTGCCCGCCATGAATTGGACAATCGATTCCCAGTGGGCGCGGCCGGCAATCGGGCCGAGGAGCTCGCCCATCGAGGCCTCGGCCGCTGCATCGAGCGGCACGCCGAGTTCCTCCTCGACGACAAACCGCGCGCGCTTGCCGCTCGGCTCCCGCATTTTATCGAGCAGGACGCCGAGGACCGGGCCGTAAAAAACTTCCGCCTCCGCCACGCTCATGTAGTGGACTTTGAAGCCGATGATCGAAAGCCCGCTGCGCGAGAACGCGTCGATGACGCCGCCAGGGCGCGCATTGGGAAAACGGAAATTGTCGGGTTTGATCAGGGCGAGCGTCGTCTCGATGTTTTCGCCGGCCGGAAAAATCACGCTGTCCTCGAGAATTCCGCCATCGCTGTCGGAATGCTTCGCCCAGAGAGCCAGGTGGGCACGGGCGCTGGCGGAATCCGGGGCCGCAAGCACGCCCGGTTCGAAATAGACCACCTTCCCATCCTCGACAATGTGGTCGCCGTAGGTGTCGCGGATCGTTTCCCCTTTTGGCCGGCCCTCGACGATACGGCCGACGACGGCGCGGGTTTTCGAGACCGCGTCCTCTCCCCGCAGAACCAAAAGAAGCACCCGGGGGGGAGTCCCGTCGGGGGCGGTCACAAAATTCTTTCGGATATAGCCGCGGATCAGGTCCTGCGTGGCCCGGTGTTTGGGGTCGGGCTCGCCGGCGGCCATGTCCGCGTAGGCGTTCGCCAGTTCTGGTCCCGGAGAGAACAGCCTGCCGCCCACCAGCTCCAGTCCCGTCCTTGCCAACAGCCGGGAAATGATCCCGCCCGTTCGCGACTTGCGCAGCGAATAAGGAGTGAGGAGAACGTAGGAAAGCTCTTCGGCCATGAAATATTTCTCGATCCGCCCGGGACGAGGCGGACCGGTCTTGGGCAGTCGGGCAGCCTACCGGCCCCCCGCATGGCCCGTCAACTGGGATTTTTGCACCTGGGATTTTGCACCCGCAGGCGTGTTGCCGCGAAAAAGGATTGTGCCATGGACGATGTCCGGGGATAATTGCCCCGCACTCTCCCCGTTATGACAATTCCCACCTCTCCAAAAAAAGTTGGTCTCATCGTCTATTTCATCGGCTTCACGGCCGCCTTGGCCGGCCTGCTCTTCGGGCTGGATGTCGGGGTGATTTCCGGAGCCCAGCAATTCATCCAAAAGGAATTCACGATTTCGGACAACGCGATCCAGCTCGTGGTCAGCGCGCTGTTGTGGGGAGCGGCTTTTGGGGCGCTGTTCAGCGGCGTGCTTTCCAGCCGCTTCGGGCGCCGCAAGACCATCCTCATCAGCGCCGTCAATTTTATTGTCGGCGCGGCGCTCTGCGCGGTTTCTCCGAACGAGCACCTTCTCATCTTCGCGCGCTTCATCCTCGGCATCGCGGTCGGAGTCGCATCGTTTACCGCCCCTCTCTACCTCTCGGAAGTCGCACCCCGCACGATCCGCGGATCGATGATTTCCATGTATCAGCTGATGATCACGATCGGCATCGTGCTGGCATTTCTGAGCAACACCTGGCTGGCGACCTACGCGACGTTCGGGGGAGTGACCGGCGGCCATTGGCGTCTCATGCTCGGCATCATCGTCCTGCCTGCCGCCGTCATGTTTGTCGGGGTCTATCTGTTGCCCGAAAGCCCGCGCTGGCTTTTCCTCAAAGGCTTCCAGGAACGGGCTGTGGCTGTCTTCAAACTCATGAAACTCGACGAGGCGGAAATCGCCGCGGAAGTCCGGGAGATCGAGGACAGCGTGAAGGTCAAACAGAACGGGTTCCAACTCCTGCGGACCAACTCCAACTTCCGCCGCGCCATCGGCCTGGGCGTGGGACTTCAAATCATCCAGCAGCTCACCGGGATCAACGTCGTCATGTATTACGCCCCGAAGATTTTTGCGCTGGCCGGCTTCGAGGGTGTCAACGAGCAGATGTGGGGGACCGTGGTTGTGGGAGTGACGAATGTGCTGGCCACGTTCATCGCCATCGCCTTTGTGGACAAACTCGGCCGCAAACCGATCATGTATGCTGGCTTTGTGGTCATGGGCCTCGCTCTCCTGACCGTCGGGGCATTCTTCAACATGGACATCGAAAAAAACCCTCAGTTCGGCTACCCGGCGATCGGTGCCTTGCTGGTGTTCATCATCGGTTTTGCCATGAGCGCGGGGCCGATCATCTGGGTGGTCTGCTCGGAGATTTATCCGCTGGCCGGGCGAGACCTTGGCGTGACCTTCAGCACGGGAACCAACTGGATTGCCAATGCGATCGTGGGCATGACCTTTCTCAGCCTGATCAACGGCTTCGGCCCGGGCAACACCTTCCTGCTCTACGGCGGGCTCAACGTCCTCTTCATCGTCTTCTTCCTGATCTTCGTCCCCGAAACCAAGGGGATCTCGCTCGAACAGATCGAGCGGAACCTGATGTCGGGGCTCCGCCTCCGGAAGATCGGAAGGTAGCGGGGAGAATTCTCAACTCGAAAACGTCGTTTGCGCCGTTCCGTGTTCCGCTACAGCAAAAACCGTTTTCGGGCTCAATGGAGGGCGCTGGGCCGTCAGCGCCGACTTGTTCCGAATTTTCTCCGTCCAGCCACGATCAAAGCCAGCGCGCCGAGACCGAAGAAGGTATAGGTGGATGGCTCCGGAACCGAAGCGGCTGTGAAACGAAAAGTCGGACCGAAAAAGGCTTCCTGATATATCCCATTGGGGGAGAGCAAATTACTTGGATAGGCAATATTGGTTTGTTGGGGATTAAAAACCGTCTGCGCTGGTTGCACCCATGTGATATTCGAGTCAAATTGCTGATTTGTTGCCTGAACGAGAAGCTTGTCGCTGCTTGCTGCCGGGAAAAAGGCACCGAGAACATAGGTGTTTCCGGCATTCAGTGTCACCGAACTGGAAAGGTGCTGATAAGCATAGCCCGAGAGATAGTTCGCACCAACTCCGCTTGGAATCGTCACTTGCGCCAGAAGATTCTGGTTTGTATCCCACAAAGCCACGGGATGAGCATCGCCAAGCGCGACATCTGCAGGATCATAGAAGCCGAGGTAATCAACTGTCAGAACGACTCCTGATCCTACAGTGAATAGCCAAGCGATCGTTCCTCCATTACTGCCACCGCCGATTGAAGTCCACGGGTAGGCGGTGCCGTTTGTCGTGAGAACCGCCGTGTTGTCAGTCGCATGCGCACTGCCGGAAAAAATCAGAGCGGTGGCAGCAATCGTCGTCAGGTTGCAGAATGTGAGTCTCATAATCGGATCATGGGTTTGGTTGGATTACCCATTTAATATTTTATTGACCTCAGTCAAGGTTTTTTTGTGGCCGGCAATTGATTTTTTGCTCCGCTCTCCGGGATCAACTGCCGGAGAACGAAGGGCAGGATCCCGCCGTGGCGGTAGTAGTCCACCTCGATCGGGGTGTCGATGCGCAGCTTGACGGCGAGCGATTCCGATTTGCCGTCTTTGCGATTGATCGTGAGGGTGACGTCCTGCCTTGGCTGGATGTCGTCGCCGAGGCCGGCGACATCGAAGGTTTCCGTGCCGTCGAGACCGAGAGTTTCGGCGGTGACCCCTTCGGGAAACTGGAGGGGCAGGACGCCCATGCCGACGAGGTTCGAGCGGTGGATGCGTTCGAAGCTTTGGGCGACGACCGCTTTGATGCCGAGAAGCCGGGTTCCCTTGGCGGCCCAGTCGCGGCTGGAGCCGGTCCCGTATTCCTGTCCGGCGAAAACGATGAGCGGAGTCCCCTCGCCCTGATATTTCATGCAGGCGTCGTAGATGCTCATCAGCTCGCCCGAGGGTTGGTGGACGGTAAATCCCCCCTCGACCCGCGTGCCGTCGGCGTTCGGTGGGATCATCAGATTTTTTATGCGGACATTCGCGAACGTGCCGCGCGTCATCACCCGGTCGTTGCCGCGCCGGCTGCCGTAGCTGTTGAAATCCGCGGCGGCGATCCCGTTATCGAGGAGATATTTTCCGGCCGGCGAACTCGGCTTGATGGCGCCGGCCGGCGAGATGTGGTCGGTGGTGACGGAGTCTCCGAAGATCCCCGTCGGGCGGGCACCGGTGATGTTCGCGATCGTTCCGGCCTCCATGCCGAAGCCGGTGAAAAACGGCGGCTCCTGGATGTAGGTGCTTGAAGCGTCCCACTCGTAGATCTGTCCGGTGGATGCGGGCACCTCGTTCCATTTCGGGTTCTGGCCGGCAAACCCGGTGTAGAGTTTTTGAAAAACCTCGGGCCGGAGCGAGGCCTGCATGGCCGAGCGGATTTCCTCGAGGCTCGGCCAGATGTCCTTGAGATAGACATCGACGCCGTCCTTGTCCTTTGCGATCGGCTCGCTCGAGAGATCGATATCCACGCGCCCGGCGAGTGCGAAAGCCACGACAAGCGGAGGAGACATCAGGAAATTTGCTCGGATGTTCTGGTGGATGCGGGCCTCGAAATTCCGGTTCCCCGAGAGCACGGCGGCGGTCACGAGGTCGTTCCCGACAATCGCGGATTCGATCTCGGGGTTGAGCGGGCCGGAGTTTCCGATGCAGGTGGTGCAGCCGTAACCGACGATCTGGAACCCCAGCTCGTCGAGGTAGCGCTGGAGGCCGGTTGTTTCCAAGTAGTCCTTCACGACGCGCGATCCCGGCGCGAGAGAAGTTTTCACCGACGGATCCACGCGCAGCCCGCGCAGGACGGCCTTCTTCGCGAGCAGCCCGGCCCCGAGCATGACGCTGGGGTTGCTGGTGTTCGTGCAACTCGTGATGGCCGCGATGAGGACCGATCCGTCGCGCAGCGTGCTGTGCTCCTCGTGGAACGGGCACTGCGGAAAGTCCTTCACCTTGTCCGGGGTCGGGCGGTCGGCGACCATCTCCGATTCGTCCGCCGGCAACACGCCGTTGACTTTGACACTCGCGCTGCGCCCGAGCTCGGAGGCCGATTTTCCGTAGCCTCCTTCCGATACCGGCCGGGTCAGAAGAGAGGCGAACGTGGATTTGAGATCCGGGAGATCGATCCGGTCCTGCGGGCGCTTCGGGCCCGCCACTCCCGGCCGGACGGCGGACAGGTCGAGATCGATATCGACGCTGTAGGCGATCTCGCCTTTGCGCGGCATGCCGAACAGGTTCTGCGCCCGGAAATAGTTCTCAAACGCGCGGCACTGGTCGTCGGTGCGGCCGGTTGCGGCGAGGTAGTTCACCGATTCGGAATCGACCGGGAAGAACCCCATCGTGGCCCCGTATTCCGGAGCCATGTTCGCGATGGTCGCGCGGTCGGTGAGCGGGAGAGCGGCGGCCCCCTCCCCATAAAACTCGACAAACTTGCCCACCACCTTGGCCGCGCGGAGGAGCTGGGTGACATGGAGCGCGAGGTCGGTCGCGGTGACACCCTCGCGGAGCCGGTTCGCCAGGTGGACGCCGACCACTTCCGGCGTCAGAAAATATACCGGCTGGCCGAGCATCCCGGCCTCCGCCTCGATCCCGCCGACCCCCCAGCCGACGACGCCGAGCCCGTTGATCATCGTGGTGTGCGAATCGGTGCCGACCAGCGTGTCGGGGTAATAGATTTCCGATTTCCCATTTCCCATTTCCGATTTTTGGCTCAGCACCCCTTTGGCGAGGTATTCGAGATTGACCTGGTGGACGATGCCGATTCCCGGCGGGATCACACGGAAAGTCTCGAACGCCTGCTGCCCCCATTTCAAAAACTGGTAGCGCTCGCGGTTGCGTTTGAACTCCATGCCCAAGTTGAGCTCGAACGCCTTGGGCGACCCGTAGAAATCGACCTGCACCGAATGGTCAACCACGAGGTCCACCGGCACGAGCGGCTCGATGATCGCGGGGTTCCCGCCGAGCGATTTCACGGCGCTGCGCATCGCGGCGAGATCGACCAGAAGCGGGACTCCGGTAAAATCCTGGAGGACGATCCGCGCCACCACGAACGGGATTTCCTCCTGCGCGGGCGCCTTGGCATTCCAGTTAGCCAGCGTCTCGACGTCTTTGGCCTGGACTTTTTTCCCGTCGCAGTTTCGGAGGACCGACTCGAGGACGATCCGGATGCTGACCGGAAGTTTCGAGACCGGCCCGACGCCCAGTTCCTCGAGTGCGGGGAGCGAATGCAGGAAGCCGGTTTCCTTGGTGCCGGTGTCAAAAGAACGCAGTGTGTCGAATGCCGATTTCATGGGTCGGCACAATGAAGCAGGTTTTGTGCTGAACGCGCAATACCGCGCCTTGGAAAAGGTTGCCCCCCCAGAAATGCCGAAGCCGCCAATCAGGGAAGATCGATGCCGCCCGCGTCCAGCGGCAGGATGTCGTCGAGGCCAGAAATAGAAAACTCCTCGACAAACGAGCCATTGCCTTGGAGGAGGCGGAGGGTGTCGGGCTTGTCGCCGCGGTGGATGGCGACCCGGCGGACGTCGTTCCGGGTGCTGACCTCCACCAGCGGGAGCCCATCCGGCGAGACGAGCCGCGAACCGGATGCGTCGGACTCCGCGTGCAGGGTGAGGAAGTCGTGCTTGCCGGTCAGCGGGTTTTCCTTGAGCCGGAGACGGATTTCTTTGTCCTGCGCCGCGCGGCTGGCATCGGCGACCGGCTTGCCATCGGCGAAGCCGAAATTCGCGGACTCGCGGAGCGTCCGCTCCCATTCGATCGTCCACTCGCCGCCCTCCGCGCGCGCCATCACCCGCAGCCGCTGGAGCCCGGGAAGCGACTCGATCACAGCAAATTTTTCCGCCGTCCGCGAGGCCCGGATTTTTTCCGGTTTCGGGTCCCCGGCCACCGGGCGGAGCGTGCGGAGGATCTCGCCGGCAAACGATGCTTGGCCGACGAACGGCGCATCGTTTTCGCTGCCGACAAACCAGAATGTTCCGGGCATGCCGAGCGCCACGCTCTTCGCGGCGGCCGGCAACGTGACCGGCTTGAAAGATTCCTGCCGGACCCAAACGCCGTCCGGCGAGGATCCGACGAGCGTGGTGGCATCGGCATCCATCGAGGTGAACGCGGCGGGGATAGGCGCGATATTCTCCTGCGAGAGATCCGGGACCGCGGTCTCCGCCAGCCCGCCCGTGGAACTGATGAAGATTTTGGATTCGTTTGCCGCAACGGCCAGTGGCGCAACGCCGGATCCCTGGGGCATCCAATGAATTTGCTTCCCGTCCTCGATCTGATGAACGCTGGTTCCTCCCCCGGTGATAGCTATCGCCTCTGAAGAGTTCGCCGCAAGCAGCGGTGGAAAGTCAAGCGACGGGAGTGGCGCAAGGCGAATGATCGCCGATCCCCCCAGAGGATGCCCGGCGGAATCTGTTGTCCGTGGACCCCGGAAGGCTGGCAAAAACGAGACGCCCGCTGTCGGCTTGATCTCGTTGGACCAAAGAAAGCCTTTGTCAGGGGAGAACCTCGCCAGCAAATTGCCGCGTGAATCTGCCTGCGCCAGCAGGATCACCTCCCCGTTTTCGTGCAGGGAAAAATCGCGGATCTTGTCGAAGCCCGGAAACCCCGGGTCCGCCGCCCAGTCATTGAAGAGGAAGTTTTCGCCCGAGACGCGCACGTCTTCGCCGACGAGGTAGCCGCGCACGTAATAATGGCCGGGGGACACGCGCTGCCCGGCGTCATTTTTTCCGTCCCACGAGGTGATGAGCCCGTTGAGGCCGGCGCGGAAGGCCTCCTCCTTGGCGAGCCGGTGCAAAAGGCGCACGAGCTTTCCCGAGCCGTCAAAAACCCCGAGGGTGATCCGCCCTTCATCCGGCACCGCGAATTCCAGTTCCTCCCCCGCCCGCAGGAAGGGCAGGGCGAGAAGCAGCGCGCCGAGAAATATCCATGCCGTCCTCACGTCCGGTCAGATGTAATACTTCCAGTTGATGTCCGGGAAGAGGTTGTCGCGGGCTTCGCAGGCGAGCAGGAACGCCTCGTCCTTGGTGCCTGCCGCCAGCGCTTCATGGAGCCTGGTGAAGCGCAGCAGGTGGTCTTTCGTGCGGCCCGTCGCATACTCGGTCGCGGTGCCGGTTTTCATGAGGAACGCCCAGTCGCTCGACTGCGCGAGGAGAAGCTCGCGGGCCATCTGCTTGAGCGTCCGCCCGACGAATTTCGAGCGGGTCTTCGCGTGCTTGCGCGCATCCGCGGTCATGCGTGCGGCGGCGGCGTGGAGGTGCGGGTAGATCCACGAATTGCAGCGGTCGAGCCAGACTTCCCAGTAGCCCTTGTTTCCCCAGCTCGACGGCGAGGGGGCGACCATCTGGAGGGTCGGATTTTCCGACAAATAGATACTCGGCGTCGTGAGCCGGAAGACATCTTGGTCGAACGCCGCCTTCCGCAGGAACAGGTTGAGAAACTCCGGCCCCTCGAACCACCAGTGGCCGAACAGCTCGGCATCGAACGGGCTGAGCACGAGCGGTTCGACGGGCAGGATCGAGCGGAGGTGTTCGATCTGGCGCTCGCGGTTGCGCATGAAGTCGCCGGCGTGGGAATCCGCCGCGCCCATCGCCCAGCCGCGGTTGTAGATTTCCTTGTGCTCGGACCCGGTGATCCGGTGATACTTGATGCCGGTGTTCCGGCGGTGACCGACATTCGGGAAAACCTGGTGCAGGTAATCCTCGGGAAGCTCGTTCCCGATGTCGCGGTAGAAATCCCGGTAGGCGGGATCTCCGGGATATCCGTCGCGGGCGCTCCAGACCTGCTTGCTCGACTCGCGGTCGCGCGCGATGACCGCCGGTCCGGCCGGGGTGAAGTAGGGCGAATAAATCGCGAACCTCGGACGCGGCTCGCCGTACATGAGCCCGTGGGCATCGACGACGAACCACCGCAGGTTCGCCTCCTGCAGGATCCGGTCGATCCCCGGCACATACCCGCATTCGGGCAGCCAGATCCCGGCGGGGTCGCGCCCAAAACATTCGCGGTGGTAATCTCTCCCGATAAAAATCTGCGCGCGCATCGCCTCCGGGAACGACTCCATGAGCGGGAGAAACCCGTGCGTGGCGGCGCAGGTGATGATCTCGATCAGGCCCTCCTCCTGCAACTCGGCGAACGCCCCGACCACGTCGCGGGAGATTTCCTTCGTGTAAAAATCCAGCGCCTCGGCGAGCGTCGCGTGGTAGAGCTTGGCCAGGTCGTTGAGGGCGCTGTTGCCGGCCGTGCGGTCGATCTCCCGCCGCGCCAGATCGACCACCCGCCCCAGATACCTCTCCGCCCGGTCCTGCAGCAGCTTGTCCCGCAGCATCGCGCAGAGCGTCGGCGTCATCGTGAACGTGACTTTCACCGCCACCTTTTCAAACGCCAGCCGACGGAGGATTTTCAGCAGCGGGATGTAGGTCTCGGCGATCGCCTCGTAGAGCCAGTCCTCCTCAAAAAATTCGTCGTGCTCCGGATGGCGGACCCACGGCAAATGGGCGTGGAGAAGGAGAGCGAGAGAGCCTTTGTGCATGGACGGAGAAATTGTAACCGCCGCGGAATGACGCGACAAGAACGGATGCGTTGCCAAAATCGCGCGCGTAATCTCAGGTCTGAAGAAACACGTCCCGTGTTCCTCTACATCGCGTCCGGCTCCGACGGGCACGTAGCGGTTGCAACGCAGGGCGCGAAGCGACCGAGGCCGGGCTTTCCATTCTGAAAGAATTTCGTTCTCGATATCGGTTCGGGCGGAGCCTCACCCTCCCGGCCCTACCAGTCGGCGTTCGAGCCGCGGGTATCCATGTGGGTGAAGCCGGGGTATTGGCCCACGCCGCCTTTGAAGAGCCCGGCTTTGCGCATGTCGCGCGCCGTCGCGGCCACCTTGCGCGGCGAGGCGTTGAACCGCATATCGACGGCATTGTTGCGGAGATGGTAGGAATGGCTCTTCGCGCCCGGGCAGGTCGCGTTGTAAGCGGGGCAGCGATAAACAGAAATCACCTCGTGGACCGGTTCGCCGAGGCGGGCGGAAACCTTGTCCACCGCAAGAAGCGTGCTGCGGATATTCCCCCAGAGCTGGCGGGGAGGCAGCGTATTGTGGATCCGCCCGTGCGCCTTCGCGTGGGAATCCATGATCTGCTGGACCGAAATTCTCCGCAGGCCCATCCGGTCGAGAAATTTCCTGTAAACCTCGCCGTTGTATCCCAGCACCCCGCGCAACGAGGGAGGGATGGAGGCCGTGTCGGGCGTCTCGCCGGACTCGCCTTTGAGGACGTCCAGCACGCTCCACATTGCGTCCGCCTTGCTCGCGCCCACGAGAAGCCCGGCTCCTGCGCACAGGATCAGGCCCATCAGGCGACGGCGGGGGATGGTGATCAGAGTCGGGTCCATGACTTTCAAGTTGTAGAACAAAGCACAATTCTCCAATGCGCAAAGTGGTTTTTTCAAAAAATTCTGGCAGGTCCCATGCCGCGGTGGTCGCGTCACGGCCAATGGATGGCCCAGATCACCGGAAGATACGGGTGGCTTCCCCTTTGATTCGACTCAAAATAGGCGTGGCGCTATCCGAAATTTTCGTCTAGTCCGATGAACGTCATGCTTCCGGGATCAAAGCGAGTTTTTATTCGTGTCTGCCGGCGGCACCCGTGTGCCGTGCCATTCTTGGTTCTTTTTTTCCTCTTGTCCGCGCCCGCTTATCCTCAGGCTGGCGGAGTCATGCGGCCGGTGTCGGACATGTTCCAGCCGCTGTCGCGCCCGGCGGAGATGATCCACAACTCTTCTCTGCTCGTTCTGGCGATCACGGCGGGAATTTTTGTCGTGGTCACCACCCTCCTGGTTTACGTCGTGTGGAAATTCCGGCGCAAGGGGCCGGGGGACGACCTGCGGGAGCCGCCGCAGATCTACGGCAGCACGCACATCGAGCTCGCGTGGACGGTCGTCCCGATCATCATCACCTTTGTCCTGATCCTCGTCACCAGCCGCACGATCGGGGAAATCCAGAACAGGAAGCTTCCGGAAAATGCGGTGCAAATCCGCTTGGTCGGACACCAGTGGTGGTGGGAGGTCCAGTATCCGAAGGACGGGATCGTGACGGCGAATGAGATCCATGTGCCGGTGAGCCGCCGCAACGGGCAGGGCGAACGGCCGACAGCGTTGACCCTGGAGTCCGCGGATGTCATCCACAGCTTCTGGGTTCCCCAGCTCGCGGGAAAGACGGATCTGATTCCGAACAGGAAAAACCACGCGTGGATCGAGCCGTTTGCCACGGGGACATTTTTCGGGAGCTGCGCGGCGTTCTGCGGCACCCAGCACGCCAACATGCTCCTGCGAGTGATCGTGCATGAGCCGGAAGACTACGACCGGTGGGTGAAGGAAATGAAACAGCCTCCGGCCACGGCGCAGCCCGGCCTTGCCGCCCAGGGCCGCAAAGCGTTTTTCTCCCATTCCTGCGTCAACTGCCACAAGGTGGACGGGACGGTGGCGGCGGGGGTCTTCGGCCCGAACCTCACCAAGCTCATGACCCGGCAAACGATCGGTGCCGGCTCCGCGCCCCTCACCCCCGAAAACCTCCGCGCATGGGTGCGGGATCCCCAAAGCATCAAAACCGGCTGCCTCATGCCCGACATGCAGCTCCCCGACAGCGAAGTGGACTCGATCACCGCTTACCTTCTCACGTTGAAATGAACACCACCGACGAAAACTTCCAGATCCCTCCGCCCGAGCGCATCGGCGAGGAGCGGGGATCGCTCACGCGAATTGTTCAGGAAATGGTGTTCACCGTGGACCACAAAAAACTCGGCCTGATGTATATCGCGTCCGGGCTCCTGTTCTTCGTGGTATCCGGGCTCATGGCGGTCGTGATCCGCATCCAGCTTTCCGGCCCGCGCAATCACTTTGTGGATCCAGACACGTTCAACCGGCTGTTCACCATGCACGGCACGGCGATGGTATTCCTGGTCGGCATGCCGATTATTTTCGGGTTCGCCAATTACCTCGTGCCGCTGATGATCGGCGCGCGCGACATGGCGTTCCCGAGAATGAACGCCTTCGGGTTCTGGGTCTTCTTTTTCAGCGGCGTCCTGCTCTATTTCAGCTACCTGGGCGCGCCCGGCCTGTATGCGGCGGGCTCGGCGCCGGACATCGGGTGGTTCGCCTATTCGCCGCTCACGGCCAAGGCGTTTTCGCGCGGGCACAGCACGGACTACTGGACGCTCTCGCTCCTGCTCGGAGGCATCGGCAGCATCGCGACATCGATCAACATCATCGTGACGGTCGTCTGCCTGCGGTGCAAAGGGATGATCCTGGGCCGGATGCCGCTCTTCGTCTGGCTGTTCCTCGTGGTGGCGTTCATGGTGATCATCGCCATGCCGCCGCTCTCGGCATGCCAGATCATGCTGGTCCTCGACCGGTATTGCGGGGCGCATTTCTTCGACACCCAAGCCGGGGGATCGGCGGTTCTCTGGCAGCACTTCTTCTGGATTTTCGGGCACCCGGAAGTTTACATCCTGATCCTTCCGGGGTTCGCGATCACCTCCGAGGTGATCCCGGTTTTTTCGCGCAAGCCGATCTTCGGGTATCCGGTGATGGTGGCGGCCAGCGTGATGATCGCGTTCATCAGCCTCGGGGTCTGGGCGCACCACATGTTCACCGTCGGGATGTCCTCGCTTGCCAACACGTTCTTCGCGATCTCGACGCTGCTCGTGGCGATCCCGACCGGGATCAAAATCTTCAACTGGCTCGGCACGATGTATGGCGGGAAGCTGCGCTTCGAGCTGCCCATGCTCTTCTGCATCGGCTTTCTTTTCCAATTTCTGATCGCGGGCCTCACGGGCGTGATGCTGGCGGTCGCGCCGTTCGACTGGCAGCTCAACAACTCGTATTTCGTGGTCGCGCATTTCCACTACGTGCTGATCGGCGGCCTCCTCTACACGGTCTTTGCCGGGATCTACTACTGGTATCCGAAGGCGCTCGGGAAAATGCCGGATTTCAAGCTGGGGATCTGGCATTTCGTCCTCTTCACCGTCGGGTTTCACCTCACGTTCCTTCCCCAGCACGTTTCAGGAATTTTGGGGATGCCGCGCCGGATCTTCACCTACGATGCCGGGCGGGGCTGGGAACTTTGGAACCTTCTCTCGAGCATCGGCGTGATCTTCCAGGCGGCCGGTATTCTTTTCTTTGTCCTCAACCTGATCTACTCCTACGCCAAAGGCAAAAAGGCCGGGGACGATCCGTGGGATGCTTGGTCGCTCGAATGGGCGACGTCCTCGCCTCCGCCGATCTACAACTTCGAAACCATCCCCGAGGTCCGCAGCCGCCGCCCGCTCTGGGATTTGAAACACCCGGATGACCCGGATTGGAAATACGAATGATGCCAACTTCTCAAGAAATGCAAACTGATGCGGACGATGTTGTAGCCGCCCCGCTCTGTCGGTGCGCACGGCGACAGAGCGCCGTGACTACAACAAACGTCCGGTTGATTTCAATAGCTGGAATGACATGACTGCCGCACCCGCCGAATCCCTGGAATGGAAAATGCCCTCGACCCGCAAGGTCGCGGTGATCACGCTCATCCTCACCGAGTCGGCGCTGTTCACGATTTTCCTCGTCGCCTACCTTTTCTACATGGGGAAAAGCCTGAATGGGCCGTATCCGTCGCAGATTCTGAAGTTTCCGTTCTTGGCCACCGCCGCCCTGCTTTCCAGCAGCGGAAGCATCGTGTTTTCCGAAATGGCCCTGCACCGGGGAAACAAGGCGGCCTTTCACCTGTGGTGGGCGGTCACGATCACCCTCGGCGCCTACTTCCTCTGGTTCACCGGGACGGAGTGGAAACACCTCATCTTCGAGGATAACCTCACCCTGGCGACAAATGTCTTCGGCTCCACGTTCTACTCGCTCGTCGGCCTCCACGCGAGCCATGTGGTCATCGGGCTATTTCTCCTGACCCTCGTCCTCGTCCTCAGCCTGCTCGGCAAAATCCCCGCCGACCACACCGAGCACATCGAGATGATTTCTTGGTATTGGCATTTCGTGGACGCGATCTGGGTGGTCGTCGTCACCGCCGTTTACATCATCAGCACCCGCTACTGACATGTCCGAAAACCCCAACAAAATCGAACTTCCCGCGCCGACTTGCTGGCCGATTGTGGCCGCCTTCGGCCTGTGCCTGGTTTTTGCCGGCCTCGTCACCAGCCTGGTCGTCTCCGCCGTAGGATTCCTCACCGGGCTGATCGGTGCCATCGGCTGGTTCCGCGATGTCTTTCCACATCCCAAGCACGAATATGTCGAGCTGGTTCCTCTCCAGGACAGAGCCGTTGCCACCAAGCGCTCCGAGAGGCACGTCGAGCACCTGCATTTCGGGGAACACGGGCACAGGCTCCATTTCCCGGTGGCCGTCCATCCGTTCTTGTCGGGAGTCAAAGGCGGGTTGGCCGGAGGCTTTGCGATGGCGGCCCTCGCGTGCGCGTGGGGGGCTGTCTTTTACACCGTCTGGTATCCGATCAACCTGCTCGCGGCAGCGGGAGTGCCGAGTTTGGCGATTGCCGGAGTGCAGGCATTGCAGGACTTCAGCCCGCTGGGCCTGCTGGTCGCGACCGTGACCCACCTGACAATGTCCGTTCTTATCGGCCTTCTTTATGTGGTCCTGCTGCCGATGCTTCCGGCGCGCTTCGAGTGGTTCTGGGGAGGAATCGTGGCCCCCATCCTCTGGACCGCGCTCGTGGCGGCTTCGCTGCACATGGTCAACCCCATGCTCGCCGAGCACGTGAACTGGCCGTGGTTCGTTGTCTGCCAGGTCGCGTTCGGAATGGTCGGCGGTTACGTCGTCTTCAAGTCGGAGAAAGTGGAAACGATCCAGAGCCTCCCGCTCGCGGCAAAACTCGGCGTCGAGGCCCAGCGAAAGGAACCATGAGGACGACACTCCTCCTCTTTTCCCTGCTCGCGCTCGGCGCCTGCCATCCGCCCGGAAAACCGAAACCGGATTCCAGGTGGAAGCCCGGCTCGGATACAACCGATTTTTCAACCCTCTTCCGGCAGAACTGCATCGGCTGCCACGGTCTCGGCCAAGTCGTCGCCGGATCGGTCGCCATGGACAACCCGACCTATCTTTCGGTCGTCCCACGAGGGGCTCTGCTGGATGTGATTTCCAACGGGGTCCCCGCGACCGAGATGCCCGGGTTCTCGGCGGCCGCTGGCGGCAATTTGACTGGCGAGCAGATCGAAATCCTCGCCAACGGCATCCTCGCGAAAAAATCCGCCAAACGGCAAAGCCCGCTTCCGCCCTATGCCGCGGAGCCGGGCGATCCCGCGCGCGGGGCGGTTGTTTTCGCCGCCTCCTGCGCCTCCTGCCACGGCAAGGGCGGCACCGGGAGCGAAAAAGCCGGATCGGTCGTCAGCCCCGCCTACCTCGCCCTGGTCAGCAACCAATACCTCCGCACGATTGTCATCGCCGGCCGCCCGGATCTCGGCTGCCCGGACTTTGCAAACCGGACGCCCGGACACCCGATGACGAACGGGGACATTGCCGACGTCGCCGCCTGGCTCGTCTCAAACCGGAAAAACGAATTCGGCAAGCCGCTCGCGCCTGACAAGCCACCACTGCCATGAACGACGATCCCCAAACCACCTCCGCCTGCCAGGACGCGCCGAAAAAAACTTCCCGCCGCGATTTTCTTCTCGTCGCCGGGTTCGGGCTCAACGCCATCGCGGGTGCCATGATTGGCATTCCTCTGATCGGCTATCTCCTCACCCCGTTTTTCAAGCAGAACAAACTGGCGAGGATCTCGCTCGGGCCGGTGGACGGGTTTCCCGAGGGCAAGACCCGGTTTGCCAGCTATAAAAACCCGATGCACCGCGAATGGGACGGCCAGACCGCCGACATCCCCTGCTGGGTCCGCCGCATCAAGGGAGACGAGTTCCAGGTCTTCGCCATCAACTGCACCCACCTCGGCTGCCCGGTCCGCTGGTTTGAGGAATCCAAACTCTTCATGTGCCCGTGCCACGGCGGCGCGTTTTACGAAGACGGCAGCCACGCGGCAGGCCCTCCCCCTCGCGGGCTCTACACCTACGAAACCAAAGTCGAGAACGGCGAACTCTTCATCATGGGCGGCGTGATCCCGAACCTCTCGAACCAGACGGCATGAACTTGAAGAATCTCACCAACGCGGCGCGGGGGGTCTTCCTCTGGGTGGATGACCGGCTGCACCTGACCAAGCTTTACGAGTCCACGGCCGGGCATCATGTCCCGCAAAGCGCGAGCAGTTGGTTTTACGTCTTCGGCAGCGCGACCCTGCTCTGCTTCATCATCCAGCTCGCTACCGGCATCCTGCTGGCCATGGTCTATGTGCCGTCCGCCGCCGAGGCCTACACGACGCTCGAATACCTGACATACCAGCAGCACCTCGGATGGTTCCTTCGCGCCGTCCATTACTGGGGGTCGAATTTCATGGTCGGCATCATGCTCCTGCACATGACGCAGGTTTTTCTTTTCGGAGCCTACAAATACCCGCGCGAAATCACCTGGATCACCGGGATCGTCCTCATGGCTCTCACGCTCGGTCTCGCCTTCACCGGCCAGGTGATGCGGTTCGACGAGGACGCCTACTGGGGCCTCGGCATCGGGGTCGCGATCATGGGGCGTGTCCCGTTCCTCGGCGAACACCTCGTGAACATGATGCTCGGCGGCCCGATCATCGCCTCCGAGACATTGTCCCGGTTCTTTGCCCTGCATGTCTTCGTGTTGCCGGGCGGGATTCTCGCCCTCGTGAGCATCCACCTGCGGATGGTCCTCAGCAAAGGCATCAACGAATATCCCCAGCCCGGCATGCTCGTCCGCCGCGAAACCTACGACAAAGAATACGCCGCCATCCTCAAAAAAGAGGGCGTCCCGTTCTTCCCGAATGCCATCAGCAAGGACCTCGTCGCCGCCTCGGTTGTCATTTTCGGGATCGTCGCCTGCGCCTGGTTCTTCGGCCCCAAAGGCCCGCTCGGACCTCCCAATCCCGTCCAGATCGACACCCTCCCTCGCCCGGATTTCTTCTTTCTCTGGATCTTCGCCATCGCGGCCCTGATGCCCGACTGGATGGAGACCGCCGTCCTGCTGGGGGGCCCGGCGATCATCGGGCTCGTGCTTTTTGCCCTGCCTTTCTTCAACGGGACCGGCGAGAAGAGCTGGCGCCGCCGCCCGGTCGCCGTGCTGACCGTCATCCTCACGTATGTCTCGCTCGGACTACTGACCTACCTCGGCCACACCTCCCCTTGGTCGCCCGACATGAATGCCTGGAAAACCGACCGCACGCCGAAACAATTCCTCGTTGGGCGCGCGCCGCCCGAGCTCCAGGGTTCGGTCGTCGTCCAGTCCATGCAATGCCGGAATTGCCACGCCATCGACGGGATTGGCGGCCAGCGCGGCCCCGACCTCGCCGGCGTCGGAGCCAGGCTGACCAAAGACCAGCTCGTCCGCCAGGTGATCCAGGGCGGCGGCAACATGCCCGCCTACGGAAAAAACCTCTCCCCGGCCCAAGTCGATGCCGGGGTCGCCTACATGGTCTCACTGCGTCCCGCCGGCGTTCCGCCCGCGCGCGACTCCTCCCAGCCGGGCCACCCCCCGGCGGAATAGCAAGCCTCTGAGGACGATATTTGTTAGGGATGGCTCGCCGGGCCGCCCGTCGAGAGAAGTCGGCGGGCTCGGAGTAAGTTTTTCTCCCGTCAAACAATAAATTTCTTGCGCAAGTGTGCATGGCGCGCAAAATCGCCCCATGAAACGCCATGGACGAAGTCGGCACTTCTGGGCGACTCAATAATACTGTTGGCAAGAATATGAAAACCATCGGCATCATCGGAGAATACACGGAGACGTCTGAAACACATATAGCGACAAACAGGGCAATAGAACATTCGAGGGATGCGTTAGGACTTGATATCGATTTCAGGTGGATTTCTACTGAGAAGATCACCGAGGCGTTTTTCGAAGAGTATGATTCTCTGTGGGTTGCTCCAAGAAGCCCTTATAAGAACATGAACAATGCACTGTGTTCTATTCTGCAGAAAACGTATGATATTCGACCAAGCGGAATTCGATATTCGCTGTGAATGGGGGCAACATGGCGTTTCACAACTCGCTGGCATCAGCGATGCCTCCGAATTGGATACCGATGACTGCGCCCCGATGTTGTTGGACGGAGCGTATAAAAACTGGCGCACCCAAGCGAGTGCTTCCGACCGGCTCAAGTCTCCGCAAAAGACATGAAAAGCACTTCCATCATTTTACGGCAATGGCAAGACGAAGACTTGGAACAGTTTGCCGCGATGAATGCAGACGAGGAGGTTATGAGGTTCTTCCCTAAGCTTCTCACGAAAGAGGAATCTCAAGGGTTTTTCACGCGAGCTCGCGCTGGCATTGATGATCGGGGCTGGGGATTTTGGGCTGTAGAGGTTGACGGCGTGTTCGCTGGATTTACCGGATTGGCCGAGCCGAAGTTCGCGGCTCACTTCACGCCGTGTGTTGAGATCGGCTGGAGATTCCGACGCGAGTATTGGGGGCGCAGCATTGCATACACAGCAGCTCTGGCCGCGGAGTCATTTGCCTTCGAGAAACTGAATTTACCCGATCTCGTATCATTTACCGCCGCCATCAACACACGATCTCGGCGCTTGATGGAAAGACTCGGGTTTTCCAGAAATGAGAAGGAGGATTTCCAGCATCCAGCGCTATCAGAAGATAGCCCTCTCCGTCTTCACGTTCTCTATCGGAAGAGGCAGGACCAGGCGCTGCACAGCGACGGCTCTCCGCGCGGGGTGTTTGCTAGTGCAGCCATAAAGTCCACCGGTTCAGTCACCGGTGCTGCTTGCGCAGCCTCCGAGCATCCGCCTTGATCCGTCGTACTGCCACCCGCCGCTCCCGGAGATGATCGGAGATCGCGAGCACGATATGATAGGAGCCAGACAGACGGAGTCCATAGCATTGGGGTTCTTTGGAGCTACGGCGACGAGGTTTACAAGGCGAAATCCCGTTGTCCGGGCTAGTAACGGAAATGCGCGCGCTCGTATCCGATCGTCGTGGTGGGGCCGTGCCCGGGATAGACGACGGTTTCCGGCTCCAACGCAAAAAGCTTCTCCCGGATGCCCTCGAACAGGAGCGGGCCGTCGCCGCCGGGAAGGTCCCAGCGCCCGACCCCATCGCGGAAGAGCACGTCCCCACCGATCAGGATTTTGCTTTCGGGGAAGAAAAAGCAGAGGCTTCCGGGGCAGTGCCCGGGAACGTGCAGGACCCGCATCTTCGTCCCGGCCACGTCGCATTCCTCGCATTCCTCGAGAAGGCGGTCGGCCTGAAACGGCTCGATTTCGAGCTCGAACCCCATCCGCCGAAAAAAGCCGCGATCGGTCGCCATGGGAGCGGTGTCCGAGTGGTAGGCGATCTTGCACCCGTGCCGCCGGCTGATCGCCGCCGCGTCTGCGGTATGGTCGAAGTGGCCGTGCGTCAGCAGAAGCCAGTCCACTTTCTCCCCGGCGAACCCGGCATCGGCACCCTGCGGCGCGTCGAAAAGGATGTTCCCCCCGGGAGATTGCAGGAAAAATGCGTTGGTATCGAGGGGTCCGCCGGTAAATGTTTTGAACTGTTTCATCTGGGAATGGTCTGAAAGTTGATGAGGAAGTTTGATTTTCCTGCCCGGCTCTGCAAGGTTTTCGCAGCACATATGATGAAATATTTTTCCAAGGCCCTGTTGACAGCACTGTTTTTGGCCGCCATTCCCCTCCCGCGTTTGGGGCAGGCGGCCACCTCCCCCGACTCCGGGCAGGTCGCTCTCGCGGTGGCCCGCTGGCTCGAACAGGCCCATTACACCCGCAAAAAACTCGACGACGAAATGTCGGCGAAGCTCCTGACCACCTACCTGGAGATGCTCGATTACAACAAGCTCTACTTCACCCAGCAGGATGTGGACGAGTTCACGAAAAAATACGCCTCCAACCTCGATGACGCGATTTTCCGCGGCGACCTCTCCCCCGCGCACGAAATATTCGCCCGGTTCAAAGAGCGCCTCGAAGCCCGCGTCGCCAGCAACAAAAAACTCGCGGCGAAAAAGTGGAATTTCTCGGGCTCCGATTCCGTCGAGCTGAACCGGCAGAAGGCCCCGTGGCCGAAGAACCTCGCCGAGGCGGACAAACTCTGGGGCCAGCGCGTCGAGGCGGAACTCCTCCAGGAAAATCTCAGCGAGGTCCACTTGCGCCCGCCCGATCAGGCGGTGATCAAGCGCTACGACCAGGTGCTCCGCAATGTCCGCGAGATGGAGCCCGACGATGTCGTGAACACCTTCCTCAGCGCGCTCGCGCAGAGCTACGACCCGCACTCCGAATACATGAGCCCGGACGAGATGGAAAATTTCAACATCCAGATGAAGCTCTCCCTAGCGGGTGTCGGGGCGGTGCTCCGGAACGACGACGGGTTCGCGCGCGTCATGGAGGTCGTCCCGGGCGGGCCAGCGGACCGCGATGGGCGGCTCAAGGAAAACGACCGGATCGCCGCGGTGGCCCAGGGCGACGGCGAGTTTGTGGATGTCGAGGGAATGAAACTCGACAAGGTCGTCAAAAAGATCCGGGGCAAGAAGGGCTCCGTGGTCCGCCTCCAAGTGATCCCCGGCGACGCCTCGGACCCCTCGAAACGGCACATCGTCGAGATCACCCGCGACGAGGTGAAATTGAAGGATTCCGAGGCGAAAGCCGAGGTGCTGGACGTCGGGGGACCGAATGGAAAAGTGACGCGGATCGGCTGGATTACGCTGCCTTCCTTCTACGCGAACATGAGCGGCGACGGTCCGGCCAAGAGCACGACCGCAGACGTGGCGGCACTTCTCGGACGGCTCAAACAGGAAGGGATCGAAGGGCTTGTCATGGATCTCCGGAAGGACGGCGGCGGCTCGCTCGAAGAGGCGATCAACCTCACGGGGCTTTTTATCACCAAGGGCCCCGTCGTGCAGGCGAAGGACCCCAATGGAAAAATCACCGTGTCTTACGACACGAACCCGGGCATCGCCTACAGCGGCCCCATGGTCGTCGTCATGAACCGCCTCAGCGCCTCCGCCAGCGAAATTTTTGCGGCGGCGCTGCAGGATTACGGGCGCGCGGCCATCGTGGGAGACGAGCGGAGCTTCGGGAAGGGCACCGTGCAGACGGTGCTCGACATCGGAAAAGTCATGCCGTTCTTCAGCCTCGGCGCCGCCGATGCCGGCGCCCTCAAACTCACCATCCAAAAATTTTACCGCGTCCGCGGAGGATCGACCCAGCTCAAGGGGGTCGAGTCGGACATCGTCCTTCCCTCGCGGACGGACAACGTCGAAATCGGCGAAGGATCATTGAAAAACCGTTTGGAATATGACGAGGTCGCGCCTCAAAAGCTCACGGTCTGGCCGTCGCCGCTCTTCTTGGACGAATTGCGGGCGAACTCGAAGGCCCGCGTCGCCACCGACCCCGAATTTGCCTACGTGAGCGAAGACATGAAGCGCCTGCGCGAGCGGATCACGGCAAACCGCCTGTCGCTGAATGAAAAGGCCCGACGCCAGGAGTTGGCCCAGGACAAGGCGCGCAAAGAGGACCGCAAAAAAGAGCGCGCCGAACGCGGCCCGCTGGTCAACGCGCAGGTCTGGCAGCTCACGCTCGACGATGTCCGCTCCAATCGCGACAAACTCGAGCCAGTAGCCTACGAGCGCGACCGCGAAAAACACCACTACGCGGAAGATCCCGAGGAAGCCGAGGCCGAAAAAAAGGATGGGCCGAAACCCGCCGAACCGGACCCCATCCGCAATGAGACGCTGCGGATCATCGAGGATCTCATCACGCTCACGAACCAGAACAAGACAGCCAGCGTGATCGGGAATTCGGCCGGCGCGAACGGGAACTGACCACCGCCACCATGCCCGACCAACCACTCACCGGCCACAATTGCCCCGGGGATCCCTGCACGATTGTCATCTTTGGCGCGTCTGGAGACCTGACAAAACGCAAGCTCCTCCCCGCCCTCTACAACCTCAAGGTCCTGCGCCTGCTCCCGCAGAATTTTTCTATCATCGGCGTGGCCGTGAGCGAGGGCGACGACGAGGGCTACCGCGCGAAAACCACCCAGGATATCAAGGAGTTCGCCACGCGCCCGGTCGAGGATGCCGAGTGGGAGGACTTCCGAAAGCGCAGCTACTATCTCCAGGGGGATTTCAACGACATCGAAACCTTCAAAAAACTCCAAGCCAAAATCGCGGAAGCGCGGACGGCATGGGACCTCCCGGGCAACGTGCTTTTTTACCTCGCCGTGTCGCCCACGTTCTTCGCGAAGGTGGTGGACCAGCTCGGGGCGGTCGGGCTCACCGCGCAAACCCCGGAGGCCTGGCGGCGGATCATCATCGAAAAACCGTTCGGCCGCGACCTCGCCTCCGCCAGAGAACTCAACGCAAATCTGAGCAAGCACCTCGAAGAATCCCAGATTTACCGCATCGACCACTACCTCGGCAAAGAGACCGTCCAGAACATCATGGTGTTCCGGTTCGCCAACTCCATCTTCGAGCCGATCTGGAACCGCCGGTATATCGACTACGTGCAGATCACGGTGGCCGAGGAACTCGGCGTCGAGCTGCGCGGCGGATACTACGACCACTCGGGCGTGCTCCGGGACATGGTCCAGAACCACATCCTTTCCGTCCTCTCGCTGATCGCCATGGAGCCGCCGAGCTCGATTTCCGGCGACAGCGTCCGCAACGAAAAGGTCAAGGTGCTCGAGGCGATCCGCCCGATGCAGCCGGAGGATGTCATCGCGAACACCGTGCGCGGCCAATACGGGACGGGGATGATCGGCGGAAAACATGTGCCGGGCTACCGCTCGGAGCCTGCCGTCGATCCCCATTCGAACACCGAGACGTTTGTCGCCATGAAGGTCTTTGTCGAAAACTGGCGGTGGGCGGAAGTCCCGTTTTACATCCGCTGCGGAAAGCGGCTCAAGGAACACACGACCCAGGTGGTGATCGGGTTCCGACGCACCCCCCTCCTCCTCTTCGGAGAAGATTTGCAGGCCAACGTCAAGCCGAACCGCCTGGTTCTTCACGTCCAGCCGGACGAGGGCATCACGCTGGATATCCATGCGAAACGCCCCGGCCCGAACATCAACCTCGTCAATGTCCCGCTCGATTTTTCCTACAAGACCTTCGGCGAAGGAATGGCCGCCACCGGCTACGAAACCCTCCTCTACGACTGCATGATCGGCGAAACGACGCTCTTCCACCGCTACGACAGCGTGGACGCCTCGTGGCGGATCGTCACCCCGATCCTCGACGTCTGGCAGGCCCTGCCCGCACGCGATTTCCCCAACTACGACTCCGGCACATGGGGGCCTGTCGCTTCCGATCACCTCCTAGAAAAGAGCGGCCACGAGTGGCACCACTACCCCCTCAAACCCTGATCGCGCGGATTCGAGATCTGCGGGATTGGTGTTGACTTAGGTCAAGTTTTTCTCCAACGGTGTCAGCCATGCTGCGCGCCACCGGATACCCGCTGATTTTTCTGGCGATGTTTTCCATTGCGGGCGGGCATTGGGCCGTGCTGCAGAGCGTGGCGTGGGCTGGGATGCTCGTCGAGTTTTCAAAAAATTCCAACCTCGGTGCCGCTGTCTCAAAAACCTTCAGCGGCAAGGCCCCCTGCAAAATGTGCATGGCGATCGAGGCGGGGAAACAAAAAGAAAGCCGCCTGCCGGCGACCGTCAAGGCGGAGGCCAAGATCGGCAAATTTCTCGTTGGTGCGCCCACTGAAGCCCCCTCCCCAGCCGCGAAAGATTTTGATTTTCACGCGATTGTCATGATCGCTTACGCCGGGTTCAGCCCGGCTCCGCCTTCCCCGGTTCCCCGACAGTCCTGACTGTCCTCAGCGAACTCCTTCGCATGTGCGGAGGAGGTTTTTGCCGCCGCTCCCCATTTGGGGGGGGCTAGTGGCATCCGATCACCTTGCAGCCCCGCATGATGCCGCCGCTGCGCCTACCTTTTTACAAAATCATGAAATCTCTTTTTACCCGTTACGGCCTTTATATCGCGGGATTGGCCGCCCTGCTTCTCACCTCACACGATGCCCGTGGCTGCGCCTGCGGCTGCGGCATCTACGACGTCGGCACCAGCTACAATTTCCCGGATGGTGCCGGATGGATGGCTTGGACGGAATACGACTTCCAGGCCCAATCCTACAACTGGAGCGGGCTCAAGAGCGCCCCCGCCTCAAACAATGACGACAAGCTCATCCGCACCTCCTGGCTCTCCGCGGGCATCCAGTATTTCCCCACCAGATCCTGGGGATTCGATGTCACCGTCCCATCCGCTAGCCGACTTTTCAAGGCGGCATCAGACAGCGGCCGTCCGGGAAGCACGACTGTCCACCAATGGTGGTCGTTGGGCGACCTCCGCGCGAATGTCTATTACACCGGATTCTCGCCGGACATGTCCACGGGGGTGAATCTCGGCCTGAAACTCCCGACCGGCAACTGGACGGAGCCGGGCGTGGATCGGGACACGCAAATCGGCACAGGAAGCACGGACATTCTGTTTGGGTTCTACCACCGCCACAGGATCACTCTCGACGAGAAATGGACATGGTTCGCACAGACCCAGTTCGACATCCCGCTCATCACTCAAGCAGGGTATCGGCCGGGAATGGAGATCGATGCGGCCGCCGGCATCTACTACTCGGGGCTCCACATCGGAAAGGTGAAAATCCGCCCGCTCGGCCAAGTTCTTTTTTCCTTCCGAGCTTCGGATTCTGGCCCGTCCGCCAACCCAGCCAACACGGGATACGAGAGGGTTTTGCTCTCGCCCGGCGTGGAGTTCGACTTCCATCCGTTCCGCGTTTATGCGGATGTCGAATTGCCGGTGATCACCAACGTGGTTGGCAACCAGCTCATCTCGGTATCCCAGGTCAAAGTCGTCGCCAGCGTGATGTTCTGACTTAGCCGAACCAAAGATATGCCCCGCAAAGCGCGATGGCCGCGCCCGCAAACCTCACAAATACGGCGCTTGCGAGCCTCTGGATGCCGATTCCGATCCCGATTCCGCAGAGGTGAATCAGGGCCGTGGCAAGAACGAAGCCGATGCCGTATTCAAGCCCCGATGCCGTCGCAGGCATTTCTGCTCCGTGCGCATATCCGTGAAAAACGGCGAACAGGCCAACCAAAATGATGCTCGGAGCCAAGGCGAGACGCGCGGACGCTGCGATCAGGACGCCCAGTGTGAGAACAGAAATCACGATACCCTGTTCGGCAAAAGGGATCTGAACCCCGGCCATTC
>Ga0209697_10000934_pt1 | contig 47322 bp, 43 predicted proteins | sample AliMusrvi5mmetaG_FD_184115 | JGI IMG/M metagenome (GOLD analysis project Ga0209697, IMG submission 184115) | Freshwater lake bacterial and archeal communities from Alinen Mustajarvi, Finland, to study Microbial Dark Matter (Phase II) - Alinen... | ecosystem: Environmental > Aquatic > Freshwater...
TGGACTGTGGCGGTCCATAACTGGCCAAGCGCCCTGAGCCATTTCACCATTGAATTCGCAAACCGCATGCCCAACAACTAACCAGCCTTCAGCGAAAGACCACTTACACAAAATTCCTTACACTCTCGTGCGGATCCGTCAGATCAGTCTGCCTCTTCCCATCAAAAATCAACAATCATCAACCATCAATCTTTTCCTCTTCCCATCCGTGTCCATCCGCGTTCATCCGCGGTTCCTCTTCCTCTTAATTCACGATTCTAAATTCACTATTCACTATTCTCTCCCGCCCCCCTCACCGTATCAGATGCCAGCGCAAGCGGTTAACCCAGCGTTCAATGTCCGTGAAAATCACCTCCTTTTTCTCATCATACATCAGCAGGTGGTATGCCTTGGGATAGTTCCGATAGGTGGTGGATGTGCGGGTGGGAATGCGGGCCACAAAGCCCCGGACATCGGAGTCGTTGTTGAAATAATCCTGCCCGCCGTGCAGCACCAGGACGGGTGCATGGAAATAGGCCGCACAATCGTTCATGGTCTGGATGAGGCGGGTCAGCGCCCCGATCAAGCGCAGCGTTTGCTCCTCCACGTTGTAGGGGTTCTTCTTCATCTGCTCCATATGATGGGACGTCTGGGTCATTTGCACGTCTTGTCCGCCGGATAAAGTTTCCAGGGATATGCGGGCCAGCGGCAGCGTGGTGGCCGCGATCTGCACCAAGCCAGGCGTCCAAGCCGAGATATCGTCCCGGAAGCGCACGATGGGCGAGGAAAGAATTAAGCCGTCACAAGGCGGCTTACCCGTGGGGGATTCCCGCCACGTATGGGCAGCAATCAATGCCCCCATGCTCTCGCCAAACCAGACCACCTTCGCTTCTGGGTGGCGCTCTCTCACGAGCTGGGTGAAGGCGAACAAATCGCGATACCAATCCTTGGGATCGCCGATGTCTCCCCGCCTCTCGCGGAGCGGGTCACTGCCCTGGCCGCGGACCTCATAGGCATACAGTCCAGTGTTCGGCTGGTGTTCCAGCAAGTGATTGCCCAGGTTGGTGTAATCCACCGATGCGCCGCAGAACCCATGGATGCCGATTAAAACGACATCCTGTTCGACATCCTTCGATATCCATTTCCGGTAGCCGAAGGTGTCGTCCCGGGTGCTGTGCGCCTTCTGGTAACTCACCGTCGTGTATGACGGTCCGCATCCCCCCGTCATCGCCACAAAGGCAGCAGCGGCGAGGAAAAGCATCCGCAGATGGAGCTGGCGTCTCACTCACTCGATTATCGCAGGTTCCTCCAGGAACGCAATGTTTGCCTAGTGCCACCTGCTGCGGAGGAAATAATCGTTTACATCGCTTTACGGGATTTCTACCCTCCGCGCGCGTGAAATCCCTTTATCTAGTTTTGTGCATCTTGACCCCATTTGCCGGCGGTCTGGTTTCCTGCGCAAACCAGATGAAGGCCCGCAATCAGGTCAGCTACCATTTCAATTCCGGTCAGACTGCCCTTCTGAAAGGCGGCAAGGCATACGCCCCACGGGGAGCTCCCACCCCAGTGATACGGGCCATTGCAGCCGCAAACCGCCTACAATCCATGCCCTACAAGTGGGGTGGCGGACATGCCAGACCTTACGATAACGGCTACGATTGCTCCGGCTCAGTGTCCTATGTGCTGCGGGAGGCGGGCCTACTGGACACCCCGCTCCAGTCCAGAGACTATTTCAACTATGGCCGCGTGGGCGAGGGCGACTGGATTACCGTATACACCCGAAAGGGGCATGCATTTATGACCGTGGCTGGCCTGAGACTCGATACCGCCGGACCCGGCGGAAACACGGGTCCACGATGGAGGGCTCAAAACCGCGAGGCCAAGGGCTATGTGCTGCGTCACCCAGACGGGTTCTAATACGCCTCCGCGCATTCCGCAAGAGAACGAAAAATCCGGGCCGTGGGGGGGAATGCCAGACCGGCCGTTGTTCTATTGGGCACCACCCAGGCGGACATCCCGGCGGCACCTGCCGCGATCACGCCGTTGAGCGAGTCCTCGATCACCAGACATGTCTCCGGGGCCAAATTCAGACGTGTGGCCGCTTCCAGGAACAAATCCGGAGCTGGCTTGATGCGCGGCGCATCACCCCGGCAAACGGTGGTTTGGAAATACCTAGCCAGCCCCAGCTTGTCCAACCAGCCATCCACCCAATGGTGAGACGAGCTGGATACCACTGCACACGGAAGGCCTATGGACGCAAGTTTTTCCAAAGCCGCCACCGCACCGTGCATCGGCTGTTCGTGATCGAGATCCTTGAGAATTTCCGTTTGCCTCCGGGCGTCCAGATCGTGCCAATCAAATGCCAGCCCTGTGAGTTCCTCCAGTGCCGTCTTAGGCGACCATGTCCCGAAATCAGAGCCTATGCAGCGCGTGTACACATCCAGTGACAGGTGCTGCCCATGAGCCTCAAACACTCGCTTCCAGGACTGATAGATAGCCCACTCGGTATCCACCAGCACACCATCGAAATCGAACAAGACCGCACGATAATCCATGCGGGTGAAATGCCCTGTGACCGCCCGCTCTGCAAGCCGGATGTTACGTAGGAGAGCACACATACCGCAGAAGAATGCAAACACCCTTCCGGCTAGCATCCAAATTGGTAATATCGAGTTCCACCGTGCGAGCCCACGCAAAATCAAGGGCTTCCCGAATCGTCGCATCTCTTAAATCTACTCTGGGAATCACAATGCTATTGAGAAAATAGCTCCTTTTGGCAACAAAGCGCTCACTCTCGTCACCTTGGGCGACTGCGAACGGCAGACAAAAAATGACGAGCAGAAGCGCGACAAACAGGGTCCTTCCTCGCGGGTTAACATGTGGAGGCTGCACGGGGATCCGAATCATTTTGAGGAGTTCATTTACTGAGAATTCGATACTTTCCATTGATAACAGAAGGAGTTAATTTGTCAGGTGAAGTAACCCAAAAGAAATTGATGTAAATGTACTCATGATTTTTATCTATCCACGCATATCCAATTTCTCCAAGGACACCTCGAATATCCTTTTTTTCATAATAATAACCATTTTGATTTTGCTTTGACCAATCTTTACCCTTCCCAATCAATTCAACTGTCATTTCTGTAACTTCCTTCGGAAAGAATCCTTCCGCTGTGATAGGTTCCCAGTGTTGTACAGTGCATTTTATATCGATTGCATACCCCCCGTCAGTGCGTCGATTTACTTTGTATTCGATCGTTTTGGCAAAGCATTCATTGCACAAAAAACAAGCCATCAAAATAAAAAACGATAGAATCAATGTCTTTTTCATAATGGAGGAATCAAATAAATTGGTCAATCTTCGCGTATTCACATGTGGTGAGTTCATAGGTAGGTTGATTTTTGCAGGAAGATGGTTTTCCAGTCCGTGTTTTACGTCTGTCAGATTCCTTTCGACACGTCAAGGAGGAAGCCGGGGCAGGGCCCTAGCGAGTCCGCCCCGCACCCCGGATTCCTTGACGCAATTTGCTTGCATTTATGCCCGCTCCAATCCAGCGTCTGCCGCGTGTTGTTTTACCTAATAACCGGGCATCCATGAGTTATCCCAGATGGCTCGCCTCCCCGCTGGCGGGGACGGCAGGTGTGCTGGCAGGTCTGTGCCTGCTGGCAGTACCCATGCGCAGGCTCACCTCCACCACGGCCGCAGAACCGATGCGCTTACCCGCTGCAGCCACCACTGAGATCCCAGTAGTGCTGCGCCTGAAGCTTTTGGCGCCGGCAAAAAGCCTCAAGCTGTCCACCAGGACCGGGCTTGTTTTGCTAGACCTGGCGAATCCCACCGCCGGCGAAACCGAGCACGACGTGCGCATTCCATTTTCCGAAGGCGGGCTGGACATCGACTTGCGCGCGGACTTCGGCGAAGCCAAGTCTGAGACCGCCGTGTTCCTCACCGTACTGCCAGACGGATACGAGGAAAAAGCCGGTTATGCCACCGGCAGTGGTTTGATAGAGGAAACCCTGCGCTACGACTGGCGCCCTCACTGAACGAAAGCCATGGTATTGCTCACTCACGATTCCTGCGCGCACTGCGGCCACCACCACGAGCTTCAGGTGGAGAACTTACGCGTGTGTTACCGCAATCTCGAGGCCCTGCAGGATGTCTCCTTTTCTACTTCCTGCGGAGCCTGCGTGGCCTTGATAGGTCCCAACGGCGCCGGGAAAAGCACCCTGCTCAAGGCTGTGGCCGGCCTGCTGCCCATCACCTCGGGCCGCATTCTCTGGCGCGGCACCCGGGTGGCCAAATGGAGCCGCGAGATAGCCTATCTGCCGCAACGCGAGAATGTGGACTGGCAGTTTCCCATCACCGTCAGCGGTGTGGTCAGGACGGGCCGCTATCCGCAGACAGGATGGTGGCGCCCATTCTCCGAGAATGACGACGCGGCCATCTCACGCGCCATCGCGGCGATGGGACTGGCCGAACTGGGAGACCGCCAGATCAGCGAACTGAGCGGTGGCCAGCAACAGCGTGTCTTCCTGGCCCGCGCACTGGCTCAGGAGGCACACGTCCTATTGCTAGATGAGCCCTTCGCCGGTCTCGACCGCAACGCCAAGGCATCACTGGCCACCACCCTACGCCAACTATCGGAAGAGGGGCGGCTGGTGATAGCCTCCCACCATGACATGGACTCGGTGCGCGATATATACGACGAGGTGCTACTGCTGCGCCGTAAGATGGTGGCCTTCGGGCCGGTGGCAGAAGTGTTCAACGACGCGCTGCTAGCCAAAACCTTCGATGAACCAGAAGACGCCGGGAAGGAGGTCGCGTGATAGACTGGCTATTGGAACCGCTACGCCATCCCTTCAACCAGCGTGCGCTGCTGGCAGCGCTGATGATAGGATGCACCAATGGTTACGCCAGCGCCTTTGTGGTGCTGAAAAAATCCGCACTCAAGGTGGGCTCCCTATCGCACGCGCTGCTGCCGGGCATAGCCGTGGCCATCCTGGTGGCTGGGTTACACGACTGGAGCGCGTTTCTCGGCAGCCTGTTCGCCGCACTGCTGATAGGCCTTGGCTCGCTGGCCGTTTCGCGCGGATCACGTCTGGACCACGATTCCGCGCTGGCCATCCTTTACACCGCGGCATTCAGCGGAGGCATCATCCTGCTGCGCAGGCTGGGCGTGACCCAGCAGATGGAGGAATGGTTGTTCGGCAACATCATGGGCCTACGCAACGGCGACCTATGGACAAACTTCTGGATCTCATTCGGTGCGCTTGGGGCTCTAACGGCATTGCACCGGCCGCTGCTCATGACCCTGTTCGATGCCGAGGTGGCAGCCACGTTGGGCGTACCAGTGCGCGCGCTCAATTACCTGCTGCTGGCGGTGTTGATCGTTGTGTTGATCTCCTCACTCCAAGCGGTGGGTTGCATGCTCGCGCTCGGTCTGCTGGTCACCCCCGCCGCCACGGTTTACCTGCTCACTGATTCGACCAACGCGATGTTCTGGGGAGGATCGTTGTTAGGAGGACTGGCGGCTGTGTTCGCGGTATTCGCCGGATGGTGGCTCAACATCGAGCAAGGTCCGGCCATCGTGCTGGTCCTCGGCGCGGTGTTCCTGTTCGCCTTCATCTTCAGCCCAAAATACGGGCTAATGGCCGGTGCGCGCAGGAAGGGAAAATGACACGGATGGGAATATGAATAGATTGATGATTGCCGAATGCCCTGAGTTGCAAGTCATGAGCCTGCCGAAGGGCGCGAGATGCTCTTCCGACTTATAGACTTGTCAGGCTCCTGTCGTCGCCATAATGGGTAGATGTGAACGCGCTCGTGAATATATTACTTGGATGAATAAAAAGCGACAGCTAGCACGAGGACTGTGTGTTCTTGCTCTGGTTCTGAGCATCTACCCTCTATGCGTTCTTTTCTACACTTGGGGTTGCGTTTTCCGATCCGACCTTGGCTGCGGCAGGAACGGTCCTCTCGACGCATATCGACACACACTTGCGAGTGCAGTCGTATCGTATACGCTTGGTGAGTGGGCTGTGAATCTGACAACAAGTATCATGGAAACCAAAGGCAAGGATTCCAACAGGATGGATAGCCACAATAACCTGATTGGCGCACGAATTGGCAGTAAGTCGAAATCCTTCCTGGATTTAGAACCATCTGTGCGAAAGCGTGTTTTGGATGGCACCGTCAATTCCACAGACGAAAACCAGATAACATGGCTGCCAAAAGAGAAGTGGAGCGATGCAAGGGTATGGTGACCATTTCCTCCAATTCACACAACTCATCTATTAATCCATGACATGCAGCCCGCCATCACTTTCCAATCTCACCTCCACACCAACCCAATGGCTAGGTGTGCATGCATATAAATATGTGACAAACAGATGAATAAGCGTATTGCCTATGGTTGCCTTGCACCTGTCCTGGTCATTTTTCTCCTCCTCGGATTTCTTTTTTGGGGGATGTTCGGTGATCGCTCATCCTTTCAGACAAAGATCGATAGTTACCCCAACCTGCCCACCACAGCATCAGACATTACGATCTATCAGAATAGGAATATAACCGGAGATTTTGTGGCAGATTTCAAGATTAAAGAACATGACTTTGTTTCATTTGCAACCGAACATCATTGGGACCTACGATCAATTTCTGCTCCTGAAAGTGTATTTCAGGCAATAGCCTTTCACGAAGGGGAACCCAACAATAAAAAAGAGATTGTTAATGGTCTTTTCTACTCCAGGCGGGCCAGCAACGGAGGAGGTGTTACAATTGCGTATGATCGTGATGCTGGACGCGGTTACATTGAGAGCAGCGCGCGCTAATCTGTCGTGTAAATCACATATATCTGCTGCCTATTCGCCCTCATCCCCGTATATTCTTCTCTTCCACCAAACAACCTCTTCCTTCGCGACTCTGCGCCCTTTGCGAGAGACACTCTACCTCTTCACCCATTCAAAATTTGGAAGTTTGAAGTTTGCACACCGCGCCTTGGTATCTGTAATGTTGGGCCATGCCCACGCATCCTGACTCTATCGCCCACTGCCCGGCGTGCGGTGGGTTGATGGATGTTTCTGCTGTGGGGCCGTTTACCAATGTGGGGTGTCCGAACTGCGGTGAACTCACGCGGGTTAAGCGCGAGTTTGGCCCCTACACGCTGCTGCGGCGGCATGCTGTGGGCGGCATGAGCATGGTATTCGCGGCCAAAGACAACACGCTGGGCCGCGAGGTGGCACTGAAAATCCTGAGTGAGGAATATTCTGCGAACGAGCGCCGCATCGCTGCTTTCGAAGAGGAGGCCCGCCTAACGGCGAGCTTCAGCCACCCGAACGTGGTGAGGGTTCTGACAACCGGACGCGCGTTCGGTCGCTTTTACATCGCCATGGAGTTCGTTCCCGGCGGGCACTTTGAACATCAAATTAACGAGCGAGGGAATATACCAGAGTTGGAATTGCTTCCCATAGCAATCGAAGTGGCACAAGGACTCAAGGCCGCTCATGCCGCCGGGCTGATCCACCGCGATGTGAAACCCGGCAATATCTTGCTAGACGCAGAGGGCCATGCTAAGCTTGTGGATTTTGGTCTGGCGCTGGTGACTCACGGCGGTAAGGCCCAGGCCACCGAGATGTGGGCCACGCCGTATTATGTGCCGCCCGAAACCGTGGAAGGACACCCAGAGGATTTTCGCTCTGACATCTATGCCTTCGGAGCCACCATCTATCATGCCTTGGCTGGAATCCCCCCATGTGGCGAGGAATCCATGGCCACTGATATCCTGCGAGAAGCGAAAAAACACATCGTGCCACTGGCCACCGCAGAAACATCGGTCTCCCAAGAAACCTGCCAGATCGTGGATAAGGCGATGGCTTACGACCCCAAAGCCCGGTTTAGTTCATACGAAGAGTTGATTTCAAACCTAGAGGCTGCACTGATCAGCGTGAAGTCTGGCCGCAGCCAGACTCCTACCACCGCGGCAAGGCGCAGATTAGAGAAAAAGCGCAAGGAAAGATTATTGATAGGAGGTAGCCTACTGACATTCGCAGCTGTGGCCGCGGTACTATATTTTGCATGGCGAGCAACACAGACAAAGCCTCAACAAACCACGGAAGCTCCCGCTGTGAAAATCACGGTCCCCCCTCCCGTGGCACCGGATTCCTCCGCCGAAATCGGGAAAGCCTATCAAGACGCCCATGCGTCACTGGAAGCCCGGGAATATGACAAGGCAGCCATAGGATTCATCACACTCCACCGCAACCCAGCCGTCCAGGAACCCACCCGCACATGGGTCGGGATTGAGGCGGTCCTGGCCACCCTCCTTGACGGTCACTCTACCGAGGCACGCAAGCTGGCGCCCGATATCGTCAAACATGTGAAGGCACTCCCACCCGAGGCCGTTCATATTCCATCGAACCTGATAGAAACCTTATCAAAACTCGGGGAGCCCAGCACGCTGGCCGCGCCATCTGCGGTGGATCCGGCCGCAGGCGGCGCATCCCGCATGATCACCTGCATGCTGGCTGGCCTTAAAAACTGGGAACAGGGAAAACCGGATCCGGCAGCCGCATGTTTCAACGCGGCAGCAGCGGTAAAACTCCAGCAAGAGGACGGATGGTCCGGGTTTTATCAAAAGGTGGCTGAAGACTACCTGGCGGACTATCAAATCCTCAGCAGTCCCTTGTTCAACAAACAACCCACAGAAAGGGCCGAATGTGAGGCGGCAGTCAAAAAACTGGAAACCGTGCTCACCACTGTGAAGACCAAGGGACGTATGCACTTCGACGTGCGTGCATGGCAGCTTGACCTCACGCGCAGCGCCAAGTTAGCAGGCATGGCCAAACCGACAGACCCGGTCCAGCAGGCACCCGTGGAGAACACAGCCACGGACCCAGCGAATGCGCTGACCAAGTTGAACGAATTCTCGCACGAATGCCGCTTCGCGGAGGCAACCACCTATCTGAAATCCCTGCCTCAGGACCCGCCCGGAGCCAGTCGCTCATCCCTGCTGACTGTGGCAGAATGGTCCGCCGTATTCCTATCAGACATCACGCAGGATCTTGCCAAGGAACCGGTAACCCATGACCTGCAGCTAAAATCCGGGGAAACGGTGGAGAGCATTTCCCTCAATGCCGGTGGCGTCTTGACTCTAACCCTGCCCGGTGGGAGCACACGCCCATGTGCGTGGGGGGAATTATCGCCCGACACGCTCATCGCCATGCACCGCGCGTTTGTGAAAAACTCGACCAACCCCTTGGAGCGCCTGCGCCGCAATGAATGCGCCATCGCCTTCGAATGGTTGGCAGGAAACCGCGAGCGCGCGCTGGCTGCCGCAGCCAATCTCTCACAGTCCAGCCCCGTCTTCAAACAACACTGGGACTCCATCACCGACGGCTTGCCGAAGTAAGGGTATAATTATCCCATGAATATTAGGAATAGGACTTATAGGACGGATGGGACTGATCTGATGCTAATCAAACCCGCAGCGTCTCTAGCCACTTCTCCCTGCGAAACCAGGTTTCCTGTCGCTTGGCGTATTGGCGGGTGGCGGCGTTGATTAACTCCTCACAGGTCTCGCAGTCAGTCGCCCCGGCTATCAACGCGCGGATCTCACGAAAGCCGATGGCTTTCCCGCAGTTGGCGGAATATTTTGTTAGGAAAGCAACCTCCTCCACCGCTCCATTGTCCAGCATCCACCGGGTACGCGCGGCAATGCGCGCATGAAGATCCGGGCGCGTGCGGTGGATCACGATGCCACGCAGAGATGCGGATATTTCGCGGGTTTTGGATTCCCATTGGTCGCGCAGGTCAGATGCTTTTTGCCCTGTAAGCAGGCAGATTTCCAAGGCTCTAGCCACAAATCGGCGGTTTTGCAGCGCAGTGCGGGCCGCTTCCACCGGATCCAGCGCGCGCAGTCTTGCGACAAGTTCATCAAGCGGGCAGGCATCGAGCTCCGCCCGCAGAGCTGCGTCTCCAGCAGGTAGCGGGGCGGGGCCGTGCGTGAGGAATTTCAGATAGAGTCCTGATCCACCCACAATGACCGGGGTTTTACCACGGCTCTGGATTTCAGCAATCACGGGCAAGGCAAGACGGTGGTATGCGCCGGCATCAGCTGCGGCAGTGGGGTCCAAGACTCCGTAAAGATGATGCGGAACTGAGCCTCTTTCACTAACGGGAGGCGCGGCGCTTACGATCTCCAGGCCGCGATAAAGCTGGAAGGCATCTGCGTTGACAATCTCACCATCGAGCCGAGCCGCCGTTTCCATAGCCAGCGCCGACTTCCCAGAGGCAGTCGGCCCGCATATGTAGAAAGATTGATGATCAGGATCCCGCACCATGCTCATGCGGAGAGTCTTGACGCGGGTGGCCTTGATTCCAGAGAAAAATTCCGCACTCACCTCACAACTCTAGCGCCGCCGCCGCCGATCTGTTTTTCGACTTCCTTGCGGGTGGCCATCGAGGTGTCTCCGGGGGTGGTGGAGGCCAGCGCCCCGTGGGCGGCACCGTATTCCACAGCCTTCTGCGCGTCGTTGAACTCCAGAAATCCGAACTGCAAGCCCGAGGCGAACGAGTCGCCACCGCCAACGCGGTCGAGGATCTCGAGGGCTGGGTATTTGCGACTTTCATGGAATTCACCTGCATGCCAGAGGATGGCAGCCCAGTCATTGACCGTGGCTGTGATGACGCGGCGCAGCGTAGTGGCGGCCACTTTGAAATTGGGAAATTCCCTGACTGCCGTTTCTATCATGCGCTGGAAGGCGTCCGTCTCGATCTCGGAAATGTTGGAGTCCACGCCCTCGACTTCGAATCCGAGCGAGGCTGTGAAGTCCTCCTCATTGCCTATCATGACATCCACATACCGGGCGATCTCGCGGTTGACCTCACGAGCCTTGTCCAGACCGCCAATAGTTTTCCAGAGCGATGGGCGGTAGTTGAGGTCATAGGAAACGATGGTGCCGTGTCGGTGCGCGGCTTTCACGGCTTCCACAGTCAACGCTGCGGTGGTCTCTGAAAGCGCAGCGAATATGCCGCCGGTATGGAACCAGCGCACGCCGAGATTTCCAAAGATGTGATCCCAATCCACATCACCCGGCTTGAGTTGCGAGGCGGCCGTGTTACCGCGGTCGGGATTACCCACCGCGCCGCGCACCCCGAACCCGCGCTCGGTGAAATTGAGCCCGTTTCTAACGGTCCTGCCTATCCCGTCATCGGCGCGCCACTGAATGAAGTCCGTGGCCACGCCACCCTGCATGATGAAATCCTCGATAAGGTGGCCTATCTCATTGTCCACGAAAGCAGTGACCACTGCCGTCTTGTATCCGAAACATTTCCGCAATCCACGCGAGGTGTTGTATTCCCCGCCGCCTTCCCATGCCGCGAACTGGCGTGCCGTGCGGATGCGACCCTCGCCGGGATCAAGGCGGAGCATCACTTCTCCAAGGGAAATTTGATCAAAAGCGCATTCAGACTTGGGCTTGATGGACAGGGACATGTCGGGGTGGTTTAGAGTTTTGTGTGTGCGATTGGATGGGGAAATGCACACATTTAGACGCGCAGATTCTGAAGGATTCTGAGCTCCTGCGCAATGCAGACTTTTATGCTGGTGGCTAAAGGTGGTTGATCTCTTTGAAGGGCCAAAGGCCCGACCCATAACAGCCCAGGGCAACGCCCTAGGAATCCAAGCCCCAATTAAATCAGCCCTGAAAGGGCGACCTAATCCCAGACATAGCGTTCGTCGAACACCACTCGATTACGCTCTAGAAACGCACGATATTCCTCCTGAAATGATTTCTTGCGGTGATGCTCTTGCTGGTCCGCGATGTATTCACGCACGGCTGCGACGTTCGATTCTGAAACTGCAAACGCTCCATAGCCAGCCTGCCACGCGAATCTGGCGAACCCATCACCCTGTGTTTTGAGCCATTTCGAAGTAGTCTTCTTGACCTCTTCCACAGCGGCGCTAACGGCGACGTTGCGCCCCAGTTCAAAAAGAATGTGGATGTGATCAGCAACCGAATTGATAAGGACGGCAGGGCATCCGAGATTTTGCAATACAGTCGCTTTACCGATGCAAGGAATCCCGGACCATGTCATGAAGTAGAGGTTCGCGATGCTTGTTACTGAAGATAAGGTGAACGTGCAACCGTGCTAGGGATTGTGGCATGGGTTAGAACGCCCTTACAGGGCTTGGAATTGGGTTGTTGACGTCAACCCAGGCGTTGCCCTGGGCTGGGTTGATGTCGCGCCTTTGGCGCTTAGGAACAAGATGCACGGAGATTTTCATTGTTTCATGTGTTGTGCGAGACACACTTCACATTCCTATCAAAACCTATTTCTGCAATAACTTTTGGCTATCAGTATAATCAGAAAAGCGCAGCAGCTGCGGCCTTGAGTTCGGCGAGTTTCGTGCGGTCCAGTGCGGCACCGCGGGCCTGGTCTGGCTTGCCGCCGCCCTTGCCACCGGCAATGGCAGCCAGATCGCGGAGCAAATCGCCAGCCTTGAGACCTTTGGTTAGAGCGTCGGGTCCGCAGTGAGTGGCTAGGTGGAGTTTTTCACCGTCATCGACGATGAGGAAGGCGGGCCCGCCGAAGTTTTTCTTCTTGAGGCCGTTCTGGAGTTCCTGAAGAAGCGAAGCATCCGCCTCAAAGTCGGCGATGATGGGTTCACCCTTGGCAATGAGTTCCGCCAGTGACTCGTCAGCAAGCTTGGCAGCTTGGGAGGACTGCAGTTTTTTGATGCGCTTTTCAGCTTCGATGGCGGCCTCCTTGGTTTCCTCCAGAGTGCGCTGGCCATGGGCAAAGGTGGCGTTAAGCTGGGCAATATCGGCGCGCTCGACGAGCATGGCACCCATGATGTGGGGGAACTCAAGGACAGTGACGGGCGGCTCGCCCAAGGCGGCTAACTTTTGATTGGCGGCGTGGAGCTTGGAGGTCGCAGCGGCGAGTTCGTTGTGCCACTTGTCCACAACCTCATTGAGGTAATCCCATGCCGCATCACCACAAACGGCTTCGATACGACGCACGCCGGAGGCAATGGCACCCTCGCTCTTGATCTTGAAAAGCCCAATGTCACCTGTGTTGCTGACATGGGTACCGCCGCAGAGTTCCATCGAGTAACCGTCGAGTTGATTGGGTGCGCCGCCTATCTGGACAACACGCACGGTGTCGCCGTATTTGTCTCCGAAGAACTGCATGATGTCGGCCCGTTTTTTGATAGAAGCGTGCAAGACTTCAGTCCACGACACCGGTTGGGCGGCCTTGATGGCGGCATTGACCTTTTCTTCCATCTCCGCAACCTGCGTGGGGGTGACGGCGGCGCTGTTAAAGTCGAAACGCAGGCGGTTTTCATCGACCGATGACCCTTGCTGTGCGGCATCCTTGGACACGACCTCGTGCAGTGCCCAATGCAGCAGGTGGGTGGCGGTGTGGTGCGCCTCGATAGGACGGCGGCGAACAGCGTCGACTCTGAGGGTGACTTTATTGCCGGGGGTGATGGAAAATTGGGAGTCGCTAATAGAAGATATGGCGATGATAGCCGCGCGGGCCTTGCCGATCTGCTGGACCCCAGTGACAGTGAGTTCCTGCCCATGAATAGTCAGAATCCCAGTATCACCACTCTGCCCACCCATCTCAGCATAGAAGGGGGTCTTGTCCGTGATGACAAACAGCGCGTCTTCCTGAGGATGGACCTCGAGGACGGTGGTTTCCACCTCGTAGGACTCAAAGCCGACGAAGTTAGTGACGGCCTCAGTGGAGATGTCTAGCGCGCGAACCACTGTGGTTTTCTGTGCGGCGCGGGCGCGCTCCCGCTGTTGTTCCATGAGTTTTTCAAACCGTGGCATGTCCACTGTCATCCCACGCTCGGCACACAGAAGTTCCGTGAGATCTGCGGGGAATCCGAAGGTGTCGTATAGCTCGAATGTCACATCACCTGATAGATGGCGGGGAGCGCCGGCGTCCCGCCGGCCGTCACGGGCATCCTGCCCATGACTTGGAACACTTCGCGCAGCGCTGGCTTCCTTGCGCAGGCTCTCAACGGATGTCTCACTCCACCCCCGCGACCAAACAAACGGATAGGGACTCTCCCTGGTGAGTTCCGCGCGCTGGGGATTGGTGGTGATGTAATCGAATTTCTCACCAAAATCAGAATCCGAGCGTATCAAACGATCATGATAGTCCCGTTCCCAGACGCATCCCGAGGCACCCTCGGCCTTGTTAATTTCCTTGGCTGTGAACGACTTGATGGAGTGCATCAAGTCGCCGAGTTCCCAGAAGATAGGATGGCCGCCGGTATCATACTCCTTCGGCTGCGGCTCGATGAGCATATGGAAATGATCCGGCATGACCACCACTGCAAAGAGGATGTAGCGAGAGCCGTGGAAATGTCGGATGGCATCGAGGATGATTTGACGGGCTTGGGCAGAAAGAATCCGGCGTTCCCGGGTGGTGACAGTTAGGAGATATTTGCCCCATGGACGCTCGAAGTGGGGGAGTCCGTGGGGTTTGGAATAAAGTGCGCCTGCGGCGGATCTTTCCGAAGATTCCGGCAATGTGCCGGTATCTGCCGGCGGGACGCCGGCGCTCCCCGCAGCGACATTGCCCACCGCTTCCTCAAATCTTCTGAGACCACGGTCGAGTGTCTGATTGAAACTGGCCTCCTCCTGTTCGAGTGTTTGGCGCACAACCTGTTCCCGGGTTTTCAACTCTGGGAAAACCCCACCCATCTCATGGACTAGCGTGGGCACCAGCGCGGAGAAGAACGGTTTCTCACCCGAGAAACCGAGTTGGCGGCCGTATCTGACTGCCCTACGAAGGATTCTACGGAGCACATAGTTTCTGCCATTGTTACCTGGCATGATGCCATCCGCGATGGAGAAGGAGAGCGTCCGCAAATGGTCAGCGATGACGCGGAAGGCTATCGCAGTCTTCATTTCCTCCGTGAATGCGGCGCGGTCTGCACCCAGTGTCGGATAGATATTGGAGTAGGTGCTGCCGCTGAGTTCCTCCAGCTTTCTGAAAATAGGCGTGAAAACGTCAGTGGCGTAGTTGGAGGGCTTATTAGAAAAGTCGGTAAATCCCTTGGTGCCCTGGATGATAGAGCAGGCCCGCTCAAAGCCCATGCCAGTATCGACGTGTTTGGCGGGCAGTTCGCGGAAAGAGCCGTCTGCCTCGGCATTGTATTGGATGAAGACGAGGTTCCAAATTTCGATACAAAGGTCGGAGTCGTTATTGACGAGCTGGCCCTTGGAATCCCCTTCAGGAGTTAGGTCGACGTGGAGTTCTGAGCAGGGGCCGCAGGGACCGGTCTCACCCATCATCCAGAAGTTGTCCTTGACGTTGCCATTGACGATCTGGACGGTGGGGTCACAACCGCGCGAACGGAACAACCCGGCCCATATATCCCAGGCTTCCTGGTCGAACTCGCCGGGATCTCCGGGTTTCGGAGCATAGACGGACGCATATAGGCGCTGAGGAGGAAAACCCCAGCGACCGACGACCAGTTCCCATGCCCAGGTGATGGCTTCTTTTTTGAAATAGTTACCGAACGACCAGTTCCCTAACATTTCGAAGAATGTGTGGTGATAGGTGTCGTAGCCGACATCCTCGAGGTCATTGTGCTTACCGCCAGCGCGGATGCATTTCTGGGTGTCTGCTGCGCGGGGCGGATCGTAGGGGGCTTTTTCGATGCCCAAGAAATACGGGACGAAGGGATTCATCCCCGCATTGGTGAAAAGCAAGCCCGGCGACTGCGGAAGCAGCGAGGCAGATGGCACGATGGTGTGCTGTTTTTCGCGGAAGAAATCAAGGAAGCTCTGGCGGATCTCGGCGGCGGTCATGATAGATAGCGGAAATGCAGGTCACCTGCCATTGTCGGATGGAGCGGAGGCAGGTTGCTTGGGAGTGAGGAGCTCCTTAAATGCGTCACCCCATGCACGGGCGTTCCGGTGGGTGATATGCTTGGAAATATGATCGAGCATGCGCTTGGCAGCACCGCTCTCGTCACCGCAGCGGAAAAGGTCCATTTCCATCTGCCACTGGTATTCCGGAACTACTTCGGTAAGGAACTTCTCATATTCGGGTGACCTTGGGGCATTGGGTTGATTGCTTTTTTTCGCACCGCCCTGCCACACTTCGAACCGGATTTCATCCTGCTTGATGCGTTTCATCCATGCTGAGCGCACGGCCTCAAGTTTACCGGATGCACGCGCAGCAGGTAGTATCACCTCACCATAAACACCATCCAACATCAGGGGAGATAATGGCCATTTTTTGTTTTCCGGGTCACCCATGTCATAAGCCTTGGCGAATTCCGTGGTGTTCACCGGCTGGTTGAGAAGGTGTTCCTCAAATTTCAGTTTATCGGCATTGTTGAAAATCTCATCCACGATTTCCTGCACTTCAGGCGCTAGCTTAATGAGATCAGCCTTATTCGAATACGCACGCAACGTGAGGATGAGCCAGCGTAGCTGACAGCGCAGGGCAGTTTTGAACCCGGGCTCAAGGAACTGCTCGGCCTGCTTGCGTTTCCAATCGCGGAATTCTGCCGCCTTTTTCTGGTGATCTTCAAAGTCTACCTTTTCCACGCATTTCAAATAGAAATTCAGGACAGCCTCGTCGCTGCTCATTGCCTCGCGATAGGCAGCCAGAGCCATGCTGAAACGCGCGTCCACTTTGGAAACCGCAGTTTCTCGCAGTTTCTCGAGATTTTCCAGCAAAGCCTCGCGGTCCGCTGGGGAAAGGACGGCTTGGGAGCATGCCAAATGCGCTGGACAAACAAGAATTGTCGCGCCAATGAGGATCGCAGGGATGCGCATGGGGAAAGTCATTGCAAATTCAGCGCCCCGGGCAAGGCCGAACCACAATTAATTGCATGAGCAGTGCCCATGGGTGTTTCCGGACTTGGAAATCCCGGAATTCGGCGCATGATTCCGGGTGTCCGCCCCTCCCATGAATCTCGCTATCCGTCGTTTATTGGCGCTCGCCGCTGTGTTTCTCACCGCATTTGCCGCCGTTTTCGCCATGAAGACTTGGGGCACGGGAAACGGGTGGTATGAATGGCTCCATCTATTTAAGCACAGCGATCAGTTCCGCCCGGAAAAATTCACTCTGCCGGAAAAACCGTCCGTGCCATTGGGGGATGTAGAATATCTCTCACGACTCAACGACGAATACGCCAATCTCACCCAGGCCGTGGTGCCGTCCGTAGTGAGCATCGAGACTGCTGGCGAGCGCACTGAGCGCATGTTAGATCTGTGGGGTCGTGCCCGCGAGCGGCGTTTCCCCACCCAAGGCCAAGGATCAGGCGTCATCGTCACTAAAGAGGGCCATGTGGTCACCAACCACCACGTCATTTCGGGACAAAAGCAGATTCAGGTCACCCTTCACAACGGTAAAGTCCTACCCGCTCGACTGATCGGTGAGGATACATTGTTGGATATTGCGGTGCTCAAGATAGAAGGCGACGGCCCATTTGACTCGCTCAAGCTCGGGGACTCATCCCAAGTAAAAGTCGGCCAGATGGTTTTAGCCGTGGGTAATTCCTTCGGTCTTGGTGAGACCGTAACGCTGGGCATCATCTCGGCCAAGGAACGATCAATTTCTGACAACCAGCGGGATCTTTTCCAGACCGATGCCGCCATCAACCCCGGCAACTCAGGTGGTCCGCTGGTCAACCTGCGGGGTGAAATCATAGGCATCAACGTCGCCATTTATGCTTCGGACAAGGAGAATCCGGGTTTTCAAGGGGTCGGTTTTTCGATTCCTGCCAATGATGTGAAAGACGCATTGTTCCAGATTCTTGAGCGCGGAAGACCGATACGCGGATACCTTGGCCTGCAGTTGCACGATCTGGACCCATCCGTGCGTGCCATGCTCGGCTATGATGGGGAGGCAGGCACTGCAGTGTTGGGCATTTCACCGAGTTCCCCCGCGCAGCTTGCAGGTCTCCAACCGAAAGATGTCGTGGTGTCCTTCAATGGTGAGAAAATCCACTCCGCCACCCAGTTGATCAATTTGGCTCAAAGTACACACGTTGGAACATCTGTTAAATTAGGGGTGTGGCGCAAAGGTGAATCTCTGGAGCTAAAAGCCACCATAGCCGAAAGCGGAGCGACCGCGCCCCCCGCCCAGCCCACTCAGAGTTCCACCACCCAAGGTCATACCCGCGACCCCGAGGAAATCCTGCAGGCGTATGGGATCGAGGTCAGAGAACTTTCGGTTCCAGAGCGCATGCGCGGATTCCGTGGTGTGGTGGTAACTGGGTTGGCCACCGATGGACTTGCAGCGGGGCAGCTCCAAACGGGGGATTTGATCATGGCTGTAAACAATTCTCAAATCAGCGGAGCCAACGATTTTTTCATCAATCTCTCATCCTCGGCCGCCATCCAGGATACATTGCTACACATCGCCCGCGGCGGGAAAATCATGCGTGTCACCCTTCCGGCTGCACCCCGCAAGGAATGATGTGGACGGCACGTTATTTGATCACCATTCTTCACTTCCAGTCCTATGAAACGCTCGAAACTTCCCTACTTTTTCCTCGGGCTCGCGGCTGCTCTTGCGTTATCAGCGCTGGTGTTGCTCGTGCTGCGGCCGGGTGTGGAGCCCGCACCCGACACCCAAAAGCCCACGGGGGGTGCACAATCCTCGCCCACTCCCAAATCCGGACAAACCGAAAAACTTGGTAGGCCGCGCACTCTGGATTCCCCCTCAACAGCGCCCAAGGATTCAGGAACCGCATCGCCAGCCGAAAGTGCAGATCCCGCGGAACTTGTAAACCGCATCGCCAAGGCTCTTGAAAATGGTGACATCGCAACCATCGAACGACTTCTCGGCAAAGACGCGCTCGGAACCACTACCGCGGATCGCCTCAAGGCCCTCGCGGCCGCAGGCGTGAAGCTGCACAAGCCTAACGGTATTCGCGAGGTCGGCGAAATAGACCTCAACTCCCGCACCCGCTGGGAACTGGAACTGGATGGCATAAAACCTGGACACAATCATATATTGTTAGACCTCAAGAAGGTCGATGGGCAATGGTTGGTGGAAAAAATCACCTTACCACCCGAAGAGGGAGAACCGGCCGCCAAGGCCAACCTAGCCGACTCGCTAGAGGTTGCGGATGTGTTTCTGCAGGCTGTGCTCCGACAGAATTTCGAGTTCGCGCGCGGATTTGTAGATCCGGCGACTGTTTCCGACGCGAAGATAGCAGGGCTTTGCATTCTGTTTGAGGAGGGGCAATATCATCTTCGCAAATCCAAGCCATTGCGCTCGATGTTCCAGCGTCCACCTACCGCAGGCTTCCTAGCCAACGTGGAAGCTGCGGATGGCACCCAGAGTGCTCAATTCTCCCTCACCTTGGTCCAAGCGCCCGCAGACTCCAAATGGCGTGTCTCAGAAATCAACCTAGACCAACTGCTTGCTGATTACGCCCAGCGCGTGGCTGGCGGCGATGTCTATTACTCACCGCTTGTAAAAAACCCCAGCGGCGGAGACACTCTGGCCCTTTACTTCGGATTCGACGAGGATCGAATGAATCCGCGCACCCGCAGGCAGCTTGAAATTGTCTCGTTAATCCTGAGGGCAGATCCCGGCAGAAAAATCACACTGAGCGGGCATACAGACTCGTTGGGCACTGATAGTTACAACCAAGGGCTCTCCTCACGCCGCGCCGATATCGTTAGAGACTACCTTGTCAAGGCGGGCGTAAGTGGCGGCCAGATCGTCACTATCGGCAAGGGCTCCAGCCAGCCGCGCCGCCCCAATGTCACTGAAACCGGACTGGACAACCCCGAAGGCCGCCGCACTAACCGCCGCACGGAAATCTATCTGGATTTTTAATGGACAGCAGATCCATACAACTCCCGTCCGTAGTCATTCCCCCGAACCTCCCTTTCTGATGGAGCCTGCCGCATCCAGACCGATGATATCGCGCTACCGCCTGAAGGCACGCGGACTGCTGAACTCCATCACCCGCCGACGCGAGTTTGAAGGCGTGTTGATCCAAATCGATGGAGGATTCGGCTGCATCCACCCCTGGCCGGAGCTGGGTGATCCCCCCTTGGAAAAATGCCTTGCAGATCTGGCAGGCGGGCGCCGCTGGCCCATCGTCCGGCGCGCGATCCGTTGCGCCGAATACGACCGTGTAGCACGGAGGTTTGACCACTCTCTCTTTGAGGAGATGGAAATCCCGGAAAGTCATGCAACTCTGGCAAGATGTCATGCCGCCGAGGTAACGGCGGCAGTAGCGGCGGGCTTTCTAACAATAAAAGCCAAGTTCGGACGCGACCTCCCAGCAGAGGAAAAATTCCTCGATGCCATGACAGCAGAATATCCTGCGCTACGCTGGCGTCTTGATTTCAACGAGATTCTTACTCTGGAGGAAGCAGAGACTTTCCTGTCGGGACTCAGTGAGCAAACCCGTGCCGCCATTGATTTTGTGGAGGATCCATGTCCATACTCTGACACTGCATGGGCCACTCTGCACCGGAAAACCGGTGTAAATCTAGCCGTGGACCGTGAGTCGGCACCGCTTAGCACGGCCGCGCAAGTGATGGTCATCAAGCCGGCAGTGGATGAACCTTTTTTGTTGGGTGAAGCCGCTCTCCACAACAGTCAGCGTGTAACCCTAACGGGATACATGGATCATCCTGTAGGCCAAACCTTCGCCGCATGGGAGGCGGCGCGGCTTGACCTGCAACTCCCAGGGCTAGTAGGCCTCTGCGGCCTGCAAACCCATCATTTGTTCGAGCCGGACGCTTTCTCTGAAATGCTCGGCCCGTGGTCGCCTGTGTTCCAAGCACCGGAGGGCAAGGGTCTGGGATTCGATGATCTGTTGGATGAACTTCCATGGACCCACTCATACTAACAACCTTGGGGTTCTGGAATGACCCAACGTCTTTCACACCGGGCGGGTTTTCTGGAGACATCCCAAGATATTCTGAACTGCAAGGGCATGTGCTATTTCAGACATCAGGCAGCTCGGGCAATCCGAAATGGATCGCCCTGTCCAAACAGGCGCTGCTGACATCCGCCGCGGCGGTGAACAGACATCTTGATGTTAGACCATCCTCACACTGGGGCCTGGCACTACCTTCCCACCATGTCGGAGGGTTCGGCGTGGCGGCACGAGCGTTCGACGCCGGATGCCCATTGCATGTTTTCGGACTTCGCTGGGACCCACTTGCATTTGCCGGATGGCTGGTGAATTGTGGTATCACTCACACCTCACTGGTCCCCACCCAAGTCCACGATCTGGTAGCGGCCGGTCTACGCGCACCAGCGACACTCTCAGCTATCGTCGTGGGCGGCGGGCATCTGGACATGGAGACCGGGCAGGCGGCAAGATCCCTGGGGTGGCCAGTGCTGGCGAGTTATGGCATGACCGAGGCCGCCTCACAAATCGCTACCCAAGGGCTTGATTCATTGGAAATTCCCTATCGACCTTCGCCGATTCCATTGTTGCCCATCTGGCAAGCGGAGACCTCTGCGGAACAACTCCTCCGCATCACAGGTCCGGCGTTGTTTTCCGGTGTGGTGGTCGGATCCAGTAACTCCTGGGTATTCCACCCACGGGAACAGGAATGGTATCAGACGCAGGACCGTGTGCTACTGGCAGGCCAAATCCTAACACCTATTGGCCGGGCGGATACCTTGATCAAGGTTCTGGGAGAGCTTGTCGATCCGGAAAAAATCGAGCGTGAACTGTTATACTTATCCGATGGCATGTTGATACCTGGAACCTATGCGGTGATAGCCATTCCCGACGCGCGAGCAGAACATGCGCTGGTGCCTGTCTTCGAAAAGGGGGCAGACCCAGATGTCATCATGGCAACCCTCGTAGCGCATGCTGATCAGTCTCCGGGATTCTGCAGACTGCGAGCTCCCGTGATACTTGAAAAACTGCCCCGCAGCCCGCTTGGGAAACTGCGCCGGGCCGAAATCCAGGCCCGGTTGCTTGGGAATAGCCCCTGCGAGTAACGGATTCAGGGCAGAGCTGTACCATCCGGAATCTCAAAGGATTTGTAGCGGGAGGAACTGCCCTTTTCCAAGGTCACGCTGGATTTTGGGAGTTTCAGGATCTTTGCAAGGAAATCCCTTAATTCTGCATTGGCCTTGCCCTCAACGGGAGGCGCAGCGACCCGCACGCGGAGTATACGCCCGGCTTGGACATCGTCCTCCCAGCCGATCACTTCACTGCGGCGGGCGTTGGGCGTGGCGCGAACACGGAGCTTCATGGGATAAGAGAATCTGGCTAACCCGCCTCCACGGCAAGACCACAATGAAACCCTCAGCTGCCGCCAATGATAATGGCCTCCCAATGATTACACGGATGAGCATAAACGGAATACCCTTCTGCATCCGTCTGTAGTTTTTTATTGGCGGTGGCCTTGCTGATAGGTCTCCTCCGCCTGTTTCAGCGTGATTTCATAGATGTCCCCCTCGATAGGAATCTGAATCGGGATGCGCCCAGTGTTGTGGTCCAATGGATATAACTCCTTGAGTTTAGGGGCCCGCTCAAAGGCGTCTGGTGGAATGCTGACGAGGAAACTTCCCTCGTAGCGAAGCATTCGTGACATACGCTCGGATTCCAACGACTGCAGGCGACGAGCCTCAATAGTGGTGGTCAGGCGGTCGAACAGGGAACCCGTATCGGCAACCTCCAATTTATCCTTGTTGCCCATTTCTGCTTGAGCGGCGTGCTTCAGGCTGAAATACGAGTCCGATTTGGCATGCTCCCTAGCAACGGCGATATCATCCTCCGCCGCAAATAATGGGGAATTCTCAGAACCCGCTCCCTTAGCCAGAGCCGCCTGAATCTCTTCCTGAGTAGGCAAACGCACTTTCAGTTTGCCCTCCATTGTGAACAATTCGTCGGCCTTCAATTTCACCTCTGTCAATTCCAGCCCTCCGTGACTGCTCTTAAGCATGAACGATCCCTCACGAAAATCTACCCGGTGGTAGTTTCTTGAAAAGTCCACCACGGAAAGTGCACGCAGCATGTGAATTCTCGCGCGCAGCGCGACAGAATCCTTACCATCCAACACCACCTGTCCTTCAAAGCCAACCCCATCGGAGGAGTTGGTCGATCCAAACACTTTGAAGTCTCCGGAAATCGTACCCTCCACGAAACTCTGCAGGGCCGCCGGAAGAACCTCCTCCAAATCCAAATTGCGAATTTTCGCAACTCCAGTGATTTCAGGGCGCTCGCCTGCTTTCACTCGAAGGCCCGAGAAATCCACTGTCCCTATACCCTGTTTCATTTCCGCTTTTTCGAAAAAGATACCATCTGGCTGGCAGTCAGCCACTATATTGACGATCTCAAGCCGGTTCAGCCAATTCTGGGAAAAAGTCCCTCCCTTGAAACTTACGCGCCAGCCCTTACCCGAACGCTGCATTTTCATGGAACTGGATTCGATCCTTCCGCTCGTGGACTCGGAATAACCCCATCGCAACGTAGCGTCCCCGATCTCATACGAGTTCGCTTCGACTTTGTCGGACTTGTGGAACAAGGCGGTGGCCAACTTGCGGGCGGAATCCTTGTCGTCTGCCCCACCACGCAGATCGACATCCAACCGTGCAATGGAAATGATTCCGGGTTTCCAGACACCCATCAGACCATCCAATAAACCCATATTGCAGCGGATGTTTTTGGCCTCCAATGAGGTAAAAAATGTGTCACCCCCGCCTTCGGCAGCCAGGCGGCTTATTTCAAGCACCCCTTGGGTCCGCCTGTAGTTCTTCATTTGCAAATCAGAGGCGAAAAGTCCTTCCTGAAGAGCCGTCCGCTGGGCAACTTTAAAGCGTCCTGAATCCGTACGCTTCACCAGATAAATCCAGAGTGCGAAAATCACCACCAGCATGAATACGAGTAGACGGAATCCCATCTGCAGGAGGTGGAGCATCGCCTTCCCCCTCAGCCCGGTGCCTGACAAGGAATAACGGACTTGGAACCAAAACCCTTGGTTGGCCACCCACTGGCTCAAACGTTCATTAAAATGATGCAGTTGCTCAGGTTCCATGTTTCAAATCGCTTCATTGCGCGCTCAGTAATACCCCAGTTTGCACAATAGGCGAGGGAAAATTACCTCGCACTACTCTCACTTTCCCCTTACCAACCTGTGCGTGGAATCCAACGACTACAAAGTCCGTCTTGAAATCTTCGAGGGCCCGCTCGATCTCCTGCTCTACCTCATCAAAAAAGACGAGCTGGACATCCATTCGATTTCCATCGAACGGATCACCCGACAATACCTCGATTACATCAACACCTTCAAGCTGCTAAACATCGATCTTGCCTCGGAGTTCATCGTCATGGCCGCCAACCTGATGTATTTGAAAAGCCGCACCCTGCTGCCGCGTGTAGATCAACCGCCCGAAGAGGATGCCGAGGAGGACGATCCGCGCTGGGAACTCATCCGGCAGCTCATTGAATACAAAAAATTCAAGGATGCAGCTGGCTTCCTCTCACTGCGCGAACTGGAACAGGAAGGCCGCTTTGCCCATCAACCGGAGAACGCGGAGGTGCCGACCGAAGAACCCCCACCCCTCGCCGAGGTCTCCATTTTCGACCTCATCCGCGCGTTCCAGAATGTCCTTAAACGCTTCGAGGAATCCCATGATTTCGGAGACATCATTGACGACCGCTTCACCGTTTCCGACAAAATCGAGTGGCTCATGAAGCACTTTGAGGCCGGCGAATCCCGGCGCTTCGAGGAGTTGTTCCAATCCGCCACCACCAAAGGTGAAGTTATAGTCACATTCCTCGCCCTGCTTGAACTGATGAAACTCAACCAGTTCATCGTCCTCCAGAATGATTTGCTGGGTGAAATCGTCATCGAGCGTCGATCATTTCATGCCGCTTCCGCGCTTGAAGTGGCAGAAATCGGAGCCTGAAGGGTTAGGCACCGATTTCAACTAGACAATACCCCCCCCCGCAGACACAGGCAGCAACCTTTCCCGAAAGATCGGGCAGGAGGGGGGGGCGGGGTGACGCAGAGAAACAACCTGATCTATCGATCAAGACGGATTAATTCCATCCGGCAAGTCCAGTGAGACTTCCCTGCCTTCATTCCGAAAATCTAACAATCAAGCACCCTCTCACGATTCACTTTTTCTTCTTCTCATCGAGGCCTTCCTTGACCTTGGCTTCGAGGTCTTCATAGAGGGCGGCATCAGCTTTGATGAGTTCTTTGGCGGCATCGCGGCCTTGGGCGAGCTGCGTGCCATTGTAGGAGAACCATGACCCACGTTTCTGGACGATCTCCAATTCAAGCGCCAGATCTAATAGCGAACCCGTGGACGAGATGCCCTCATTGTACATGATGTCGAACTCGGCTTCGGTAAAGGGTGGGGCTACCTTGTTTTTGACGATTTTGATCTTGGTCCGGTTGCCGGTGACGGTGCCGTCCGTGGCCTTGATCTGGCCGATGCGGCGGATGTCTACGCGGACTGAGGAGAAGAACTTGAGAGCGCGGCCGCCAGGGGTGGTTTCAGGGTTACCGAACATCACGCCGATTTTCTCGCGGATCTGGTTAGTGAATATGCAGACGGTGCGCGCCTTGGAGATGAGAGCGGTGAGCTTGCGCATGGCAGCACTCATCAGACGGGCTTGAGCGCCGACCGTAGAATCGCCGATTTCGCCGTCGAGTTCCTGCTTGGTGACCAGCGCTGCAACGGAATCGAGCACGATCACGTCGATGGCATTAGAGCGGACGAGCGCCTCACAGATTTGCAGGGCTTCCTCCCCTGATGAGGGCTGGGAAATGAGCAGATCGTCAAGATTGACGCCGAGCTTGCGGGCATATTGGGGATCGAGCGCATGCTCAACATCAATGAAGGCTGCCAAACCACCGCGTTTCTGAGCTTGGGCGATGGCCGTGAGGGTGAGGGTGGTTTTACCGGAGGATTCCGGACCGAAAACTTCAATGATACGCCCACGGGGGAAACCGCCCACTCCCAACGCGCGGTCAATCAGGAGATTACCGGTGGGGATCACATCCACGTCGACACAATGAGCATCTCCGAGGCGCATGATGGCGGCCTCACCGAATTCTTTTTGGATATGGGCGATGGCGAGGTCCAGGTTACGCCTGCGGGCGTCTTGGAGTTTTTCGTTGGCGGATTCTTCTGCGGTTACTTTAGCGGCCATAGTGGGTGTGGGGTTATGTGAGGACGGAGATACGCTCTAAACACCACGGAGGCAAGAAAAAAGATGTTCAGACGAACAAAAAAGTGAGTTTTTCACAAAATGCTCCCACTTATTGGTCCGATGCGGTCAAAAACGGCGAGCTTTCCTGGGCTTACTTCCCTTCAATGGTCAGGCGGGCCTTGCCTTCTGGATCCTTGAGGGGATCCGACACCCAAGTCATCGTGAATCCCTTCCACAACTGGGTTTTCTCATTCTTGAAAGTGATGGATGTGGTTGGAGATGCGACGATCTCGAGTTTTCTTGTGCCATAAATCGAGGGAACCTCTATCTTTACCTCGCTAATGGCGGGTTCATTGAACGTATTGCTGGAGGCATCCACTTCCGAAGCGAATAACTGTTTCTTGTGCTTGCCATCGACTGTTTTCAATTCGAGATGGTCATTCGCGATTTTTTTCTGGAAGGCTTTTTCCTCTTTCCCTTCCAAGGGTTTCTCCTGTTTATAATAAAAGGGCACGATCATGCGGGCACCTAGCCGGATCGAGTTTTTCGGGAGAGTTCCTGAGTCCAGCACATGTCCACTGATAGAGATAACGCCGCGAGCCTGTTCGAGGACAAGTTCAAAGGAAACATCGCTGGTGGTCTTACCGTGAATGACAGCCTTTTCGAGTTTATCGCTGGCGGGCTGGCTGGAATTCAGGGATTCAGGGACGATAGTCATCGGAGTGGCAGTCCCGCCCACCTGGGCCTGCTCAAGGAAGATCTCTATCGGGATGCGGAAATTTTCCGCAAGAGCCGGACCTTTTTCCAGCACCGGAAGAACACCTATCTTGCCTGCGGAAGCCATGCTGAATTGGATACGCTTGTTGGCGAAGACGGCGTAATAGCCGAACCAAGGTTGGATCCCGAGCGACGGTAACTCTGCAGTGGCCGTTTCGAACCCCGAGGCAGCAAGCAATAGGCATGTGGTAAACCCAGTGATGGAAAGTGATTTTTTCATACGAGCGAGCGTGTCCCACCCCATGCCTGATGCAAGCCAAAAAGGAACCCCAAGCCCCTATTAGACACCTGGTTCAACGCTGCGTCTTCCCTGCATGGCGCGCAGGAGGGTAAGTTCGTCAGCATGCTCCAGCCCCCCCCCTGCTGGCAGACCTTGAGCGATCCGGGTGAGCCGACAACCACGCCCGCGCAACAGTTCAGCCAGATAGTTCGCCGTGGCCTCTCCCTCGACGTCGGACCCCAGCGCAAGAATCACCTCGATTCCGGAGGGTGCCGCTTCTATGCGGCGGAGTAATGGCGGGATACGCAGGTCTTCCGGCGTCACACGGTCCAGCGGTGAGAGCTTGCCGCCCAAACAATGATAACGCCCGCGGAACGAACCTGAGCGCTCTAACGGAAGCACGTCGGTTGCCTGTTCCACCACACAGAGCATGACGTCGTCACGCTGGGGGTCGTCACAAAGCCCGCAGTGTCCCGCAGTGGCAAAAAAACCGCAAACCTCGCACGCATTGATCGTTTCCCGGGCCGTTTGCAGAGCTCCGGCCAGTTCCAGCGGATTGGCCTTGGGACTCTGAAGAAGCCAAATAGCGATGCGTTCGGCACTGCGCGGACCAATGCCAGGCAGGCGCTTGAGTTCATCAACCAACGATTTAACAGGTTCCGGAAAGTCAGCCTTCCTCATAGTTTGGAGGGTGGGGTTTCATCGCCGGCCATACGATGGTTGGCGGCATACACCATGGCACAAGCACCTGACCACACAGTGGCAATCCATGGTGCGGCGATGTCAGGTGCGTGGGCTGCCAGGCTCAGTACGGGAGCCCATGCGGCGATCAGTAAAACGGAAGTGACCCACAAAATCCCGCGCCGCCCCTGTCCCGGAGTGCTCAGAATGGCGATAGCCAAGCCGCAGGAAAATGCAACAGCGGCCAACCAGACACTCCAATCGGGCAAGTGTTTGGGAAATTTCTCCGCCCCATTCCGGGAAACCAGCCGGGTGATTCCCGCGTTCATGCGGTCAAGAAATCCGAGTCCCGCCAGCCCAGCAGCGAGCACTAATGACAGCCCCCCAATGGCAACTGCAGGCCCCAACACATGGCCGGGTGCCTGAGATGATCTTCGCTTGTTGGGGGTCACGGAGAAAAACCTAGCCCGCCATCTGCAGGGCATCAAGCCGGGTCTCGAACTCTCCCCAAAAATCATCCGGATGTTTCTGAAACAAAGCAATCATTGCCAAACCGGCCTATCGGGGAAAACATGCACTCCAACAAAGCATGGCAGAGCCATCCCAACATTCATGACCTCTCACAAACCAATCCCGCCCAAGGAGGAAATTGCTGCCATGGAACCGTTTGTCGGGTTGGGCATAGAGAGTGTTTTCGTAGTGTCCAACCTGCGTCAGGCGGGGCTGGCTCTGGACGAACTGACCCGGGCAAAAACGGTGGGCTTCGACACGGAATCAAAACCGACTTTCCACAAGGGCCAGAAATCCGAAGGCCCTCATGTCCTGCAATTCTCCACCCCAGACAAGGCATTCATCTTCCATTCGCACGCCTCCGACACTCATCCCGTGATTCTTGAGCTGCTGTTGAACCCAAAACTCACCAAGATCGGCTTTGATCTTAAAGGAGACCTCCAACAGATATCCAACCGTTTCGGCATTCGCCCTGCCGCCATCGTGGACCTCGGCCGTTCATTCAAACAACTCGGCTACCGCAACACCATCGGAGCAGCCGCTGCCGTGGCCATGCTCTTCAAACAAAGGCTCCACAAATCCAAATCCATCACCACCTCCAACTGGTCCGTCAAGGAACTCACTGACCGCCAGTTGCTCTACGCCGCGAATGACGCCTATGCTGCCATCCAGGTCTTCCATGCCCTCGCGCAAGTGAAAGCCCAGGAAGAAGCGGATCCCAATCCACCCGTTTCCTGCCGTTGAGATGCGGCAGCCCGAAACCCGGCAAGCCTAACGGAAATTTCAGACATTCCCGGTATTCTCACGCAAGGTCCATCACCAGCACCTTGGCCCACCATTCCTTGAACGTATTGATGAAGGCGTGGTGATCAGCATCTTCCTGATAGGCATCATGATCCGCGACGGTGGCAAATTGCATGCTTAGCGCGTAGCTCCATGACTGGTCAATGACCGGTCGCAGCATGACCTTGGCCGGCACTGCCCAACGCCCACCCTTCACCAGCGGAATTTCAAACAAGCGCGCCAGACCTTGCTCGAACATCGCGCGGTCCGACAGGCTCTGCCGCTCCTCCTTTAGCCAGAAGTATACATGATGTTCCATGCCAAGGGGAATTATCCACGGCACGTCCCACTGGCAAGCACAGATCAGGCCCAGCAGTAGCAGAACAGGCAGAATGCAGGTTCATTTTGGGGCGGATTTCCACTTGCCCGTGGCTTGATCACGGCTAGCTTGCCGACCAATGATGGTAAAACTCGTTCTCCCCCTTGTGTTTTTGGCGGCGATGGCGTCCGCACATGGAAAAATCGGCGTAAAACAGGTCGCCACCGGTTTTGATATGCCCGTCTGGGCAGGCATGCCGCCTCACTCCAAAGACAAACTCTGGGTCATGGAGCAGGCAGGCCGCGTCTGGATTGTGGATTTGAAAACCGGTGAACGCTCCAAGGAGCCGTTTCTCGACATCCGCAAGGACGTAAGCCGACAAGGAGTGGAAGAGGGATTACTGGGGCTGGCGTTTGCACCGGACTATCAGAAGAGCGGACGCTATTACGTCGATTTCACCGACAAGGAGCACTCCACACGCATCACACGTTTCACTTCCCCAGATCTAGAAACAACCAATCCTGCATCCGGAGAGATCATCCTGAAATTCAAACAGCCCTACCTCAACCACAACGGCGGATGGGTCTGCTTCGGGCCGGACGAAATGCTATACATCGGCAACGGCGACGGGGGATCCGGCAATGATCCCCAACAGCATGCGCAGTCGCTGGACACTTGGCTGGGGAAAATCCTACGGATTGATGTTTCCGGAGCGACGGGATACACCGTGCCGGAGGACAATCCTTTCATTAGAAAAGAGGGTGCCAAGCCAGAGATATGGTGCTACGGCGTGCGCAACCCGTGGCGTTGCTCCTTCGACCGGATCACCGGAGACTTCTGGATGGGTGATGTGGGGCAGGACACTTGGGAGGAAATCGATTTCATGCCAGCTGGCAAGGGAGGTGGTGCTAACTATGGCTGGCGCTTACGCGAAGGACCCGTGGCTACTCCCACAGGAGGGGTAGGTGGCGATGCCCCGCCCGGCGCAATCGAGCCTGTATATTCTTACAAACATGGCGGAGGCAATGCCGAGGGCTATTGCGTGATCGGCGGATATCTCTACCGCGGCTCCATCAAGGAACTTCAGGGCCGCTATGTATTCGGAGATTATCAGAGTGCCCGGATCTGGTCATTCCGCCTTAACGAAGGAAAGGTGGAGGACTTCGCCGACCACACCGCCGACCTCCAGCCCGAGGGAGGTAAAATCAAGTTCATCCCTTCCTTCGCCGAATCCAACAGCGGCGAGCTCTTCATCATCGACCACTCCGGCACGATCTACCAGATTATCGGGAAATGAAATCTCAGATTTCTTAACAAATTCCCGACAGGTCCCCCTACTGTCCCGCCGGGAGATCATAGGTCAGCCCTGAAATCAGGGATTGCCGCGGAGACTGGGCTGGAGGATGGTCTGGGCGTAATGCAGATCCGATCAGCCGAATTTATTACCAGTGGTCGGGGATTGGCCGATTGTCCTGAGTGGGAACTGCCAGAGTTCGCCCTCATAGGCAGGTCCAATGTGGGGAAATCCTCATTGATTAACCTGCTGGCAAACAAGAAACTGCTGGCCAAGGTTTCCTCAGTTCCTGGTAAAACACGCCAGCTCAACTTTTTCCGGATGAACGGGGCATGGTCCTTGGTAGACCTGCCGGGCTACGGATATTCAAAAACCGCCAAGACCGAAAAATTCGACTTCAACGAGCTGGTCGGCGATTACCTTGAACAAAGGGAAAACCTGCACCACGTTTTCGTGTTGATTGATTCCCGGCTACCGCCTCAACAGATTGATCTGGATTTCATCGCTTGGTTGGGTGGAGTCGGAGCGTCCTTCACGCTGATATTCACAAAAGAGGACAAACAATCCGCTGCGAAGACGCAGGCGACAGTCACGGCGTTTCAGGCAAGCATCCCACCCGGCCTGAGGTGCTCGCCCACGGTGGTGACGACCTCTTCCCTTACCTCTACGGGCCGCAATGAAATCCTACGCAGGATAGAGGAAATGCTATAGAGCTGAACGCCAGTGCCTCTCGGAGAGAGAGACAAGGAAACCTCCGTGGAAAGCTGAGCCCGTTGCTTACCGCATCACCACGCGACCCTGATCGGGGCTCTGGCGGATAATATTGGCCAGCATTTTACGGCAGTGGTCATATCCCGTACGCTTGCATAGTAGCTCGGCGCTGCGGGTAAAAGATCCCCACTGGACGACAGTTAACTCGATATTGCGGCGTCCCCACTCACCCATGATGTCCTTGGTCGGTGTGAAGATATCGATCGTGCCCGTACCAGTCAGCGCGGAACCGTAATCATCCACCACGTAGAGGTAAGGCAGTCCTTTGATGCGGAAGGTGGTGCCCACAGGGTAGAAGGACCAATCTGCCGCAGCACTGCGCACGCGGTCATTGTAACGCAGCACCGTTCCGGTGGCGTTCTTGTTCCCGTAGATCAAATGGTCTGACTCAGTGAAGGTGTAGGCAGTCGTGCGGACGACCCGATTGCGCTCACTGAATGCGTAGACCGGCATCGAATACTTGTCACGCGGCTTGCTGGCGGCTGCGGCCATTACGGAAGACGAGGGCGCGGGCAGGTTGAAATTCTCGTTTCTAACGACGTAGCCACCGCCAAACCCAATCATGGATTTAGGGATAATAGCTATTCCCGAGCTTCCGCAACTCGTGAGAAGTGCCGCCACTGCGGTGGCAAGGAGTGTAAGGAAAACGGGTCGGGAAATCATGCTTCAGGGGTCGGGAGATTGGCCAAATGGGTGGTGGAGCTTTCTTTCGAAAATTGCAAAGGCGGCTCTCAAATAGCCGACCTATGGGGCCGTGGCAATCTGAAAATTCCAATGTTAGGCAATTTTAATGCAATTGTAAATACATCCGGAGGCGCTAAGCCGACCAAAAAGAGGCTGCGGGAGCTGTGGCAGCCCACTTAGAAAGACATGGTGGAGGCGGGAAAATCCTTCAAAGTGATGTTTAAAATAATGGCGTGATCCTTCTGCACGCCGTTGTCACGGCTGCTCACCCCCAAGCCGAAGACCCAGTTTCCCAAGTCCCTGTGGATCGTGTATTCCTGATATTCCAAGGTTCTGTCAACAAGCTCCAGCGAGTGACGCGTACCGAAGCCCCAGTTTTCAGACAGGCGGGTATAGGTATCCAGATTATAATGGTTGGAATCCGTCAGCACCGGATGACCTGATAACCAGCGGTAGCCCAATGAGATATCGAAACGATCGGATGGTATGAAGTGTATGCGGGAGTTCACTTCACTAAAACCGGCGCTGTCACGGACAACCGGGAACTGTGTTTCCATGTCCACTCCTAGCCAAGGCAGCGGACGCCAGCGGACGTCGTTGTAAAGATTGGATACCGTCCGTTGACTCTCTGGATCCTTAATGAAGGCATCCATGTAGGTATCCAGATACAGCCATTCATAGCTCTGACCATCGCGCTGAGTAAGGAGTCGGTTGCGAGTTCCCAAGCGCAAGATGTTCCAACTCTGCATCTGATCGAGTGCCGTAAAACGCATCGGATCCAAAGGTTGCGGCCGGGTGGTGGGTGTAAGACTATCCACAGAAGGATCCCCCAGGGAAAAGTCATTGGTGGAAACAACCGACCATGTGGCATATGGCTGGAACACGTGCTTCAGACCGTCGATCCCCCAAGTGGAACTTTGGCAGGAACCCAAATCTCTAGAGAACTTCAACGAGGACTCCATACCCCCGTGGAGCTGAACGCGGTCCAATCCACCCGCAGGGCCAGCAACATCTCCGTAACTCAGGTATCCGATCCCAGCCTGCGGCGTAAGGCTGAGGAATCCGCCGAGCATCATCGGCATCGAGAACTCCTGGTAAGTATGGAAACGGACAAAACTTGGGTCTAGCAACTGGGTACGGAGAGCCGCACGCCGCGGATCACCAGGCGGCAGGGCAAGCATGCTCTGAGCGAGGGTCAGCTCGTATCCACTGAGTTGACCGAGGAGCCGTTGAGCAGCGGGATCGGAGGCACTCATGCCTGACAAGGGGTTGATGATCGCCGCCACGGTGGGATCCGCCTGCTCGCCAATGTAGCCCAACGAAGTAGTTCCCTCGTGAAGCACAGGCAGCCCAAACCACGGCGCACGCGCTTGATCATAGGTGATTTCCGGCAGACGGGTGTCTGATCGGTAGAAATCGTTGACCCGGAAGCGCATGAGAACTGACAGCAAGGAGCTGTCGTCACGCCGGTAAATTCCCACGGTATTGTCCGGCTCAGGGTCGGTTTGGTAGCGTGCCTTTTCGAAATCCTGAATATAATAGCGGTCGCTCAAGTAGTTGATGTTAGTATCAACTCTCCAATTCACATCTTTTTCAAAATCGGGCGACCAACGGTGTTTCAATTGGAGTTTGTAGCGATTCTCATTGACGTATCCGCGCGGAATGCCGGTCGGGTTGGCAGTGGGGTCCAAGTCATAGAGGTAATAAGCACTGAAGCCTGTGATTTCCCCTTTCTTTTCATCGATGCGGGTATCAGCCAAATCCACGCCAGTCCCGACGCCGCGCTCGGCTCGTAAGTCGAGGTGCCACCGGGAAAGCAACCAGGCATCCTTATTTTCCCCGGTGATGGGATCGGTTTTTCCTCCGAGCATGATGCCGTAGGTATTGAGCAGGAAGGGCCCCCAAGTCGAACGCGCCCCGGGAAGGAAATGATAGCCGAGTTCCCCATCAAGAGGTTGGCTCAAATAGGGTAGCCAGAAAACCGGCGTGTCACCCACATACACGCGCAGGCCGTCGAATACGACCTTATCATTCGGATAGATTGTTGTCTTCTTGCCGCGGAACCAGAAATTGGGATGCTCCGAGTCATCGGTAGTGATGCCAGCGTCCGTCCCCACAAAGACCTGCTTGTCACCGCGCTTTTCAACAATGAATTTACCGGATTCCAGCAACAGCGGGTCCACCGAGGCCCGGAGATCCGTGGTGTCGAGAAATTTTCGTTCGTAATAATATACCGCCTTGGTGCCGCGCTGCATCGCATCTCCCTGATAGACAGTCACGTTACCCACAAGCGTGAGGGTTTTCGCCTTCAGGTCGAGATCAGCGGTGTCCGAAAATACTTCCAGCCCATTGTCCCCTACAATCTTGACCGGGCCACCGAGGTGTATGCCAGTTTTAGAATCGCCCTCGATCTTGCCGCCCTTGTTGTCGATCTTGAGTTCCTTGGGCATGTCCGCATTGAGGGATTCCACGCCGTAGGGAATGGCCGGCAAGGGAACGGGGGTGATCGTGTCCACCGGTGGTGGCGGCGTGGGGTCCGGTAACACCTGCGCGACTGCCACAGCCATCGGGGAAAAAAGCAGCAGCAAAACAGGCCATGCACGGAATCTCAACATCCCCGGCATCAGAAAACCGCTGCTGCTGAAAGTAAAGGGCGAAAGGAAAAGAAGCGGGACATAAATATCCATTTCCCCCGCCAAGCATCCGCTCCATAGTTCATACATGGAACGGAAACCACGCGTCGCCATTCTTGGAGTCACTGGCTTCATTGGCCGCGGGCTTGCTGCTTTGTTGGCAGAGACGGGCACGGCGTGCACTGGCATCAGTCGTTCCAGTGCCAACTCCGTGTCTGGGGTCGATTGCTGGCAAACTCCCGATACCATGGATTTCTCTGGTCACCAAGCGGTGATCAATCTTGCTGGTGAGCCGATCAACCGCCGCTGGACTGCAAAAAACCGACTGCGTTTCCACGATAGCCGTGTGGGCATGACCCGCCGCGTAGTGGATACCATCCGTATGCTTCCAGCGGGATCCCGCCCGGAGGTGTTGGTGAACGTCTCGGCTGTCGGCATTTATGGCGATCGTGGAGACGAGATTCTCACAGAGGCTTCCGCTCCCGGCCATGGCTACTTGGCGGATCTCTGCCGCGACTGGGAAGCGGCCGCAGAGGAGGCGACCGCACTCGGTGTGCGGGTGGTTCGTCCGCGACTGGGTGTGGTGTTAGGCCGTGAGGGACCCGCATTCCAGAAACTTCTCCATATCTTCAAATCCGGTCTCGGCGGTCGTCTCGGGAACGGGCGGCAGTGGATGTCATGGATACACCTCGATGACCTTAGGGCAGCATTGATTCATTCAGTTAGTTCCAAGTCCCTGATTGGTAATCTCAATTGCACGGCACCCGCAGCAGAGCGCAACCTCGATTTCACCCGCAAGCTTGCAACCGCTCTCCATCGCCCAGCACTGTGCCCCGTGCCAGGATTCGCCCTGAAACTCACGCTAGGTGGCTTCGGCAGTGCCTTACTCGAGAGCCAACACGCGTGGCCTGCCGCCTTGGAGACAGACGGTTTCACCTTCCGCTTTCCCACTATGGGAGCCGCCCTCGCGAACCTCATCCCAGAGGCTTGAACAAACAACTGCGCATCAACGGAATTCTCCAAAGTGCTGCGGGGGGAAACTTGGTAACACTTGGCTTCGCCTATGAGCCAAACAGTCCCGCCTTCAGTTAGCTAAAGTTTCCCATTGCCGTCTTCATTGCCGTTGGCAAATTCACGGCTCCTGAACCACCGAGCTGCCGGTCAATTTCCTCAAGCCTCTGGATCAGATCACGGACAGTGTTGCGGAGAGCGGGACCACCGGCCGCAGCACAGAAATGCGTGCGGCACCCAAACGGGCGGCCGTCGTAAATGCGGCACATTCCAGTGGTGGGATGCAAAAACGGACAACTTCCGTCTGACATTGCCGCCACATCCTTGCGCCCGGAGGCTCGCCACGCACGGGCTGCCACAAGTGCCTCCCCACGCGTGAGATAAGGCGTACGGCCCGTAAGTTTGAAGCGGCAGCAGTCCGCCAACCCTGTGCAGCCACGCTCAAGCGGGCGCTGTTGCCACTCGTGGTAGATTTCCTTCACCAGACGGGCGGCTTCTTCGGAATCTATACGGGTTTTCAATTTGAAGCTGGAGTTGGAAAGGTTCTTGTCAGGCGATCTTTGCCGCGCTCCGCTTGCGGTCAAGCGAACTTCCCCTTACTCTTCCACAGCTCACCTCCATCACCCCATGCCCACCATTCAGGAAACCATCCACCAAATGGGCCGCCAGGCGCGGGCCGCAGCATACCGCCTTGCCCAGCTCACGTCTGATGAGAAAAACGAAATCCTGCGGGCCATGGCCGCTGCCATCCGCAGGAATACTCCAGAATTGTTAGAAGCGAACTCTCTCGACCTCGCCGCTGGCACCGAAAAAGGCCTCTCCGCCGCCATGCTCGACCGCCTGCGCCTCGACGAAGCACGCATCGAGGCCATGGCTGCGGGCATCGACCAGGTCGCCTTACTGTCCGATCCAGTTGGCCAAATCATGGAGTCATGGGAGCGCCCTAACGGTATAAAAATTTCCCAGGTTCGTGTGCCCATCGGCACCATAGGCATCATTTATGAAAGCCGCCCGAACGTCACGGCGGACGCCGCCGTGTTGTGTTTCAAAACCGGCAATGCCACCATTCTGCGCGGTGGCAGCGAGGCCATCCACTCAAACCGAGCTATCGCCGCAGCCCTCGCCTCAGCCGGCGCACCCGAACATGCGATCCAGCTCATTCCCTTCACCGACCGTGAGAGTGTGGCGGCGCTCGCACAAATGGACCAGTGGCTGGACCTCATCATCCCTCGTGGCGGGAAGGGACTTATCGAAACGGTCGTCTCACTCGCCCGCATGCCCGTAATCAAGCACTACGACGGCATCTGCCACCTGTTCGTGGATAAGGCCGCAGACTCCCACATGGCCGTTAGATTGACCATAGATGCCAAGACCCAGAAATGCGGCGTATGCAACGCGCTGGAAACACTGCTCGTTCATCGCAATGTGGCCGCCACATTCCTGCCGCAGGTCGCTGCCGCATTGCGCGCAAAACACGTCGAGCTCCGCGGTTGCCCGGAAACCCAAACCATTCTAACTGATATTATTCCCGCCACCGAGTCCGACTGGACCACCGAATACCTTGATCTGATCCTCTCCATCAAAATTGTCGGCTCGCTTGATGAGGCCGTCAGCCATATCAACCGTTACGGTTCGCACCACACAGACACCATCGTCACTGGCGACGATGCCGCTGCGGAGCGATTCCTGCGCACGGTGGACTCCGCCTGCGTCTTCCACAACGTCTCCAACCGCTTCGCCGATGGCGGAGAATTCGGCTTCGGCGCGGAAATAGGCATATCCACCGACAAACTTCACGCCCGTGGCCCCATGGGCCTGCGTGAACTCACCAGCTACCAATACCGGGTCCGCGGCAACGGCCAGACCAAGGTTCCCTGCTAGATATACGGTCTCGCTTCCGTCTTGCCTCCACCACCAGAATTGGCTTTCGTCCGTCCCGCATGTCCTCACTCCCTATTGCTGACCTCCTGGCGCTCGATACGGCTGGCCTGAAAAGCCGCTTGTCGAAGCTCAGGAGGTACCTTTGACGTCCCAACCCTCGAAAACGAAATCCAAACGCTTGAGGAGGCCATGGGCGCTCCCGAGTTCTGGAACGATGCCGACAAGGCCCGCACTATCAGCTCCAAGGCCGCCTCCCTTAAGAAAAAACTCGAGTCCTTTCTCAAGTTTGAAGCACGTGTGGCGGACATCGATGAAGGCGTGGGACTCGCAAGGGAATTCGACGATGGCGACCTGGCTCGCGAGGCTATCTCCAACTTCAAAAGCCTGGAGGGCGACGTCCGCTCTTATGAACTCCTGACCTTGTTGGACCAACCCAGCGATCCATCCCCCTGTTTCCTAGTCATCTCTGCAGGTGCAGGCGGCACAGAGGCCTGTGATTGGGCACAGATGCTCCACCGCATGTACACCCGCTGGGCGGAACGCAAGGGCTACAGCGTGGAAACCTTGGACTGGCAGGATGGTGATGAGGCGGGCCTGCGCACCGCCACACTCAAGATCACCGGCGACTATGCATACGGCTTCCTGAAAAGCGAACGCGGCGTCCACCGTCTCGTTAGAATCTCCCCCTTCGATTCCAACGCCAAGCGCCACACATCATTCGCATCCATCGATGCCACACCGGAAGTTTCCAAGGAGATCAACATCGAGATCAACGAAAAGGACATCGAGATCACCACCACCCGTTCAGGCGGCAAGGGTGGTCAAAACGTCAACAAGGTGGAAACCGCAGTCATTCTGCGCCACCTCCCCTCCGGCATCCTGATCCGTTCCACCGCCGCGCGCACCCAGGGACAGAACCGCGAACTCGCCTTCGAAATCCTCAAGGCCAAGCTCTACACGATCGAAGAGGACAAGCAGAAATCCGAGGCTGACCGCGCATACGGCGAAAAGGGAGATGTCTCATGGGGTAACCAGATCCGCTCCTATGTCTTCCAGCCCTATCAGAAAGTGCTCGACCTCCGCACAGGCGAGGAAAGCGGCAGCATACAGGACGTCATGGACGGAGATATCGATGCCTTCATCGAAGCCAAACTCCGTGGCAAGGTCCGCGTAAAGGGTGCCAAGGACGACGACGAGTGAGCTCCACCCACAAAGGGTTTGTCACGCGGTTATAGCATGGTAGATTTTGCAGAAATACGTGACACTCCGTTTCACATCTTTCCATTCATGGCTTGCCTTGGTTCGCCTTGCGTTTGTCGCGGGCGGGATTGCTTGCGCAGTTCCCGCACCAGTTTCTGCAGCCGGCGTTGCCGGCTGGGAACTCACCAAGATTGACGGTCACGACTACGTTTCGGTCGACAGCATCAAACGTTTTTACGGTTTCACTAATCTTACCCATTCCGGGGATACGGTCGTACTTGAAAACGCAAAGGTCCGCATGAGCCTCAAAGTCCATGGCCTCGAATGCCTGATGAACAACGTCAAGTTCGTCTTTACCAACGAGATCATGACCGTGGGTGAGAATGTCTATGTGTCGCGCATGGATCTATCCAAGCTGATCGATCCCGTGCTACGGCCCAATTTCATCAAGAACGCAGGGGATTTCCATACCGTGATCTTGGACCCCGGCCACGGCGGAAAGGACCCCGGTGCCACCAACAGCCTCGGCACCGAGGCGGGTTACACCCTCAAGGTCGCCCTGCTCACTAAAGGCCTGCTGGAAAAACAAGGTTTCAAGGTCATCATGACCCGCTCGGACGACCGTTACCTGACGCTTCAGGAACGGGTGGACATCGCCAACGCCGTTAACGAAAGCGCCATCTTCGTCTGCATTCACTTCAATTGTGGTGACCGCGCGGCGCGCGGGATCGAAACCTTCACACTCTCTCCTCCCGGAGTCACACACTACGGGCGAGATTTTGTCCCGGCGGACAACATGGTCCATACGGGTAACGAACACGATTCAGCCAATATAGCCCTCGCCACAGCAGTGCACGGCACACTCCTACGCCAACTCCAGAACAACACCTTTGACCGCGGCATCAAGCATGCACGCTTCAGTGTGCTCTCCGGCGTCAAACATCCGGCTATTTTATTAGAGGCAGGATTCATCTCGCACCCTTACGAAGCGCGACTGATCGACAATGAAGTCTATCAGAATACTATTGCTAACAGCATCGTTTACGCTGTCGCCACCAAATACCGGTTTGCGGTCTCGCAGAAACCGCCGGTCAGGGCGGAGAACTGAGCTGTAAAACACCGAGAACAGCCTCGGTCATACGCAGGGCCTCCACGTTGGGGCGCACTGCATGCACACGGTGCAGCATCACACCCTGTTCCCTCGCAAGAACTGTTATAGCCACGGTCGACCAGTCCCGCAGGGCGGGATCCTGAGTGCCAAGGATCTTTCCGATGAATGACTTGCGGGAGACACCTAGCAATATTGAATTTCCCGCCGGGGCTAGGACATCCAGCGAGCGCAGCAGCACCAGATTGTGCTCGGGGGTTTTACCAAACCCAATCCCAGGATCGAAACACATAGCCTCGCGCCGAATACCGGCATCCACCAGTGATCTCATTCTATCAACAAAGAAACCTCTTACCTCCGCCACCACATCCTCATATTGCGGCGCGTCTTGCATCGTTCGCGGCACGCCCCGCATGTGCATTACCACCACCCCACTGCCGCTCGCTGCGCACACCTCCGCCATCCCCGGGTCCGCTTGTAGCCCGCTCACATCGTTCACAATATCCGCCCCGGCTTGCAGTGCTGCGGCCGCCACTGCAGCTTTCGAGGTATCAATAGAAATCAGCCCATCCCATTCAGCCCGCAGCCCAGCGATGACCGGAAGGACGCGCTCCATTTCGGCATCTGCGCTCACCGGCTGTGAACCGGGTCTGGTCGATTCCCCTCCAATGTCTATGATCTCAGCACCTTCGGAGATCATCCTGCGGGCGTGAGCAAGGGCAGCTGCGCTACCCGAATGAGCACCACCGTCTGAGAACGAATCCGGAGTAATATTGAGAATTCCCATCACCCGGCTGTGGTGGGTGAGATCCAGTGATCCACGTCGTGTTTTCCATATCATCGCGCAATTGGCGGCTTGCAGCGTCCGCCGGGGAAGCATAGTCTGCCCTGCATGAACGCGCTGGCAACATGGAAAATCATCGCCGCCACCACAGGGGTGCTCGTGGTGGCCTGCTGTGGGGTCGAGCCCTCAAAGGAACTCCAGGAAGTGGATGGCCCCAACGTGCGTGTGATGCGTCACGAGGATGGCGCCACCACCATGTTCATCCGCACCCCGGACAACCGCAAGCTGACCAAGAAAAAATTCTCTTCGGGAGGCGTGCTCACCATGCGCACCGTCTATCTGATGGATGCTAACAAAAATCCACTCGGCTGCAAAATCTTCGATGGCCAGGACCAACTACTCTTCAAGGTGAGCTATGGATACCGCAAGTCAGACGGACAACTGGCCGAGGAGCGCATGTACGACGCCCGCGTCGTGCGCAAGGATCCCAACACCGGTAAGGAAATGCCCATCCAGGTGATTAGTTATGCATTTAACGCCCAGGGCGAGCGCAGTGCTCCGCAAGTGGTCAACCTGCTCCCGGGCAAAACCTTCGAGCAAGTCTTCGGCGTGAAATCCTCCGCGCTAGAAACCAATCCGTTCAAGAACGAACAGTCTGGTGGAGGTCCTATCAAACCAAAGGCCCACCCACCACAACACTAACACCCTGGAGAGCGGCTGATGATTGCCAGACGTGTCATCTTTGAGGGACGTGTCCAAGGAGTGGGCTTCCGTTACACGGTCAAGGACCTGGTCCGTGGCTTTGATGTCTGCGGCTGGGTGAGAAACCTGCCGGATGGCAGTGTGGAACTCCAGATGATGGGCACACCAGGCGAATTGGATGCCCTTCTGCTTGAGATCACCCGGGAATCGCCCCTCTCCCACAACATCCAGAATCACTATTCCGAAAAAATCCCTCTGCTGGAAAACTGCAGCGGCTTCCGAATCCGCAGCGACTGCGGGTAAAAATCGTCAGGAAACCTGCTGGCAGTCCGGAAACTTCTCGGATACGGTCATTTGCAACGGATGCAGTCTCCCGCAACGAGAAGATTCTGGAAAAATGAACCCTTCTTGGGAGGGCTGGCTTTGTTGTTGCTGCTGCTCGGCTGCTTTTTCATTTTGCAGCCCTTTCTTACCGCATTGGTTTGGGCTATCATCCTCGCCTACTCGCTGTATCCCATGCAGCGACGGTTCACCCGCTGGTTCCGCGGGCGGAGGACCCTAGCCGCCTGCCTAGTCACGCTTACTGTCACCGTATTATTCGCGGGGCCAGTGGTGCTCATCGGCATGAGCCTCGCGCAAGATGGCAGGGACTTGGCGGTCGCCACGCGCAATTGGTTTATGGCGCTGCCCGACGACCCACCCCCTTGGGTCAATAAGACGCCAGTCTTCGGCGAGGAAGTCAGCTCTTATTGGAAAGGCTTCACGGATGGACGCAAACGCTGGATGGAACAACTCGACAAGGAGGTGACCGCCCCCCCACGGGCGAAAATCGTCATGGAAACGGGCGATGGGGTGGTGGTGGGAGAACCCGCCCCCCCTGTGAAATCCACTCCCGGGGAAGAAGCTGAGAATGACGCCCGCAAAGTCCAGTCCTCACACATGGTGGCCTTGGTGGGCAAATTTCTGACTTGGGCGCAGTCAGGATTATTGATAGTCGGAAAGACGGTACTGCAAAGTGTTTCCCAAGTAGTGGTCAGCGCCTTTCTGGCGTTTTTCTTGTTGCGGGACACCCCGGAGTTATCACGGCGCTTGGAGGTTTCTGTGGAGCGTCTAGCGGGCGACCGAGGGCGGCATCTGATCAAGGTGGCCGGAAATACCGTGCGTGGGGTGATTTACGGCGTGCTAGGAACAGCTCTGGCGCAAGCTCTGGTGGCGGGTTTCGGCTTCTGGGTTGCAGGTGTACCAGGCGTGGTCCTGCTGGCGGTTCTCACGTTTTTGTTAGCCGTGCTCCCGTTCGGACCTCCCATCATCTGGATCCCGGCGTCCATGTGGTTGTTTGCGCAAGGCAAGCCTGGTCATGGATTGATCATGCTGTTATATGGTCTGCTAGTCATCGGCGGTGTGGATAGTTTTCTGCGTCCCTATCTGATCAGCCAGGGCAACAAAATGCCCTTCGCACTGGTGTTCTGCGGCGTGGTCGGCGGCGCACTGGCCTTCGGCCTGGTGGGCGTGTTTCTCGGTCCCACCTTGCTGGCGGTGGTCTTCCGCTTGGTGGACGAATGGTCGTCTATCCCGCCGGGATCGGATGAGGACAGGCCTCTGCCTGTGATTTCGGAATTGCAAATCGGGCTGTGATTGGCCAACTCCCACGCATGGCGATGCACCCCTCGGCATTGGGAAAAGTCTTGAATGTATTCGAGCGGAATTTCCGCGACCGCGGTGAATTGGGCGCTTCCGTAAGCGTCTGGTGTGATGGGCAGGAAGTAGTTTCCTGCGCCAGTGGGTGGCGCGAGCGGGAAAAAATACGACCATGGACATCTGCCACCATGGTGCCAGTTTATTCCGCCACCAAGGTGCCTTCTGCCGCCACTCTGCTGCTCGCGCTCCACACGCACGGATTGAACGAGGAAACCCCCGTGCGCGAAGTCTGGCCACATTTCCCCTTGCCCACGGCCAAATTCTTCCACCTGATGTCCCACCAATGCGGACTGCCTGTGCTGGACCGCAAGGCTTCTGTATTCGATCACGCGGCAGTCGTGGAGGCCATCGAACGACAGGCCCCGGCATGGAAACTCGGTGAGGGCCATGGCTATCACCCACGGACATTTGGAAATTTATTAGATGAGCCAGCGCGCCGACTAACAGGAATGACCCTGGGCGGCTACTGGCGCGAAATGATCGCCGGGCCGCTTGGCCTGGATTTCTGGATAGGCCTGCCGGAACCCGAATGGCCTCGCGTAGCCCGCCTCTATCCGGGCAAGGCGGGCAAGGATGACCTAGCGGACGCATTCTACAAGCAACTCACCACCTCCGGCACTTTCACCCGCCGCGCGTTTTCCTCGCCACGCGGACTCCACGCCATCCATGAGATGAACGACCCGCGGGCATGGTCCGCATGCCTGCCCGCGCTAGGCGGCATCGGCACCGCATCTGCCCTGGCGCGTTTCTATCAGGCAGCCATCGGCCGGATCGAAAGCCCCTTGCCAGAGTCTGTCAGGCACGCGCTAGCCACCCCACGCTCGGCGACGGAAGACCGGGTGTTGCTGCGGCCCACTGTGTTCACCTGCGGCGCACAGCAGGACCCGCTGGATGCCAATGGACACAAGCTCAGGAAAATTTACGGCCCCTCGCCCTCCGCCTTCGGCCACCCGGGCGCAGGCGGCAGCCATGGCATGGCAGACCCGGAGCACGGCATCTCCTTCGCCTATGTCATGAACCAGATGGACCTCAGCATCATGCCCGGCCTCAAATGCGTGGAACTTCTCGATGCATTGTTTTCAGAAATCGACGGGAATTGACGGTTCTCCCCCTGAACGGCACGCCCGCCGCCTCTTACTATTCTGGCGCATAGTTCACGCCGTGCATCCTGAAGCCCTCAGGAATACAGCATATGGACCGATTGCCCAAAAAGCCTGTCCCGAGCAAAGTCGAAGGATCGACGGGATTGTCGGCATGGGGGAACAAAGGGGTTGGATGCTAAATTGTGCCGCAATGCGGACTTATGATAGCCCGCTGCAATAAAAGAAGCGCAGTTCTTTATATATCGCTTGACAGCCTTCCACCTCCTGAATCTTCTCCCCAATACGGATGGTGCTACACACTAGTCCATCCTCAATACCCAAAAAAGATCCCACATATAACCCCTGAGATTACCCGTTATGAAACGAGAACTATTACTTGGCTTGCCGCTGGCAGCCGCGATGACCTTGCTCAGCCACGCGCAAAGTGTGACTGACAATTTTGAGAGCTACACCCCTGGCACCCAAATCACCACCAACGGTTGGCAAGGCTGGTTGGGTGACCCCTCTGCTGCGGGCTACAGTTCCACCGACTTTGCCTTCAGTGGCACCAAGTCGATAAAAATTCCCAATTCCAGTTGTGATGCAGCCCATACCTTTACAGGCATCACCAGTGGAAAATGGACCTATAAAATCAAGCAGTATATCCCGTCCAGTGCGAATGGCACTATCTGTGTCGACCTCTATAGCCTAGCTGGCGTTGAATGGGGTGTTGAGATGCTGTGCAACACTGTCACAGGCAAGGTGAATCATGATGTGGGCCCTGCCGCCGCCGATCTAACTCTTATCAAGGATGCATGGGTAGAAATCCGGTTTGAGATAGATCTGGATGGCAACACCGTGAGCGAGTATTACAACAATCAATTGTTGTCCTCTCACTCTTGGACTGGTAGATCTGCTCTGACTTACACCGACTTATTTCCCTACCCGGGGGATGGCCCAGCCTACTATGATGACCTCTCGGTGGCACCCTACACTCCGCCTCCACACGGAACGAGCGATTCATGGGCCGCCGACGTTGCCGGCTCATGGAGTGACGTGAGCAAGTGGACGTCAGGCACACAATATCCCGATGCAGTGGGCAACGTAGCCACATTTTCGTTAGACCTTTCGACTGGGCGCACCATCTCCTTGGACACCTCGGTCACCTTGGGGCAACTTATCCTGAACGATCCCACGGTCACTGGCAGCCAAAATCAACTTTCAGGCAGTGGTTTTGACATTTCCATGGGAAACTATAATATCACCATGGATACCGGCTCGGCTGGCTACAACTCTTCCGATCTGGCAGTGATCAACGTGGAATCTTCCGGCGCAAACGTGGGCCACCGCTTGGACAACGGCACCGGCAAGCTGATCCTAACGGACAACACTCAATTCAACGTGGGCGGCGGCGTGGAATTCGGCCTTGGCAATGGCGTCCTGTCCGGCGCGGGCAACTTGATTAAGACAGGGACCGGGCAGCTTCTGGTGACCAATGATAACTCAGCTTATACCGGCAATATCAGGGTTGAAGGCGGCACGTTTCAAACCCGCGGAAGCGCCTTGGCATTTGGCACTGGCACCGTCACTTGGGTAAATACCGGCGGACTGAGTTTTAACAACTATGGCGTCGGCTACACACCACCTACGTTTGCCAACAACTTAGTGTTGGAAAAAAGTTCCAGTTCGTCCTCTGATTTCTGGGTCTATGCCATCAACACCAATTACAATTGGTCAGGCAACATCTCCTCGGTCAATACTGCGGCAGGCGATGGGCAATCCCTCAGCGTCAATTACTCCACCGCTGTCACTAACTACAACAGTGGCAAGGCTTACAACATGATCAACTTGACCGGTAACAACTCCGGTCTAAAGTTTGATTCCACGCATGGCTTCCTCCTCGGTAACAACTACATCGGAGTGGGCAATGCGAACGCCTTGGGCACGGGCAATGATGCTCTGGTAACCATCAGCAACCAGCAAGTCAGCCAAAGCGGCATACTGGCCACCCTCACCGGGATCTCTGTTTCCTCGCCGATTCTGGTGAATGCACAGGGCAATCAGGCGGCGGCAGTGATCGGCGCTAACGTCAGCAGCGGCACCGTCAGCTACTCCGGCGCTATCACCTTGAATTCCAACGATAACAACAACGTCCGCCAGACGTTCCTGCGCGCTGAAACCGGCAGTGACGTCGTTTTCACTTCCACGTTTGCTAATAAATCTGGTGGAACCAACGGGGCATACGTGCCGCTGGCCAAGATCGGTGGCGGACGGGTCGAACTCAATAGCGCGAGCACCTATCTAGGCAATTCCTCCGCCCGCAGCGGGGACTTGGTGCTGGGTAACAGCAGCGCTCTGGGGAGCGCCACCACCGCTGTCAATCTGGGTGAAGCGACATCAGTCATGACATCCGTAAAGGTTGCCACTTTGGGCAATGCCTCCATTGGCACCTTCACGGTGGACGGGACATACAATGGCACCCTCACGGGCGCTCCTGCTACACTTGATGGCGTTACCCTGACTAACGGGGATCGCGTTCTGGTGAAGGACAATGGAACCCAAAACGGGATCTATGTGGTGCAAACCCCAACCACCACCTGGGTACGGGCCTCAGATCTAAAAACCAGCGGCCAACTGGCATACGGCCAACAAGTCGCGATCACGGCAGGCACTGTCAACACTGGCAGCGTTTATTTCCAAGCTGAGCGTGGCTCGGGCCCATATCCCGGTTCACTCATTATCAACACTGCGGCGTTGGACTACCATCTGGACGTGACCAATCCCGACGTGTCTATCCTCAACAACGGTGTGACCATCAGCCGTGACATCAACGTGGTGGCCAACGGCTCCTCCGGCAAGTCCACTCTGGGTGGCATCAACACGACCGGAACATCCACGTTCTCTGGCACGGTGGCCCTGAGCAAGAACCTGTCTGTGACGGCAGCCAGTGGTGGCAACGTGACATTCTCGGGTAACATCACCGGTAGCAACAACGTGACCAAAGAAGGCCTGGGCACCGTGAAATTCACCACGGCCAAGGCTTACACCGGCACGACGAGTG
>Ga0209697_10000936_pt1 | contig 47271 bp, 46 predicted proteins | sample AliMusrvi5mmetaG_FD_184115 | JGI IMG/M metagenome (GOLD analysis project Ga0209697, IMG submission 184115) | Freshwater lake bacterial and archeal communities from Alinen Mustajarvi, Finland, to study Microbial Dark Matter (Phase II) - Alinen... | ecosystem: Environmental > Aquatic > Freshwater...
GTGCTGTTTCAAAATCAGATGGCAAAACTATAATATGGTAAAATGGCAAAATGTTTTCCGGCCATGATCGTGCAAAAGTAAGGAATAACCCGTAAAATTTCGGGAAAAATTACATTCCGGGTTTTGGTCATTAGTCCTGTAATTGTATCTTTGCAGTCCAATTGTTAATTAAATAACTATTCTAAAAAAAGACGTTTTTATGGCAAAGAGAACAATCGTTGCAATGCCGGGTGACGGCATTGGCAAAGTCGTCCTTGATGAGGCCATCCGCGTGCTGGATGCTGCCGGATTTGATGCTGAATATGTACATGGTGATATTGGCTGGGAATTCTGGTGCAAAGAGGGTGATCCGTTTCCCGAGCGCACCCAGAAGCTTCTTGAAAAATACAAAATAGGACTTTTCGGCGCCATCACCTCCAAGCCGAAAGACAAAACTGAGGCTGAACTTGCCCCTGAACTAAAAGGCAAAGGGTTTGCTTATTACAGCCCTATCGTAACCATGCGCCAGAAGTATGACCTCGACATCTGCATGAGGCCCTGCCGCACCTTCAAGGGGAACCCCCTCAATTTCATCCGCCGCGGTTTCGGCGGTGTGATCGAAGAACCGGTCATCGACACCATGATCTTCCGTCAGAATACCGAATGCCTTTATGGCGGCGTGGAATGGTCAAATCCTTCCGACCAGGTATACGATGCCCTGATGACCCACAAGAAATTCAGGGATAACTTTGCCTGGTGTCCCCGCCCTGAACTGGCCGTATCGACACGCATCTTTACCAAAAAATATACCGGCCGCATCCTGAAGGCAGCCTTTGATTATGCCAAGGCACGCGGTTTTGACACGGTGACGGTTTGTGAAAAACCCAACGTCATCCGCGAAACCTCAGGGATGATGCTGAAAATGGCCCAGGAAATGGCCAAAAACGAATACCCGGGCATCAAGGTACAGGATACCAACATCGATGCACAGATGATGTGGCTTACTAAGAACCCCGAAACCTATCATGTGATGGTTGCCGGCAACATGTTCGGCGACATCGTTTCCGATGGGTTTGCAGGCCTGATCGGCGGACTGGGATTTGCGTGCAGCGCCAATATCGGCCCTGAAATCGCCGTTTTTGAGCCTACCCACGGTTCAGCTCCCAAATATGCCGAATTCAGCCCTTCCATCGTGAACCCCACGGCCATGATCCTCTCGGCCGTCATGATGCTCGAACACCTGGGTGAAATGGAACTCGCGGCGAAAATTTCCGCCGCAGTCGCAGCCGTGGTTGAAGAAGGCAAAGTGATGACCTATGATATGATGAAACTGCCCGGCAAACCCGATGCTTTCAGCAAAGGCGCAGCCACAACCCAGCAGATGACCGACGCCATCATTGCAAAAATGAAGGCATGAATGAAGCAATGCAGGTAATGCATTAATTTGAAAACTTTAAATCCAGCAAATGACCCAAGAAATCTTAGCCCTCTGGCCCGAACTGATGTGGATCGGCGATACTGATCTCCGTGAAAAGACTGCCCGGACCTGGGAAGTGGCTCTTGAAAAGAGCGTACTTACCGCCGATGACCTGAACAAGATCCCCTTCACCCTGCTCGCCGGCCCCGACCTCCGGGTGTCGTTCATGGCGCATAAGCGCTGCGTGGTGCATGTCGCCCGCGATGCCGGCAATAAAATGAATGAATTTTTCAATGATGATCTTCCTGTCAATATGGATGTCCTTATTGCGGGGGCGATTCTGGCGGATGTAGGCAAATTACTGGAATATGAACTGGATGCAAACGGAAAATCGTTCCAGGGCAAGTACGGCAAGTACCTGCGCCATCCCTTTTCGGGGGTTTCACTGGCCGAACAATGCGGTGTACCGCCCGCAGTATGCCACATCATCGCAACCCACGCAGGCGAGGGGGACATGGTGAAGCGAACCGTCGAAGCCTATGTCGTGCATCATGCCGATTTCATGACTTTTGAACCGTTCAGGGATAGACTTAAGTAACCAATAATGGAATGCAGAAATAGTAAATGCAGGAATACTGGATGCCGAAATCGGTGAATTTACAGATATTTAATTTTATTGCTACCTGATTGTTACCTTCCTTTATAAGTATATTTGAGGTGTAAAAAATCCAGGAGAAAATAAAATTAAGCCCAATAATCACATGATAATAAAGGCATCATTCATATTCCTGCATTCTGATATTTCTGCATTCCTGCATTCCTTTTTTTCTGCATTTTCATTATTAAACCCAACCGTATGACCATCATAGAACAAATCATAGCCAGCCATTCCGGTCTCCAGACCGTAAAGCCGGGCGACATCGTGGATGTTGCCATAGATACCCGCGCCGCAAGGGATTTCGGCGGGGCCAATGTTGTGAAAAACCTGGTTGACAACGGACTTACGATCGCCGATCCGAAAAAGACCATCTTCACCTTCGACTGCAACCCGGGCGGGTCGGACCAGAAATATGCCGCCAACCAGCATTATTGCCGGCTCTACGCCCGCGAAAACGGCATCAGGGTTTACGATGTCAATGCCGGCATCGGTACCCACCTTGCCATCGACAATGGGCTTGTATGGCCAGGGAGTACCTTCGTTTCAACCGATTCCCACGCAAACATCATGGGGGCCATCGCATCCTTCGGACAGGGGATGGGCGACCAGGACATTGCGGCAGCCTGGGCAAAGGGAGCCGTATGGTTCAAAGTTCCTTCATCGGTCAGGATCAACCTGAACGGCAAAAGACCGGCCAGCCTCTCGGCCAAGGACATTGTGCTGAACCTGCTCTCGATTTTCGGGGCGAATAAGCTGTTGGGAAACTCCGTGGAAATTTACGGGGAGGAAACTGAAAAGTTCACCCTGGCTGAACGAATCACCATCGCATCGATGGGTACCGAAATGGGGGCCATCATCATCCTGTTCCCCACCTCCCCTGCCCTGATCAACGAACTGAAACTGATCACCGGTAAGGATTACACCATGGTGACCGCAGGTCAGGATGCGGTTTATGAAAAGACATTTGATATCGACCTGTCAAAATTTGTCACCATGGTGGCAAAACCAGGTCATCCGCACGACGATACTTCCATTGAAACGGTGCGGAACCAGAAGATCGATTCGGGTTTTATCGGCAGTTGCACCAATGGCCGCATCGAAGACCTACGGATAGCCGCTTCGGTTCTCAGGGGACGTAAGGTAGCCCCGGGCGTGGTCCTGAAGATCGTTCCCGCCACCGACGCCATCTGGACACGGGCCATGGACGAGGGACTCATCCAGGTCTTCAAAGAGGCGGGCGTAATGGTTTCCAATGCAGGCTGCGCGGGATGTGCCGCCGGACAGGTCGGCCAGAACGGGCCGGGCGAAGTGACGATCAGCACCGGAAACAGGAACTTTGACGGGAAACAGGGCAAAGGATTTGTTTATCTTGCCTCTCCCGCCGTGGTGGCTGCATCCGCGGTAGCCGGGTTCATCACAACCCCCGACCAGATCCCTGAACAGCCGGCACTTTTTCATGCAACCGGCATCCCCGGCGCGTCACGCATTGCGCGCCAGGAAAAGGAAAAGATCGCCAAACCAGTGGTAGTTGAGGGTTCGGTATGGATCATCCCCAAAGATGACATCGACACCGACATGATCTTCCACAACCGCTACCTCACCATCACGGATATCCGTGAAATGGGCCAGTATACCTTCGACAACCTGAAAGGATTCGAGGATTTTGCCAAAAATGCCAAACCAGGGGACATCGTGATCACCCACAAAAATTTCGGGGCGGGCAGTTCGCGGCAACAGGCGGTCGATTGCTTCCAGTCGCTTGGCATCAGCTGTATCCTGGCCGAATCCTATGGTGCGATATACGAGCGCAACGCCATCAATGCTGCCATGCCCATCCTCACCTACGATCCTGAGGTACTCGGACAGGCGGCGCTCGAAAACGGCGACAGGGTCAAGGTTGATTTCATTGCCGGGCTCCTTACGAACCTGCGCACATGGAAATCGGTGCAGCTGAATAAGTTTTACGACGCACAGCTGGCGATTTACAGGAACGGAGGACTGCTATAACCGTTTCAGCTTCCACCTCCTGTGCGACCACAGGTAATACTCGGGATGTTCATTAACGACTTCTTCAAGCATTTTCATAAACCGGCCGGTTATCTCGCCGGTTTTTGTTTTGGATGGTTCTGACTCCAGCATCCTGAAATCAACGGTGTAATAACCACGCTTCACCTTTTTCACTGATGCAAAAATAACCGGGTAACCGGTCAGGCGGGCATACTTTTCCGGTCCGTGGAGGGTTGCGGTATCCTGGTTCATGAATTCTACCCAGAGGGCAAGCCTGGCACTGGAAGGGCTCTGGTCGGCCACCATGTAAAAAGCCGCGGGCTCTCCCCAATCGGTTTTGAAGGTTTCGGCGGTTTTGGTGATCGAAGCCAGCCGCGACCTGCCCCGGACCCTGGTATGCTGGATGTACCGGTCGATGAACTTATTCGAAAGGGGCTTGTAGAACCCTACCGGCTTGTACAGTATCTGGCTGCCCGCAGCGATTCCCGCCCATTCCCAGTTGGCGTAATGACCGGCAACCATGATGGCCTGCTGACCCTGCCGGCAGAGGTCGTCGAGGAAGCCGGTATTCTGAAACCGGTACCGCCTGACAACCGCAGACTCCTTCATGGTAAAGGCCTTCAGACTTTCAATCAACATGTCGGTGAGATGATGATAAAACCCTTTGGCGATCCCGGTGATCTCCTCTTCTGATTTAGAAGGAAATGATTTCCGCAGGTTTTCGAAAACCACCTTTTTCCGGTAGCCGAAAACATAATAGACAAGGTAATACATCAGGTCGGCGAACCCGAACAGCAGGCGAAACGGAATAAAACGGAACAGCGAGATGAATGCCCGGAAGACCAGGTAGATCAGGTAATCCATAGTGTTGACAGGGTTATCGGGAATTTTATTTGACTGCAAAGATAGCTACCTATTTGCCAGAATACTTTAAATTTACTGCAAAATTATCCATATGCTTATCTTTAAACGGCACAATACCGATCCCTATTTCAACCTGGCGACCGAAGAGTATGTCCTTAAAAATTTTGAAGAAGATTCCTTCATGCTTTGGCGGAATACGCCTTCGATCATTGTTGGAAAACACCAGAACACACTGGCGGAGATCAATGTCGATTATGTCAAGCAGAACAACATCCCTGTCGTCCGCAGGCTCAGCGGTGGCGGTGCCGTGTTCCATGATCTCGGGAACCTGAACTTTACCTTTATCCAGAAAGGGAAAGAGGAGAGCCTGATCGATTTCAGGAAATATACCGAACCAATCCTGGAGGTACTGGTTAAGATGGGAGTCTCAGCCCGTTTTGAAGGCAGAAACGACCTTACCATCGATGGCATGAAATTTTCGGGGAATGCCGAACACATATGGAAGAACCGGGTCCTTCATCACGGGACGTTACTCTTTTCGGCCTACATGCCCGACCTGGCCAGGGCCCTCAATGCAGACCCGCTGAAATTCACCGATAAAGCCGTAAAATCGGTAAGGAGCAGGGTGACAAATATCAGTGAACACCTGAAGGAGCCCATGGATGTCATGCAGTTTGCCACGCTGATACAAGATCACATCATTGAAAAATATCCCGATGCAAGACTGCTGGAATTAACCGGGGAGGATCATGAAAATATCCATGAACTCGTCAGGAACCGCTACAATACCTGGGGATGGAATTTTGGCTATTCTCCCAATTACAATTTCAGGAAAATCGTCCGTACGGAAAAGGGCGGAACCATTGAATTCGACATTGATGTGCACAATGGGACGATGCGCCACATTAAAATTTTCGGCGACTATTTCGGGAAATACGATACCGATGATATTGAAACCGCCCTTACCGGGATAGCCCACCAGGCGGATGCGATCAAAGAGGCCCTTGAGAAATTCAAACTTGACGATTATTTTTCCAACATGACCCCTGATGAACTGCTGTCGGGGATGTTTTGATCCTCTTCATTTTCCCGGTACCCATTTTTAAGTCCTGACCTGAGCCAGAAGAAACCGATAATTCCGGCTACCAGCGATGCCAGGAGGACGGCCAGCTTTGAATTATTGACAAGCCCGGGATTATCGTATGCAAGCATGGTGATAAAAATGGACATGGTGAAGCCGATGCCTGCCAGGAAACCAACCCCAAGAATATTCTTCCACTTCAGTTCACCTGGAAGCGCGCAGAATCCCATAGCAACCCCCGCAAATGAAAAGAGGAAAATTCCCAGGGGCTTTCCGATGAGCAGCCCGGCAAAGATGCCAAGGCTGCCCGGGTGAAACAGGCTGTTGTACCAGTTTGCACCAAGAACGATCCCTGTATTGGCCAGGGCAAACAACGGCAGGATGATGAATGCGACCGGTTTGTGAAGCACATGGAGCAGCCGGGAAGAGGGAGAACTTTTAACACCGCCGTCGAACGGGATTGTAAAGGCCAGCAGCACACCCGTAATGGTTGAATGAACGCCCGAATGGAGCATAAAATACCACATCACAACCCCTCCCGCCAGGTAGGGGACCAGGTTCTTAACCTTTAAACGGTTCAGCACAACCAATCCCCCGAAAATGGCAAAAGCCGCGAATAAACTCACAAAATCAAGAGAGTGGGTATAAAACAAAGCGATGATCAGGATGGCGCCAAGGTCGTCGATGACGGCCAGGGCGGTCAGGAAAACCTTCAGCGACGGCGGAATACGGCTCCCCAGGATGGAAAGGATCCCCACGGCGAAGGCAATATCGGTGGCCATCGGGATCCCCGCCCCGGCCTGTGTTGCCAGACCATAATTGAAAAGGAGGTAGATGGCTGCCGGGATGACCATCCCGCCCAGTGCACCGATGACCGGGAGTACGGCTTTTTTTATGTCGGACAGTTCGCCGATGTATACCTCGCGTTCAAGTTCGAGCCCGATGAGGAGGAAGAAAATCGCCATCAGGGCATCGTTGATCCAGTATTCAACGCTGTGCCCGGCCACCCCGGTATGCCACAGGTGCAGGTAATTGGCCTGCAGCGGTGAATTTGCAAGGATCAGTGAAACGGCCGTGCAAAAGATCAGGGTGAATCCCCCCGATTTTTCATTCGAAAAAAAATCCTCAAAGGGCTGTGTCAGTTTCATTTTCCCGCCTTATACCGTATTACCTCTGCCTTTTCGAGGGTTATAAGCCCCCCCGACCTGGTCTCATCAAACAGTTTTTCAACCGTTTCGACAAATTTCCTGATCTTTTCTTCGGTATCCACGATTTCAATGATCAACGGCAGGTCGGTGGATATTTCAAAAAGCTTCGTGGTATGAATTTTTGAATTGGGTCCGAACCCCATGATCCCCCTGGTGACGGTCGCTCCCGAAAGTCCCTGCTTTTTCGCTTCAAAAACAATGACCTCGTACAATGGCCTGGAACCAACCTTGTCGCCTTCGCCGATGAAGACCCGCAGCAGTTTAATATCTGGTTGTCTTTCCATCTTCAGAACCTTTTAAAAACAAATTTATGAGAAACGAATACTCATAATATTCTGATAATCATGATACCGATAAAGGTCGCAGCCAGGCCCAGTGCGATGCTTGACAGGACATAGACTGAAGCATAAACGAACTGGCCGTCGCGCATCATCCCCACGGTTTCATTTGAAAAAGCGGAGAAGGTGGTAAATCCGCCCAGGACTCCCGTGGCAAGAAACAGCCTCCATTCCTGGCTCATGTTGCCACGGTCGGACAACCCGAAAACGAGGCCGATCAGAAAACAACCCAGGATGTTCACGCTCATCGTGCCAAAGGGAAATGTGGAAAAGATCTTTTGCTGGATGAACAATGACATCAGGTACCGGCAGATGCCGCCGATAAAACTCCCCGCTCCAATGGCCAGTATCAGTTTCATTTGTCAACTTTGATTGATAACCCGCTGCAATATCCTGAATGAGAATCTGTCACGGGTCAATGCAACGGTTTTGGGGTATTTGAGCCGGCATCAAGCACATATTTCCACGTGCCATCGTGCTGTTTTTTCCAGATGCTGAGGTAATTGCCATACATCGTCGTGTCCTTAGCCTTCAGGTAGAGTTCCCATTCACCGAAGGTATATCCCAGGTCATTTGCAGCTCCAACCTCCGCAATCACAGGTTTCCACCTCAGAACCATCCCGGTGTCGGGCCTGGCCCCATAAGCTTTCACCATATTCGCCTTACCCGTGATCGGGAAATTCCCATCCCTTATCTTGACCACACTGTCGGCGGCATAAAAGATAAAAGCCGCATTCAAGCCCTTTTCCACGCTCATCCTGCTGAAAGCCTGGTCTGTTGCGATCAGTACCGAAGGATCACCCTTAGGTTCGCGGCAACACCCGGCAAGAACCAGGAGTGCCAGCACAATCCCTTTCATGTTCATGGCCCGCGTCATTTGTCAATTGTCATTCGTCACTCGTCACTCGTCATTTAAAAGGTTACCACCCTCGCATCACTCACCAGGTATTCGGTAAACGGTCCGCCCATATAGCGAACCGTGATCCCCATTTCTGCGAGCTTTGCCGAGACATTGTAGGCATCGGTGCAGGCCTTGCAGGCCTCCACCGAAATATCGCTGTCCATGGTATCCTTTAGCTGCTGCTGGATGACAGCATCTCCTGCCGCGAGTTTAGCCGAAGGGCCCCAGATAATCAGGTTGATCTCATCCCACCAGCCGTTTGCCTTGGCATTGATCAGGTATGGGAAAATCACCTTCATGGCAACTTCCTTTTCACCCGTGGTCCACAAAACATGCAGTCTGGACATAGATCTGGTTACTTTAATCCGCGACGTTTCAGCAATGGCTCAACGGAAGGTTCCTGTCCCCTGAATTTCCTGTATTGCACCATCCCTTCATCATCACCCGATTCGGCAAGGCAGTATTTCCTGAACTTGGCAGCAAGCTGTTTATTGAAAATATCGCCTGATGATTTGAAAGCGTCGAAGGCATCGGCATCGAGCACGGCAGCCCAAATATAAACATAATACCCTGCTGCATATTCCCCGCTGAAAATGTGAGCGAAATAGGTGCTGCGGTAACGGGGCAGGATCTCGGGGATCAGGCCGATGCCGCCCATTGCCCGGGTTTCAAATCCCTGCACATCAACCTCCTTCGGGTCGGTCAGCCCGTGATAATCCATATCAAGGATGGCAGCAGCAAGGTACTCGACCGTCTCGAATCCCTGGTTGAAAAGGGCGCTGTTCCTGATCTTTTCAATGAGTTTATCGGGAATCGCCTCGCCGGTCTTATAATTTTTGGCATAGATCTTCAGCATTTCCGGTTCGCCTGCCCAGTTTTCGTCGAACTGTGAAGGCATCTCCACGTAATCCTGCGGTACACTGCCCGCAGTGCGGGTATATTTGCCCTCGGTGAAGAGGCCGTGCATGGCATGACCAAATTCGTGGAACAGGGTTTTTGTTTCATCCCAGCTCAGCAGTGCAGGCACGTCGCCGGTAGGTTTCGATGCATTGCAGGTGACGGAGATTACCGGGGAGATCTTTTTGCCGTTCTCCCATCCCGCCGGCCTGAAATCGGTACACCAGGCCCCTCCGCGTTTCCCTGCACGGGGGTAATAATCCAGGTAAAGCACGCCGAGGTGGTCACCATTGGCCTCCTTCACCTCGAAGGTCTCAACATCCTTCTGAAAGACAGGAAGATCAGTTCTTTTCGTAAAGGTGATCCCGTATAATTTATTGGCAACGGTAAAAAGTCCGGTCCTCACATTGGCAAGGCTGAAATAGGGCTTCAGTTCGTTTTCGTCGAGGTCATACTTTTCCTTGTGAATAATCTCGGCGTAATACCACCAGTCCCAGGGCTGCAATTTGAATTTTCCGCCATCGCGGTCGATGATCTTCTGCATTTCGGCAGCCTCATTTTTCGCAACCGGCAGCGCCGCCGCCCAGAGTTTGGCAAGAAACGCGTTCACATTGGCAGGTGTTTTCGCCATATTGTCGTCCACAACGTAGGCGGCATAGCTTTCAAATCCAAGCAGACGGGCTTTTTCGACGCGCAGCTTCACGATTTTTGATACCGTCGTGTTGTTGTCATTCTTGTTGCCATTGTTCCCGCGCATGAAATATCCCCTGTAAATCATTTCACGCAGTTGCCTGTTTTTAGCATATTGGAGGAAGGGAATCATGCTGGGCTTCGACAGGGTGAACACCCATTTGCCCTGGAGTCCCTTTTCTTTGGCCGTTTCGGCAGCCCCGTCGATAACTCCCTGCGGCAGCCCGTCAAGATCCTTCTTGTCTTCAATGACCAGTTTGAAATTCTCGTTGGTTTCGGCAAGGAGATTCTCGCCAAAGGTGAGGTTCAGCAACGAAAGGTCGGCATTCAGCTTGCGAAGCTGCTCCTTCTTGTCAGTCGAAAGGTTGGCCCCCTGCCGTTCGAAATCGCGGAAATACTTCCCGACCACCCTGACCTGCTGGCTGTCCAGTTTCAGATCATACCGCTTTTCATAAACCGCTTTGATCCTTGCAAAAAGTTTTTCATTCAGCGAGATATCATCATTGTGTTTCGAGATCACCGGGCTGAGCTTGCGGGCAATCGCCTGCATCTCCTTATTGGTTTCGGCTTCATTCAGGTTGAAGAATACTTTGCTGACCCTGGTCAGCAGTTTGCCTGATTTATCGAAAGCGAGTATGGTGTTGTTAAAGTCGGGAGGGGCCGGGTTGCCAACAATGGAATCAATTTCCGCATTGTGTTGCCTGATCCCTTCAAGGAAGGCAGGCATGTAATGGGTAGTGTCGATTTTGTCGAACGGGGGCACCTGGAATGGCGTTTCATATTCTGCAAAAAAGGGATTCACTGCTTTTTTATCAGGCTTGCAGCCGGAAAAGCACAACATGGTCATTCCAAGGATCGTTAGTAAAAAGGTTCTCATAACAGAATTGTTAAGTAAGTAATTTGATGGGTATCCCGGCAAATACAGAGAAGCGCGGCGCATGCCGCGCAAAACCGTGATGCAAATTGCGATCAGCTGTTTGCTTCGCAAAGTTATCGGAAAGATTAATAAACCCGACGATGCATTGTAACCTTTTTATTTTTTCGGCATCTATATGCATCGTAGATCATGCCAATATCGTATTTCAACCCCGGCTTTGACGGTAATGTCGATTATTTTTCCAACAACGGTCAAAAAACATCATCTTTGAAATGAAAATCCGGAAAACCTTCCCAATACAGCAAAACATTCACCGATATTTGAATTTTTACCGATGATCAGGATCAAGCAGATTCACAAATCTTATGTAACCGGGCAGAACAGCCTGCATGTTCTCAAGGGGATTGACCTTGATATTGCGGCCGGGGAAATGGTTTCCATCATGGGAGCTTCCGGGTCGGGCAAATCCACGCTCCTGAACATCCTAGGCATCCTGGATGACTATGATTCGGGCGAATACCACCTGAACGGCCTGCTTGTCAACCGCCTGAGCGAACGGAAAGCCGCCCAGCTCAGGAACAGGATGGTCGGCTTCGTCTTCCAGTCGTTCAACCTGGTCTCCTTCAAAAACGCCATGGAAAATGTCGCACTGCCACTTTACTACCAGAACGTGCCGCGGAAAAAGCGCAACCTGATCGCCATGGAATACCTCGAACGCATGGGACTGGCCGAATGGGCCCATCACCTGCCGAACGAATTGTCGGGCGGCCAGAAACAGCGTGTGGCCATTGCAAGGGCGCTGATCGGCAACCCCAAGGTCATCCTTGCCGATGAACCTACGGGGGCCCTCGACTCCAAAACTTCGCTGGAGGTGATGGACCTGCTCCAGGAGATCAATGCAACCGGCATCACCCTCATTATTGTCACCCATGAACACGATATTGCGCTCCGCACAAAGAAGACGATCAGGATTACGGATGGGAATATTACGGAGATCATAATGAATAATTAGGTGGCAAGGTAGCGAGGTAGCGAAATGGCGAAATAGAGAAATTAATGACCCCATGTTCGAAATAGACAAGTGGCAGGAGATTTACAGCACGGTGCAAAAGAACAAACTCCGCACCTTCCTGACCGGGTTCAGCGTAGCCTGGGGGATCTTCATGCTTATTGTCCTGCTGGGGTCGGGTGCCGGGCTGGAAAACGGTGTCAAGGAACAATTCAAGGGCGGCGCTACCAACGGCGTATGGATCAGCAGCGGGAAAACCAGCATCCAGTATAAAGGGCTGAAGATCGGCCGGCCCATCAGGTTTACCAACGAGGATTATAAAGCGATCAAAACGACCGTCAGCGGACCCGACCATATTTCTGCACGGCTTTTCCTGGGAAACAACCTTGTTTCCTATAAAAACGAGTACGGATCATTCTTTCTGTCACCCTGTCATCCCGACTACGGCTTTATCAAGGAGCTGGAAATGCTCCAGGGAAGATTCCTGAACAACATCGATATCAGCGAATTCCGAAAAGTTGCGGTGATCGGCGAAAAGGTCAAATCATCCCTCTTCAAGGGGCATGATACCGTTGCGATGGGAAAATATGTCAAGATCAACGGCGTGCTGTTCAAGGTGGTGGGTGTTTTCAGGGATTTCAGCAGGAATGATGATGAACAGAAAAGGATCTATATCCCGATATCGACTGCCCAGCGTGTTTTCCAGGGCGAAAATGTGATCAACCAGATCTCTTTCACCACCGGCGACGCAACGGCGGCGGATGCCGACCTGATGATCAAAAAGTCAAGGGCGCTGCTGTCGCAGATGCACACCTTCGATTTCGACGACAACCGCGCCGTGAACATATGGAACAAAAACGAAGAGGTGCGTAAGTTCAGGTCACTCTTCGCGGGGATCAGGCTGTTTATCTGGATCATCGGGATCGGGACCATCGTGGCCGGCATCGTCGGCGTAAGCAACATTATGATGATCGTGGTAAAGGAGCGGACCAAGGAGATCGGCATCAGAAAATCCCTGGGGGCGACGCCCTGGTCAATCGTTTCACTGATCATGCAGGAGGCGATCATCATCACCTCCATTGCCGGGTATATCGGGCTGGTGCTGGGTGTGGGAATTCTTGAACTGGTTGCCAAAAAGATGCCGCCAACACAGTTTTTCAAAAACCCGGGGGCTGATTTCTCTATTGCCGTGATGGCCACCATCCTGCTGGTAGCAGCAGGTGCTGTGGCAGGTTTTTTCCCGGCCATGCGGGCGGCGGGTGTAAAGCCCGTTGAGGCGCTAAGGGACGAATAAATGAAATAGTGAATAAAGGAATGCGGGAATACAGGAATATGGGGGATTAACGGGACTATTGCCAATTGCCTAGTGCCTAGTGCCTTGTATCCTGACATATCTTCATTAATATAGACTGACCAATTTTCAAATATATGTTTGACCTCGACCGGTGGCAGGAAATATATCATGTACTGAGCAAGAACAAGGTACGCACTTTCCTGACTGCCTTTGGCGTTTTCTGGGGCATTTTCATGCTGGTGATCATGCTCGGTTCGGGCAAGGGGCTGCAGCATGGCGTCACCCAGAATTTCGGGGACATGGCCACCAACAGTGTTTTTATCTGGACACAGCAGACGAGTTTACCTTACAAGGGATTTCCCAGGGGCAGGGGGTACAATTTCGAGAATGAGGATGCCGTTGCGCTTGCCCATTCCATCCCCGAAATCAAGTATCTTGCCCCGCGCATCCAGGCCGGGGGTTTCATGCAGACCAACAACGTGATCCGCGGGCTGAAGTCGGGGATATTCAACATTATGGGTGATTACCCCGCCTTCAATAAAATCGACCCGTTGAATTTTATCAGCGGGAGGTTCATCGACGACCTCGACATCCGTGAAAAACGCAAGGTCGCCGTGGTCGGTACGCGGGTGGTCGAGCTGCTTTTCAACAAGGAAGAAAAACCCATCAACCAGTATATCCAGATCCAGGGGGTCTATTTCAAGATCATCGGCGTTTTCAGGTCAAAAAGGACCGGCGAACAGGCGGACCAGGAAAACCAGAACATTTACATGCCCTTTACGACCCTGCAGCGCACCTACAACTATGGAAATGCAATCGGTTTTTTTTCAATCACATCGCAGGATGACATCCCGGTCTCGGTGGTCGAAGAGAAGGCCATCAGGCTGCTGAAACAGCGTCATTCCATCGCCCCGGCGGATGAATCGGCCGTTGGACATTTCAACCTGCAGAAGGAGTTTGACCAGATGCAGGGACTTTTCTTCGGTATCAGGCTCCTGGTTTGGATTGTCGGGACGGGAACGCTGCTCGCCGGGGTGATTGGCGTGAGCAACATCATGCTGGTGGTGGTCAAGGAGCGGACGAAGGAGATCGGCATCCAGCGGGCCCTGGGCGCTGTTCCGAGGGTTATCATCACCCAGATCATGACCGAATCGATCGTTTTGACCACCTTTGCCGGCTATTTCGGCCTGGTGGTAGGAGTCGGCCTCCTCGAACTGATCAATTACCTTCTGGGATCCACCGGCGCCAATACCGAGATGTTCGTTCACCCCGGGATCGATTTTTCAGTGGCCGTAACGGCCCTGACCATCCTGGTGGTGGCAGGTGCCGTGGCAGGGTTGATTCCCGCTTACCGGGCCATTTCTATCAAACCAATCGATGCACTCAGGTACGAATAAAAAAATAACCCTAAATTTGGGATACTAATCACGCTATCAAGGACAAACAAGATATCTACATGAAAAAAATCATCAGGATCACTTTACTTATCCTCATTCTCGCAGTATTCGTCATCACGATCGTTTACCTTTACAAAAAGTCGCAGGTGAAGCCGGTTGTCTACCAGACTGAAAAACCGTTCATCACCAATATTGTGAAGAAGACCGTGGCCACCGGGTCGGTCATCCCGAGGAAGGAGATCGAGATAAAGCCCCAGGTTTCAGGGATCGTCGAGGAGATCTTTGTCCTGGCTGGAAAAAAGGTAAAGCAGGGCGACATCATCGCAAGGGTGAGGATCATCCCCGACCTGATCAACCTGAACAATGCCGAAGCCCGTCTCGACCGCGCGAAGATCGCATTTGACGACGCCAAACTCAACGCCGACCGGCAGGAGAAGCTGTTCAGCCAGGGGGTCATTTCCGCAGTTGAAAACCAGCAGACGCAGGTTTCCTTTAAGAATGCCCGCCAGGAGGTCGATGCTGCCGAAGCGAACCTGGAACTGATCCGGGAAGGAGTCAATAAGAAATCAGGTAAGACCACCAACACCCTCATCCGGTCGACCATCGACGGGATGATCCTCGATATCCCCGTGAAGGTTGGAAATTCGGTGATCGAGACCAACACCTTCAATGCAGGTACGACCATTGCCACCATTGCCGATGTAGGCGACATGATCTTCCAGGGCAAGGTTGACGAAACGGAGGTGGGCAAGATCAAACCGGGCATGGACCTTATGCTGACCATCGGTGCGATTGAAAACGACACCTTTCATGCCGAGCTCAAATACATCTCGCCCAAGGGCGTGCTTGAGAACGGCGCCGTACAGTTTGAGATCAAGGCCGACGTCAGGTTGAAAGACAACCAGTTTATCCGCGCCGGTTACAGCGCAAATGCCGACATTGTCCTCGATCACCGCAACCAGGTGATGGCCGTAAAGGAGGCCATGCTCCTCTTCAAGGGGGATTCTACCTATGTAGAGGTGGAAACCGCGCCCCAGAAATTTGAAAAGAGGCTTATTAAAACCGGGCTTTCCGACGGGATCAACATCCAGGTGGTATCGGGGATCACGGATAAGGACAATGTAAAGGTCCAGCAAATGAACACCGGGGCCCAGGCCAAGTAGCCGCCCCCGTTTTACCGGAAAAAACTCCTGTTTTACCGTTTGTTTCTTCAGGATGGGATCCGTTGACCCGGGTTTATCCTCCGTTGCCCTCCCTTTGAATACTAATGCGCGGGGGTGACAGATATTATTTGTCCAGTCACCCATACAAGTATATATTTGTTGGCAAATATTGTTGTTAAACAATTGTTAAAGATGAAGATATATTGTAACGTCCTGAGAGATCAATCGTCCAATAACCGGATTTAATAAAGTAATACAACCTAACATAAACCAGCCATCATGAAAACACAAAAATTTATCCCGACCCTGATGCTCGCTACCGTATTTATACTTGCGGGATTTTCCTCTTTTGCCATCAAACCAGCCGTGGCACCAGCAGAAAATATTCACAAAGTGATCAGTGAAAACCTGAAATATCCTGAAAAGGCGCTGAGAAATTCCGCCACAGGTTCGGTAGATGTTATTTTCACCATTGGTGAGGAAGGACAAATTGAGATCAAAAATATCCTGACCGATAACAAGGATATTGCCGACGGTGTCAGGGAACAGCTGAAAAATCTCAGTTGCAAAGATATAAAGTCCCCCTTTAACCAGCATTATAAGGTGACCATCACCTTTAAACTGATCGGGTAAGGATTCCCGAGTGACCAGTGACGAGTGACCAGTGACCAGTGACGAATGTCGAGTGACGAGTGACGAGTGACGAGTGACGAGTTAGCAGGCAGCAGGCAGCAGGAGGGGTAATAGGTTCTTATTGCCTATTGCCTGCTGCCTGTTGCCTTTAGGGAGATCACACCCTGCCTTTAAAAACGAAGTTTTTTTCAGGGAGCCAGCCGTTCAACCACCCATTTTTTATTCTTCCGACTGTACCTCAGACGGTCGTGCAGGCGCCCGGTTCTGCCCTGCCAGAATTCCACCGAGGTCGGCCTGAGGCGATAACCTCCCCAGGATTCGGGACAAACAGGTGATGAATCGCCAAGGTCGAGCATAAAACCATCGCGCATCGCTTCCAGGAATGCACGGTCGGGGATTACCGACGACTGCGGGGAGACGCAGGCACTGATGCGGCTCTCAAGCGGCCGGCTGTTAAAATAATCAACTGATTCCCTTCTTGAAATTTTTGTGACCTTCCCTTCAACCCGGACCTGCCTGGCGGGGAGGTGCCAGTGAAAAGTAAGGGCCGCCTTTGGATTTGCGGCCAGTTGCAATCCTTTCCTGCTCAGGTAATTCGAAAAGAAAACAAATCCTTCATGATCGGTCCCCTTTAGCAGGACGACCCTCGCCGATATACTCCCGTCCGTACCGGCTGTCGAAAGCACCATCGCGTTCGGTTCCACGATTTCAGCCCCGATGGCCTCCTTCATCCAAATGTTAAACTGTGTCATGGGGCCATCTGATACATTTTTTTCATCAAGCGTCGAAAAATTGTATTCCCTGCGCAAACCGGAGAGTTCGTTTGTCATTTTTACACCATAAAATTTATGTATACCTGATAGGTTAAACTCAATAAATATTACCTTTACAAAATAATTTTAATCCCTCGGATATGTCAAGCAAAGTTACGAAAGCCGAACTCTCGGAGTTCAAAAAAAACAAAGATGCAGTGAAGGAATTTTCAAACGGGGAAATTACGGTGTTCTGGAAGGCTGAGTTGTGCATCCACTCTGCAAATTGCCTGATCGGGCTGCCCGAAGTATTCAATTCCAAGAAAAAACCATGGGTTAATGTGCATGCCTCCAACAGCAAAGAGATCATGAAGATCGTCGACACATGCCCATCGCGTGCTCTTACATACCTGAAAAGCAATAAGTTCGTTACATCAAAACCACGTGCCACCGCTAAAATGAAATCAAAGTTTGCGCGTGTACATATCCTGAAAAACGGCCCTGCACTGATCACCGGCAACTTCATCGTCCGTGACGCAAAAAAGAAGAAGATCAAGATCGAAGGAGAGGTCGCAGCAATCTGCCGTTGCGGGGGCAGCAAGAAAAAACCGTTCTGCGACGGCAGTCACCTGAGGATCGGGTTTACCGACTAAACAATTGACGATTGACGATTGACGAATTCAGATATAGTTTGCAGATCGTGATTATCCAAATCAAATAAAGATCAGATTGCCATTGTTCCTTTAACAGGAACAGGTACCCTTCCTTTTCATTGCGTCATTAAAAATTAACATTATGGTTATTGGAATTTTAAAAGAAGAGGGTCCTGAAAAGCGGGTTGCCCTGCTTCCAGAATCCGTTGCAACCCTTGCCAAAATGATGGTTACCGTCATCGTGGAAAAAGATGCGGGCATGGCTGCCTATGCATCCGATAAAGATTATGAAGCCGCAGGGGCGAAGATCATGTCAAAGACAGAGATTATCAGCCAGGCTGAATTGCTCATCAAGGTGAATCCTCCGACGGAGGCGGAACTTAAAGAGATGCGGGCGAATACCGTTTTGCTGGCGGTTCTGAATCCCTTTTTCAACACGGAACAGATCAGTAGGCTGGCAGCCGCGAATATCACTGCCTTCAGCCTTGACGTCATTCCACGTACCAGCCGTGCACAGTCGATGGACATCCTTTCGTCGATGGCTACGGTTGCAGGGTATAAAGCAGTGCTTACCGCTGCCAATTCACTGCCGAAATTCTTCCCGATGTTTATGACGGCAGCGGGCACCATCACACCTGCCAAGGTATTGATCCTGGGGGCGGGCGTTGCCGGGTTACAGGCCATCGCCACTTCGAGAAAACTAGGCGCCGTGGTCGAGGTGTTCGACGTCAGGGCGGCCGTCAAGGAGGAGGTGACCGGCCTCGGCGGGAAATTCATCGAAGTGGAAGGTGCCATTGATGACAAGGCTGCCGGCGGGTATGCCGTTGAACAGACCGATGAATTCAAGAAGAAACAGGCCGCCATGGTTCACGACCACGCCGTTAAATCGGATGTGGTGATCTGTACCGCACAGATCCCCGGGAAAAAGGCGCCGCTCCTGCTGAGAAAAGAGACGGTGAATGCCATGAAACCCGGAGCCGTGATCATCGACCTGGCTGCCTCGACAGGCGGCAACTGCGAAGTGACCCGCGACGGGGAGACCATTATTCTCGGAGGAGTGAAGATCATCGGGAACTCTAATTTCCCGGTCGATATGCCTTCCGATGCAAGCAAAATGTTCGGCAAGAATGTCATCAACTTCCTGAAACTGATGATCAGCGCCAAGGGAGAATTCAACCTCAACTGGGATGATGATCTCGTCAGGGGGACCTGCGTGACCCGAAACGGGGAGATCGCAAATGAACGGGTAAAAGCAATGATAACAACATAAACATACTGATTATGAATGAAATGTTAAAATTTTTCTTCGAATACCGGGAAGCGATCTTCATCATCATTTTATCCATTTTCCTTGGGATAGAGGTGATTTCGCATGTTCCTTCGGTATTGCACACCCCCCTGATGTCGGGGGCAAACGCCATTCACGGTGTGGTGATCATCGGGGCGATCATCGTGATGGGACATGCAACCAACCTGCTCTCCATGATCCTCGGATTTGTCGCGGTGGTGCTCGGAACCCTGAATGTTGTGGGCGGTTTCGTGGTCACCGACCGGATGCTGGAAATGTTCAAGAAAAAGAAAAAACAATAACGGGGCATTATGGAAACGATACAAACTATTACAAAAACCTTCGATTTTACAGGTTATCTATCGATCCTGGAATTGTCGTACATCCTGGCTTCGGTACTCTTCATCCTGGGACTGAAAAAACTAAGTCATCCCGACACGGCGCGCAGCGGGAATCTTTGGGCCGCCGGCGGCATGGTTCTCGCCATCCTCTGCACCATCCTGCTCCACAAATCGAAACTGGAGGACGGCACTTACCAGGAGATTCATAATATTCCATGGATTCTCGGGGCACTTGTCATCGGCACGGCTGTTGGCTGGGTGGCTGCCAGGAAGGTGAAAATGACGGCAATGCCGCAGATGGTCTCGTTGTTCAACGGGATGGGCGGCGCCTGCGCAGCGCTGATCTCCATGATGGAATTTCCAAGGATGCAGACGACACTTGCCGCGCACCAGGCAACCTCGATGTTCAGCGGCGAAGCGCTCGCCATCCTGCTGGGACTCATGATCGGGGGCGTTTCATTCGCCGGAAGCATGATCGCCTTCGCCAAACTGGATGAACGGCTGGGCGACATTAAAAGCCCGATCCTGCGTTACATCAATCTTTCGTTCCTCTTCATCCTTTTTGGTTTTGTCATTTTCGTGATGTTTAAAACCCCGGTGGCTGGCGAAAACTGGATGATATACACCCTTGCCGGGCTGGCCCTGGTCTACGGTGTTACCTTCGTGATGCCCATCGGCGGTGCCGACATGCCTGTGGTGATCTCGCTTCTCAACTCTTTTACAGGGGTTGCGGCGGCCATGGGCGGCTTCCTGTATCACAACCAGGCAATGCTGACAGGCGGCATCCTCGTCGGTTCCTCCGGCACCATCCTGACCATCCTCATGTGCAAGGCCATGAACCGGTCGTTGCTGAATGTCATCATCGGGGCCTTTGGCGGAAATGCAGCCGCAAGCGCCCAGAGCGGCGATAAAACGGTGAAGGAGATATCCCTGAGTGATGCTGCCATCCTGCTGAGTTACTCCCAGAAGGTCTTGGTTGTTCCAGGCTACGGTCTTGCCGTTGCCCAGGCCCAGCATCTCTGTCATGAACTGGAAAACCTCCTGGCTTCGAAGGGAGTCGAACTGAAATACGGCATCCACCCGGTGGCCGGCCGCATGCCCGGACACATGAACGTGCTGCTTGCCGAAGCCGATGTCGCCTATGAAAAACTCCAGGAGATGGAAGACGCGAATAACGAGATGTCAAATACCGACGTCGTAATCGTTGTAGGCGCGAACGACGTAGTAAATCCCGCCGCCGAAGATGATCCTTCAAGCCCCATTTACGGCATGCCCGTCATCAAGGTGTGGGAGGCGAAAAACACGATCATCATGAAACGCAGCATGGCCAAAGGATATGCTGCAATCGAAAACAACCTTTTTTTCCTGCCCAAATCCCGCATGCTCTTTGGTGATGCCAAAGCAACCCTGCAGAAACTTGTAAGCGAAATCAAAAATCTCTGATCCCGATTTGGTTGGGACAAAAAAAGAGGGCACCCTTTGGGGAGGCCCTCTTTTTTTGTCTGCCTGAGAATTATTTTTTACCTTTTTTGGCAGGTTTTTCAGCTTTGGCTGGTTTTGCAGGTTTGAATAATTTCGGGAATTTCTTCACGGAATCAGCATGTGCAATAGAGTCGGCAATCTGTTTTTCTTGTTGAACTTTTGCAATAGAATCGGCGATTCTCTGCTGCTCAGCCTGCACCATTGCTAATGAGTCGGCAACACGGATTGAGTCAGCAATTCTTTTGTCTTCGATTTCCTTTGCATTCGGGCCACAGGAGTACATGAAAGCTACTACTCCGATAACTAATAATGTTGCAAGTTTTTTCATTGTCTATTGATTTTTTGGAATTTAATGTGCAAAGATACTTCAATCGGCTGCTACCCTCCAAATATTTAGGCCACTATTTTTAACATTTTTTAACATTTGACATAATGCCCTGAATGTCAACATGAAAATAATTCATACATTTTATAAGTTTAACACCGTGTTTCCCCATTTTCAACTTCTTTACATTCCGGCCGGCGCTGACCGCTAAAAGGAAATCTGAAGCCGCGTGACCGGCGCAGAGGGAATTGCGTATCTTTGTTACATGTTAGTACCATTGGCAGAGCAACTGAGGCCCGATTCGCTGGAAAACTACCTGGGTCAGGAACACCTGATCGGTAAGGGAGCCATCCTTCAGCGCGCCATTGAATCGGGCAACGTGCCATCGATGATCCTCTGGGGTTCGCCGGGCATCGGTAAAACCACGCTGGCCTACATCATTTCGAAACAATTAAACCGAACCTTCTACACCCTGAGCGCCGTCAGTTCGGGGGTTAAGGAGGTGCGCGAAGTGATAGCCAGGGCGCAGGAGGCGAGCGACAGCCCCTTCCTGTTCATCGACGAGATCCACCGTTTCAGCAAATCGCAGCAGGACGCGCTGCTGGGTGCGGTTGAGAAAGGTGTTGTGACCTTCATCGGCGCGACGACCGAAAATCCATCCTTCGAGGTCATCTCCCCGCTCCTGTCGCGTTGCCAGGTTTATATCCTCAAGCCCCTCGAAGAACACCACCTCCTAAAACTGCTGGAGCAGGGCCGATCGCACCTTGAAAACACTTTAAAAATCAACATTGAGGTTCCTGAGCCGGAGGCAATCCTGCGCATTTCGGGAGGAGATGCCCGGAAACTCCTCAACGCACTGGAGCTGATCGTTACGACCGAGATGAAACAGTCACTCCCTGTGCGTATCACCAATGAGAAGACCATTCAGATCATCCAGCAGAATCTGGCCATGTACGATAAAACCGGGGAGATGCATTACGACATCATTTCGGCCTTTATCAAATCGATGCGCGGGAGCGACCCGAATGCTGCCGTGTACTGGCTGGCCAGGATGATCGAGGCCGGGGAGGATCCGAAATTCATAGCCCGGCGGATGCTGATCCTTGCTTCGGAAGACATCGGGAATGCCAACCCGAACGCACTGCTGCTGGCAACCTCCTGTTTCCAGGCCGTGGATGTGATCGGCTATCCCGAGTGCGACCTGATCCTTTCCCAGACGGCCATCTACCTGGCATGTTCTCCAAAGAGCAATGCTTCATACCTTGCCATCAGGAATGCACAAAAGTCGTTCAGGGAGGCCGGCGACCTGCCTGTCCCACTGCATATCCGCAACGCGCCGACCAACCTGATGAAAAAGATTGGTTACGGGAAAGATTACAAGTATGCCCATGATTATGATAAAAATTTCATTGAGCAGGAGTTTCTTCCCGAGAAGATCAAAGGCTCCAGGTTCTACGACCCCCAGGACAACCAGCGCGAGAACGAGATCAGGGCGAGGATGAAGGCGTTGTGGAAGGGGAAATACAAATATTAAATGGCGAAAAGGTGAAAAGGTGAAATGGCGAAAAGGTGAAAAGGTGAACAGGTGAAAAGGTTAACAGGTGAACAGGTGAACAGGTGACAAGGTGACAAGGTGACAAGGTGGAGAGGTAAAAAAGGTAAAAATGGTTTAAATGACGTATTGCCTATTGCCTTACTGAAGTATTATCTTTGTAACAATCTAAATATCAAACATATGGATGGCATGTTTTTCAATGACCTGAGGGATCGCAGGGGTGGGAATTTTTTCCTGATCGCAGGGCCTTGTGTAGTGGAGAATGAAAAAATGCCGCTTGAGATTGCGACCCGGATCAAACAGATCACGGACAGGCTGGACATTCCCTTTATTTTCAAGGCCTCCTACCAGAAGGCGAACCGGTCGCATCCCGATTCGTTTACTGGGATCGGGCTTGAGAAAGCGCTGGCGCTCATCCTGGAGGTTGGCATCGAACTGGGCATCCCGGTACTCACCGACATCCACACCGAACAACAGGCAGCCATCGCGGCCGGGTTCGCGGATGTGCTGCAGATCCCTGCGTTTCTCTGCCGGCAATCGGACCTGCTGGTTGCCGCCGGGAAGACCGGAAGGGTGGTGAACATCAAAAAAGGGCAATTCGCTTCAGCCGAATCGATGCAGTTTGCCGTTGAAAAAATCCTGCGAACCGGCAACAACAAAATCATGCTTACCGAACGTGGCACCACTTTTGGTTACCGCGACCTGATCGTGGATTTCAGAAACATACCCGAAATGCAGGCCATCGGCGTGCCGGTGGTGGTCGACGTGACCCATTCGCTTCAACTTCCCAACCAGCCAAACGGTATTACGGGCGGGCGCCCGGATCTTATCGGGACCATGGCCAGCGCTGCGATTGCGGTGGGTGCCGATGGTATTTTCCTGGAAACCCATCCCGATCCGCTGAATGCAAAATCGGATGGCGCCAACATGCTGCCACTGGACCAGCTCGAAAAGCTGCTCGAAAAGCTGGTGAGGATCAGGAAAGCGGTTTATTGAATCTTCAAGCCTTTGATACCGCCTGTTTCCTTATGGAACCGGACCTGCCACTTCCCGGCGGGCAGCCAGCTGACAACGCCAAGCTGACTGACAAGGCACTGCGTCTCTTCCTGGACATTCTCATCGAGTTTAACGGTAACACGCGCCAGTTCAGGAATCCGATAGGAGAAACCATGAATTTTGGGCTCCTTTTCCGCCTTTGAAAGATAACTGGCTACCGTATTGGTGTTGCCGACACGCTGGATCCTGATGGTAACCACTTTGCCACCCGGTTCGTCCAGGTCGATCAGCCCCTTTGATTTGTGGAATTTAAAGACCGGGATCTCGGTGTTGATCTGGTTGGGAACAGGAATGTACTTATAACTGAACGACATGCTTTTGTGAACACTCACCCCCGTGAACAACTTCATGTATTCCTTTTCCATGGTCTTCAGCTGAAGGTCCATGTATTCCAGCGTCTCCTTGTTGTAGTTGACCTCCTGCTGCCCGCTGATCAGGGTGTAGCGGTTATCCTTGATCTTCGAGATGAAGTCGGCCGCCTCTTTGGCTTTCTGTTCAGGAGATTTTTCGACGATGGTCTTTTTAAGGTACTGTCTTTCCACCGTCATGGTGTCGAGGTTGATCTTGCGGATGATGGTGTCCACTTTTTCGAAAATACTCGCATCCGCCGAATACTTGAAAAGTTCGCCGAAGGCATCCCGGTCGTTTTCCTGTGCTGCTTCAACGGTCTTCCTTACGCGCATCGGGGCCGTAAGCGAATCGTCCTTCCCTTCGATGGTTCCGAGAATCAAGCCGGCATCGCTCAGCGAGAGCAGACCATCCTTCTCCCCTTTCGATATCTTATCGCCGAGTTCAATAAAATAATATTGCTCCGGATCGGGTTCGGGATAGGTGGTGATCGATATTTCACTGATCCTGTATTCGATTGAATTGGCACTGATCACATTTTTCAAGCCCAGGAACCGGAGGGCAAAATCGGCATAGGGTCCCCTGAAGTTTTCAACGCGGTCAATCCTGACATCAACCTTTACCACGGTTCGCGGAAGAGAATAAAAAATCCCTTCCTTTGACAGAGGTGACGCGTTGTTATCAATGTGCAGTACATTGATCTGGCCGAAAACGGTGCAGATCCCGAAGATCTGTACCGTGACCAGCAATAGGAATATCTTCTTCATAACAGTTTCTATCTTGTAAATAAAAGTTCACGGTATTTTGGCAGGGGCCACAGTTCATCATCAACGAGCAGCTCGAGCTTGTCGACATGATAGCGGATCCTGTCGAAGAAGGGAAATACCTTTTCGCAATAGGCGAAGGCCTTTTCTTCGGTTTCGCTGAGGCGGTTGGCATCTTTCCTGGCTTCGATCATCAGGTTGACATAGGTTTTGATCTTGTCAACGTGTTCGGAAATCTCGGTGATGGTCTCCATCTGGTTCTGCGATAGTTTGCCGTAGGTCTTGAGGTCGAGCACCTGTTTGAGTCCCTTCACATTTTCAATCAGCGTGTTCTGGTAGCGGATGGCCACGGGGATGATATGGTTCCCGGCCAGGTCGCCCAGAACACGCGATTCGATCTGGACCTTCTTGGTATAATTCTCCAACCTGATCTCATGACGGGCCTCAAGCTCCCGTTTTGAAAGAACATGGTTGCTTTCAAAAAGTTCCAGGGTCCTTTTGTGAACGAAGGCCTTCAGCGCCTCCGGGGTTGTCTTGAAATTTGAGAGGCCGCGCTTTGTTGCCTCCTTTACCCACTCTTCCGAGTAATTGTTACCTTCAAACCTGATCTTTTTCGACTCCTTGATGTACCGTTTGATAACCTGGAAAATGGCCTGGTCCTTTGTTTCCTTTTTCGCTATGAGGGCATCCACATCCAGTTTGAACTTCCGCAGCTGGTTGGCCACGATGAGATTCAGAACGATCATCGGCGGGGCACAGGTCTGTGCCGAACCGACCGCCCTGAATTCAAACTTGTTGCCGGTAAATGCGAAGGGCGAGGTACGGTTGCGGTCGGTATTGTCGAGCAGGATTTCCGGAATTTTCGGCAGATCCTTCAACAGTCCGTCGGTTTCGGAATTGATGAAAACATGCGAATCGGCCTTCTCAATGGCATCCAGCATCTGGGTAAGCCTCGCGCCTATGAAGACGGAGATGATGGCAGGCGGCGCCTCGTTGGCCCCAAGGCGATGGTCGTTGCCCGGCGAAGCAATGACCGCGCGGATGAGATCGGCATGTTCATGAACTGCCTTCAGGATATTGACCAGGAAGGCCAGGAAACGAAGGTTGGATTTTGTCGTTTTCCCGGGCGATAAAAGGTTTTCGTGCGTATTGGTTGCCAGCGACCAGTTGTTGTGTTTCCCCGAGCCGTTTACGCCGCCGAAAGGTTTTTCGTGGAGGAGCACGGTAAGGTTGTGCCGTTTCGCGATTTTGTCGATGAGGTGCATCATCAGCTGGTTATGGTCAATGGAGAGGTTGACCTCTTCGAAGACCGGCGCACATTCGAACTGGTTGGGTGCAACCTCGTTGTGACGCGTTTTTACGGGGATTCCGAGCCGGTGGGCTTCGTATTCAAATTCCTGCATGAAGGCAAGCACCCGCTGCGGGATGGTCCCGAAGTAGTGGTCCTCCAGTTGCTGATCCTTTGCCGAAGAGTGCCCGAAGAGGGTCCTGCCGGTAAGCACCAGGTCGGGACGTGCCTGGTAAAGGGCGCTGTCGACCAGGAAATACTCCTGTTCCCAGCCGAGGGTCGAAAATACCTTCGTGATATCCTTGTCAAAGTACTGGCATACATCCACGGCCGCCTTATCGATCGTATAGATGGCTTTCAGCAAAGGCGTCTTAAAATCAAGCGCTTCGCCCGTGTAGGAAACGAACACGGTGGGAATGCACAGTGTGCGGTCGGTGATGAAAGCGGGCGAGGTGGGATCCCAGGCGGTGTAACCACGGGCTTCGAAGGTGCTTCGGATTCCCCCGCTCGGAAAACTCGAGGCATCGGGTTCCTGCTGGGTGAGTTCGCTCCCCCTGAATTTCTCGATGCCTTTGCCCCCTTCGACAGGATCGACAAATGCATCATGTTTCTCGGCAGTTGCGCCGGTAAGCGGCAGGAACCAGTGGGTGTAATGAGTGGCGCCCCTGCTGATGGCCCACGCCTTGATCCCCGCGGCAACCTGGTCGGCAATACGGCGGTCGATCTTTTCGCCCTTTTCGATTGAATTCATCACCTGCGTGTAGGCCTCTTCGGTGAGGTATTCGCGCATGGCGGCATTGTTAAAAGTTAACTCTCCAAAATATTCTGACGCTTTCTGGCCGGGATATTTCACCAGTTGCTGACTCCTGGTCATCGCCAGCTCCAGTGCCCTGAAACGCAAATTATCCATGATTGCTATGATTAAGTTAAGTAGACAATAAAAACGAACATTCCGGTTGATTGTTGCTCAAAAATCAACGGACCGGCCGCTTCCGAAAAAGCAGCAACCCGGCAAATGTAAGAAATCCATTTAAAATCAGCAGTTCAAACCCGAAGTGATAGCCATGGAAGATATTAACAGAGTACTCGCTGAGAAACCAGCAGATTGCCGGGGATGCCAGTGCAATCAGCGGAACCCGGCGGTCGATGACTTCAAATTTTGTGAATAACCCGAAGGCATAGAGTCCGAGGAGCGGGCCGTAGGTATACCCGGCGACCGTGAATAACTTGTCGATCACCGCCCGGTCGTTGATGGCCCGGAAAAGGACGATCACCACCAGCAGGATCATCGCAAAGGCAATATGAACCATCTGCCGCGTCCGTTTTTTCGCCTTCTCGGGAAGGTCGTCGCGCTTGCCCAGTCCAAGGAAATCGATGCTAAAAGAGGTGGTCAGCGACGTAAGGGCCCCGTCGGCACTGGGGTAGGCAGCGGAGATCAGTCCGATCAGGAAAACAAGTCCCGCCACAGGTCCGAGATGGGTGATGGCGATTACAGGGAAAAGATCGTCACTCCTTGCCGGGACCCTGATCCCTTTCGCGGTGCAAAACAGGAACAGGCTTGCCCCGAGGAACAGGATCACAAAATTGACCACCACCATGATCCCGGTGAAGGTAAACATGTTTTTCCGGGCATCCGCCAGGGAGCGGCAGCTGAGGTTCTTCTGCATCATCTCCTGGTCGAGCCCGGTCATGACGATGGCGATAAAAGCTCCGCTAAGCAGTTGCTTTACGAAAAAACGCCGGTCGCTCCAGTTGGTGAATATCATGTCGGAATAGGAGCTGCGGTAAATCTGGCTGATCATCCCGCCCAGGCTCAGTCCCATGCTGCTGATGATCAGCCAAACCGAAAGCACCAGCGAAAGAAGCATGAAGGTGGTCTGGATGGTATCGGTCCAGATGATGGTCTTTATGCCACCCTTGAAAGTATACATCAGGATGAGCAGGATAAAAATCAGCACCGTTACAAAGAACGGGATGTGCCAGGCGTCGAAAATGAATACTTGCAGCACGTTGACGACCAAAAACATGCGGAAGGAGGCGCCGATCACCCGCGACAGGATGAAATAAAAGGCACCGGTCCGGTACGACCAGAAACCAAACCTGGTCTCCAGGTATGAATAGATTGAGGTGAGGTTGAGCCGGTAATATAGCGGGAGGAGCACATTGGCAATGGTGATGTAACCGAAAATATACCCTACCACCACCATCATGTATGAAAAGCCCGATGTTCCCACCCATCCGGGCACCGACATGAAGGTCACCCCCGACATCGACGCCCCGATCATGCCATAGGCCACCACGAACCAGGGAGATGCCTTGTTGCCCAGGAAAAAACTCCGGTTGGTCGATTTCCGTGCGGTAAGCCATGTGATGACAAACAGGATGGCGGTGTAGGCCAGGAAACAAAGGAGGATGATGGTGGGGCTCAACGTCAGGAAGGGTTAGAGGGTTAATTAGCGAAATAGCGAGGTAGCGAGGTAGCGAGGTAGCGAGGTAGCGAAATGGCGAAATGGCGAAATGGCGAAAATGAGACACGAAAGTCAGAGCGCATTGGCAAGGGATATCAGGTCAGGAAAAAGAAAGTCGATTTGCCTGGGATGTTTTTGTGCCACGGATGGATCGCCAGCGATGAAGACCGTTGTCATGCCGGCACGTTTGCCGAAAATCATGTCCGACAGCGAGTCCCCGGCCATGACGGAGCGGTTGAAGAGGATGCCCGGAAATTGTTTGCGGGCCTTCAGGGCCATGCCGACATTCGGTTTGCGCATGACCGACCGTTCTGCATGCAGGTGGGGTGAAACCAGCACGCCGTCAATTTTTCCCCCGCAGCGGGCGATTTCTTCGGTCATCCGGCGGTGAATCGACTGCACTTCCGCATCGGTCATAAGTCCCTTTCCGATCCCCTGCTGGTTGCTCACCACGACGATCCTTCCGAAGACGGAGGAAAATTTCCTGATTGCATCCGTCACTCCCGGCAGGAACTCAAACTGTTCCCAGGTTTTGACATAATCACCCACGATGCGCCGGTTGATCACACCGTCGCGGTCGAGAAAGAGGGTCCAGGCCGGATCAATCGTTAAATTCCGCAAACTCATGCTGTGCTTTTTGATAATCCCCGGGGATGCCGATATCGAGAAAGTAACCTTCACATGGAAATCCGAACATGGCCGCTTCCGTGTATAACATTTCAAAACAATGCTTTTCAATGGAAAAACGACCCCTGAATTCGGGTTCCATCAGGAAGCGTTTCTCTATAATGTAAACGCCGCCATTGATAAACCCCGGGCCGGCGTTTTCCTCTTTTTCGGCAAATCCCGTGATGCGCCGTGCCCGGTTCATCGAAACCCGCCCGTAACGGCCGGTCTCCTTCAGCTTGCGCAAAGCCAGGGTGGCATCGGCCTTTTTTTTAAGGTGAAATTCCATCATGGCATTGTAATCAACCCTGAAGAGGCTGTCGCCATTGAGCACCAGTGCCCTGGGTTCCTTGATTTTCCAGAAGGCAAGCCTGATCCCTCCCCCGGTTCCCAGGGGTTCGGTTTCAATGGCGTAATCGATCTCCATTTCTTTATAGCGGTTGCCGAAGTGCCCGGTAATGATCTCATGTTTGTACCCGACGGAAAGTACGGCCCTGCCGACTCCCCGGGCAGAAAGGTAATCGAGCAGGTATTCGAGGAAGGGCCGGCCGCTGACAATTGCCATCGATTTGGGGACGTCGCTGACAAGTTCCTTCAGACGTGTTCCGAATCCCCCGGCCAGGATGATTGCCTCCAACGTCAGCCCTCCTTGGGAAACAGGGTGGATTCTACCAGCTCGCAGATGATGTGCCCGACCATGATGTGCGATTCCTGGATCCGGGGCGTGTCCTGCGAAGGTACATTGATCAGAAAATCGGCCAGTTCGCCCAGCTTTCCGCCCGATTCGCCCGTCAGGGCAACCGTAACGATATCGAGCTCCTGCGCCACCTCAAATGCCCTGATGATGTTTTTTGAATTGCCGGATGTGGATATCCCGATCAGTACATCACCCTTTTTGCCGATCCCTTTCAGCAACCGCGCATATACCTCGTCGTAGGCGTAGTCGTTTGCAACTGCCGTAAGATAGGAGGTATTTACATGCAGCGCTTCGGATGGCAGCGGGGGCCGGTCGTAATAGAACCTTCCTGAAAATTCGGCCGCGAGGTGCTGGGCATCCGCCGCACTGCCCCCGTTTCCGCAGAAAAGCACTTTGTTCCCGTGTGAAAAGGCATTGGTGCATACCACCGAGACCTTCCTGATCTCGCTGATAAGGTAGGAGTTTGTCATCAGCTTCTGCTTGACCTCTATCGACTCCCTGATGGATTCTATGATTCGCATTGTATATGGTCTATTTGATAATTGTTTAAATAAAAAACACGCTATTTCCCTTTTCCAAAACGCTACCCCCACGCGTCATTCGTCACTCGTCATTCGTCACTCGTCACTTAAAACTTCCCCAAATGTACCACCTCCCCCATCCCCTTCCTGACCAAATGATGGTTGCGGTCGTCGGGTTCCTTGCCCGGGTGGCCCAGTGTGAGGCAAACGATCGGCCGGTCCAGGTAATTCCGCACCGAATAACGCTCTTTAGCCAGGTCAAGAAAGGTTTTCATAAATTTAGGTATTTATCTATTTATGGCAATAGGCAACAGGCAATAGGGAGCAGGCAATAAAAACCTTATACCGAACCATCAACTTTTTTTACCATTTTACCATTTTGCCCTTTTACCCATTTCACCTTTTTACTATTTTACCATTTTACTATCTTATATCGTCCACGTTGCCAGTCCCCGGGAGGTAAATTCATACCGTTTAGTCTGGCCGCCGAATTTCTGCAAAGCTTCGATCACCCTGGAGCGGTTGTTCCCCGGGCAATAGAAGAACATAAAGCCGCCACCGCCCGCCCCGGATATTTTCCCGCCGGTTGCGCCGTGTTTCATAGCAGTTTCGTAGATCTCGTCGATGTAATTGTTGCTGACCCCCTGCGCCAGGTTCTTTTTGAACTGCCAGCCAAAATCGAGGATCTCCCCTATCTTGTCCAGTTCCCCCTTCAGGATGGCCTCTTTCATCATGACCGCCTGCTCCTTCAGTTTGTGCATCGCCTCCAGCGATTTTTCATTTTTCGCGATCACATTCCTGGTCTGCTGTTCAATGATCTTCGAAGAGAGCCGGCTGGTTTCCGTGTGGTACAACACCAGGTTGTGGGCAAGTTCATCAAGGTATTTCTCCCTGATCCTCAATGGATTTACAATAACCTTATCCTCTTTTGAAAATTCCATGAAGTTCACACCGCCGAAGGTTGCCGCGTACTGGTCCTGTTTGCCGCCGGCCATTGCCAGGTCGGACCGTTCGATCTCATAGGCCAGGTGGGCCAGGTCGTAATCGCCCATGGGAATGTTGAGCCATTCGGCGAAGGCGCCAACGATGGCGACGACCAGGGTGGATGAGGTGCCGAGTCCCGATCCCGGGGGGGCGTCCACATAGGTTGTCAGTTCGAAGGAGAGCGGCTTGCGGGCGAAATCACGGACAATCCTGTTGTAAATTCCCTTATGCAGATCGAGGCTACCGTCGATGTCGAGGTGACCGGCCGATTCGAAGGTGTAATACTCCTTTTTGTCCATGGAATTGAAAACGATCTTCCCGTCGGAGGTCGGCCTGATGCTCGCATAGGCATACATGCTGATGGTGGCGTTGAGGATCGCCCCGCCATAGAGTTCTGAAAAGGGGGCCACATCGGTGCCGCCTCCTGCGAGTCCGAGACGTAAGGGTGCTTTGCTGCGGATGATCATAACTTAAAATTCAAAGTTCAAAAATCAAAACGGGAAAAAAGACAACCATTGGTACCCCTATGATTTGCCGGTGACCAGCACCGAAATGGCATCAATCATATTTCCCCAGGAATACTTCTGTTTTTCAAGGAGGGCATTTGCGGCATACTCCTCCTCTTTTCCCTCCCTGTAAAAACGTAAAATCGCTTCGGAAATTTCACCGGGATCGGGTGCAACCACGAATCCCACCTTTTCATGCGGCACGAATTCGGCCAGTCCGCCGACATTGGTGATGATCATGGGTTTGTTGAAATGGTAGGCGATCTGTGTGACACCGCTTTGGGTGGCGCTTTTATACGGTTGCACCACCACATCGGCAGCGCAGAAATAGTCCAGGACGCGGCTGTCGGGGATAAAATCGTTGCTCATGACCACCCGGTCTTCAAGATGCAGCCGTTCTATGATCTCCATGTAGGGCTTCGGATCGCCGTAAAATTCGCCGGCGACCAAAAGTTTAACTTTCATCTCCCGCAGCCGTTCATCGCCGAAGGCCTCCAGCAGCAGGTCAAGTCCCTTGTAATCACGGATGAATCCGAAGAAAAGGACATACCTGGAAGCGGGGTCAAGCCCGAGCCGGTTAAGCGCTTCCTGCTTCAGAACAGGGAGGCCGAAGTTGTCGTATAGCGGGTGCGGACAGTAGACTTTGGGTTTGCGGGGATCAAAGGTCACCAGGTCCTCCAGAACCGAACGCGACATAGCAACGCAGCCATCCACCGACCTGATCCAGTAACCCGACAGCAACCGGTCGCCGGGCCTCTTTTCGTGCGGGATGAGGTTGTCGATGATGGTTATGATCTTTGTATGACGGTTCCCGCGGATGATCCGGCAGATGGTTCCCAGGCAGGGCGCCATGAAGGGCATCCAGTACTTTACGATCACCAGGTCGGGCTTCATCTTCCGCAGTTCAAGACCAACCTTTATCCAGTTGAACGGGTTGATGCTGTTCACCCTGGCACGGATCGGGATGCCGGCTGGGGCCGGTTCGGTAGAGTATTGCGTTTTGCCGGGGAACAACACCGAAGGGTACTGCAGGCTGAAGGTATAAATCATCGCATTCTCGCCCCTGTCAAGGTATTCGCGTATCAGTCGTTCGTTGAATGTGGCCAGTCCGCCGCGAAGCGGGTGGGCCGAACCGATCAGTACGATTTTTTGCGGTTTTGTCATTCCATGCCAAGTTTCTCTTCGATCAGGTAACTGTTCCGGTCGGCAGAGCTTCTTGAGATCAGTTCGCCAAGGAACCCGGCGACAAACAGTTGTGTTCCGATGACCATCGCCAGCAGACCGAAGAAAAACAGCGGCCGCTCCGTCATCTTGAAGGCAAGGTTGAAATATTTTTCGTAGGCGAGATACCCGGCGATGATGAAACCACCCAGGAAGATCAGGCTTCCCCACAGGCCGAAAAAATGCATGGGCCTTTTCCCGAACCTGGAGGTAAAGGTGATGGTGAGCAGGTCGAGATATCCCTTGTAAAACCGGTCGAGCCCGTACTTTGTCCTGCCGAACTTTCGCTTCTGGTGGTGCACCACCTTCTCCCCGATCGCCGTAAAGCCGGCCCATTTAGCCAGGAAGGGGATATAGCGGTGCATGTCGCCATACACTTCGATGCTCTTAACGACCGCGTTCCTGTAAGCCTTGAGGCCACAGTTGAAATCATGAAGCATGATCCCCGACATCCGCCGGGCCGACCAGTTGTAGAATTTTGTCGGGATTGTTTTGGAGAGCGGGTCGTGGCGTTTTTTCTTCCAGCCCGAAACGATGTCGTATCCCTGGTCCATGACCATGTGGTACATTTCGGGAAGTTCGTCGGGACTGTCCTGGAGGTCGGCATCCATGGTGAATACCACATCGCCTGCCGCTGCGAGGAACCCCACGTTGAGGGCCGCAGCTTTGCCGTAATTGCGTCGGAATTTGATTCCCCTTACCGGGGGGTAGGCGGCTTTGAGTTCCCGTATTATATTCCAGGAATGGTCCCTGCTGCCATCGTCGACAAAGATGATCTCGTATGAAAAATTGTTTGCCGCCATGACCCGGTCGATCCAGGATGTCAGCTCAGGCAGGGATTCCTCCTCGTTAAGGAGTGGGATTACAATGGAAACATTCATCCGAAGCGGATTACATGGTTGTTTTTAGAGTCGGGTCTTCCTTTTTCAGGAAAAACGCAAGAATTAACGAGATGATGGCAGAAGAAATTGCATAGACGACAAGTCCCCACAGGGTCATCATGACGGGTGACATGAATTTTGCGGTCATGTTCATGGCCTGTTCTACCTGCTCATCGCTCATGCCGGGCCTCGAAGTAACCATGTTTGTCCTGATCTGATCCATCAGTTCCTGGATAAACCCCGGGTGGATAAACTTGATGAATACGAACATGTATATCGTTGCAAGTATACCTGCAAACAGCCCGATCCAGAAGCAGGAGGTGAAGGCCTTTCCATAAGAGATATAACCATTGGGAAATTTTTTACGGAACTCAAGCGTCCCATAGAGCATCCCCGCTGCGAGCAGCAGGTAGCTGATCCAGCTGAGCGTTTTATTCAGGTATAGGTCGAGGAGAAACATGATCAGTGAAAATACGATCAAGGCTCCACCTGTGATAAAACCATAAAATATTCCATTCGAAATGGCCGAATTTTCTTTTTCTTCCATGGTGAGGATTTTTAATGATGTTACTTGGCAAACTTACAAAAAAATAGACAGTCATGCAGATTGTGCCCGAATATTTGTATTTTTGCAGTGGGTAAGTCTTATACGACCAGCTCCCAACTAACCCCCCCAGGTTCGGAAGAAAGCAAGGGTACGATGGTTGAGCGGTGCGATATAAGGGGCTTACCCATTTTTTATTTACGAATTACGATTTACGATTTACGATTTGGTAAATCGTAAACGTGTCGGGAAATCCGGGTTGTTTCTTTTCCAGGTTTGATGAAAGTCCTATCTTTGAACCAAATAATCCGACAACGCGTCAATTTTATAAATCGTAAATCGTAATTCGTAAATCGTAAATGTTACTAAAGATCCATCCCGACAACCCCAGCGAACGCCAGCTGAAGATCGTGGTCGATTGTCTCCGGCGCGGAGGGGTTATAATCTATCCTTCCGATACGGTATATGGTTTGGGGTGCGATATTACGCAGATCAAAGCGGTGGAGCGGGTGGCGCAGATCAAGGGGATCCGACGCGAAAAGGCCAATTTTTCATTCGTGTGCAGCGACCTCAGCCAGCTTTCGGGCTACTCCAAACCCATTCCTAACCACACGTACAAAGTTATGCGTCATGCGCTTCCGGGCCCATTCACCTTCATCCTGAACGCCACGAGCGAAGTTCCCCATTTTTTCCAGAGCAAAAAGAAGACGGTCGGCATCCGTATTCCCGATCATAAGGTCCCGATCCAGATCGTGGAATTGCTCGGCAACCCCATCATGACCACTTCCATCCATTCGGAGGATGAGATCATGGATTACCTGACCGACCCGGAGCTGATCCACGAAAAGTTCCTCAAGCTGGTCGATATCGTCATTGATTCAGGCCATTGCGGGAACATCCCCTCCACGGTTGTTGACTGTACGGGTGATGAAATGATCGTGACCAGGCCGGGAAAAGGCGACATAATGCAATATTAGCACCTGGTTAACAGCCATTTATAAAATTTTTAATTTTTAATTTTTAATTTTTAATTATTGTCGTAATTTTGCACCCTCAAATTCAGAGGCTGATTAGCTAGCTCAGCCGGTAGAGCATCGCCCTTTTAAGGCGGGGGTCCTGGGTTCGAATCCCAGGCTGATCACCAAGGAGGCTTAACGGCCTCCTTTTTTTATGCCTCTTATACAATAATAGTGATTATACATTCGTGTTATCCTCTTGCGTTTGAGTAGGTTTTTTTTCCAACTTCTCAATTGTTTTCTTTGCATTTGCCAATCGTACTGCTTTATTTTTCTCTACCAACTTTTCTTTAGACCATTTTTCTAACCTGTGATGTAATGGTATAAGCAATGCTGCAATACACACCAAAGCCAATAACATCATCAACGGAGCATGATTTGTTATTCTTTCCAAATACGGATGCAATAGCAGGTTCAGGAACTCAAACACAATCAGCAAAGCCATCACACTCAAAAACGCTATCAGTTTTGTGTTGGTGATAAAACTGCGGCTGAGTAATAAAAAGAGAATGATAAAAGAAATAATGCCAAGGGCAATTAAAGCGTATTGAATATTTTGTTTTCGTTCTTTTTCGTCCTGCTTTTGTTTGACAGCAATGGATTTTTGTCTTTCCTGCTCATTTAAAGTCAGGTTTTTAATGTCTCTTTTATTAGCGGCGTTATTCAAACTGTCTGATAATTTTACCTCCATCATTAAATAATTGAAAGCAGTATCTTTATTGCTGTTTTTATAAAGCTCGGCAAGGTTCCTGTAAATAACAGGCATAAGTATTTCCTCAGGCATTGTTTTCAGTGCCTCTTTGTAATAAACAATTGCTGAATCTGTATGCCCGTTTGATTTAAATGCTTCACCAAGCCCCATGCAGATTAGTCCGTGAATCCAATTGTCATAAGATGTTTCGGCCTTATTCATCATCAGCGCCAGGCTTTCTTTATAATAGGACATTGCTATCGACAAATTGCCCAACTGATAATTAACCTTGCCAAGACCATATAAGGTAAATGCATAAGTTGCCGGATTGGAAATTTTTATTTCATTGTTTGCTAAAGCATTTGATTCCTGAAAATAAGGCAAAGCAGAATCTGGGATATTAAGAACTATATATTTATATCCAATGTTATTCGCACTGTTTATCACCCTTAATATATTTTCTCTGTGCTTTTTGTATATTGCGTACGCTTTTTTATTATACAAAATCGAACTCTCTTCGTCACCTAAATTATCATACACGCCACCTAATTCAAGCCATGTACCGGCAATGCCGGATGTATCGCTCATCTTTTCATAAAGTTTCAGTAAATCAAAATTAAGTTCCAGTGCTTTCCTGAAATTTCTATTCCTTGTATAAACCTGTTCGATCTGAGCCAGGCTGCTTGCCCGGTATTTGTCATTTTTTAATTTCCCAGCTAATTCATAAGCACGGCTAAGATACAGCAAGGCGGTGTCATTTTTAGAATAATAAAAACGTGCGTATTCAGTAAGGCTGATAATTGTGTTGGTGTCTTGTTTGAATTCCTTTATAACACGTTGCAAACTGTCCAGGTACTTTTTTTGTGATGAGGCAATGATGGCAAGGAGGTATTTAAATTCTTTTTCATTCTGAATGTTGTTTAAGTCGCTGTCAGCTTGAATGTGATCATAATCAAAGTAGCCCGCGTCAATTGATTTTTTCAGGGACCGTAACGCCTGCGCTTTATTACCCGTCAACGAATAGACGCAACACAGACTATAATAAATATTCGGTAAATAATAGCTATATTTTTTCCTGACTTCAGCAGAGAGTTTACCGTATTGCAATCCAGATTCCTCAGCTAATTTTTTGTAGATAGCCGTATCTTTTTGGTTGTAGGCGTGGAGGAGCAAACTTTCCCTGTGCCGTGCGGATTTTAAAAAGTCGCCTTCAGTAATTTGTGCTTGGGTAACAGTTAAGATGAAAGAAAAAAGGAAGAGTAGTGTTTGTTTAATTTTCATATGTCAAAGTTGATTTCTCGCAGTCAGTTCAAAGTTAGCAGGTCGCCCAGGCATGACGCATAACGATTGCATAAACTGAACAGACTGTGGTATTTTTGTAATAGGTAAAATTACAATAATATCCATACTTAAATCGGGCAACAGTAAAAAGCCTGCCAGATCACCCCGACAGGCTCTTCAACTAACCTGCTTATGAAAACAGCTACAACGCTTCTTGAATTAAATTATTGGCGGGTTGGGATCCATCAATAGAACTCCTTCATAAAAGGCCATTGGCGAACCCTGTTTGCACAGGAAGCCGAACTTGTGGCCTTTATCCTTGTCGGTCTCCTCACCGCAGGTTGTTTCGATGGTTTCGATGTGGGCAAGGTTGCAAGACTCCCCTATCAGGTACCGCTTATTTGAGGCGACGTTCTGAATGATGACAATCCCTTTGAATCCGATCCAGAAGTTCCGGATCTGTTTCTGTAGTGCTTTATCGATGCCCGGGTAAAATAATTCTCTTTTCAGAAAAATGTTTAATCGTTTTATGTATTTTTGTAATTGAAATTCATAATTACATAAAAATGATACCAAGAAAATTATCCGGTGCCATCCTGAAATTTGCAAAGAAATATCCGGTAGTTTCTGTTACCGGCCCGCGACAATCGGGTAAAACAACGCTTGTCAGGTCACTTTTCCCGAACCATAAATACCTGTCCCTTGAAAATCCGGAAACAAGGCACCGTGCGCTTAATGATCCCAAAGGTATTTTTGACCAGGTGGACCAATTGCTGATCCTGGATGAAATTCAGCATGTTCCTGAATTATTATCCTATATACAGGTAATCTCAGATGAACAAAAGATCCCTGGACAATTTATACTTACCGGTTCCCAAAGCTTGTTACTTAGTGAAAAGATATCCCAGACGTTGGCCGGAAGAACGGCTATCTTGAAACTCCTCCCCTTCAGTCTGACTGAAATTGAAAATTTGAAACAAGTCAAGGATTTTTCTTACGAGGACTTCATCTTTAAAGGGTTCTTTCCGAGAACATATGACCAGAATATCTCCCCGGAAGAATTTTATCCATTTTACCTGGAGACTTATGTTCAAAGAGATGTGAGGGAAATTCAAAATGTCAGGGACCTTAACACCTTTACCAATTTTGTGAGGTTATGTGCCGGACGTACGGGACAGTTGATTGATTATTCTTCCCTGGCCAAAGATACCGGCGTCAGCGTCAGCACGATCAAAGGTTGGATTTCAATCCTGGAAGCAGGTTACATCATTTTCCAGTTGTATCCCTATTACAAGAATTATGGAAAAAGAGTTATCAAATCGCCGAAAATCTATTTCACCGATCCGGGACTGGCTTCCTATCTTCTGGGAATTAAAAGCGCTGAGCAATTGAAAACGCATTACCTGAAAGGTGCTTTGTTCGAAAACCTGGTCATTCTGGAGTTGCTGAAACAGCGATATAACAATGGAGTCCCGCAGGATATCTGGTTCTTTCGCGACAGCAATCACAATGAAGTGGATGTTGTCGCAGAAAATGAGTTGCTGCAATGGATGGAAATTAAATCCGCAAGAACTTTTTCACCTGATTTTATCACCACATTCCGGTTTCTTGATAAAAACGAGGAGGCAGGGAAGGATAATAAGTCGATCATATATGGCGGTGATGACACTTTCATATATAAGGGATTTAAAATTGTATCATGGAGAGATCTACGGAAGTTTGAAACGTAGACTGTATCAGTGTTTTAAGGGGAATGGTCACTCTACTGGATCTTCACCCTCAAAAAAACACAAATTTGATACAGACAATAAATGACACCTTGGAAACCTTAGGTACATAGGCGAAACAGTGAAACCGTCCAAGCCCCAGGCTGATCACATAAATTACTGATTATCAAATAAAAAGGGCCCGCAACCGGGTCCTTTTTATTATAAGACTTTTTGACCACATCACTTGCTGTCTCCAATCTCCTTATTCTTCCTTTGTTGTAACTGCTTGGCATTTTGACGTGTGATGATTTGTCTGCCAGATTTCGCTTCAATCGCCCTGCGTGTATTTCCGGCAATGGTGCCTCCCTGCTTTGCTATTTTACGGTTGTTTTCAAAGCCCACAGGCTTCTTTTCTTTCGAAATTTCTATTGTTGTGGCTTCTGCCAGCATATTTAAAACCAGTTCCAGGTTCGACATATGATCGCGAAGGTTCTCTTTCTTCAGGTTCTTGAATTGTTTATACAGTTTGGTTGAGAATCCGCTCCAGGCTTTGGTGATGTCATCGGTCAGGATGGCAAACCCCTGGCCTTTTTCGACACCCCTGTTTTCCCATTCATCCGTTAATTCCTTGCGAACCTCAATACTTTTAAGCCGCTGGTTGATCCACTCTTTGGAGTATCCTTTTCGAAGATAGGTTTCCATCAAACGGTCAATTCCAATTTCCGGATCTTCAATTTCGTCAATCCTCTCACTTCCCACACGTGCCAGCCAAATTTTAAATGGCTCTGCTTTTGGTGAAGGTACCGATTGTATAAGCCGGAAGAGCTGCTCAGTATCTGCCACATCAGTAACACGCATTTTTCCGTCAGCGGCGGGCATCTTCAAACTGTGACAGTTTGTCACGGTTTCATTTCCTTCCTTTCTCAACCTCTCTTTTAATTTGCGCCAGTATGCACCGGCATCAACGCTTTCGGTGAGAACTCCAACCACATCAACAATTGAGAAATACCATTTCTCTTTTTCTCCGTCCCAGTGGCATCGTACCTGCTTTTGGTTGAATAACTTTATCGCCGTTTCTTTGGTCATTTGATTCAATTTCCATTATCAACAAAACTCAATATCTCTTCTACAAATATATTAAAAGATCCCGTCGGCAAAAGTAAGGGAAGGGTGAAATCTTTGCTGACGGATCGCATGACACAAATCTGATACAGCGACAATATGAATCTTCGGAATCCTTAGATAAATGGGCGTTATAGCAAAAGTGTCCAAGTCCCATGCTGATCACAATAAGGGACTATCTTTAGTCCCTTATTTCATGCTCAAAATCAACTATCAAAGTTACGATCATTTATTAAGCTACCCGGTCAAGGGATTTTTTCTTCAAATAATTTTTCCTCCCGCCGTTCATAGTCTTCCTTTTTTATTCTTGCCCTTTTCTTCAGTATTTGCTATGCTTTTCCGTAATAAACATCAGACTGTGTTAGGTTTTTTAACGTTCCCTCTTCAGGTCCTGGGCGCCTTCGGGTTCCTTAAACTGCAAAAGAAAAAGATCGCTCACGGATGGACTGTTTTTCTTTTTCAAGGTAGTCAAGGAATGCCAGTGCAACAGGCGACAGTTTCTTCGACTTAAGGCTGATCAGGCTCCAGGTTGTGCTTATCGGCATGCCCTTTACGGGTAAAATAAGCATCCGCCCAGCTTTAAGTTCCTCGGTGATCCCGATCACCGGTAGGATCGAGAAGCCGAGACCCGCCAGTACCGCCTGTTTTACCGCTTCATTCGAAGTCAGTTCCATTTTTTTTCTGACCGATAAGTTGTGACTGCGGAAGAATTTCTCCATGGCCTGTCTTGTCCCCGATCCTTCCTCGCGGAAGATCAGAGGCAACTCGCTTAAAATTTCCAGGGAGCGGGATGGTACCCGGATCTTGTTTTCGGGGCTGCAGACCAGGTAGAGCTTGTTCTCCAGGAGATCGGTTTTGCTTACCGGCAGTTGCCCGGGGATAATCGAAACCAGCGAGAAATCGACCTGGTTCCGCTCCAGGCTTTCCACCACCCTGGACTTGTTCGTCACATCCATGACCAGCTCGATACCGGGATGAAGCTTCATGAAGCCCGATAAAAAGTAGGGCATGACGTAGCCCCCGGTGGAAACAACCGAGATGGTCAGCCTTCCCGCGAGGAATCCCTCATAGGCCTTTGTCGCATAATTGATCTCGTTCACCTGCGAAAGGATCTTTTCGGCCGAACAAGCAATCTCCCGCCCGAATTCAGTGATGTGAATCCGGCGCCCGATGACTTCTGTGAGCGGGATCCGGAACTGGTCCTGGAAATTCCTCAGCTGAATAGACACTGCCGGCTGTGTAAGATGCAAAACTTCCGATGCCTTGGTCACACTGCCCAGGCGCGCGACAGTCAGGAACACCTCGAGCTGGTTCAATGTGTAATTCATAAATTATCGTTATTTAATTCATTACAAATATAAATATAATTTTATGGATTATCCTTCGGAACTTTGCAGCGCAAATCCAAAACACCCGAAAATGAAAAAGATCACGATCGCAAAAGGAGATGGCATCGGACCCGAGATCATGGATGCCACCCTTAAAATCATTCTTACTGCCGGCGCCGAACTGGAGATCGAAGAGGTCGAAGTCGGAGAAAAGATCTACCTCGCCGGCAACACTTCCGGGATTGCCCGTGAATCATGGGACATCATACGAAGGAACAAAATCTTTCTCAAAGCCCCCATCACCACGCCGCAGGGGGGCGGATATAAAAGCCTGAACGTTACAACGAGGAAATTCCTGGGACTCTATGCAAATGTTCGTCCCTGTGTAAGCTTTCATCCCTTTGTACAGACCCTCCACCCCGGGATGGATGTAGTGATCATCCGGGAGAACGAGGAGGACCTCTATGCCGGAATCGAGCATCAGCAAACCGACGAGGTGGTACAATGCCTGAAACTGATCAGCAGGCCGGGCTGCGAAAAGATCGTACGGTATGCCTTCGAGTTCGCCAGGCAGTACCGAAGGAAAAAGGTGACCTGCTTTACCAAGGATAACATCATGAAGCAGACCGACGGGTTGTTTCATAAGGTCTTTGATGAGATCGCAAAGGAGTACCCGGAAATTGAAAACGAACACTGGATCGTGGATATCGGAGCGGCCAAGCTGGCCGATATGCCCGAACTCTTCGATGTCATGGTGATGCCGAACCTTTACGGCGATGTACTTTCCGACGTGGCCGCCCAGATCGCGGGGTCGGTAGGACTGGCCGGATCAGCCAACATCGGGGAAAGCTGCGCCATGTTTGAAGCCATTCACGGGTCGGCTCCGCGCAGGGCCGGACAGAACATGGCAAACCCATCCGGTCTGCTCCAGGCAGCCATCATGATGCTGATCCATATCGGCCAGAACAGCGTGGCGGAAAAGGTCCAGAATGGCTGGCTGAAAACGATGGAGGATGGGATCCACACTTACGACATTTACCGGGAAGGCACCAGCCGCCGGAAAGTCGGCACACATGAGTTTGCCATGGCAGTGATCGCCAACCTTGGCTCTGTCCCCGCTTCACTTCAACCCGTCTCCTATGCCGGAGGCAAGCCGCTCATCCTTCCCCGCTACACCCGTAAAGAACCCGCCCGGAAGGAACTCGAAGGGGTGGACCTTTTCATTCACTGGAGGGGTATTGATCCCGATGAACTTGCAGGCAGGATAAAGAAGATCGAAACAGGACAGGTAAAACTGACCATGATCACGAACCGCGGAATCAAGGTTTGGCCCGACGGATTTGAGGAGACCTTCTGCACCGACCACTGGAGATGCCGCTTTAAACCTGCTGAGGGACATATCTTCTCCCACCATGATATTATCGGCCTGCTCACCAGGGCCGATGAGGAATCTGTGGATACTGTCAAGACCGAAAACCTCTATTCTTTTGACGGTATTCCCGCCTATTCCCTGGGACAGGGTCAATAATAAACACCTTTCATTGTCTCTATGGAAAATCTTGTCGTATCGGGACTGAAACTCGGTATCATAGCGGGAGGGCAGCTCGGCAAAATGCTTTCGCTGGCTGCCAGTAACTGGGACATCAGCACGCACATCCTTGACAGGGATGAGAATTGCCCTGCCGCTTCCTGTTGCACAAGCCTGGTGAAGGGAGATCCCATGAACTTTGAAGCTGTTTATTCATTCGGGAAACAGGTCGACATGCTAACCTTCGAAGTGGAAAATGTCAATGTTGAAGCACTGAAACGACTGAAGGAGGAGGGGCTGCGGATTCTTCCCGATCCTGTTCACTTAGAACTGATCCAGGATAAGGGCCTGCAGAAACAATTTTACAGGGATCACGGCATCCCTACGGCGACATTCCGGCTATTTGATAACAGGGAAGATATCCTGACCGGGATCAGGAATGGATCCCTCTGCCTGCCCTTCGTCCAGAAACTCCGCAGGGGCGGGTACGACGGGATGGGGGTCGCAGTGGTGAATAAGCCGGAAGATCTCGGCCGTATGCTGGACGGACCATCCATCGTTGAAGAAAAAGTCGAAATATACAGGGAAGTATCCGTTATCGTCGCACGTAACGGGAATGGCGAGATCAAAAGCTTCCCTGCAGTGGAAATGGAGTTCAATCATCAGGCCAACCTCGTGGAACACCTGCTCTGCCCTGCGGTTCTTCCGCAGGAAATCCAGGAAGATACAGAAGAACAGGCCCGGAGGGTGATCTCCGGTCTGGGACTTACAGGGATCCTGGCCGTGGAAATGTTTGTGGACCGCAACCGGCAGATCTGGGTTAACGAAATTGCACCCCGTCCGCACAACAGCGGGCATCATACGATCGAAAGCGTGATAACCAGCCAGTTTGAACAGTTGCTGAGGGCCATTTTCAACTTTCCTCTCGGGAGCACCAGATTAAAAATGCCGGCCGTTATGGTCAATCTCCTGGGCGAACCGGGGCATAACGGGAAAGCTCATTACGAAGGACTCACAAAGTGCATGAGGTTGGAGGGTGTGAAAATACATCTTTACGGAAAGAAGATCACACGTCCTTACCGGAAGATGGGGCATGTTACCATCCTGGATCCATCCATGGAAGAAGCATTAAAAAAAGCAGAATTCATAAAAAAAACCATTAAAATAACATCATGGTAAAACCAGTCGTAAGCATCATCATGGGATCCGACTCGGATCTCCCTGTGATGAAGGAAGCTGCCCGTATCCTTGAAGAGTTCGGCATCCCTCATGAAATAAGCATTGTATCGGCCCACCGCACCCCGGAACGAATGTTTGAATTCGCAAAAACCGCCCACGGACGGGGTATCGATGTGATCATTGCCGGGGCAGGCGGCGCAGCGCATCTTCCCGGGATGGTGGCGGCTATCTCCCCCCTGCCGGTTATCGGGGTCCCGGTGAAATCGTCCAATTCGCTCGAAGGCTGGGATTCGATACTGTCCATACTTCAGATGCCGGGCGGGGTACCAGTTGCGACCGTGGCATTGAACGGCGCAAAGAACGCGGGTCTGCTGGCGGTCCGGATCCTCTCATCTGGAAACAAACCCCTCCGCAGTAAATTACTTGCATTTAAGGAAAATCTGCGTGATGAAGTCATTGACAAGGCTCCTTCAAAGGATTGATTTCATTTTCGACCGTTTTTTTGAAGGAGGTTTGTTTGATTGGTCAAACAGGAATTTTCGCCACTTCATGGGTTCAACGTAATCGAAAAGATCCATTCTTTGATTATCATTTTTTTGATTTATTCTGTAATATAATCATCACTTTTTCGTCTTGTTTTTAATTAGTCTTAATTCTATTAATTTATCCACTTTAAAACATGCTTATATGAAATCACTGAAATATGTCATAGCAGGAATGATCTGCGCCATCTTAATTGGTAATCAGGTACAGGCGATGGGCGTAGTGTAACTTTGTTTCTGTAAAATTAAAAAAGCCACGGCTGAAAAAATGACGTATAAGAGTCATTCACTTAAAAATATCAGCCATGGCCAAAATGCAAACGAAAGTTACAAAAGATTTTTTGGATGAGTTCCAAAACTTGTTAACCGAGACCAAAAGTTCAGATTTATTGGGAAGGATAATAGAAATAGGGTTAAAATCAATCATGGAGATGGAGCGTGACACGCACATCGGGGTTGATAGTTACGAGCGGTCAGAAGACCGGACAACGTACCGTAATGGGTATAAGCCACGTCAGTTGAACACCCGGGTAGGATCGCTGAACCTGATGATTCCCCAGACCCGTGATGGGCAGTTCTACCCAAGCATACTTGAGCGTTATCAAAGAAGCGAGAAAGCGTTGGTACTGGCACTGGCCGAAGCCTATTTTCAGGGAGTATCCACCCGAAAGATGAAACAGATCACCGAGGAACTTCTTGGGCGTGATTTTTCATCAGAGACGATCAGTCGATATGCTGGACAGTTGGACTCGGAACTGGATGCCTGGCGTAATCGATCATTTACAGAGGACTACTCGTACGTAGTCGTTGATGCCCGGTATGATAAATGTCGGATAGGCTCAAAAATAACCGATATAGCAGTACTTACAGCCCTGGGGATTGATCAGCACGGGTTTCGTCGCTTTCTTTCTTTAGAGACTGCCTGGGGTGAGACCAATACCAGTTGGGACCACTTCTTTGAAGGTCTCAAAGAACGTGGACTAAAGGGTGTAAAATTATTTACCAGTGATCATCATCCTGGGATACGTAACGCCATCAAGAAACACTTTCCGGGCACACCCTGGCAGCGTTGTCAGCGACATTTTCTTGTTAATGCCATGGATTGGGTTCCAAACCGGTATCGGGATCAAGTCCACGATGGATTGGTTGAGGTATGGGCAAGTAACAGTTTCGAACAAGCTCAGCAAAGGCTGAATCAGATGGCAGAATACTGGGCTGATCCGTTTTTAGGGTTTAGCACTTTCTTATCTGAACAAGGCTTGGAAACCCTCACTGTCTTTACATCTACACCAAAGGATCATTGGAAAAAGCTGCGTACCAGCAACATGATTGAGAGAACCAATCAGGAATTTAAGCGGCGTGGAAGAGTCGTAAGGATCTTTCCAAATCCGGAGAGTTGTGTGCGTTTGTATGGTGCTATCGCAAAAGAATGGGATGAAGATTGGGTCAGTGGAAAAAAATATCTTGATATGGCCCCCCTGTGGGAGTGGGAAAAAGAAATCGCTTCGAAGGCAGCGGAGCATGCTCCGCTGCCTTCGAACACTCCCCGGAGTGTCAAACAGTTAACCGTGGCTTGATGATTTTACAGAAAAAAAGTTGCACATCTGCGATGGGAGAGAAAACAATTGTCGACATTGCTGTCGGTTCAAAAGACCACACCACTCTTGTTGCAGCGTTAAAAGCTGCTGATCTTGTGACCACACTGAGCGGCAAAGGACCCTTTACGGTATTTGCACCGTCCAATGCTGCTTTTGACAAGATCCCGGCTGATGCCCTGGCAAACCTGTTGAAACCTGAAAATAAAGCCACCCTTTCCGGGATACTTACTTATCATGTTGTTGCCGGAAATATTGATGCTGCAACCCTTACCGGCCTCATTAAGAAGTCCAAAGGAACTGCAGTTGTCAAAACCGTAAACGGACAGGAACTTAAAGCTTCCATTGAAAACGGCAAAGTGGCCCTTACAGATGCCAAAGGCGGAAAAGCAACAGTGACTGCTGCCGACCTGAAAGGTTCAAACGGGATAATCCATGTTATAGATGGAGTTTTGATGCCAAAATAACAATCAAGAACTGCAGATTTTCGCTTTTTTATCTGCGAAAATCTGCAGTATATTTTAACC
>Ga0209697_10000940_pt1 | contig 47221 bp, 39 predicted proteins | sample AliMusrvi5mmetaG_FD_184115 | JGI IMG/M metagenome (GOLD analysis project Ga0209697, IMG submission 184115) | Freshwater lake bacterial and archeal communities from Alinen Mustajarvi, Finland, to study Microbial Dark Matter (Phase II) - Alinen... | ecosystem: Environmental > Aquatic > Freshwater...
ATCCCCAAACAGGACACAGGTTTCCCGGTTGGTGTAGTCTACGATGGATGACATTTTATCGGCCCCCACAACAATGGCTTTTTTAATTGAGCCCGTCTCGATGAATTTGGATGCCGTCACCAGTGCGTAAATAAGACCTGAACAGGCAGCATTCAGGTCGTAACTGAACGCATTCTTTATCCCGGCCTTGTCACAGATTATATTTGCTGTTGCAGGGAATACCATATCAGGTGTAACAGTAGCGCAGATCAAAAGACCAATCTCTTCGGGACGGGTTCCTGTTTTCTCACACAGGGCTTTTACGGCTTCGGCTCCCATATCGGAAGTTCCAAGACCTTCTCCCTTCAGGATATGCCTTTCCTTAATGCCTGTACGCGACATGATCCACTCATCCGAGGTATCGACCATGGATTCCAGCTCTTTATTGGTAAGAATGTAAGGAGGAACCCAACCCTGAATTCCTGTGATTGCAGCCCTGATCCTGGTCATTGGATGATGTTTAAAAATTGTTGATTGTGTACTGCTCAAGCGCATGTTTGATTTTGGCAGGCAGCTCAGCTAAGGTGATTTCCCTCGAAAGCAGGATCATGTTTTTAATTGCTGTACTGTTTGAGATCCCATGGCCGACGATCACGTTCCCGTTCACGCCCAGGATTGGGGTGCCTCCATAAATCTCATAGTTGAAACGGTCGAGATAAGAATCTTTGATCCCGCGTTTCACCAGGACCCTGTACATGGCTTCTATCTGTTTCAGCACGATGTTTCCGACAAAACCATCGCATACGATGACATCAATATTATCCCTGAATAATTCCCTTCCTTCAACATTTCCGATGAAATTATAGTCTTTCGAATCTTTCATCAGCTGGAAGGCCGACTGGGTGGTAAGACTGCCTTTTTTTTCTTCTGATCCTATACTGAGAAGGCCTACCCTGGGATTCTTGACATGGAATACATATTCTGCAAAAAGCGACCCCAGCAGCCCGAACTGGTACATGACGTCGGGTTTGGCATCAGGATTGGTTCCCACATCAATAAGAATGGACATCCCTCCGTTCTCTTTTGCAATATAAGCAGGAGAACTCGGGCGGATGATTCCCTGGATATTCCCGACACTGTAAATCGCTCCGACAAGCATGGCACCGCTGCTTCCCGCACTGGCAAAGGAATTGATCTCCTCATGTTTCAGAAGCCGGAAACCTGTTGAAATACTTGAGTTTGGCTTGTTAACAAGAGCCTTTGTGGGGCTTTCATCCATCTCTATCAGATCGGGAGCATCCACGATATCAAATATCGAAGGACTTACATTTTCTTCCTTCAGGAAAGCAAGAATAATATCCTTGTCCCCGATCAAAACGATCTTGTCGCTGGGAGGTAGCTCTTTATGAGCCATTAATGCACCATGCAAAGTAGCATTAGGTGCAAAATCCCCTCCCAAAACATCTAACCCGATCCTCATTAGACAGAAATTTGGTGAACGACTGATTAATTCGTCGGCGAATAATCCCGCATTTCCGGATTATTCCGCAGCTGCCTTTACAACAGCCTGCTTCCCACGGTAATAACCGCATTCCGGACATACCCTGTGGTAAAGAACCGGTGCGCCGCAATTGGTGCAAAGGGCAAAGGTAGGGCTTTCAGCTTTATCATGTGTCCTTCTTTTATCCCTGCGTTGATTCGAAATTTTTCGTTTAGGATGTGGCATACTATTTATGTATTAATGTTAATCTGATAATTAAATTCAAAATTCGTTATTCGTTATTCGTTATTCGTTATTCCTTTTCTTTAAGCTTTCTTAGGACTTCCCATCGCGGATCAGGCTCATGAGTAAAGTCAGGATCTTCAAGTCTCTTTATAACGTCAGGATTACAAAGACTTTTTCCTTTACTGTCATTCCCGTGAACACGGTGTGCCGGCAACATCACGCACACATATTCATAAAGGAAGTGACTGATATCAACCCGGCCATCAGATTCCTTGATAATCAGGATGTCTTCACTTTCTTCCTCATAGTGGTCGCTGAGCTTTACAACCAGGTTCTGCTTGCCGGCGATTTCAATAACCAGCGGATCCCCGCATCGATCACAAACCATACCGAGGGTCCCAAGGATATCGAAATGGAAAACAAGCATCCGCTCATCTTTCTCCATCTCAGTGAGGATCTTTATTTTGCAGTCAGTGATATCACTGTAACTATAATGTTCAAAGAACGAATGATCTAAAGTGAGTTCAAAATTATGCAGTCCGGGTTTCAATCCACTGAACTGGATCTGGTATTTCTCCATTTTGTCCACTTGACTTCAAAAAGCCTGCAAAATTAAAAATTTATTTGATGACTACCAAAACTGTTATAAGCCATATACTTGTATTTCTATATATTTGCCCCATAAAATTCAAGATTATGTTCAATACGATTATAACCTGGATGATCCCTTTCATGCCCAAAAAACTGGTATGGATCTTCTCTAAAAAATACATTGCCGGCGAGACTATCGATGATGCGGTAAAAGTAAGCAGGGCGCTCAATGCCGATGGTATAAAGATCACCATTGACCTTCTCGGAGAGTTCATAACAACGCTTGATGAGGCTGCCGAAAATAAAGCGGCCTACCTCACTATCATTGACAGGATCCAGAAAGAAAAGATTGACGGGAATTATTCTTTGAAACCAACAAGTTTCGGATTGCTTCTTGATAAGCAGGTATGTTTTGCACATATCCTCGAAATCGTTGCCAAAGCCGCTTCCTACGGCAATTTTGTTCGTATCGACATGGAGGACTCACCTTGTACCGACCTTGAGATCGAACTCTTCAGGAAGCTGAAACAGGAATTCCCGGCGAATGTCGGGCTGGTAGTCCAGGCCTATATGAGACGAACGCTACAGGACCTTAAAAACCTGAAGGATATTCATTCGGCTGAAACTCCTTTGAATTTCAGGCTTTGTAAAGGTATTTATGTTGAACCTGAGGCAATTGCATATAAAAAGTACCCCGAGGTCAATGAGCATTACCTTGAGGATCTTGAGTTCATGTTTGCCAACGGTTATTACCCGGGCATTGCAACCCATGACCGGCCTCTGGTTGAAGGCGCGTATAAACTGATTGAAAAATACAATGTCCCCGGGAAAATGTACGAATTCCAGATGCTTTACGGTGTAACCCCCGATTTAAGAAAGAGCATAGTTGATAAAGGGCATACGATGAGAGTTTACGTTCCTTTCGGCAGGGAATGGTTCGGTTATTCGACACGCCGGTTGAAGGAAAACCCGAAAATGGCAAGCCTCATTATTAAGGCGATTTTCGTCAGAGGATAAGAAGGATGTACCAATTACTTAAACGCTTTCTCCGGCATCCCGTCACCGCTGAGTCCCAGCCTTGCAAAATAAGTCGGGACAGGTTTACCCATCAGGCTATCCACATACATTTTTGCAAGGTATTGTCCCAGCATGAAACCCTGGCCCCTCAGGCCGAGGAACAAACCTGATTCCGGGTCGATAACCATCCTGGGTTCAACATAATAGCCTGCCCATACCGCCTGGAAACCAACTGAAGAAAGCTCAGGTATCCAGTTTGTAAATACTTCGGAAGCGATCTCAACAAAATCTTCGGAGTTGACCTTTATGTTTTTTTCAGATTCCTGAGGATCTACTGCCGGTGAGGCACAACCAATGATTTGCCCTGTTTCGGCCAGTTGCTGACCATACACTGCCGAGAATCCCTTATACTTTCTCCTGTCGATCAGCATTGGAAGCGGGCTTCCGTCTTTTCCAAGCATGGGCAGGCGGCGTGTTATAAAGGCCTGGTGCTTTACAGAATAAAGCCCCGTGTCAAAGCCGAGCATTTTAGCAAATTTGCCTCCTTCAGGCCCAAGTGCATTGATGAAGATCTCAGTCTCATATTCAATATATTCCTTCTCATGGTTCAGAGCAAGGACTTTGTAATGGCCGTTCACCCTGCTAACATCCACAAGACGGCAATCTTCTTCAATCCTTCCGCCTTTTTCTAATCCAATGCGCCGGATCAGGTCGATAACCCTTCCCGGGGTTGCCTGCCAGCAGTCTTTGGTGATAAGTGCGGCCAGGTAATTGTTCATTGATGGATTGATCCTGGGAGATATCTCTTTTCGAAAATCCTTTGGCTCAACCATGAAAGCGTTGGACCACGATCTGGATGTTTCCAGGGCACTTAACATCTGCTCATCGTGGGCAAACGTTACATAAAGTATTGGCCTGAAATCAATGTTATGGATGTGCTGAAGTTCAGTGAATATTTCGAGATTATGATTTGCAATATCGCTTAGCTCAGGCACAGAGAAGTTGGGACGGCCGCCTGCTATGTTACGCCAGGAAGCACCTCGCCCGAAATTCAGCAATACTGGCTCTTTGCCGGCTTCACTGAGGTAACGGAACAAAGCGCTTCCCCCAATGCCTCCCCCTGCAATCACTGCATTGACCCTGATCTTTTTCGTCTTCTTCCCGTTGATCTCCGTGATGACCTGTTCATGCACGTTCCTGGGATAAAGCTCTCCCATGGCAACCTGGTTCGACAGGGGTCCCCGGGGTGTCGGTTCACCAACTATGCTGATCCCTGTTCCGGCAAGGCGTGTCTTGAGTCGTTTTATACAACGCTTTCCCCTGCACGCCCCCATTCCAAGCCTCGTGGTATGCTTAACCTCATCCACAGAGATAAATTTCCTTTCACCTATCACTTCCATGATCTCGTCAAGGGTCACATCATCGCAATGACATACGTATGTAGCTCCCTCAGCTGTATTCTGGTACGGCTTGAATTCAACAGGCTCAGGATAAGCCGGTTTGACAATAAACCCCCTCACAGCGGTAAGGTCCTTACCGTGTATGTCGACAGTCCTTACCCTTGCTATATTCGTTTTATTATGCTTTCGGAAGATCTTCTCTACAACGCCTTCGCCAAGTTTCTTACCATTGTTGTCAACCAGGAAACATTCCGATTTTTCTTCTACCGCATATTCTATAGGCAGGAACAGCCAGTCTTTTTTCAAATTATAACCGAAGATGGCCAGGCCAGGGCACTGGTAAACACAGTCCATGCATCCCGTGCATTTATTGAAATCTATTTCAGGGACATTACTGGTGGATGACTTGGTGATGGCCCCGTTCGGGCATGAAAATGCACAGGGATTGCAGGCAAAACCATACAGGCAGTCGATCAGTACAAAGCCTTTCTCATTCATCCTGTCAAGGCCGGGCAGGTATGGATCCTGGATGATACGGACAGGATGCTGCTGGGAATCAATATATTCCTTTGAAAGGGAAAGAAAAGCGTCATAATCATAACGTTCGCCCATCTCCTGGATAATCTCATAAGCAACCTGCTTTCCCCTGAGCACCGCACTGGTTCCTTCGCCAATACGGATGGCGTCGCCCGCCCCGAAACATTTCCTGCCGAAGACCTCGTTTCCCTTGATAAGAAGCTGGTCGTCGCAGACCAGGCCTGTGCAGATATTGATGGCATCGATGCCATCAATAATTTTTTCTGTTCCCGGTATGGGTTTGAAATTTTTACATTCGGCAACCACGGCTCCAATAATGCCGTCGTGTGTTTCATTCGGGATGGCTTTAAGCAGGATATGGGATGTGAGGACAGGAATTCCAAGCCTTCTCACCCTGTTTGCCTGCACAGGAAAGCCTCCTTCGTTCGGAAGAGCTTCAATGATGGCCTTTACGCTGGCCCCGGCCTGCATAAGCTGGTATGAGGTGAGGTATCCTATGTTCCCTGCCCCGACGGTGAGTACATTCTTCCCAAGCAGGGTCAGTTCGCTGTTCATCATTTTCTGAACCACGGCCGCAGTGAATACCCCCGGGAGGTCATCATTCTCAAAGGTGGGCATGAACGGGACTGCGCCGGTTGCAACGATAAGGAATTCGCTGTCAACAAAGTAGATCTCATCGGTGAGGATATTCTTTACTGCAAGCCTCCCTCCTTCAAGGATATCCCATACCGTAGAATTAAGGAATATGCCCTCATGATCCTCACCTGCAAGTGTTTTCGCAATGTCGAAACCTCTCATTCCCCCGAACTTCTGCTCCTTTTCAAAGAAGAAGAACTGGTGGGTCTGCATCAGGAACTGTCCGCCAATCTTGTCATTATTATCGATCACTATGCAGTCGACCTTATGCCTGTTAAGTTCTTCACGGGCTGCCAGCCCGGCGGGGCCGGATCCTATAATGACTACCGTCGATTTATACACTTTCAGAGGTTCGTTTTTTTTCACCTCTGAAGGATTTGGCTCGAAATTATGGGGGATCTCTCTTACTTCCTTTATGCCATCCACCCTTGTAATACAGATCCTTTTGATCTGATCATCGACAAGCATCTCGCATGCTCCGCATTTCCCAATGCCGCATTCAAGGCTTCGTTCACGGTTTTTCAAGCTGTGGCTGTGGACCGGGAATCCTGCCTGGTGCAGGGCAGCAGCAATAGTGAACCCTTTTTCTCCGGTAACCGCCCTTCCTTCAAAAAGGAAAGTAGTGGTGTTCGGTTCGGGAATGTCAAGGATGGGGTGTTTCGTGATCTTATACATACTTAAAAAATTTCGAAGTAGCGAAGTAGCGAAATAAAAAATTGGTTGATGGATTGCCGGTCGGGGGATCCTGGCCGGGTTCTGGTAATGGAGTTCATAATGTAGTATCCAAGTTAGATCGGTAATAACCCCAGGGCAGAGCCCTGAACCCGGGTTCTTCCTCATTTGGCGGGGAATTTACCGGAAGTGATTAAAACGAGAATACAAAATTACATTTTTTTGCATGAACCCACACAGCCTGTGAATATTTTCACAGATGAAAATCAAATCCGAACGACAGTAAGTTTTCCATCCTGAGTTGTTTGCTTACGTCTTCATCGTAAAACAGCCTTGTCTGGAGGCTGGTTTTAAGATAATTGTTGATCCTGTACGCAAAGAGGTTTTTCAATGTCAGATCAACCTGTGATTGGTCGGCCTTGAACAGCAATAAATCGCAATTCCATTGAAGTTTTTTACCTATTGCACGGTCCACAAGCAGGTGCATGCTTAGCCCGTATTCGATGTGCTTTCTCTGTCCCTTTTCCACTCCGTAAAATGTATCACGGCCGGTTTTATCAAAAATACCCTGATCGAGCAGCCAGGTCAGTTTAGCTGAACTCAGGCCGATATCGATTATCCCGGTTTTTTTCAGTTCGAAGCCAAGGCCGCCCGAGAAGGTGCAGACCAGTGGGGTGAGAAAAGATGAATTTATTGTCCTGGTAACTGAACCTCCAGCTCCCGCCGAGGCATCCCAGGCATTGAATAGCCTTGTTGTAAGAATGGAAGACAGCATAAACCTTAAACCCTGTTCCAGGGAATAACTGATCCTTGTATTAAGGGTGTTTTCGTCGGTCTGGAACTTAGAGATGCTGTCAAGATAATAAACAAGCCCGAGGTTGTGAACAAGATCGTTGGTGATCTGAACCCGTTTCGAAATAATGCTGATCTTGTATTTTATGCTTTGGAGGAAGGCCAACTGGCCGGCGGTTTTATCGTCCTTGCCGTTAATGCTGGAATAGGCTGTTGCTGAAATACTGTAATCGAATTCATCGTTGAGGCTGAACCGACCTGGCAATGCCGGCAATTTTGGCCTGAAAACCAGCGAATGGCCCGAATTATCCCAGTTCAGGCCCTGGGCATCAAGTGACGCCGGAAGCAGACATGCTGCAAACAGGCAGCCCAGGAATACCATTTTCCCCATTGCCATTCAGTGATTTGTTATGCATGAACGACCTCTTATCGTGTTTTTGTTTCAGTCCTTATTAATTTCCCCGAAGCATTCCAGAAATCAAGGATGTCCATATCGACAAACAATACATTCACTTTCCCCGACTGAGCAGGCTGCGATTTAAGCGCAGAAGCTGCAATGCAAAAACTTGATTCGTTAAATTTGCCCATGAATTTTGCCCAGAAAATAACGCAGGTAAAAGCATATTTTGAAGGATCAAGATCAACCTTCTCCCCTACGGGCATCAGGTCCTTTTTAAGCCTGCCGAAAGTTGTCGATGAGTCGATCCTGCATGACTGGTTGATTTTCAGGTTCCCTGCAAAATCAGTCTCAACCCCCGAGCAGAATGTTGAATCCTGTGTGATGATACGGTAACCTGCAGAATTATAAAACTGGGACCTCCCTGGAAGGTTTTTATTTTTGCACCAGTCTACCAGGCCTGCAGAATCCCTGAATACACATAAGTATGAGGGATAGGCAGGGGAATAAAGATCCAGGTCATGCCTCACCGATTCAACTGTTTCTATCTGAGGATCTTTGATAGCGTATTTTCTCATCATTGCCGGTTTGCAGGCAAACAATCCTGCCAATATGAGGGCCGGCAAAACAAACATCATTCGTTTCATAATCTGCTTGATTTTTTGGAAGAAAGAACCTGTATGTCGTTTTTATAAGGGATGCCGGGAATACAGATGAAATCCCGGCACCCCCTCACCTTAACATCTATTGAAAAATGCAACACCCGGCTGATTATTATATCGGGAAAGTAACCAGGTAAGAGCGTGCGGATGCATCATACACAACAGTGTACGATCCCGATTTGATGGTGAGCTGGCTGTTCGTTCCGAGTTTCCTGGCTACAGGTTCTGAAAAAGTATATGGATCTTCAAATGCCAGGGTTCCGCTTCTAAAATAAGGAAGGGCAGATCCGTTCTCGTATTTCTGGAGGTCACCCTCGGAAACCATAAGTTCAAGCTGCCCTGCAGCATTGATTCTTGCCTGTGCCTGGCACTGGCCTGAGCCCGATCCTGCAACTTTATCAGTGCCGACTTCAATATCGAAGCAGATACCGAAGCCTGATTGGCATTGCAGCTTCGGGCGATGAAACGTTATAATGAGCTTGATCCAGACCGAGTAACATGGCGACGGCCCGGGGTTAACATTTGCAGAAACAAATTGTCCTGCATGCACTGCACCGGCGGCAGTAAGCATGCTTACTAAAAAGATTGCAATAATTTTTTTCATGGCTTTCAGATTTTATTTTTCCCTCTCCTGATGCGGGGAGAGGTTCCGCCGGCCCTTGATAAAGCGGGAAGGCCGTAATTCCCGCACATTAACACAAATCCTAACATTGAAAATGTCTCTTTCGTCAACTTGTATCCACAGATCCCCCTTTCTTTTTCCTCTTAATCCGGCATAAACCTGAAAGTGATATGTTATAAGAAAAAAAATATTTAATCCAATAGGAATCATTATTTTAGGATAAACGCTTGGATTTTATCTAAAAAATTTTTAGTATCTTTGCAGCGGATTTGAATCAGGATAAAAAATCAAAGGAAAACATGGAAAAAACAAAAGTTCTTTTTGTTACACAGGAAATCACGCCTTATCTTAAAGACAGTCATATGGGAATGATCGGGCGTTATCTTCCTCAGGGTATCCAGGAGAAAGGTAGGGAGATCCGTACATTCATGCCCCGTTTCGGAAATATCAATGAAAGGCGAAACCAGCTGCACGAAGTCATCCGTTTATCCGGGATGAACCTTATCATAGACGAGACTGATCATCCGCTTATCATCAAAGTGGCTTCAATTCAGCAGGCCAGGATGCAGATTTATTTTATTGATAATGAGGATTACTTTCAGAGAAAATATACCTTCCACGATAAAAGCAACAAATTCTTCACCGATAACGACGAAAGGGCGATCTTTTACTCAAGGGGGGTTATAGAAACAGTTAAAAAGCTGGGCTGGGGCCCCGATATCATTCACTGCCACGGATGGATGACAAGCCTCGTTCCTCTGTATATCAAAAAAGCTTATTACGAAAATCCCCTGTTTACCGACACCAAGATCATTATCTCGCTTTATGATGATGATTTTACAGAGGTCATGAACAAGAATTTCGCCGAGAAAGTCAAACTTGACGGAATAAATGCCAAGGACCTTAAACACTATAAGACGGCAAACTTCGTTAATCTTATGAAATCAGCGATAGATTTCGCAGATGGCGTTATAATAGGATCACCTTCTGTTAATAAGGAAATAATGGACTACCTGAAAAATACCGATAAACCTTTCCTGAAGTTTCAGCCAATGGACAGGTATATTGACACATTTTCTGATTTCTATGATGAGATCCTTGTCGCTGAGCCGGTTTCAGTTGATTAACCAAAAGATTCGATAAGCCATTGAAGTCAAAACTCCGTTATCTTCTGCCATCGCTCGTCCTGCTTTGCCTGACCATTCTGGTAAATTATTCGTGCAAGAAAGATCCATACCAGGTAGGTCTTGACCTGCTGCCCCCAAGCGACACCCTTAAAATTAAATCAACCGATACCTGTACTGTCATTGCTTACACTGAACGCGTTGATTCCGTTGCAACCAGCAACTGTTCAGAGCTGTCACTCGGAAGCATTGCCGATCCGATATTCGGCAATTCAACTATTAGTCTATATACACAACTACAGCCTTCCTCCACATCGGTAGATTTTGGCACAGCCCCTGCAGTTGATTCACTTATCCTCATGCTTTATTATTCGGGCTACTATGGTGATACTACAACCCAGCAAAAGATCAGGGTATATGAAGTGGCACAGGACATGCGCCTCGATTCGGGATATTATTCCAACAGGCAGATGCAGGTCTATCCGACCCTCCTGGCTGACCTTTCATTTAAGCCTCATCCAAAAGACAGCGTTAAAATTAAGGGCACCATGTATTCTGCTCACATCAGGCTGAACCTGAGCAAGTATTCAAATTATTTTGCGAATAAATTATTGTACGGCCCGCCTTCGGTTTATTCCACAACCGCTATGTTCAGTACATTTATGAAAGGTTTGTATATAGAAACCGAGGCGGTGAACTCCGGAGGGGCATTGCTGCATTTCGACATCTCGTCAAGCCTGTCAAAAATGTTGATGTATTTCCATAACTCAACTGCCGACTCACTCGCCTATTCCTACCTTCTGAATTCAACCTGTGCCAGGTTCCTTCATATAGATCATCACAATTATTTCAATGCTGCCCAGGATCTTAAACAGCAAATTTTTAACAGGGATACACTGCTTGGTAAAAACATGCTTTACCTCCAGGGGCTTGGAGGTACAAGGATCAGGTTCCGCATGCCTTATATCATGAATTTTGCAAAGAACAGGAAGGTTGCAATCAACGATGCTTTATTGCAGTTCAACAATGCTTCTACCGACACTACACTGAAACCGCCCCCTCTCCTGATCTGTATCCGCGACAGCGCCGGTCTTGTTGGTTCCGTTATCGACGAACTTGAAGGCACATCTTACTTCGGCGGGTCTTACAATAAGTCCTCCGGTTCATATTTCTTCAGACTTACCCGCCATATACAGAAACTCATAACAGGTTATTATTCAATAAACCGGGATCTGTATATTCAGGTAAATGATCCACTGAAGAATATTATATATCCCAACCGTGTCACCATCAATGGTTATAAACCATTATTACCTGGCGCACTTCCTTCAAGGTTCAGGTTGCTTATAACCTACACACTGCTCAATTAAGTTCTTTCTATTAATTATTATCTTTGAACTTTAAATGGTTTTGTTATGTGCGGAATTGTAGCATATGTCGGCCCTAAACAAGCTTACCCTATACTTATTAAAGGCTTGCGCAGGCTTGAATACAGAGGATATGACAGTGCCGGTGTTTGCCTGCTGAACAGCGAGTTGAAAGTATGGAAATGCAAGGGTAAAGTTTCGGAACTGGAAAAATATATTGAAGGCCAGGACCTGGGAGGTACCATCGGAATGGCACACACCCGCTGGGCCACTCACGGGGAACCCAACCAGGTCAATGCCCATCCCCACTACTCCCAGAGCAAGCATCTCTCGATCATCCATAACGGGATCATTGAGAACTATCTTGTCCTCCGCAAGGAATTACTGCAAAGAGGCTTTGAATTTACAAGCGATACCGATACCGAGGTCCTGATACACCTTATTGAAGATATTCAGCATAACGAAAACGTCAGTGTTGAAGAAGCAGTACGTATCGCCCTCACCCAGGTTATAGGGGCTTATGCCATAGTTGTTCTTTCACAGGATCATCCCGATATGATCATAGCAGCACGCAAGGGCAGCCCTATGGTCATCGGTATCGGGGAGGATGAGTTTTTCGTCGCCTCCGACGCTACTCCCATTATAGAATATACCGATAACGTGGTTTTCATGAACGACGAGGAGATCGCCGTGATGGAACGGCACAAGGAACTCAAAATGAAGACTATCCGAAACCAGGCCAGGACACCTTATATCCAGAAACTTGAGATGAGCCTGACTGCCATTGAAAAAGGCGGATTTCCTCATTTCATGTTAAAGGAGATCTTTGAACAGCCTCATTCCATTGAGGATTCCATGCGCGGCCGCCTGCACCTTGACCAGGATTGCGTGACGCTCGGCGGTATCAGTGATTTTCTTCCAAAGATTCTCAATGCCGACCGCATCATCATAACCGCATGCGGAACATCCTGGCATGCCGGCCTTGTGGGGGAATACATCATCGAAGACCTCGCCCGCATCCCTGTCGAAGTTGAATACTCTTCCGAATTCCGATACCGGAACCCGGTGATCGGCGAAAAAGACGTTATTATCGCCATTTCCCAGTCAGGTGAAACCGCTGATACACTGGCAGCCATTGAACTGGCAAAGTCGAAAGGGGCTACTGTACTGGGTATCTGCAATGTAGTCGGATCATCCATTGCCCGGGCAACTCACGCAGGGGTTTACACCCATGCCGGGCCAGAGATCGGAGTCGCATCCACCAAGGCATTTACAGCACAGGTTGTTGTGCTTACCCTGATAGGCCTGCTGCTTGCCGAAAAGAAAGGCAGCATCCCTGAATCCCAGCTCCACAAGCTTAGGTTTGAACTCGGACTGATCCCGTCTAAAGTTGAAAAAATACTGCAGAGGGCCGATGCCATTAAAAAAATTGCAACTATATATCAGGACAGCACGAATGCCCTCTACCTTGGCCGCGGGTATAATTTCCCTGTCGCTCTTGAAGGAGCCCTTAAACTCAAGGAAATTTCATACATCCACGCCGAAGGATATCCTGCCGCCGAAATGAAACACGGCCCCATTGCGCTGATTGATAAGAATATGCCTGTATTGTTCATTGCCCCAAAACATGGGATCTACGAAAAAGTGATCACGAACATTGAGGAAGTAAGAGCCCGCAAAGGCAACATCATCGCAATCATCACCGAAGGAGATGAAAGTGTACGCAAACTGGCCGATCAGTTTATCGAAATCCCCGACACCGCCGAAATGCTGGTGCCCCTTCTTGCGACTATCCCGCTGCAGCTCTTATCATATTACGTTGCCGTAATGCGCGGATGCAACGTAGACCAACCTCGTAACCTGGCCAAGAGTGTAACGGTGGAATAAACCATCACCGTGATCCGATCACGGTTCACGGTTAAAACCTGGATGCAACCGCATTCCAGTCAACCAGCTTCCAGAAGTCAGCTATATAGTCGGGGCGGGCGTTACGTTTGTCGATGTAATAGGCATGTTCCCAGACGTCACAGGTGAGGATGGGCTTTGCACCTCCCTTCAGGGGATTGCCTGCATTGCTCTCCTGGACGATTTCCAGGGTGCCGTTTTCTTTTTTCACCAGCCAGGCCCAGCCTGAACCGAACAGGGTCGCAGCTGCGGTTGAGAATTTATCCCTGAAATCGCTGAAAGAACCAAAATTCTTCACAATGGCTTCTGCTATTGCTCCTGAAGGTTCACCACCTCCCTGGGGTTTAAGGCAATTCCAGTAAAAGGTATGGTTCCAAACCTGGGCACCGTTATTGAAAATACCACCGGATGCCTTGCGGATAATGTCTTCAAGTGAAGCGTTCTCAAATTCAGTCCCGGCGACCAGCTTGTTCAGGTTGTTTACATAAGCCTGGTGATGCTTGCCATAATGGTACTCAATGGTGGCTTTTGAAATATAAGGTTCCAATGCATCCCATGCATACGGAAGTTTGGGCAATTCATGTGTCATAATGATTTGTTTTTAAGTTTTCTATTGCAAAGATAATAAGTCCCGGGCGTGAAATAAAATTATTTAGAATGATTCTTATTCAACGTAACGATCGTAACGTTCGTTACGCCCGTCACGGCTATTTACCCGGCTGCCGTTTAATTACCTCAATCGCCTTATTGAATGCGGGATCTATTGTATTCAACACAGGATAAAATCCTTCGTTGTCGAGAATGTTCCTTCCGATATAAGCTTTGGTCAGCACCTTTGCCCTGTGGTCGCTCTCGGGGAGGTTGCGGCCTTCATGCTTCAGTCCTTTTTTCAGGGCATAGGCAAGAAAATCGGCATACATCGCATCGGTAACCTGGAACTTTGCCTCAAAGTCATCCACATTTTTAAACCGGCTCAGCTGTGACCTGTATTTATCGGTATAATCAAAAGCCCACTGGAAAATAAGCCCTTTGTTTACAGCCAGGTTATAAAACTTTAGTGTGGAATCTTTTTCTATAGGGATAAAAATATCGGGCATGATCCCGCCCCCGCCATAAACAACTTTGCCCGCAAGGGTCTTGAACTTCAGCGAATCCGGGAATTTAATGCTGTCGGGATGCTCCAGTTCCCCATTCAGGTAACGGTGGTAATAATCGTTGTTATATTTATCAAGGCCTTCCTTATAGGGCTTCTGTATGCAACGCCCGCTGGGGGTGTAATAGCGGGCAACAGTAAGCCTCACCGCGCTGCCGTCTTTCATATTAAGCTGTTCCTGCACCAGGCCCTTGCCGAATGAACGTCTTCCCAGGATAATTCCCCTGTCGTTATCCTGAATAGCCCCGGTCACGATCTCTGAAGCGGAAGCCGAGAATTCATCGATCATTACCAGCAGTGTACCCTGCTGAAAAATGCCTTGTCCGTCGGAAAAGTATTCTTCTCTCGAATGGTTGGCCCCCTTGGTATACACAATAAGCCGGCCTTTAGGCAGGAACTCATCCGCCAGGTCAACAGCAGCAGTAAGATAACCTCCCCCGTTACTTCGAAGATCAAGGATAAGTTTCGTCATTCCATCCTTTTTAAGCTGTTCAAGGGCCGCATGTACCTCATCGTGGGTGGTAGCCGAAAAATTATTAAGCTTGATATAGCCGATGCCATGTTCGGGCAGGTAGGCAATGTCCATGCTGTAAGTTGGGATGACATCCCTGGTGATGGTATAATCAATAAGACCTTTCACACCCCGCCTGAAGATGCTCACATTGACCCGGGTTCCCTTGGGCCCCTTCAGTTTCCGCATTACATCGTTGGTGGCAATCTTGATGCCTGCAACATTTTTTCCTTCGATCTTAACAATACGGTCTCCAGCTTTGATGCCCAGCTTTTCCGATGGGCCATTTGCGATCGGGAGGATCACCGTTACCGTATCATTCTCGATCCTGAACTGCACGCCTATGCCTTCAAAACTGCCAAGGAGGGGATCCGTCGCATCATGAAACTCGGCAGGAGTGATATAGGTTGAATGCGGATCGAGGCTTTCGAGCAAACTGCTGATGGTTTTCTCCTCCAGCCTTGCTTTGCCGATGGTATCCACATAATTCTTCTGAACATATTGCAAAACCTGCTCAAGCTTGCCCGAACCCTGTATCTTAAAAACACTGAGTCCCGATGAGTGGGTGTACAGCCAGATCCCGAGAAACATCCCTGCTATCATAACCAGGGCGAACCATACAGGCATGTATGGATTGATCTTTTTCTTTTCCATTCTAAAAAATATTACCGCCAAAGATACCGAATTCCTAATTTTGCAGGATCAATGACTAAATTATGAGTAATAGAATACGGATATTCCTGATGATTATTGCAATGCTTGGTATAACAGCCGGGCAGGTTATATCCTCTCCGATTCCCAGGACTTTTAAAAATCCTTTCAAGAACAGCCATATCCTTGAGGTTGATTCTGTTCTGATCCATTACAGACTGTGGACTTCAAACACCAGGCCGGCAAAGGGGAGAGTTCTGTTTATCCATGGATTCACAGGTTCCACCTACTCTTTCAGGAAGAATTATGACAGCCTGGCGAATGCGGGTTATGATATCCTGGCCCTTGACCTTCCTGCCTTTGGCTACAGTGACAGGGGAACCTGGATCAATCATTCACAGAGCCACAGGGCAATCCTGATCTGGAAACTGATCGATTTCATTAATAAAAGTGACACCACCAAATGGAACATCATAGGTCATTCTATGGGAGGAGCGGTTGCCGAGGCCGTTGCCCTGATGAAACCCGGCCGTACGAAAAGCCTTACCCTGGTTGATGCTATGTTCTTTAAACAGAACAGCGGGCCTATGAGTGTTGCATTCTCTCCGGCTAAGAACAAGCAATTAACAAAGTTTTATGTGGATTACGTGGGCCAATATCTCCTGACCTACGACCGTATGTCGAAATTGCTTGAAAACGGGTATAAAACAAAGCCTGATTCGTCGGATGTAACCGGATACATGATGCCTCTGAGGATGCCGGAGACCGCTGAAGCCTTTTTGAGTACGTTCTCAAACTGCAGTGAAGTGGTATCATTGAATTCCGACAGCCTGAAAAACATACCTGTACTGGTGATCTGGGGAAGCAAGGACAGCTGGCTGCCTCCCCGTTCCGTAACAGTGATACGGACCCTTGTTCCTCAGGCCGAGATCCATACTATCAGGGGAGCCGGGCATATGCCCATGGAAACGCATCCCCGGGGGTTAACAGTATTTTACTGGAGTTCCTGAATAAAAATAGCGAGGTAGCGAAGTAGCGAAATTGTCAGGAGCGAAGCACATCACACAAGCCGCATCAGGTGCGAGGAGCTTCTTATAAGCCAGCATAGGATATCATCACGTCGCTCCGCTGCCACCGTAGCGGCTGTGTGATGTGCGAGCGTCCGCTAGTCCTCCCTCACCACCGGGCAATCGAAGGGAACTCCCACCTTTTCACCATCTTTCCTGAGGTCGTCAACAATAGGTTTTATCAGGGGGACTCCGTGTTTCTCATTGTATTTTGCATATTCGAATTCCTTTTCACCTGCAATCAGGATCTCATCCCGGCCCGTTGCGATAGGAGAATTTTTAAGCAGGTCGATCATGCTGTCCATTGAATCCTTAAAATCAACCAGGGGACGGAAAGCTTCGATATTTATTGCCATGAAAAAGTGGGAGACACCGGTAGGTTCAGGACGACCTGGTCCACCAACATTGGTAAGGAAATTACCCCCCGACAGCATGGAACATAAGACCTCAACCAGCAAAGCAAGGCCGAAGCCTTTGTAACCTGCAGTGACTTCCATCCCTCCCAAGGGCAGAAGGGCGCCGTGGCCGCCGGGTTTGATCTTCGAAGGTTCATTCGTAACCTGTCCCTCCTCGTCAATACCCCAGCCTATCGGGATATGCTCATGCTTTTTATCATAGATCTGTATTTTGCCATACGATACTGCTGAGGTTGCCATATCGAGAAGATAAGGATGCCGTTTCCCTGAAGGCGCTGCCAGTGCGATTGGATTGGTTCCCAGCACGGCCGTTTTTCCAAAGGTTGGAGCGACCAGGGGTTGTGAGTTTGTAAGGCTTAACCCTATCATGCCTTCCTTCAGGGCCATCAATGCATAGAACCCTGCAATCCCGTAGTGATTGCTGTTTTTCACCGTAATGGCACTGATCCCAGCCGTTTTCGCTTTGTTAATAGCCATGCGCATTGCTTTATACGACACAACCTGCCCGAGACCGTTCCCTCCGTCGATCAGCGCGGTGGAAGGGCTTTCGGTGATGATTTTAAACGGAGTTTTTGGATCCAGCCATCCTTTGCTGATCCTGCTTCCGTAATACGAACCAAGTCGCTGCATGCCATGTGATTCAACACCCCTGATATCGGCACAGATCAGCACCCTGCCAACGGTCTTTGCATCTTCCTGTGAGACCCCGAGTTTCGTCATGTAGCGGATCACGAAATCCATCAGGTCGCTCCTCTGAAATCTGAGAATTGGTTCCATAATTAAAAATTTACGATTTACAATGTTCGATGTACAACGATTATTTATTTATATAATTTTCAACGACCCATTTTGCAAACGGGAAACTGCTGGTAAATGCAGGTGAGACCGCATTCAGCACATGAATGGTCTGCCCGTCGCCTTCAACCACGAAATCCATCACCAGTTCCATCGTTTTTATATTCATAAGCTGTGCACGGATTCCTGGTTTGCTCCACTCGGTAAATCCTGATTTATCGATATGGTGGACCAGTTTTGTTGCCATGTTAACGAAATGTGATTTGTTGTACTTTGCCATCTCCTCAAAGGCAAGGCTCCTAAAGCCAAAGGCATTGCTGAGAAACAGTTTTGCTTCCCAGCTGAGGATATTGAATAGTTCTCCTCCCCTGAAATTCTCGAGTCCCTTGTAATTCTCCCTCCAGAAAGCGGGTATGGAAGTCGGCCCTATCTTTATAATGCCGTCAACCGTTACTGTATAATGAACTCCCAGGAAGGGATTTTTAAGGTTGGGGACAGGGTAAATATTCGTCCTTATCGGCTTGTCTTTCTTAGTATACTTTAAGTAAATTCCTTTGAACGGAATGATGGTATACTGCTGTGAGAATCCGAAATCCCTCGCGATCTTGTCGGCATAAAGCCCGGCTGCATTGATGATCTTGTTGGCAGTGATCTGCAAACCTCCGGTTGTTTCAACAGTGTTGGCGTCAATTTTACGTTTGTACCCCTCGGAAAAATGAAATTTTATCCCAGCCGCCTGCAATTCCTTTCTCAGGAAAATATTCACTTCCACAGGATCAACGGTTGCGGTATCAGGAGAAAAAAGCGCCACCCGGGTGGTTTTTGCATTGGGATCTATCTCTTTCAGTTCCTGTTCGCTGATCACGCTCACATTTACCCCGTTCTTTTTGCCTCTCTTTTCGAGTTCATAAATACCGTCTGTCTCCGATTCATTCGTGGCAACGACTACTTTTTGGCATTCGTTGATCCGAAGACCATTCTTTTTTACATATTCCTTTAACTGCTGATTGCCGTCGCGAGTAAATTTCGCTTTCAGTGAATCAGCCGAATAGTAAAACCCTGCATGAAGAACGCCGCTGTTCCTTCCGCTGCTGTGATACGCCACATCAGCTTCCTTTTCAATCATTACTATCTGTGCACCCGGGAAACGTGATTTCAGTTCCCTCGCAATGGCAAGCCCGATAATACCCGCCCCTATAATAAGATAATCCGCTTTTTCGGCCATCCTTATTTTCGTGTTACTTTGTCAACAAAATATTCAGTATCCCCTCTCCACATAAGCTTACCGTTTTTCTGTTTATAATGAACCGTGACGGCATTGCCCGTAAGTTTTGTAAGTGAGTCTGCAACCTCTTTGTCAAGGACTGAAAAGAGGAATTTCTCCGATGCCAGCGGCACATTCTGGCTGCTGGTCACACTGCTTAATATTATTTCCCCTTCCCAGGTTTTGAATATTTGACCCCTGTAAGAGAATTTCTGCAAAATTCCTGTTCTTTCACCTTCGCTGTAAGTGAAATAATACTTCCCGTAAATAAACGCTGCAAACACCAGCAGGAGGATGATGATGGCCCAGGTATAGAATTTTTTGATTTTGGTTTTCATAGCACATAGATTGGTAATACAAACATAAAAATTTGTTTTGATTTTTTATCTTCGCCGGGAAAATAAAACATACTCCTTATCATGATAAATCTCCTGCTGACCGGAGGGTCAGGTTTCCTTGGGAAGTTCCTTGTCGCGGAACTGCTCTCTCCCGACTCCCCTCTTCAACTGAAAACATTACGCATCTTCGATCCCGCTCCTTACAAAGGCCCCGCCGATCCAAGGATTGAATATATCCAGGGTAATGTCCTCGACATGGAGGCATTGAACAGAGCCTGTATGGGAATTGACGTTGTAATACACTCTGCAGCAATCGTCGACTGGGGGACCCATCCTCCTGAAGAAGTTTATAACGTTAACACCAATGGAACGGCTAATGTTATTAAAGCCTGTACGGCGGATGGCGTGAAGGCGCTTGTTTTCACGAGCTCCCTCGACGCAGTGTTCGGAGGCAAGTCACTGGTCAACATTGATGAAAGCCTCCCTTATCCTTCAGAGTATCCCAATATGTATTGCCGAAGCAAAGCCGAAGCTGAGAAACTGGTGGCTGCCGCCAACAGCCCTGCGTTAAAGACAGTCACCCTCAGACCTGCCGACATATGGGGAGAGGGAGACCCTTTTCATATCGGGTCGCTGATTAAAATGGCGAAAGGGGGCTTCTATGTTAGACTTGGCAACGGCAAATCAAAGTCCCAGCATATCTACGCAGGGAATATGGCTGTGGCACATATCCAGGCTGCCGAAGCCCTGCTTGGCGGGAATGAGAATGTGCCCGGACAGGTATATTTCATCACCGATTCGGAAGGCACCAACTTCTTTCATTTTTATGATGCAATTGTAGCTGCAGCCGGGTACAGGATATGGCCCGAAAATTTCTGGATCCCCCGTCCTGTGGCAATCACATTGGGAGCGCTTTCGGAGCTCTCGGCAATTCTCATCCGCCCTGTAAAAAAAGTAAACGTGACATTCAGCAGGTTTGCGGTAATCTATACCTGCAATGATTTTACTTTCTCAGCTGAAAAAGCAAAGAGGGGCTTCTCATTTAAACCGAAATATAGCAGGGAGGAAGCGTTTCGCAGGACAGTAGACTTTTATAAAGGAGGCACAAAGTACAATTAAAAGGTAATGACCCTGTCGTCGGTATGGAGATACTGGGTCAGCACATCGCCCATATATTTTACTTCGATACCCAATGACCTTATCACCGAGGTCACGCCGTAGGCTTCGGTACACCCCCTGCAGGCCTCGACAAGGATCCCGCACTGCCTTACAAAATCAAGTTCGGCCTGAACCTCTTTGTCATGAGCCAGCAGTTTGGCGGAAGGTCCCCATATGACAACATTTATCTCATCCCACCAACCCATACTTTTGGCATCCATAAGATAAACGAAGATCATTCTCATGGCTACATCTTTCTCTCCGGTCGACCAGACGACATGAAGTTTTTTCATAGTACCGGCTTGGGTATCAACAAGGCAAATATATTAAAAAACGTGATGACCCTTACGATCGTGTTGATCGTGATGAAATAATTCCCCTATTTAAACTGGGGCAGCTTCAGGTCGGCATGCAACTCATGCTCGGTATATTCTTTCTGTTTCGCAAGGTCTGCGGCTTCAACCTGCTCCTCCGGGCTCATGGCCTTCATGGTCACGAATTTTTTCATCCTGGCATTCAGCAGTGAATCTTTTTTCACTGTCGCCTGGTATTCAAGGTTTACAACCCAGTAATAATTCTCCCAGCATTTCCTCAGTTTTTCAGATGGGGTTACCAGTGAAAAGTACTGGGCCAGCAACCGTCTCGGTCCGATTTCATTATTCAGAACGATCAGGTTCGTGACATAATGGTCGTACTGTTTCACTTCATTCAGGCCTGCCGCCCTGTCCCTGAAACCGTAGTCGATCACCATGGTCACAATGACAAGGGCAACCGACCCGATCAGCCATTTCACCACATCAAAGATCAGTTTCATCTTCTGAAGCTCGGTCATTTGGACTTCTGCTTTTAGGCCTGGGGTTTTTGTTGATTTTTCTTCCATAGTGTTGAATGTTTAATATCGTAATTGCTATGATTTCGTGCATTCCTCTGTTACGGAAGTCCTACAACCCGGCCACCAGCTGTTTCAGCCTGGTTTCGGCAACCTTCATGTTGTACTCGAAATTATAGAAGCGGGCGAGGGAGTTGGCGTAACTCTCCTGGGCCTGGCGGACTTCCAGAGCTGTGGTCTGCCCAAGCCTGAGCCTTTCCATGGAGATCCTGAGGTTTTCTTTTGCAAGGGTCAGGTTGTCTCTTTCAATGGTTAGCAGTTGCTTCTGATCATCATAATCGGTTAGAGCCGATTTCAATTCCGTGTTGACCTGGAGCTTTACGTTCTCAACGGTGTATTGTGCGCTTTGGAGCTGAATTTTTGCAGCTTTCACCTGCCTCAGGGCATTGCCTGCCTGGTATATGGGGATGTTCAGTACACCTCCCAACAGGGGGCCGTAGGTACGGCTTGTAATCACATTGGAAGCGGAATTATCGTTCTGGTTATAATTGAACGAAGCCACCATGCTCAGTTTCGGAAGTCTGTAGGTTTTATATTCGTTCAGGCTCAGCAGCGCAATATCTGCCTGTTTCTGGTAATTCAGTACCGAAGTGTTGTTCGAATAAAGTTTGTTCATAAGGTCGACAGGGTCGGGCACATAGTTCAGGGGAATGGTATCGGCCACTTCGAACTGGGTATCCGGATCACGGGAAAGTGACTGGTTAAGTGCACGCTTGGTATTCCTTATGATATTGATCTGGCTGATCTCGGCTTCCTTGTTTACGTTCAGGTCGATCTTCGCCTGGAGCAGGTCATTTTTATGCGCAATTCCGGCTTCATAACCTTTCTGGAGTATCCTCACCCGCTCGAGGCTGTATGCCATGACATCGCGGATGGCAAGGAGCTGCTGCTTGGTTTGAACCACCTGGTAGAATGTTACAATGACGTTAAACACGGTATTCATCACTTGGTCCCTGAATTGTATCTCGCCCAGTTTTTCAACCTGGTTCAGTTTGTTCTTTGTAATGAACATTTTAGTCCCGTCAAACAGGGTCCAGTTCAATGCCAGCCCGGCGTTGAATGCATTGGAAGTCCCTGCGGCGGCAGTGATTGTGCTTCCGCTGGAAAGGTTCATATATACATTGCTCACCGAGTAATTATCCGTGCCGAGAATCCCGATGTTAGGCAGCATACCGGCATTGCCGGCGGTATTGTTGACCTTAGCGACATCAGCATTATTCCTTGCAACGAATACGTCGTAGTTGTTCTTCAGGGCTATATCAACCGCCTGGTCCACCGTCATTATGTTCTGGCCGAACCCGCTGGTAAAACAAAGGAAGGCTGCAAATAACAGCGTGATTATCTTATTCTGCATAGCCTTCGGAATAATCAGGTGTTTGTGTTTTTTTACCGGACATCATTACGTACATGGCAGGGATAACAAAAAGTGTCAGGACAAGTGAAAACAGCAGTCCTCCTACAACGACGATCCCCAGAGGGGTGCGGCTCTGCGCGCCTGCTCCAAGGGCCAGTGCTATCGGCATGGCTCCGAAGATGGTCGCCAGGGAAGTCATCAGGATTGGACGCAGTCGGGCAGCGGCGGCCTCGAATGCTGCCTCGCTTTTCGACAACCCCAGTTTCCTCTTCTGGTTGGCAAACTCAACTATCAGGATCCCGTTCTTTGTCACAAGCCCCACAAGCATGATCATCCCGATTTCTGAGAAAATATTCAGCGTGCTACCGAAAATGAAGAGGGAAAGCAATGCCCCTGTAACTGCCAGGGGGACCGTGATCATGATGATTAACGGGTCGATGAAACTTTCGAATTGTGCCGAAAGGATGAGGTAGATCAGAACAAGGGCCAGCACGAAAGCAAATGAAGTGTTGGAACTGCTCTCGGCAAAGTCGCGTGAAGGGCCGAGAAGGTCGGTCTGGAAAGTATCATCAAGCGTTACCTTGGCGATCTTTCTCATGGCAGCTATGCCTTCGCCCAAAGTCTTGCCCTGCGCCAGGGATGCTGAAATAGTGGCCGATTTATACCTGTTATAATGGTACAAAGTAGGTGGTTCGCTGCTCTCCTGCATCTTAACCAGGTTATCCAGCTGAATCAGCTGCCCGCTGCTGCTTCTTACATACATCGATGCTATATCTGCAGGTTTATTCCTGTTCTCCCGGTCAAACTGGCCTATCACGAAGTATTGTTTCTCATTCCTCAGGAAATACCCGTATCGTTTCCCGCTGAGTGCAAACTGAAGCGTGTTTGATATGTCGATTGTGTTGATCCCAAGGTCGGTGGTTTTCATCCTGTCGACAATAATGTTGATCTCCGGCTTATTGAATTTAAGGTTCACATCCACATTTCCGAAAGTCGGGTCCTTGCGGGCCAGGTCCAGGAACTTGGGTACTGCTTCCTTTAATTTGTCGAAATCAAGGTTCTGTAAAACAAACTGCACGGGAAGCTGGGAGCCTGCCGCAAGGGAAGTAGATATCGTCTGTTCCTGGTTGGGTATGATCCTTGCCTCGGGGAACTTCTTGTAGATCTTCACCAGCCTGTCGTAAATCTGCTGCTGGCTTGCTTTCCTCTCGTTTGGTTCGACAAGAAAAATGTTGATGCCTCCTGTATTGGTTGAGGTATTGCCAAATCCCGAACCTGTTCTCGCAAAGATCAGCCTCGCTTCGGGCACCTTGACGCGCAATGTATCGGAGATCCTGCTGACCAGCCTTTCCATATAATCGAAATCCGTCCCTTCGGGTGCGGTGATTGAGGTCCTCAGTATGCTGTGATCCTCGAGAGGTGCAAGTTCCGATTTTGTAGTAACGAACAGTACAACTACCAGTACCAGGCAGATTCCAAGAACCACAAGGCTGATCCATTTCTTTTTCATGAACCGGCCCAGGAGGGCACGGTAACCATTGTCAAGCCATACAAAAAAAGGCTCGGTTTTGCGGTAAAACTTCAGGGATTTAATATCCGCCGTACCCATTTTCACATTAAGTACTGGTGTAAGCGTAAGGGATACAAAAGCCGAGATAAGTACCGAGCCTGCCAGGACGATCCCAAACTCCCTGAAAAGCCTTCCCGTAAAACCCGACAGGAAAATAACAGGAATAAAAACTATAGCCAGTGTAACGGATGTGGCGATGACCACGAACAGTATCTCCCGGGTCCCTGCAAATGCCGCCTTGTACTTGTCCATCCCGTGTTCTATCTTTTTGTAGATATTCTCGGTGACCACGATCCCATCGTCGACTACAAGCCCCGTTGCAAGAACGATTGCAAGAAGGGTAAGAACGTTGACAGAGAACCCGAAAATGTACATCAGGAAGAATGATCCGATAAGGGATACCGGGATATCGATCAGCGGGCGTAAAGCAATTACGGTGTTGCGGAAGAAAAGAAAGACTATGATCACGACCAGCGTTATTGCTATCAGGATAGTTTCAGCCACATCAGTCACCGACTGCCTCATGAATTTGCTCTTGTCATACCCCACATCCAGCTGCATCCCGGCCGGCAGGTTCTTCTTAATCTCTTTGAACCGTTTGAAAAACTCATCGGCAATGGCGATCTGGTTTGATCCCGGCAAGGGGATAAGAGCAAGGGAAATCCCCGTGGCTCCGTTCAGTTTAACCCCGGTTTCATCTACTTCGGCACCCAGCACGGCTTCCCCGATATCATTAAGACGTATCACCTGGTCATTCGTCTGCCGTATGATCATATTATTGAAATCATCTTCCGTGGTAAGCCTGCCAAATGTCTTCACGATGAGCTCGGTGGCACCGCCCCTGACTTTGCCCCCGGGGAGGTCCACGTTTTCCTTCATCAATGCAGTATTCACATCTTCGGCTGTCAGGTTGTATGCCGCCATTTTCCTGGGATCAAGCCAAAGGCGCATGGCCGGCCGCTTCTGCCCGTAAAGCATGACGGAACTAACACCGGGTATGGTCTGAAGCTTTTCCTGCAGCACATTCTCGGCATAATCGCTGAGCTCCATGGGGTTCATCGTGGTACTCTGAACCGCGACGGTAATGATGGGATCGCTGTTCGCATCCGCCTTCGACACTACAGGAGGCGCATCAAGGTCCTGGGGCAGGTTCCTTGCACTCTGGCTGACTTTGTCCCTGACGTCATTGGCAGCCTTTTCAAGGTCGGCCCCGACATTGAATTCAACAGTGATATTGCTCGATCCCGTCGAAGAAGAAGAAGAAATGGAACGTACACCCTCTATCCCGTTGATTGACTTTTCAAGAGGTTCTGTAACCTGCGATTCGATGATATCGGCATTGGCTCCTGCATAGGACGTCTGGACATTGATAGTAGGCGGATCAATTGCAGGGTAAAGCCTCACTCCAAGGAATGAAAAGCCTACGAAACCAAAGAGCACAATGACAAGACTCATCACAATGCTGGCAACAGGCCGTTTTATCGCGAAATCGGAAATTGTCATATGGCCTATTTTACTTTGGCGAATTCAAGTTTCATATCCGGCTTGATAAACAGCACCCCGGTTGTAACCACTGTATCCCCGGCATTAAGGCCGCTTAACACCTCAAGGCTTCCCGATTGCCGCACGCCGGTCTGTATGGGTACAAACACCGCTTTACCTGCTTTTGAGACTATTACTGTCTTTTTTCTTTCACTCATAATGATACACTGCGTGGGGATCATCAGTGCATTGCGGTTTTCGTTAAGTCTCAGCTGGACGTTGGCATAAGCGCCTGGCGTAAGGGCCGGGGCATGCGCTGTGACTACAGCCCTTGCCTTGAGGTTCCGGGTGTTCTGATCAATTCCTTCCTCAGTTGCCATTACCTCTGCATTATATTTATTGGTATCGCCCTCTACTGAAAATTTGACCTTTGTGCCTTTATGGATCAACTGGCTGTATTTGCCAGGTACAGCAAAATCAAGTTTCATCTTATCCGATTCCCTGATTGTGGCAAGGGGTGTTGTAAGAGTCACCTGGGCGCCAAGGCTGATGTTTCGCAGGCCAATGACCCCGTCGTATGGCGCAAGCACCTCTGTCTTGCTTATATTGGCTTTCAACAGATCGATGTCGTTCTTTGCTGAACTTACGACAAGCGCCTGCTGGTCATATTCTACATGGCTGATACCATCCGCCTTTAACAGCTCGGCCTGCCTGTCGAGGATCTCTTTCCCAATAGTATACTGGGTCTGGGCCTTGGCAAGCTGGGCCTGGAGGTCGAGGTCGAATATCTTGACAAGAAGGGTCCCTTTTTTGACGAATTCCCCTTCGGGCAGGTTCAGCAATACAACCCTGCCTGCTGCTTCAGGCATCAGCACCGTCTCTTCAAAAGGCTTCAGGGTACCAGAGATACCGATGGTCTCATCAACCACCGTTGGATGCAGGATAAAACCTTCAATAAAAGATAAGGTCGGTGCCTCTTTCCCGGCATTCTTTTTCTTTGAACCTGAACACGACCCTCCCATAAGCAGGATAGCTGCAAGGATCAGATTAAAATATACATTGTTTTTCATATGTCTCATGAGGGCCATGCCCCTGGCCTTGATTTTCTGTTACAGCCGGGAAGTGGATTCCAGGTCCCGGAACACAAAATTAGAAAATATACAATTCTGATGTTCCTAAATCCTCCAAACTCCCTTATTTCACCTACTAATCACCTGCTTTTACCGATTATGAACAAGGCATCAATCAATGGTAACAACCCGGGCAAGCCCCGGTTAAGAAAATACCTTGTTCAGGGGGATCATCTCCTGCTCTTCAGGGGCACGCATGGCATTGATGAGCTTGCAGCCCAGGAGGTGGGGCAGGTCGTCAACCCGGATATCCCGCGCCAGCAATTTACCTTCAGCGATCAGCCTGGCCCGGCAGGTCCCCTCAAGCAGGGGATGCAAGGGGGTGAACCACTGCAGTCCGTCAAAAAATATAAGGTTTGCAATACAGGAATCGGTGATCAGCCCTCCCCTAACAATAATGATATCATCGCAATCACCCCGCTTTTCAAACAATGCTTCAAGTTCGGCTCTGTCATAAAATTTCAGATGGTAATCCATAGCATCACTGGAAATCATCCTCAGACTCCTGACCGGCCGCCTTTCGTAATTACTGAAACTGATCCTGATGATCTCTTTATCATACACTACTTTGCACCTCACCGTACCCGTTCTGAATTCATCCGGCACATGGATCTCCCTCTCAAGAACAATGCCCGGCAATCCCTGCATGCTCCGCTTCATCCTTTCTTCATGCCAGTAAAGATGCAACGGCTTCCCGTCCTCTATCCGTATGGTCTCAAACAAGCGGCACATATACTTTATCATTGAGTTCCTTATACTCGCTTTCGCAATCGCTCAGGGCAGTGATACCTCCCCCGCTCCTGAAACGCAGCATGCCATCCGCCTTCTCAATAAATCTTATCATCACTGCGGATGTGAGAGCCCGTCCGCTGAAATACCCGAAAACACCGGTGTAGAAACCACGCCTTTCATTCTCCGCTTCGTGTATGACCTCCACGGTTTTCTCCTTGGGGGCGCCGCTGACGGAACCTGCAGGAAGCAGTCTGAACAGGTCCTCACCAAGATGGCGCCAGTGGCCCTTTGGCAGCCTCCCGCTGATCTCTGAACTCATCTGCAGAAGGTCACTGCGGTTGGTGTTGATCCTTTCAATGTACCTGAAGCGATCGACAGTCACCGAAGATGCGATCATCGCCAGGTCGTTCCTGATCAGGTCAACAATGGTGTTATGCTCGTAGAATTCCTTCCTGTCGTTCAGGAGCACGTTTTCCGCATCGGGGACTGAAGCGTCAATGGTACCCTTCATGGGGTTCGAACGCACAATGCCGTCCGCAATCCGTATAAAAGGTTCAGGCGAAAACACAGTAAAATGGTCAGCGAAGAGAAGTTTAAAGGGCGCCCTGCTGATATTGAAAATTTCCCGCAGGCTAAACGAGGTCTCAAGTTCCGTTGGAAAAGTAAGGTTTATAAGGTAGGTGTCGCCCCTTTTAAGGTGCCAGCTCACTTTTTCGAATGCCAGCTTGTAAATATCGTAATCAGGAGGTTTAGGGATAAAACTGAACGCCCTTGCAGGTATTGGTCCCGGCACTGTATTCCCTGCTTCTCCCATGCTGAAAAAAACACCGTTCTCCCCGGCCTCGGGAATAGTCAGAACAGCTGTATTCAGGCCTTCAAAATCAGTAACGAAAAGAAATGGTATCCCCTTAACGGCATATTCGTTAATTTTACTGCATGCATCATCCCTGTTCATGAAGATACTGCTGCTCGATAACCACGATTCTTTCACTTTCAACCTGGTTGAACTTCTGCGTAATAACGGCAAAGTTAGCTTTAATGTGGTTAAATCGGATGAGGTGGACCTCGCAGCAGTAATGCAGTATGATAAAATCATCTTTTCACCCGGGCCCGGCTTGCCCGAGGAGCAGCCTGCAATGTTCAGCATTCTGAAAGAATATGCGGGAATTAAACCCATACTCGGGATCTGCCTGGGGCTGCAGGCTATCGCACTTTTTTACGGTGGTGAGCTCTTCAACCTGCCGAAAGTAGTCCACGGCCAGCCGCGGGATGTCAGGGTCATCAGCCCGGTACATTATGTTTTCACCGGTATCCCGCCAGTATTCGCAGCGGGGCTTTACCATTCCTGGGCGGTTTCAGAAGATTCACTCCCCTCCTGCCTTGAGGTCACTGCCCGTTCCGGCGAAGGGATCATCATGGGGCTTGCCCATGAGCAGCACGATGTATGCGGATTGCAATTCCACCCCGAGTCTGTCATCACTGATCACGGACAAGGAATGATGGATAACTGGATCGCCCGGTGAACAGGGCTTACGCCTGCATGGGCACCTCGATCAGGAGGATGTCGGAAGCAGTTTCCGCCTTTACATTCACCCTCAATGTGTCTGAAACGCCAATCCCGTCGCGGGTTTCAAGCCTGGTGCCTTCCACATCCGCAGTCCCGTTTATCATCATGATATAAACACCATGCGAGGGATCATGAAGTTCATAATCCGCTGCTTTACCTTTGTCAAGAGCTATCCTTGAGAACCATGCATCCTGGTTCAGCATCAGCGCTCCTTCCTGATCAGGAGCTACCAGTATTTGCCAGCGGTTCAACCTGAGGGCGGGATCGAATTCTTTCTGGTCATACCTCGGCGTAATGTTCTTCTTTGAAGGGAAGATCCAAACCTGGAAAAGGTTCACTGTGGCTTCGCTATCGGCATTATATTCGGAATGGAAAATACCTGTTCCCGCACTCATGACCTGTACCTCGTTGGTCCTGATCTGCTGGGTATGCCCCATGCTGTCCTTATGTTCCAACCTGCCTTCAAGGACGATGGTGGTTATCTCCATATTGTCATGAGGGTGGCGGCCAAAACCTTCTCCCCCTTCAATATAATCGTCATTCAGAACTCTCAGCGCCCCGAAATGTATCCTTGAGGGATCATAATAATTGGCAAAGCTGAAGGTGTGCCAGGTGTCGAGCCAGCCGTGATTCGCATGACCACGGCTGCTCCCCTTGTAAAGTATTGTTTTCATTTGATTCCTTTCTTACTGAACTTTTGCAAGCTCAATATTCAGTGCAAGTTTCACTTCATCGGCCACAACCATTCCACCGGCTTCGGTGATGGCATTCCAATGCAGGTTGAAATCCTTACGGTTGAGTTTTCCGCTCAGTTCAAACCCGGCTTTGATGTTACCGTAAGGGTCTTTCATAATGCCGCCGAATTCCACTTTCAGATCAATGGGGCGGGAAGTGCCGCGGATGGTGATATCACCACTCATCAGGAATTCATCGCCGGCTGTCTTTTTAAAGGATGTCGATTTAAAGGTAAGTTTCGGGTGATTGGCTGCATCGAAGAAATCTGCTGATTTAAGGTGGCCGTCGCGGTCGCCAACACCGGTATTGATACTGTCGACATCGGCTGAAAATTCAACCTGTGCATCGCCGAAATCATCACCGTTTGTTAAAAGCATTCCTTCGAATTTTTCGAATTTGCCTGTCACTGTTGAAATCACAAGATGCTTTACTTTGAAATTGATCTCTGAATGATAAGGGTCAATTGCCCATTTTGTTTTTGCTGTTTCCATGATTTTGTTTTTAAGGAATTGCCGGTTTGTTTTCTTGCCGGGATTTCCGCTGTTTGTTTTTGTTTTGTTTGATGCAGCAAAATTACCCCGGTCTTTGTTCACCGGAAATGTATAAATCATGGTTTCAATTGGAAAAATCAGGGTTCCTCAGCAAACTACCTGCCGGCTGCCATTTGCAGACTGCCGACTGCCGACTTCTTTCTATCCCACCAACTTATAAATTACCACGTCCGCCACCAGCCCGAGCAGGAATAAAAGTCCGAAGATCCTTGTGAATTCAAAGGCATGGGCCACCAGGTAGAGCGGCCAGGCATTCTTGTCATAGCTTTCGGGTGCGGTATCAGGCCTTGGCTTTGAAAACACCTTTGCTGCTTTGATAAACCTTGGGACCGTCGCAAACACTACCAGCATAGCGGGGCCAAGCTGTTTAGTGACCACCAGGAATATGATGAGGAGGTATTGAAGGACCCAGAGCGAAATGGTGAGATACCTTGAAGCTTTCTCACCGATGATGACAGGAAGAGTCCTTACTCCTTTCAGCACGTCCTGTTCCATCTTGTCGGCATGTTTTCCGAGGAGCACCGTTGTCGGGCCAAGCGCATACACCAGGCTGACCATTGCAACCCAGTTGTTCCATTGCCCATGCGACACCACGAAATAAGTTCCCCCGACCATCAGGGGGCCCCATACGAGGACGACCGAAAGTTCGCCCAGCCCGTAGTATTTGAGGGGCCAGGTATAAAACAGCAGGAAGAACAAGCCTGCGCCCACAAGCCAGAGTGTAGCCCAGCCCGTCAGGCCTGTGATCACAGCTCCAAGGGCCAGGGCGAGCAGTCCCGAAACAAGGATGTACAAGATGAAACTTTTTTTTGAAAGCAGGCCATGTTCAAGGGGATGCGGCCCGTACTGTGCCCTGTAATAATTATTATGGTCAACCCCCCTGCTATAATCCACGTAATCGTTCAGAAGGTTGTTGGTGGCATGTGCAAACACTATGCCGAAAATCGCTAGTATGAAGATATTCCACGAAAACTGCCCGGTCCTGTATGCAAGCAGGCCGCCGATGATCCCGGCGGTTGCAGTCATGATAAAAACTGCTGCCCTGCTGGCGATCAGCCAGCGGGAAATGATGTCCAGCCCGTTCCATTCTTCCCTGGTAATGCGCGGGATTACCCTCAGCGCCTTGATCCACATTGTTATCATTGATTTAATTGTTTAGTTCGACATTGATTGTGTTAATTCCTGCAGACCTGAATACTCCCCCGGCCTTTTCGGGATCAGTTGAGAATCCAAGCATGAAACCTCCCCCTCCCGATCCGCACAGCTTAAGATAAAAGCTGTCTTCAGCCAGTCCCCGGGCCCATATTTCACTCAGTCTTCCGGGTATCAGCCAACGCATATTCGCCAGCTGGAACCCCGAAAGATCTTTAACAGCCCCGGTAAATGCTGCTCCGTTTCGATCGGCCAGGCAGGAAATACAAATGTTATTCAGCTTTCCGAGTTCTTCCCCGGGCCCGGATCCCCCTAAGCCCTGCATGAATTCTTTTATGGTCCTGTGGATGAGTACCGATGTTTCTTCTTTCTTACCGGCATCGGCAAGGAACACCTTCATCTCCGCAGGTATAGCTCCCCGGAGATCTGCCTGCACTATGCTTCCTGATCCCAGCAGCCTGAGCGGCATGTCAAGATAAGACAACAGGGGATCGAAGCCTGAGCTCCGGCCATGGAACCACGATTCCATCAGGATAAAGAACGACCTGAGGGCACGCCGGTTTTCATCACCTTCACTCTCACGTATGTTTACAGGATCCCTTGCATAATTGCCGTAAATTGCGGCACACAAGGCCCCTGAGCTGCCTATCCCGCTCCTTGAAGGGATGTCCGATTCAATAAATAACCCCTTGCCTATATCCTGGCCGAGCTGATCAAGATCAAGGACATCATTTATTTCCCTGTAGTTGCAGAGCCACTCATTATAATATTTTTCGAGAACCCTGTTGCCCTGCCCCTGCCCGGGACCCTTAATGTTTTCTTCAGCCGGCAGGGCCAGGTCTGCCCCGAAACGCCTGAAGGGCAATCCCAGGGCTTCATATCCCTGGAGCAGTGAATACTCCCCGAACAGAAGGATCTTTGAAGGATATCTGCGCCCCGGCTTCATACTGCATCGTTTTCACGGGTAATGCGGATGGGACCTTCACCGCACTTATCGTCTATGAAACGGCCTTCAGCGCAAAATTCAAGGAGTTGTTCCCTGATAAAATTTTTAACACTCAGGGAATGTGCAGCAGGATAAAGAAGATGAACATTAGGGCCCGCATCGAGGGTGAAGCAGGCAGGAAGCCCTTTCGCGCGTGCTTCCCTGATCCTTTGAATTACCCGGAGTGTTCCGGCATGCATCAGTAAATTGCTGCCTTTGGATGTCATGATGAGTGAATGCAGGCTCAGGGCCTCGTTCTCGACAACCGCGGCAAACTGCTCAAAGTCGCCGGTCTGCATGGCCTGCAGGCATTCTGCAAGGTTTTGCCTGGCCTGTAAATATCTTGCTGATGCCATTGGATGCGAGTCCATCAGTGCATGCCCTCCCGTACTCGACAATGACTTTGCTTCGGCCGAAACGATAAGGATTGCATCGTGAAGCTCAATGAAATCATTATGGACTGTCATTTTCAATGGTATCGCCCGTTCATCCGAAGAACCATGTATCAGCGGGGTTTCACCCCATACGGTGTATCCCCCGTAAACCGAGCGGCTCGCACTCCCGGAACCCAAACGGGCCAGGCCTGATGCCATCCGCCGGAATTCATGATCGGAAAATTGCTTTCCAGAGATCATTTCATTGATATCGAGGAGACAAAGGGTAAAAGCCGAAAATCCTGAAGCGGATGAGGCTATGCCTGCAGAATCAGGGAAGCTGTTGCTTGTCTCAGCCTCGAAAGAATATCCCTCTATCCAGGGGAACAGGGATTTCAGGTCAGAAAGGAAGGTTTCAAGCCTGGCCATGAAAGGATGGGCGGGATCGGCATTGACTGAGATCATCTCTCCGTTACCTCCCTGGATCGCTGTAAGGCATGTCCTGCTCACGGCCTTGTCCAGGGTCATGCTCAGGGAGGGGTTCGCTGGGAGTTGCCTGCCCTTTTTACCCCAGTATTTTATAAATGCTATATTCGACGGGCTTTCCCAGGTAACGCTGAGATTGCCTCCCCTGGTCATGGCCGGGGATGAATGAATGACGGGGGCAACAATTTCATCCGGTTCCCTGCAGATGTCATCGTAGGTGAATACCTCCGTTATCCCGTAATCCTCAAGAATACTTTCAACTTCAGCTAAGGGCTGCATGCTTACGAACATGGCGAAATCGCCGCCCCATGCACCCAGTGATTTAACTGCACCGGGGAAATCCGGAAACCGGGTCTTCAGCACATCCCGGTGAAGGATGCGGCTTAAAATGGCTTCATGTTCATGGACAAATCTGCATAATTCTTCGGTACGCACTGCATTGCCTATGGCAAGCGACAGTTCGGAGATCCTCGCGATATCTTCATTTGAAAATTTCGCTGAAGCCTTGAATTTCTCAACTTCCCTCGGGCTGTCTTGTTTCTCACCAAGCCAGGCAAAATATGCATGGTTTTTAATTGCTGTACCCGGGCACATGAGTGAAACAATGGCTTCTTCAGGGTTGAACCCATGCCCGGGATCAAGCTGATAAAATACCGGCCCAGCAGAGGATGCGCAGGCTATATCATATCCCGAACCATTGGAAACACTTTTATAAAGAGCGGCTGCACCAACCCCGGCCCATTGTGCTACAAGGGATATAAGACTTGAACTGCTGCCAAGCCCCCATTCCAGGGGATAATCGGCTGTCACTCTCACATTCCATCCCTGCCCTGGTTCAATGAATGAGGGGTTGAGTATCCTTGCCTGTCTGAGCAGGTTTTCAAGGAATTTTGAAATTCGCTCTTTGCCTCTGAGTTCGGTGTCGGGTGAGACAACTTTAAGGGACTCCGAATCAATCACAGCATGGAACCACACCCCTGAGCTGTCCTCGCTGGTCCATTGCAGGAACCTCCCGCAAATTTTCTCCTGCTGCATCACCTGTCCGAATCTCAATGGAATAGCGAGGGCCGTGGCTCCCGACAGCACAAGGTATTCCCCTGAGATTAACAGTTTGCCTCTTGCAGTGAAAGTTGCTTCCCCCGCTTTCGAAATTGCAGATGCTTCTTTGGGTTCAGTTCGCGCTTGCATCGATGAAATGTTTTACTGCATCGTAGCTGATCTTTTTTCCTGAAAAATATTCTTCAGCTTTTTTACGAGAGTCGGCATTCATATTCATGGAATTCAGAATATTGGAAAGATGCAGCCGCATATGGCCTTTCTGTATCCCTGTCGTGACAAGGCTGGTGAGCGCGGCAAAGTTACTGGCCAGGCCTGTTGAAGCTACGATGGCCATCAGCTCCCTGGCGTTGGGATTGCCCAGTATCTCAAGGGCAAGCCTTGCAAGGGGGTGGAGGTTGGTGATACCACCAACAGTCCCTATTGCGAGAGGGATGGTTAGTGAAATTATAAGGCTGCCGTTAACTGTGCGGCAGCTGCTAAGGGAGCGGTACACCCCGTCCCTGGCGGCAAAGGCATGAGCGGCTGCTTCTGCCGCCCTGTAATCGTTCCCTGTTGCCATCAGCACCGCATCAACCCCGTTCATGATTCCTTTGTTATGGGTAACAGCCCTGTAAGCATCCCCTTCGGCGATGGCATAAGCCAGCATGATCTTCTCTGCAAATTCATCAACAGAAAGATTCCCTGCAAAAGGCCTCAGTTCTGCCAGGCTGCAGGAGGCTTCAACTGTGACCCTGCAATTCTCATTGTAATTGCTCAATATGGACATGATGTGCTGGTAACGTCTTTCTTTCACATGGTTGTTCATTGCAAGGTAAGCCTCCATCCCCTCGGCCAGTTCTTCTAGGCAGGTGTTCATGAAATTGGCACCCATCGAATTCACTGTATCCACTTCCAGCTCCAGCTTATAAAGCTTTTCCATGATCCCGCAGGCATCGATCAGCCTAAGGTTAAGCACACCACCTCCCCTTCTTACCATGCTGGCCGTGGTCTTCTTCAGCCTGTCAAGCAGGAATAAATGAATATGGTCCCAGTGCTGATGCAGAAAAAGAGGATCGGTGAACCAGCGGAAATACACATGCCCGAGTTTTACCGTTGATACCTGCTTTACAGTGAAGCCGCCCCTCTCGGCCCAGAAACGGGCTGCATGTGATGCGGCTGCAATGACCGAACTTTCTTCTATCGCCATAGGCACATGATATACCCTGCCGTCAACCATTACATTGGGCGCAATCCCGAATGGAACATGGAAACTGCTGATGGTGTTTTCGCTGAGCTCGAGGAAACTCTTACGCGTAGCCGGATCTTCGGCCAGGTAACTTTCCATCTCCTGTTCCGTCGGTCCCGGCCAGCGGCATAAAGCTGCAATGAGACGCCTCTTTTCCGTGAGGCTTAATTTTGAAAATCCCTTGATTATCCTGCCTTTCATTCCTGTTCTTTTATCTTTAAAAATGCACGGGCAAACTTAAGGCCGCTGATCTGCCCTGCGATATACATCCGCAGGTCTTCATAGTCTCCCCTTGCAACGGCCAGAAAAGCCGATGCCTGTCCGAAAACAGCTGGTAACAGGCTCCTCGAAATATGATAATACCCGTCAAGAAAATTCTTTATGCCTCCCGAGATGATGATCTGCCTGCACCCTGCCCCCTTGCTTTCAGCAACCAGTCTGTTGATGGTTTCAATCATATCCGACGCTGTATTCCCTATCATTGCCAGCGGACCGTAAAGCTCCCTCTGCCATGCAGTGCTGCGGGCCAGCTCAACTTTTGCAAAGTTCGTCCCCCCGAAAGCAGCCAGCTCAAATGCTTCAATGGGAAGGCTCATCACCCTGGCAATACTCACCGGGCCCATGCCCTGCCCCACTTCCTTAACAATCAATTTTAGCCTGCTCAACTCAAGAAATTCCTGGATGGTTTCAAAAGGAGGATTTTTCAGAACATCTCCTTCCATCTGTAACCATTCCTGCACCGGGTTAACATGAACGATCAGGCCGTCGGCCCTTAAGCGTTCAACAAGTTCCACAAGCCTCGGCCAGCTGCCGTCAAACAGCATGTCTTCAAGCTGGACTATCCCTATATTGGCATATAAGGGGAGCTCATCCCCGATTACCGGGCGCATGTCAAAATCGGGCAGGTAAAGGTCGTTTGCAAGCAGTATCCTGCAGGATCCCAGGCCCATTCCCATCCCGAACTCCCTGCATGCCCTTGCAAGATTGGTGTTGATGGTCCTGGCAAGCGCAGTGCCCCCTGTCATGCTCGATACCCATATCGGCACCCTGAGGGTCTTCCCCAAAAATGTAAAAGGCGGTATCTCCCCCTGGCGGTGAGAGCCTGTCATAGGTTCATAATCAAACCTGCGGTCTATCTCTGCCCCGGCTGCCTGCGAAGAAAATGCTAACTCAATATGATCGTTTTTCCTGGCTTCCATTAAACATAAAAAGCCAGCAAAGTTAATTTAAATCAGTCTAAATAAAACAATAATGTTAAAAAATACTGCGGATGTGATCCTCATCAGATCAATCGGGGTCCCTTAAGCTCATATGCAGATGGATTGATACGCGCGTCTCAGCCTGAATGTGTTTGCCTGAACTCAAGGAGGGACTGGCCTGCCCCGGCTTTGAAAAATTTACTGAAATGGGAAGGGTCGTCAAAGCCCAGGTCAAATGCTATTTCCTTGCTGCTTTTTGCTGTGAAGACCGCCGTTCTTTTTGCTTCAAGGAGGATACGGTGTTGGATGAATTCCTTTGCAGAGGTGCCAATATTCAATTTTATCACTTCATTCAGGTAATTAGGGCTGACGTTCATGGCCCCTGCGTAATCCTTTACCTGGTGCCACTCGCTGAACCTGGTTTCCACGAGGTTTTTGAACCTCCTGACCATAGCTTTTCCAACTTCAATATCCTGGGTATTGGTATTTGGGAAAAGGCTGCAATGCGAATTGCATTCAATCAGGAAGAGTTTCAGGTATGCTCCCAGGGTTTCCAGTTTCATCTCCTGGTCCGAGGCATAGGCATCCTTAATATGGCTTGCAAACTGCAGGAGGTTCTCCAACCTGGGTCCCGAAAGTGGCAAGGCAGGACTTTCACTGCTGTCGCGGAAAAGCCTGAGATTGGAAATAAAATCTTCGCGTATGCTGTTCTTCATCAGGAACTCAGGCGTGAACAGGATAACCAGTCCCGTGGTTTCAGGGCCTGAGATGATCTGGTGGACCTGGTTCGGGCTTACAAAAAAGATATGATGCGGCAGTATAGGGTATTCATTGAAATCAACTACATGCCTTCCCGAACCGCTGAACGGCCAGATGACCGAATAATAATGATGACGGTGCGGATCATCGGCTATCCCCTGCTGGCGGTCGGCAATCTCTTCCATAGTCCTCAGAACAAAAGATGCCGGGATCCCGTTATCAAGCAACTCGAGGCTGTAAATTTTTTTCTGCATTATTTTTCCGAATTAAGGGGATCAGTTGATTTGCACCTCACAGCCTGCTAATGTTTCACATCCAAAGTATCAATGGCAAATTTTACAGGAACGACAAGGCTTGCTTCAACCGGTTTGCCATCGGTTTCTGCAGCTTTCCATTTCGGCATGAGTTTTATAACCCTCACCGCCTCTTCATCGCAACCTGCTCCTATCCCCCTCATTGCGGAAACATTACCCACGGAACCGTCCTCTTTAACAGTGAATCCTACATATACCTTACCCTGGAGTTTTAACTTGAGCGCCTTGGGCGGATATTTCAGGTTCCTGTGAATGAACTGGAATATAGCCGGATTTCCACCGGGGAATTCAGGCTGCCTGTCAATTTTCTTAAGTGTATAATCCTCTTCTTTCACAGGGTTGCCCTGGGCCGGTTTTTGATGCCTTGGCGGAGACAGTACTGCAGGTCCGGCCTGTGATTCGTAAGAATTATACTGGGCACGACATGGCATACCCGTGACGATCCCTGCAAACACCAGGAACCCCAGAATCAGGGCTTGCATTGTCGTGTACACTGATCTTCCCTGCCCCTTAAATGAACCATAAATTCTCATCAGCACAAACATATAATAAATTTCAGGGACCGGCAATATTTTTCAAGGATTTGTTTATTACTGCGGATTTCCTCAAATTTGACAAGGCAAAATCCCCGGTTATGAAATTTTCGTTTAAAAAGCTGTTCCACGAAAATATAAAATGGAATATCGTTTTCCTTGTGCTTGTTATTTTTACTGTGTTTTTCATCCCTGTTTTTTCGGTCACCCTTGAGAAGATCCTTTATGATCTGTCGTTCACACTTATATTTTTTCTCGGGTATATAACTTCCAACAGGAGACACCCTGTATTTCTTCCATTATCGATCTGCGCACTCATCCTGATCTGGATTTCAGCCGTCTTTAAAATGCCTGTTTTATTCATTTTTTCAATTTCCATGAACATCCTGTTTTTCATGATGGTGACATGGTCGCTGATAAAACATCTTATAGATTCCAGAGCTGTCACCATAAAGCTGCTATTTGACGCAATAATCATTTACCTGCTGATCGGGCTGATCTTTGCAATGATTGTAAGCCTGATCGACCGTTTTGATCCCGGGGCTTTCAGGTATCCGGTTGCAGCAGGCAGCGCTCCTGTCTTCCATCTTAACGATTTCATATATTTTACGTTTACTACTTTATCTACAACAGGGTATGGCGATATCATCCCCCTGAAACCATATACCCGTTCCCTCTCAATCATGATCGCCATCACAGGCCAGATGTATATCGCTATTATCATTTCCATGCTGGTGGGCAAGTATGCAGCCTCAGCCCGGGAAGACAGGAAAGATGAATAAGGTAAAACTGAAGAATATTCTTTTTTTCTCTTATGGTTTCAGCCCGGCTTCAAGCCAGTCCTTCACAAATTCAACCCATATGTCAAGCTTGTCGAAAAGCTGCTCAGTTGGCGGATAAGGTATGATCACGTCCGGACTGATCCCGATATTATCGATTGGATTATCGGGAAGCCGGCGGGAACGGGTCATAGGGTACCTCATATAGTATTTTCCTGAAGGCAGGTCAATAGGGATAGAATTGGAATAATCAAGCACGCCTGCTGTATTCTGATTGCCGAACAGGGTGACTTTCTTACTTGTTTTTGCAGCCAGCAGAAACTGCTCGGCTGAAGATCCGTTGCCTTCATTGATGATGATGCCGACCCGCCGGGGATTCCTGTAGACAGTATCTTCTTTTACAATTTTATCCTTACCCATCATCGGATGGACCACATACCCCCCGGGATTCTTTTTCATTTCATCCAGCAAAGCCGTCATCCATATCCTTCCCTCTTCACCATTCAGGTATGTACCTGTTTTAAGGTCATTTTCATACAGCTTTATATTATCCTCGCAGGCATACCATTCGACCCCTTTGCTGAAATACGGTCCCGTATACAGCAGGCTGAACAGCATCTGCCATTCATCGTCCTGCCCGCCTCCGTTGTTCCTCAGGTCAATGACCAGGTTTGGCCTCGTCATTATATCCTGCCAGTGATCCCTGATCACTTTTTCAATCTTATCTTTAAACCCGTCGAAACCGTTAGCCCTGATAAAGAAGGTGCTGTCGCTCAGGATCCCATAGGTGAAATAAGTGTTGCGTCCGTTAGGGTGAAGCGGTACGTAAGACTTCATAAGGGCAAGGTCATTCCTTGGCGAAGACGATTTCCTGACAAGGAAACTCTGATCGTGTATCTCAAGCACATGCCTGTTCACATGCAGGCTGGCCATGGTTTTCCTTACCTTCGCCCCTTTCCAGGTAGTATGCAGTTTTACCTTGAAGAGGGTATCGCCTGCCGGCGGATTGCTTAGCCCGTTCGTTCCAGCCGCTCCCTGCGGTGCGAATTCAAACATCACCTGGCCGGGCTTCCATCCGCGGTAACTCACCGAAACCCCAAGGTAATTCTGAGTTGCAATATCCCTTATAACAGCCATCTCTCCCCAGCCCGAAACCCATAGCCCTTCAAGGGTCCGCGATCCGGCAGTCCTCCTGTACAGCTCAATGGTATCGACGGAAATATTCCTGCCGTAACTGGAAGTGTCTCCCTCCACCCAATCCTTGTCAGGTCCGGGGTTCGGGCGTACCTTGAGATGATGGTCGGTGAAAAATCCGCAGTACTCATCCAGGTATAGCCAGCATGAATCGGGATGCTTTTCAATCTTTTTCCGGAGATCCTGCTCCAGGCGTGAAAGCTCCGCCACCTTATCCCCCCTGATCTTGACATCATAACCTGGGTAATCTGCCCTGATCTTTTTAACCACAAAATCGAAATCGGCAAGGCAGGAGGACTGCTGTGAAACAGAAATGCTACGGGTAAGCATCAGAATGAGCAACGAAAGAAACGATTTTTTTAACATGGCATGAAGTTCTTATACAAAAATAATAATTTAATATCTTTACTTAAATTTTATTCATACCGGTTCGCAAACATCCTGCATCCCGAATCCTAAAGCCTCCCAAATCCCCAACCCATGTCACGCCGCAAAAAAATTCTCTCTTTCATAGTGATACCGGTACTGGTCATCATGGTATCATTAGCCCTCATCCAGGTCTTCCATAAAAAAATTTCAGGACCCCTGGTCCACGTCAGTCCTGCCTTCAGGCAGTATGTACAGGCCTTCACCACAGGGCTGGTACCCTCCCATTCCACTATAAAGATCAGGATGAATGATGAGTTTGTGGATTCCTCTTCCATGAACATCCCTGTAAAAGAAGACCTGCTGAGGATCAGCCCTTCTGTCAAAGGGACCGCCTTCTGGAGCGACAGCCGCACCCTTGAATTCAGGCCCGACGAGCCCCTTCCCCAGGATAAGGTTTATACCGTGGAGTTCTGCCTTTCAAAAATTATCACTGTTCCGGCCCCGCTTAAAACCATGGTGTTCCAGTTCAGGACCATCCGCCAGGATTTTGATGTGAGCATCGACAATCATAAAGCAATCTCGGAATCGGACCTGACTAAAGAAGTCCTTGCCGGAACAATTTTCACAGCCGATGCGGCGGATGACAAGCAGGTGGAACTTATGCTCACCGCGAACCAGGACGGCAAATCGCTGCCTGTTAGCTGGCAGCATGATTCAAAGAACAACAAGCATTTTTTCCAGCTTGGCTCCATTGTAAGGGACGACAGGGTGTCGACAGTGAAACTTAACTTAAACGGGAGCCCCATAGGGTCATCTTCAAATAAGGAATTTACTGAAGAGATACCCGTGCTGGGCAGCTTTAAGTTTGTTGAACTCAGGAATATTGCAGGAGGCGATCCATATTTTGTACTGCGTTTCACCGACCCCCTCAAACATGACCAGAACCTCGAGGGCCTTGTCCATATCGGGAAATACACCAACCTCAGGGTCACCTCCCAGGATAATGAACTCATCGTATACCCTCCTGCACAACTTGAAGGGAACTCGATGATCACTGTTGAACCCTGGCTCAGGAACTGCCAGGGGAAAGAGTTCGGTCAGCGCATCGTTCAAAAGATTTCGCCCGACGAAAACAAGCCGATGGCCAGGTTCGTAGGCAACGGGGTGATCATGCCCTCATCCAACGGCATGCTGCTCCCCTTCGAAGCGGTCAACCTGAAGACGGTCGAGGTGAAAGTCATCCGCATATATGAAAATAATATCCTGCAGTTCCTGCAGGTAAATGAGCTTGGGTCGGCCGACGACCTTTCAAGAGTTGGAAGGGTGGTGCTGAAGAAAACAGTGCCTCTTAACGGGGCAGCGGACTATGGGCGATGGAACCGGTATTCCATTGACCTTTCAACCCTGATGAAAGCCGAGCCCGGGGCTATCTATTCGGTTAGCCTCAGTTTTAAAAAGCAATATTCGACTTACCCCTGCACTGAAGGAGGGAGCCGGAATCTTCAGGATATGGTTGTCATCCAGAACCACGAACGCGAGAATGAACCCAACAAATGGGGTTATTACAGCTATTATGAGGATGAGGACAATGATAACGGTGGATGGGATAACTACCAGTGGAACGAACGCGACAACCCCTGCAAGGCTTCCTATTATTTCAACCGCAGGGTTACGCGCAATGTTTTCGCATCGAACCTTGGAATGATAGCCAAGGGAGGAGCAGAAAATGAATTTACTGTCTTCGTAACTGACCTGATCTCTTCAAAACCATTATCGGGGGTTAAGGTCGAATTTTACAACTACCAGCAGCAGATCTTAGGTAATTCCAGTACAGACGGGGATGGGATGGCGACAGCCAAACTTGCATCCAAACCCTTCTTTGCAGTGGCAGTGAAAGACAAGGAGAAGGCTTACCTGAAGCTCGCCGAAGGCAACTCCCTTTCTCTTTCCATGTTCGATATAGGAGGAGAGCCGGTTCAGAAAGGCATTAAAGGATTCATTTACGGCGAAAGGGCCGTATGGAGGCCGGGTGATTCTATTTACCTGACCTTCATCCTGGAGGACAAAAGCAAGAAACTTCCTTTAAACTACCCTGTGAATATGACTATGTACAACCCGGCAGGGCAGATGGTTACCCGTCTTGTACTCAACTCTTCAGTAAATGGATTCTATGCATTCAAAACAGCAACCCAGCCTTCCTCGCCGACAGGGAACTGGCTCGCGAAAGTGAAAGTTGGAGGTGTGGAATTTCAGAAGACATTGAAAATTGAGACTGTCAAACCCAACCGTCTTAAGATCCGGCTTGATTTCAGCAAAGCATACCTTGCTAAAAACAGGATACCCCCCGCACAGCTTGAAGCAAGCTGGCTCACGGGGGCAACCGCCAGGGGGCTTAAAGCTGAGGTCAACCTGACCCTCACGAAATCGGTCACTGCATTTAAACAGTTCCCGGCCTATACCTTCGACAATCCTTCGGCAGGTTTTGCAGCAGAAAATATCAGCGTTTTCGAAGGAAAGCTCAATAATGAAGGCCAGGCAGTGATAACACCTGTGATCCATGTCACCAACGTCGCACCGGGGGTACTTAATGCAGCTTTCGAGACCAGGGTTTTTGAAGAAGGTGGCGACTTTTCCATAGACCGTTTTACCATACCTTATTATCCCTACGTTTCCTTCGCAGGCCTCAGGGTTCCGCTTCCTTCGCAGAATGACAGGGTTTTATATACCGATAAAGCTTATGATATCGACCTGGTGAATGTTGATCCCGAAGGGAATGTTGTTCCTTCGAACAGGCTGAAAGTTGAAGTGTTCAAACTGGAATGGAGATGGTGGTGGGATGATTCGGAAAAAAGTTCAGCCGACTTTGTATCCACATCCCATCTCAGGCCGGTGGATTCAGCAACTGTGAGGACTTCAGGAGGAAAAGGTGTTTACAAGTTCAGGGTTGATTATGATGAGTGGGGAAGATACCTCATAAGGGTTACCGACAGGATGTCGGGTCATATTGCAGGCAAGATAGTGTATGCCGACTGGCCTGGTTATTTCAGGATGCCCGGGGGTGAAAAACAGGCTGCTTCGATGATCACCCTCACCACTGATAAATCTAAATACACCGTGGGCGAAACAGTAAAACTCAGCCTTCCCACTTCCCCTGACGGAAGGGCCCTGCTGACCATTGAAAACGGGTCTGAGGTGCTGAAGTCTTTCTGGACACCTACCAGCAAGGGAAGTACGGATATCAGTTTCAAGGTGACTGCCGATATGGCGCCCAACTGTTACGCATTTGTCACACTGATCCAGCCTCATGCACAAAGCAAGAATGACCTTCCGATACGATTGTACGGCGTTGTTCCGGTGTTCGTGGAAGATAAGCAGACTCATCTGAAACCTGTGATTAGTGTAAAAGGCAAACTGGTCCCCGAAGAACCGGCTTCTATAACTGTAAGTGAAGCCGGCGGCAGACCCATGTCCTATACCCTGGCCGTGGTGGATGAAGGCCTGCTTGATCTGACCCGCTTCAAAACCCCTGATCCATGGAGTGTATTCTATGCCAGGGAGGCCCTTGGAATCAAAACCTGGGACCTCTTCGACCAGGTGATGGGTGCTTTCAGCGGTGACCTGCAGAGGATACTGAGTATTGGCGGTGACCTTGAACTCCACCGGGGAGGACTTAAAGCCAACCGTTTTAAACCTATGGTGAAGTTCTTCGGCCCCTTTGAACTAAGGAAAGGCGAAACCCGCACTACCACCTTTAAAATGCCTGAATATATCGGATCGGTGAGAGTGATGGTGGTTGCGGCATATGACGGGGCCTATGGTTCCGCAGAGCGGGCTGTGCCTGTTAAAAAGCCACTGATGGTGCAGGGAACTCTTCCCAGGGTGCTTGGCCCCGGAGAATTGGTTAAGCTCCCGGTAAGCGTGTTCGCCATGGAAAAGAATATGAAGAATGTTAAAGTCACCATTGATGTGAATGAGTTCTTCCAGGTCAATGGCCTGAACAGCCGGGAACTGACCTTCAGCGGAATCGGTGACCAGCTTGTCAATTTTGATCTGAAAGCCGGACTGATGACAGGTATCGCGAAGGTCAGGATCAAAGCAATGAGCGGGAACGAAAAAGCTGAGAACAAAATTGAGATCGACATCAGGAATCCCAATCTTCCGGTGACGGATGTGTTTGAAAAGAGCATCCCTCCGGGTGGAAACTGGAGCCAGGACTTCATCCCGCGGGGAATCCAGGGCACCAATTCAGGCTCCCTTGAACTTTCATCAATGCCTCCGCTGGACCTTGAGAAATGGCTGTCGTACCTTATCCATTATCCTTATGGATGCGTGGAACAGACCACTTCCTCGGCTTTTCCCCAGCTTTACCTGAAAGATATGGTGGAGCTCAGTACTGAAGCCAAAACCCAGACCGAGCAGAACATCAAATCGGCCATACAGATGCTGAGGTCGTTCCAGTTATCGAACGGAGGGCTTACTTACTGGCCCGGCTCGGCATACACCGATGACTGGGCAACCTGCTATGCCGGGCACTTTATGCTCGAAGCCGAGAAAAAAGGCTTTACTGTTCCACCGAATTTCCTTGCAGCATGGAAAGTTTTCCAGAGAGAGAAAGCTGTTTCCTGGACATACAATTCGAGCTTTTTCAACAGTGACCTGGTACAGGCATACCGCTTGTATACCCTTGCCCTGGCAAGGGCACCCGAGATGGGAGCCATGAGCAAGCTTCTTGAGAAAAAGGACCTTTCACTCACTGCAAAGTGGAGGCTTGCGGGAGCTTATATCCTGGCCGGGAAACCGGAGGTTGCCCAGCAGCTTACCAACGGTATTGGAACAGCCGTCGAGTCATACAGCGAACTTTCAGAAACATTCGGCAGCGGCCTTCGCGACAGGGCTATGATACTCGAGGTCCTCAACCTGCTGAACATGAAGACCAAAGCAGCCCCCCTGGCCAGGGATATTGCTGCAGAACTATGCAGCTCGGGCTGGTTAAGCACCCAGACCAGCGCTTATTGCCTGATTGCACTCAGCGGCTTCTACACCCAGTCGGGAGGCAGCGGCCTTAACGCTTCCTTCAGTTTTGACCAGGGTGAAAATGGGGTTGTCAAAACCGACCGTTCGCTGTCGGTCAGCAGCATTGATCCTAAACCGGGGCGGAAACAAACCCTGAAGGTGGTCAATAATGGGAAGAATCTGCTTTACGCAAGATTGCTCCTTCGTGGAATACCGGCCAACGGGGATTCGTCATCCGCAAGCAACAACCTTAAAGTTTCGGTATCATATTGGGGCCTTAAGAAGGAGCCCATAACCGTGAACAGAATTGCCCAGGGTGAAAGCTTCATTGCAGAAGTCAGAGTCACCAATCCCGGTCTGAGGGGTGCTTACAGAAATATGGCACTGAACCAGGTGTTTCCTTCAGGCTGGGAGATTATGAACGCAAGGATGAGTGAGATGGCCCAGTCCCTTACAAAGACTTCCGGTTTTACTTACCAGGATGTGCGTGACGACAGGGTCCTGACGTATTTCGACCTGGCTGCGGGGGAAAGCAAGGTGTTCAGAGTCATGCTGATAGCAGCCTACCAGGGCAGGTTCTACCTCCCTCCTGTTCAGTGTGAAGCGATGTATGACCATTCGATCAATGCCCGGGCCGCCGGCTGCTGGGTAAGCGTGGGGAATTGAAATGGCTGAGCGGCGGAAGTTGCGTCTGAATCTCAACCGGCGCTGGTGCTATTGGTTTGCTGCAGTATTGCTGGTTTATATCACGCTGCTGATAGCCTGGCCCCGGCATTTGTTTCGCGACCCGTCATCAACCGTCGTATATGACAATGAAATGAGGCTCCTCGGGGCCAGGATCTCTCCCGACCAGCAATGGAGGTTCCCCGAGAGCTCAGGTGTTCCTTTGAAGTTCAGGAAAGCCATCATCTGTTACGAGGACCAGTGGTTCCGTTTCCATCCGGGATTCAACCCCGTGGCAATGATCAGGGCGGTTGCTCTCAATATAAG
>Ga0209697_10000941_pt1 | contig 47209 bp, 51 predicted proteins | sample AliMusrvi5mmetaG_FD_184115 | JGI IMG/M metagenome (GOLD analysis project Ga0209697, IMG submission 184115) | Freshwater lake bacterial and archeal communities from Alinen Mustajarvi, Finland, to study Microbial Dark Matter (Phase II) - Alinen... | ecosystem: Environmental > Aquatic > Freshwater...
CCGCAACAATATCCGCTGAATAGGTGCCTTGGTCGAGCAGGGCCGTTTCCCCAAAAGCCGAACCCGCCTCAATCGTTGGCGCAAAGGCTCTGTGCGGCCAGCGGTATCTCGCCTTCCTCCAGTGGGAACCGGTTGGCAAGCAGATTCTGTTCGCACCACTCCAAGGCATGGTCGATATCTTCGCAGTTCAACAGGGGCAACCCGGTCGCCACCTCAACACTTTGCTTTATTTTCTTTGCAAGTTCGTGTTTCTGAGAATAACCGCTAATAAGAACCTGTTTCGAGAAATCGAAAAGGGATTTGATGAGATCGGCGATTAGCGTTAAAGCACTCGCATCAATCTCCTCTACACGGGTGAAGTCCAGAATCAGGAAATCGGCATTCTCGACCGCTCGCATGGACTCATGAATCACGATTTCGGCGGAAGCGAATGCCAAATCCCCTTGTAGTTCCAAGACTATGACTCTGTGGCCCAATTCGGCGAGTAACCGATTCTGTTCAGGGTCGCGGGTTCGTTTGGAGGGGACTTGCGCGGCATCGTAACGGGCATGGATGACCGAAGAAGCCGTGGCCCGGCCGATATGAAACATGTGCAGCCCAAAGTCGGCGGATAGCTTCTTGCAGACCGCTATGCCACGCACACTATTGCCGCGCTCGTCGAGCCGGGGGGAAAACACGGCCAGCCCAAACTGGCCCGGCAATACCGCTAGGATTCCCCCGCCCACGCCGCTTTTGGCGGGCATTCCGACTTCATAAATCCAAGCACCGGAATAATCGTACATACCGCAGGAACTCATCACGCTTAATACAGCAGGGACGTAGCGGTCTTGCAAAGCGCGGATGCCGGTTAGCGGATTGAACCCGTTGTTTGCGAGGGTCGCCCCGATCAGCGCCAAGTCTTCGCAGGTGACGAGCAAGGAACATTGCTTGAAATAGACATCAAGCACATCGTCGGTGTCCTTCTCAATAATATTGGAATTGCGTAACAGGTAGGCGATGGCGCGATTTCGATGACCCGTGGACTTTTCCGAGCGGTAAACATCCTCGTCAATGATAACCGGATGCCCTAGGTATTTTTCGTAGCAGTTGAGCATGCGACTAAATTTTGTTTCAGGCGTGTTGCCCTCAATTAGACCTACCGTCGCAATCGCTCCCGCATTAATCATCGGGTTTTTGGGCCTGCCCGTCTCCGGTTCCAAGCTGATTGAATTGAACGCTTCCCCGGACGGCTCTACATCCACTTTGGATAACACCGCTTCAGTGCCCTGATCCTCCAAGGCGAGTCCGTAAGTGATGGCCTTGGAGATGGACTGAATGGTGAACGGCTGACGGGAGTCGCCTACCTGATAAACATGGCCCTCGACCGTGATTAAAACGATCCCGAACGAAGCGGGGTCGGCTTTCTGCAGTTCGGGGATGTAGCTTGCCACAGCCCCTGTATCGATGCCGGCGCAGTCCCGATGCAACCCTTGAAGATAATTCTGCAACGAATTGGCATTCATTGTCATCTGCCTATCAGGGTTCCCCGAACGAGTCCTCCGCGTCGGCGGTTGCCGACTCGGCATCGATCTGGCGCACACTCACCTGAACCGTCATTCCGAGATAGTCGCCGTTGTCGCCGAACCATCCGCCCGAGATCGGCGCGGCTTGCTCCGGTGTGCGAGTGTAGGCTACGCGGATCAGGTCAGTGCCGCCAAAAAGCAAGTTAGTAGGATCAAAGGGTATCCAACCGGCACCCGGAAGATAGACATGCAGCCAAGCGTGGGTCGCACCGGCACCGCGCGTGACCGTTTCGTCGTCGCAGCTTTCGGTCTGCCGTAACCCCTGCTGAAGCCCACTGCCGACCTCTGTCGGTGGGGCACCGTCGTCTAGCGATGCGTCATAGAGATAGCCGGAGACGAAGCGCGCTGCCAGACCCAGACCCCGGGCGGCCTCGATCATCAGCAGGGCGAAATCCCGGCATGTGCCGCTGGCGAGGGACAGGGTTTCGGCTGGCCGCTGGGTTCCCATCGCCTCGCGGGAGGCGTAAGTGAATTCGCTGCGTATCCCGTCGGTGATGTTGCGCAACATGTCGCGGGTGTGGATGACGCCGCGGGCGGGGAGAAACTGCTTCACCCAGTCACTCACAACGCTCTTATCGTCCGGGTACTGCAACGGCAGGAAGGAGGCAAGGTCGATCCGGTCGTCGGCGCTGTACTCGAACGGGTAGTCCCGCGCTTCCGGGTCTACCGGAAGCTCCAAGTTGTGCTCGCCGAAGTGTTCGATTATGAATCGTGCGTCAAAGCGCAATTTTTCCGCAGGCTCCAGCAACTCGACGACCGCCACGGAATTGGAGAAGACATCATGCACCCAGTGTTGCCGCGAGAGGGGCGAGACCTCAAGGCCCGCCCGCAGCACACGGATGTCGTGGGCGGCACGCGGCCGGAACATGACCTTGTGCGGACAGAATTTGACCGGTTTCGCATAACGGTAAGTAGTGAGGTGCTCGACTTCGATGAATATGGACATGGCCCTAGCTGTTTTTTTTGAAAAGATGAAATGGCATGGAACATGGGTGGGCATCCTTGATGGCTAATGCCAGAATTCAACCGAATGGATCGGTTATGCTTGACCCGTTGAGCTATTATGTTATACGGAAATGCCGGGTAACGATAGGACTCTTGCCCAACCTAAGCCTCACTGCCATTAAGTTAAGATGCATTAAGCGTGAAATCAGCCTTTGACGGAACGCCAAGCCCCAGCTTGGCGCGGTACACCCTGATGCCAAGCTGGGGCTTGGCGTTCCGATTAAACGCTTAACTTAATGGCAGTGGACCTAAGCCTGCAATCCCACTTGGAGGGTTGACAATTTTTCATCGCGCTCCTAAGATATATTGCCGCAATGGGTGTGAATGCCTGTTGAATTCAATCCTTTTTTATTTTATCAACTGATGCTACTGCGGGTGCATCGCACGAGAACTTTCAACAAGGGCTTTCATGGACCTGCAAGACGGTACACTCCACATCCAATCATTTCTTGCTGTCACCATCGGCATCATCGTATTGTTTGTCGGCAAGCGACTCAATGAGCAGGTCGGCTTTCTGCGCGAATTTAGCATCCCGGAACCTGTCACCGGCGGGCTGCTGTTTTCCGTCCTGCTTAGCCTGCTGTACGCAGCATCAGGCATCGCTGTTCAGTTTGAGCTTCAGGCGCGGGATGTGCTTCTGGTGTATTTCTTCACGACTATTGGCATCAACGCAAGTGCCCGCGATCTGTTGGCGGGAGGGCGGCCGCTGCTGATCCTCTTGAGCATTACCATCGCTTTCATGTTCGCCCAGAATTTGACCGGAATCGGCGTGGCTTCGCTCTTCAAGCTGCCGGCCTCGGTTGGCATCCTTGGGGGTAGCGTTTCCCTGATTGGTGGACATGGCACCACCATCGCTTGGGCTCCGTATTTCATTAACAGTCAAGGCATCGCCAACGCACAGGAGATCGGTATCGCTTGCGCGACCTTGGGACTTATCCTCGCCAGCCTGATGGGGGGGCCAATCGCGAAGTTGCTAATCAACCGTTACCAGCTTGCGCCCCCACCCGAGGCGGATGTGGAAGTGCGCGACATTGGCTTCACCGAGGTGCAAAAGAAAGCCGGCATCAACCACTTGGATTTTCTGGATGCTTTGTTGGCTATTCACATCTGCATTATTGTCGGCTACCTGTTGAATGGGATCATCGAGGACTTGGGGCTGCGCTTACCGCTGTTTGTCACCTGTTTGTTTTCCGGCATCCTGATCACCAACCTAGTACCCAAACAGCTTCCAACCCTTACCGGCACCCATTGGCCGACCCGCACACCGGCAATGGCGCTGATTGCGGACATTGCACTCGGTAGTTTCCTTGCCATGTCCCTGATGAGCATGCAACTCTGGACGCTAATCGATTTGGCTGGCCCGATCCTTGCCATCCTGACTGCCCAGTTTGCCCTCGCTGTGTTCGTTGCTTTGTTTGTCTTGTTCCCGCTGCTAGGCCGAAACTATGATGCGGCAGTGGTGGCGGCTGGATTTGGCGGCGTATCCCTAGGCTCGACCCCAACCGCCATGGCTAATATGGCTGCGGTCACTCAGCGTTTCGGGGCATCGCACCGAGCATTCATCATCGTACCTCTGGTTTCCGCCTTTTTTATCGACCTTGCCAACGCCATGCTCATTCCGTTCTTTCTCCGACATTTCTAGCATTCGGCTATACCCAAAAAATGAAAAATTCAACTTCCGCTGGAGCAAAATAGAGTGGGTAACATTCCCGTTCGGGCCGCGATGACCCGAGGGGCGATCTATCTCGGCTTCTGGCTGTTACTCGCCGGCACCGACCTGGCCGATCTTCCGACTGGACTGGCCGCAGCCGTGGCAGCAACTTGGACTAGCCTGCGCCTGTTGCCGCCTGGCAGTGGACGGTTCCGGTACGCTGCATTGGCTAGGCTCGCGTTGCGCTTTGGGCAGGAATCCATCATGGGAGGAGTGAATGTCGCCCGACTGGCACTGAATCCGCGGCTACCGTTACGGACAGGGTTCGTGGTCTATCCGGTATGCCTCCCCACTGGCATGCCCCGAAATATATTCGGCGCGATGACAAGTTCAATGCCGGGCACATTGACGGCTGGCACCGATGCCAACGGTGCGCTCATCTATCACTGCCTCAATGTCGATGAGTCGGTGGCGGCGCAACTTAGCATTGACGAGGGATTGTTACTCCAGGGAATAGGTGAAACCGATGACGATGCCTGACTTCCTGCTTACTGCGTCCGCTTTTGTGCTGGTGATGGTGGCCCTAGGGTTGATCCGCATCCTGCGCGGACCAGAGGATGTGGATCGAATGATGGCGGCACAATTGCTCGGCTCCGGCGGCATCGCGGCGTTGCTGCTACTAGGCGTTGCCACCGAGGCCAAGGCGGTGATCGATGTAGCGCTGACCTTGGCGCTACTCGCTGCCTTTGCCTCAGTCGCTTTCGTGCAGGGCATCTCACGACCGGACGGCGATGACTCTAAGGAGACCCGTGGAGAATGAAGATTGCCTTGGACATCTTCACCATCGTTGCAGTCATGGCCGGTGCCTTCTTCTTCCTCGCCGGCACAGTCGGACTGCTGCGCTTCCCCGATCCGCTCACCCGCCTACACGCACTGACCAAGGCGGATAACCTAGGTCTCGGCTTGGTCGTGCTGGGTCTGTTGCCGCAGACTGATTGGCCACTGGACACGATTAAGCTGGTCACGATTTGGCTGTTTGCGCTGTTGGCCGGGGCGACGGTTGGCCAACTGATGGCGTGTGCAGCGCGGCGCGGCGGGTCCAATACTGTTGACACACTCCTTCCCCCGAACGGCAATACTGTTGAATTAAGCACACCCACGTACCAAATCGTAGGGCGGCAACCCTTTGCCGCCGAGACAAACCGTGTACCCAGTCGGCATAGGGATGCCGACCTACCCCTTAATTCAACAGCATTGCACAGGGGGCCACCCACATGACCCTGGCCTTGGCGGTCGATATCGGCCTGACCCTGCTGATCTTGGCGATGGCCGCTTGGACCATCGCTGTTCGCGACACCTTCGCCTCGGTGATCGGCTTTGTGACCTATGGACTGTTGCTGACGCTGGTATGGGTGCGGCTCGCCGCGCCGGATGTGGCGCTGACCGAGGCGGCGATGGGGGGCGGGCTAACCGGCGCACTGCTGATCGGCGCCGCGGCCCGTCTGCGGAGTACGGAGTCCGCGTCGCGCACCGAACGCCCTAGCGTCCTCACGCGGACGCTGGCTGCGGTCCTATCCGCCGCCGTCACGGCAGCCCTCGCCATCTGCGTCTTGAACCTGCCCGATCCCGCGCCAACGCTCGCGCCCGCCGCCGCCGCCCAGCTTGGCTCAACCGGGGTCGGCAATCCAGTCACTGCGGTGTTGCTCGCGTATCGCGCGATGGACACGCTGCTTGAGGCAATCGTGGTGTTGCTCGCGCTGGTCGGCGTGTGGTCGCTTGCGCACGACCGCGCTTGGGGCGGTTATCCGCAACTGCGGTCCCATGCCGATCCCGACGGCATCCTCGCCTATTTCGCACGGGTCATGGCACCGGTCGGGATCATCGTGGGCATTTACATCTTCTGGATCGGAGCGGACTTTCCCGGCGGCAAGTTCCAAGGTGCCACGATATTGGCGGCTATGTGGCTGCTAGTCATCGGGGCGGGTCTCGCCCACTTGCCGCCGGTTAGCCAGACTTGGTTGCGTGTCCTGCTAGTGGCTGGACCGTTGGTGTTCATTGTAATCGGCTTTGCGGGCTTAGTGACTGCAGAAGCGGTCTTCGCCTATCCGAATGGATATGCCAAGCCCTTGATCCTCGCCATCGAGATAGCACTGATGCCCACCCTCGTGCTGGCGCTTGCCTTGCTGGTAGCCGGCGCGCCGCAACGGATGCCACCGCAATGAACGGGCCGACGCTATTTGGACTTTGCGCTGCGGCCTTGGTGGGCTTTGGACTGTACGGTCTGATCGTGAACCCGCAACCATTGCGTAAGATCATTGGGTTCAACATAATCGGCAGCGGGGTATTCCTGCTCTTCGGCGCCATCGCCCGCCGGGGCGCGGCAGTGGGAATGGGGGGCGACCCTGTGCCCCAAGCGCTGCTGATCACCGGCATCGTCGTCGCCTTCTCCGCGACCGCCCTCGCCGTCGCACTGTTGCTGCGTTTGTTCGATGAGGGGGGCTTGGTCACGCTAGCCTCCGAGGCACCGCCGACTAAGACGACGGCTGATCCACCAGACGCATAAGATGTCACCTTCGCTTTCGGCCCAAAACTTAACGACCCTTGGCGGACTACTGCTCGTGTTGGCGATTCTGGTTCCGTTTGCAGGGATGTTGATCGGCTTCGTGTTTGGCGGAGGCAACGCCCAGAGAGTGGCGCTTGCGACCCTCGCGGCAGGGCTCGCCATCGCGATTGCAATCGCTAACGCCTTGGCACAATCGGGCAAAGCCGTAGTCTATATCCTTGGCGGCTGGATGCCACCGCTCGGTGTCGCATTACGTGCGGACGGTCTGTCCGTGGTCATGCTGCTGACGGTGGCGGTGGTGATCTGCGGCATCGGTGTTTATGCACGAGCCGATTTCGGTACGCCATCAGGCGTTAAAGAGGCGCGCGCGCCACTCATATTCTGGCTGCTGCTGCTTGCCGTGTGGGGTTCGCTAAACCTCGTGTTCGTAAGCGGTGACCTCTTTACCTTGTATGTCGCACTGGAACTCCTGACTTTCGCTGCCGTGCCGCTGGTCAGCCTCGACGGCCGCACGGAAACAGTGCGTTCGGCGCTCCGGTATCTGTTGTACGCCCTGCTCGGCTCGGTGCTTTATCTGCTGGGGGCTGTGTTGCTGTATGGAGCGTATGGCACACTGGACATTCCGCTGCTCGCCGCAAGGGTTCGCCCCGAGCCTGCGGCGTGGGCCGCGTTGGCACTGATGATAGCGGGACTGCTCGCCAAAACCGCGCTTTTCCCTCTGCACCTGTGGTTGCCGCCGGCTCACGCGGGTGCGCCGGCCGCAGCGAGTGCGGTGTTATCGGGCCTAGTGATCAAAGGTTCGTGGTTTCTTGCCATGCGGCTCTGGTTCGATGTATTTGCGGACGTGGTGACATTGCCTGCGGCGCAGACGCTGGCAGCGCTTGGCGCTGCGGCCATTCTGGTCGGCAACGTCGTCGCACTTAGGCAGACGCGGCTCAAGCTTCTGATCGCCTACTCGACGGTCGCGCAGATCGGCTACCTGTTCCTGATGTTCCCGCTTGCCACCGGACTTGCCACTGCCGGCCTTGATAGCGCGATGGCTGTGAACGGCGGGATGCTACAGGCGATCTCGCACGCCACGGCGAAGGCGGCGATGTTTATGGCGGCGGGACTCGTCTACACGACGCTAGGACATGATCGCGTCGCCGACCTGCGCGGTGTGGCAAGTGCCCTGCCGATGACCGTCCTCGCCTTCGCCCTGGCAGGCGCGTCGCTGATTGGGTTGCCACCCTCGGGTGGATTCCTCGCCAAGTGGCTACTGATATCGGTGGCCATCACGACCGCCCAATGGTGGTGGGCGCTAGTGATGCTCGTGGGGGGCTTGCTCACCAGTGTATACGTGTTCATCGTCGTTGTTCGCACTCTGGCTCCAGCACACGTTGGGTGGAACCCGAAAACGACGGTTCCGCGCTACCAGCAGGCCGCTGTGCTGGCGCTGGCCCTGTGTTCGTTCCTGCTTGGCGCGGCGGTATTGTGTCCAGTGGACGTGACACAGATCGGGAGAACGGTTTCGCGAAATACCGTATTGCCATGAAGGCTTCCGACTTGTTGATTGCCACAGCCGTTGGCGCACCCCTCGCGATGCTGCTGGCCTGCCTCTCCCCGGCCATTCGCAAGCGCATGCCTACGCTACTTGGGTTTGCAGCAATTCCCGCGCTCGCTGCCGCCTTGCTTGCCGACGGCACTCCGCTCATGTTCGGTAATGCGCAGTTCGAGTTTTCCTTCGCCATGGACAAGCCAGGCGCGATGCTTCTCACCGTCGCCGCGATCCTTTGGATTGCAGCGGGTGCCTACGCTACGACGTGGCTACGCAACACGGACAATGCAGGCAGCCTTGTCGTGTGCTGGCTGATGACGCTAACCGGTTGCGTTGGCGTGTTCCTCGCTGCCGATATTGTGGGCTTCTACTTCCTGCTCGCGGTGCTGTCTGTCGGCGCAAGCGGGCTGGTCTTGCAGGGCGGTACGTTGAAGGCGCTTCGCGCCAGCGCTGTTTACCTAGGGGTCGCGCTGCTCGCCGAAGCGTTCCTGCTCGCCGGCCTGGTGATGCTGGCATTGGTGATGCCGCATGGAAGCCTATTAATTCGCGATGCCGCCGCCGCAATTTCCACATCGCCGTGGCGAGATCTCACGCTTGGGCTTCTCGTCGTCGGCCTCGGCATCAAAGCGGGGCTTGTGCCGCTGCATTTCTGGATGCCACTCGCCTACGACGCAGCGCCCATACCGGCCTCCGCCGTAATGAGCGGCGCCGTCGTCAAGGCGAGTGCGCTCGCGCTGATCCGCTTCCTGCCGTTCGATGCCGCACTGCCCGACTTTGGCCTGCCGCTGGCGGCAATCGGGTTCTTTGGTGCCTTCTATGGTGTGGCCATTGGGGTCACGCAATCGGAGCCAAAGGTCGTGCTCGCGTATTCGAGCGTGAGCCAGATGGGTTTCCTCGTCGCCGTGATCGGCATGGGTCTTGCAGTGGGCAATGCCGATGCCGCACTGGCGGCATCTTTTTACGCGGCGCATCACTTGTTGGCCAAGGGTGCTCTGTTCCTTGCCGTGGGCGTGGTCGCCACAACGGGCAGGCATCGGCTCTGGCTGGTGCTGCTGCCGGCGGCGGTCTTGGCGCTGGGGATCGGAGGCTTGCCTTTGACTGGCGGTGCGCTGGCGAAGCTGGCGGTGAAGCCAGTACTGGGGGACGGCCTTGCGGGTCTGTTGGCGGATCTGTCCGCGATAGGAACCACGATGCTGATGTTCCATTTCCTCAGCCGGCTGGCGGCAAGCACGGCATCGATTCCGTCAACGTCCGCGCCCGTTGGCTTCGCATTACCTTGGTTGCTGATGTTTGTTGCCGCCATCGCGGTTCCTTGGAAGTCGTATCCGCTTACTGGAATCGGCATCGGGTCCTATGCGTTCCAGCCCGAGATTCTCTGGGCGGCATCATGGCCCATTTTGATTGGCATCGTGCCGATGTTAGTGCTTTGGCGCTGGGGGAGGCATCTGCCACAAATGCCGGAAGGCGACCTCATGACCGTGGGCGAACGCGCCATGCGAAAAGTCATCACTTGGGGATACGGACTGGAACGGGCGGAAGGTTTGCTGCGTCGGTGGCCAGTGGCTACCTTGATGCTCTTGGCGCTAGCAGTCTTCTTGGGGAGGATGTTGATTGACTGGCGTTGAATCTAGGCAACGGCTTAGTTTGTAGCATGTTGCTGTCAATGCCCGGACAGGGAATGCATCATTGGGATAGTGGAAGTAGTATGCCATTAATGCCTAAAATAAATGTCTGCCTGAATACGGTGAAGCCCAACGGGGCGCATGGCGCGTCCGTTGGAGCGATTGGGCTAGTGAACTACTGAATAACGCCACAAACCATGCGCGCACCGCCTCCACCGAGGGGATATGGAGAATCTGAATGGTTGTCACCTCCGGCATGAATCATCAAAGAGCGAGCTTTTACATCGGCAATTTTAAGCCTGGGTGCCAATACTGGATTGTTTGCATTCCCCATGGCATCCACGAATAGCGCGGGCAAATCGCCGAGATGCCCGTCACCCCAGGGCAGTCCGTGGCGCTTGCTTGCAGCCGGGTCGTAATGCCCTCCCGCTGCTAATGCCGGTATCTTCTTCCCGTCTTTTTCCTTAGGCCCGCAATCTGGGTTTTCATGTACATGAAAACCATGTAAGCCTTGCGGAAGCCCTGCCAGCGATGGACTGAATACAACGCCATAAGGTGTTTCGCCGATAACGACTTGCCCAACCAATTTCCCGATGCCGTTCTCGTCAACAATGTTCATTTGAACGGTAAAATCGGCCTGAGCCGCACCGCAGAGAGATAGCGCAGCCACTGCTAACAACATTTTGGATCGCTTTTGCATAAATCCCCCTTCGTTGGTTAAACAAACTTAGAACGAACCGAATAGCGAGCCAAGGACAATCACTGCCACCAAAGCAATCACCGCGCCGACGATGGCGACCATCACAATGTCAAGATAACTTTTCCGGTGCGTGGAGCCACAAACAGCCAGCAACGTGACAACAGCGCCGTTGTGCGGCAGGCTGTCGAGGGTGCCGGCAGCGATCACCGCAACGCGATGCAGCAGTGCGGGATCGATTCCCAACTCCACAGCTTGTTGCAAGTAGGTGGCGCCAAGGGCATCCAGGGCAATGGACATGCCGCCCGATGCCGAGCCGGTCAGTGCAGCGAGAATGTTGGTTGCCACGGCCAGCGAGACTAACAGCCCCCCCTCAATTGACAGCACCCAGTCGCGCACAGCCTCGAACGCCGGCATGGCGGCCACGACGGACCCAAAGCCCACGAGGCTCGCCACGCTCAAAACCGGCAGAACCGAGGCGTTGGCGCCGGCATCGACCGTGTCGCGCAACGCCGTCAACCGCCGGTGATTGAGCGCGATCAGGAGGGCGATGGCCGATGTCAGTGCCACGATGACCGACCAGATACCGCTGACCGCCGACAGCGGCTTCCCGCCCCATTGCGCTTCAGCCAGAAAGCTCGTGTCCAGACGCGGCAATATCAGCGTGGACATGGCGAGATTGACGAGGATCACCACAAGTAGGGGGAGTATGGCCACTAGGATGCTGGAATCCTGTTCGCAACGGAGGCCGTGATGCATTTCGACCGGGTCGAACGAACTGGCGGTCGTCGCCCGTTCACGCACGAGCAGATCGTCGGCGGCAGCATCCGGGGCAACGAGGGTGTCGCCATAGCCCTCCCCTGCGCGGTGGGCTGCTGCCTCGGCGCGCCCCAGCCACCACAGGCCGAAGCTCAGCATGATGACAGCCGCGATGATGCCTAATCCGGGTGCGGCAAAGGGGGTGGTGCCGAAGAATGGCATGGGGATCGCGTTCTGGATTGCGGGGGTGCCCGGCAATGCGGACATGGTGAAGGTCGAGGTGCCGAGGGCGATGGCGCCCGGCATCAGGCGATTCGGGATATTGGCCGCGCGAAACAAAGCCTGCGCCATGGGAACGATGACGAAGAAGGCGACGAACAAACTCACGCCCCCATAAGTGACCAATGCGCCGGCCAGCACGACCGCCAGCAAGGCGCGGCGGGCCCCTAGCTTTTCGGTCATGAAGCGGGCGATGGTCGAGACCGAGCCGCTGTCGTCCATGAGTTTTCCGAACACCGCGCCAAGGAGGAACAGCGGGAAGAATTGGGCGAGAAACGCACCCGCCGAATTCATGAAGGTTTGCGTCCAGTGCGCCAGTAGCGGTTCCCCCGACGCGAACGCGGCGACTAGTGCCGCCGCCGGCGCGAGTACAAGCACACTCCAGCCACGAAATGACAGCCAAACGAGAAGCCCGAGGCCAAGCAAAATGCCGAATAACCCCATGAGTTACACATCCTCCAGTAATAGTGAGTCAAGGTCGAACGTTGATCGCACACCCAGATTCGCCCCGTGGGCTTCCATAAACGCTGCGGCCGTGCGGCGTCCCTCGTCGCGGAGCTTACAGAAAAACCCCCACTCTGCCAGAAGTTTAGACGAGGCGTTCAACTCGGTCATTGCTTCACTTTCGATTCGATGGATGCGCATACCCGCCCAGAGCGCCCCCTCAGAATGGCCAGGGTCGGCCACTTGCTGTAACAGGGCAATCATGCGCAACTCCTTCAGCAGGGGTGAGTTGAAGGCGATTTCGTTGAGCCGGTTGTGGATATCGCGCGCCGTGCGCGGCGTCCCAGGACGATTGACCGGGTTGATCTGCACTAAGAGGGTGTCGTGCGCGGCGGACTCCCGCACTAGTGGCGTGATCGTCGGGTTGCCCGAAAAGCCACCATCCCAGTACGCCTCACCGTCAATTTCCACGGCTTGGAACATCGTGGGCAAACAGGCCGATGCCAACAAGGCGTCAGGGGTGAGGTCGGCGTTGCGGAAGATTCGACCGCGCCCCGTGCGCACGTTGGTGGCTGTCACGAACAGGCGTATCGGCGCAGTGGCGAGCCTGGTAAAGTTGATGCTCTCGAGCAGAATCTTAGTCAATGGATTCAAACCGCCGGGATTCAGGTCATAGGGCGAGAACACTCTGGCGCTGATGTCGAGGGTTAGGAATAGGGGCGAGTAATCGAGGGTCCACAGGCCAGTCAGGATTTCGAATGGGCCTCGCCGCAAGGGGCTGAGCAGTGCGGCATCCGCAACGCGCTTCCAGAACCTTTCGAGTGCCGCCCGTGCGCCATCCGATCCACCTTCCGCATAACCGTCGGCCATCACGGCTGCATTCATGGCACCGGCCGAGGTGCCGGAAATAGCGTCGAAACGCAGCCAAGGCACTTCAAGCAGGTAGTCGAGCACACCCCATGTGAATGCGCCGTGAGCACCACCGCCTTGCAGGGCTAGATCGATAGGGACAACATCGCGACGCGCATCGGCCTCCGCAAGGGTTTTGGTGGTCATATGAATTCCTTAAGGGTTATGAAAGCGCTTTGGCTTTGAATTTGGCGGACATAGGCTATGGGTTGGCGCTGTCATGGCACATTTAGGCAATGTTGATAGCATACCATAGCCGCAGGGGGAAATCTTCACGTCCGCGTCCCTTGCTTGGGTTGCATCAAACTGTCGCTGTCGCGCCACGCGATCGCCGCAGCGAGCGAATAATCAACTTTTCCATCTCGATAACGAGGAAAAACACGAAGCCGGCGAGGAAGAGCCATGGCCAGATCCGCAACGGTATGGCGGCCGTGTCGAACAGTGCCTGGAGCGGGGGCGCATAGGTGAACAGCAGTTGCAACAGCACCACTACGCCGATGCCTAAGGGCAGGTACTTGTTGCCTGCGTGTGCCTTGAGCGACAGCGACGAGTCGAGCTTGAAGCGACTGTTGAGCAAATAGAATATTTGTCCGATGACCAGTGCATTCACCGCTGCGGCGCGGGCCAGTGGGTCGGGGGCGTTGATCGATTTCATCCAGAAAAAGGCCCACAGCGTCAGCGCGAGCAGCCCCAGGCCGACGAAGATGACGCGCCATACGCCGAAGCCATCCAAGATGCCACGCTCGGTTGCGCGTGGCGCTCGCTGCATGACATCCAGTTCGTGCGGTTCGAACGATATTACCAGCCCGAGCGCAACCGAGGTCACCATGTTGACCCAGAGAATCTGCGGCGCTGTGATCGGCGCAACAAAACCGACCACGATGGCCGTCAGGATGACGAGCGCCTGGGCGGCGTTGGTCGGCAACATGAACAGCATCGCCTTTTCAATATTGTTGTAGACCGTGCGCCCTTCCTTGACGGCCGCCGTGATCGAGGCGAAGTTGTCGTCGGCGAGCACCATCTCCGCCGCTTCCTTGGTGACTTCGGTGCCCTTGATCCCCATGGCAACCCCGATGTCGGCTTTCTTCAGCGAGGGCGCATCGTTAACCCCGTCGCCCGTCATCGCCACAATTTGCCCGTTCGCCTGGATTGCCTTCACCAGCCGCAGTTTGTGTTCGGGGCTGGCACGGGCAAAGACATCAACATCGCGGACACGTTCCTGCAAGCTGGCAGTGTCCATTTCCTCGATCTCGGCACCCGTGATCGCCGTCTTTCCGTCGCCGATGCCCAGCATCTTGGCGATTGCCGCTGCGGTGATGCGGTGATCGCCGGTAATCATCGTCACCCGGATGCCGCCTGCATGACACTCTTTGACGGCTTCGATTGCCTCTTTGCGTGGAGGGTCAAGCAGCCCGATCAGGCCGATGAGAATGAGGTTTTTCGGCAAGTCTTCAGGGCGGAGCGTACCTGCGCTGACATCCGGGACTTCAAGCCAGGCCATTCCCAGAACGCGTTCGCCCTGTGACGCGAGCTTGTCTGCGGCTTGCAGAAAATAGTTGCGGTCCAGCGGCTCCGCTGCTTCTCCGTCAATCGCCTGCCGGTCGCAATGTTCGAGGATGACCTCCGGCGCGCCTTTGACGAAGATCACCTGCTTGCCGCTCGCATCCTGGTGCAACGTGGCCATGAACTTATGTTCCGACTCGAAGGGGATCGAGTCGATTCGGGGATAGGCATCTTGCTCGGCCTTGCGTTCGAGGCCGAGCTTGTTCCCATAAGGATAAAGCGCCCCTTCGGTAGGGTCGCCCTGCACCTTCCAAGTGCCTTCCTCCTCAAGTATTTCGGCATCGTTGCAGAGCATTGAAACGCGGCCCATGAGCTTGAGCACCGGGTCTTCGCCTGGCTTTACGGGCTTGCCGTCCTGCAGGACTTCGCCCTTGGGTGCGTAGCCATTGCCCGTCACTGTGTAATCCGATTGCGCGGTGACCGCCGACATCACCATCATTTCCATGAGCGTCAGAGTGCCGGTCTTGTCGGAGCAGATTCTTGACACCGAGCCTAGGGTTTCCACCGCCGGGAGCCGCCGGATGATGGCGTTGCGCGAGGCCATGCGCTGCACGCCGATTGCCAGTGTAACGGTGATGAGCGCAGGCAAACCTTCCGGGATGACGGATACCGCGATGCTGATGACGGCTTGGAAGATGTCTATGAATTCCATGCCCCGCAACCATCTGCCGTAGGCAAACAGCAGAACGCAGGTAACCCCGATCACGGCGGTAAGGGTATAGCCAAATTTCTTAATCTGACGCAACAACGGCGTTTCAAGGGGGCTGACCGAGGCCATCATCTGGTTGATGCGACCCAATTCGGTATTCGCGCCGGTTGCAACCACGACCCCGGTACCGCGCCCGGACGAGACGAGTGTGCCGGAGAATGCCATGCATTCCCGATCCCCTATCGTGGCTTTTCCGCTCACGGCGGCGGTGGTCTTGTCGATTGGCACCGACTCGCCCGTCAGCGGCGCTTCCTCGGTCCGCAGGTTCTTGACCTCGATGAGCCTAAGGTCGGCAGGAATCTTGTCACCCGACTCAAGCAGCACGATGTCGCCGGGCACTAACTCTTCAGCAGGGATCACGCGGGTGATGCCGCCACGCACGGTTCTGGCCTCGGCGGAGAGCATGTTGCGGATCGAGTCGAGGGCTTTCTCGGCCTTGCCTTCCTGAAGGAACCCGAGCAGCGCGTTGATGACGACGACTCCCAGGATGATCCCGGCATCCAGCCACAGACCGACCATCATCTTGACGAAGCCGGCACCCAGCAAAACATAGACCAGTATGTTGTTGAACTGGAGCAGGAACCGCATCAATTGGCTTTGCTTCTTCCCTTCCGGTAGGCGATTAGGGCCGAACTCCTGCAAGCGCCGCGTGGCAGCTTCGGTCCCCAGGCCATCTTTGGGACTGGTCTCCAAGCGCTTCACCACCGCATCCGCAGCCAACGCGTACCAAACGACAGCATCGCCCCCCGTCTTTACGCCTACTGCCTTATTCATCTGAACAATACCTCTTTTGGTGACATGAATACCTTAAGGGTTATGAAAGCGCTTTGGCTTTGAGTTTGGCGAATTCTTCTTGGTTGATCGTGCCTGCGTCTAACAGCGCCTTGGCATCGGCAATCTGCTCCGCAGGAGATTTTCCCGCCACATGCCTGATGTAGGCATCGGTGTCGGACTTGGTACGCTGAATTGATGCCCGCTGCCGTTCAGCCATGCCTCTCCCGCGGAAAAGGACATAGGCAAGTGCTGTCAAGAACGGTACGAAGAAGAGACCAACGAGCCAGAGGACTTTGCTGCCCCCGCCAAGATCGGCATCTCGAAAGAGGTCGATGACTACTTGAAACAGGACGATGAGATACGCCACAAACAAGAAGGACGAGGCGATCAAATAGATAATATCCCAGAAATTGCTCATTACATGTTTCCTTAAGTTAAACAGCGCCCAGAGACGCCGGTGTTGGTGGGATTGTAAGCGTTCACGCCCCCCTGCCTTTTCCTGGGAGCGCGACCATCTTGGCCGCCCTCAGCGGACGAGATGCCCACGCTCCCAGGGGGAGTGAACGCTTACGTGGGATTCAATATGATTGCTAATAAAAACCTTGGATCAATGTGGATTACAATGGTTTCACGGGGCATTATCGGGCAATCGGGATAATTTGCTAGCGATAAGTGTATTCGCTTCCTATGCCCCATTCAAGAGTTTCAGATCGACCCATGACATAACGGTCAAAAATCAAACTCGAAGCGGGTTTGAAAAATATTCAAATCCCCTGGTTGAGGCCCGCCGCTGGCATGGGCAAATACATAATTGAAGCGGATTTTTGAATTGGAATGTAAATACCAGTTCACGCCGACGGTCACCGACTGCAACACCCCTCCATTGATCGGCTTGCTGTCCATGTTAAGGTAGGAAAACCTCACAGCAGTTTCCAATGCGCCCATGCCTTCTTCCGCGAAAGAAAAACTCCGTTTCGGTTGGAGTCGCCCGAATACCCCCCTGCTGGTGTCGTAGAAACGGCTTTCCCCCGTCCAAAAATAACTGCCGTACAGATAATAGCCATAAAAACTGTGATCCGTTTCACCTGTTACGAAATTTCCGAGAAGCTCCCCCTGCGCGGACCACGGGCCATCCACCCAGGCCGCTTCAACGCCGAAACTCTCCATGTTCTGCGCATGAATGTCACCCGTGTCCGCCAGAAACGGCGCGGCATGGCTTTCAGGACGGCTGCGGTAGCGGATCGAGGCGTTTCCCGAATGCAGGTAGTTCAAATCCAACCCCAAGTGGAGCAGGTTCGTTGCACCTGAGTTTTCTGGCGCAGCCGTGTATATCGGCAGCCAGGTCAAACGACCGATGATCCGAGTGAAGTCTGGAGTGGCATCACCGACATCGGTGCCGAGGCTCTGGGCGAATTGCCCCAATGACCAAGTGGCACGTTCATTGAAAATGGGTCGACGGAACTGCCAACCACTACTGATCCTGGGGGCCAGCCCCTGAATGGGTGTCGCCCATTCCATGAAGGTGGCATCCCGGCTACTTCCAGAGGCTTCAAGGCTCATGGCCGGTATGAATGAACCGACCCTGAGGTTGCCGACATAGGGAATGCGCCTGAATTCCAAGAAGACATCATCCAAGACGAAATGATAGTTGTCAACCGCCATCACGTTAATGCTGTACGAAAAAGGCACCAAGAAAATCGCATCGCCCGTGGTATAAAAACGCCAGCGGCGCAGTTCTACAATGTTGGCGGTCGGCTCCATGCCGTTGCCATTCACAAAAAACGCGGCATCGAGATCAACGCGGCCCCCGATTTTTCCCGACAGTTTAACTCGATCGGTAAATAGGGAGGGGAAAGAGGGCGTTTCCTCGTCGTCCGTAAACGCCCTCCCCCCCCTCGGACGGCTGCCGTAAAAGGTGTAGTGCAGTCCGTCCCACCCTTGCCATTCCAAGTTCCAGTGAGATGGCACTTTTTCCGGGGCAGGTGTCTTTGGTGCCACTGGTGTAATGACCGTCTTCTGCTTTAGTTTCGACGGCGTGAAGCTATCGGAGTGTCCGACGGGACGACTTGGAGCGGGTAAATCCGTTTCGTCAACAGGCATGGCGACCAGCCTTGCGGAAAACTGTAAACCCATGCCCCCAATGGCGATGAAGATCAATTTACGCAATATGACAGGGGCTATCGGCATAATGTTCACAGTGTGTATCGAAGGGGCCCATGCACCCAAGCAGGACACGCCTCGATTCACCGACGATGTCAATGAATTTGCAACGGAATTAACTTAATCCAAACTCCCTTATGGTTTTTCTTTTCCTGAAGTCCAATCGGACAAGCGGTTTGCCGCAGTCTCGGACCAGAAGTCCATGGCGTTCTGCACGTCGCCCCACCCCCACTGGAAACCGGCGATGACCGACCCGGACCCCAAGCGCTTATCCACGATATTTACAATACGCATTGATGAGTGTTTCATGGTGATATCCTTGTTGAGGTTGATGAATATAGGTAACTTAGGTTAAGATTAACGGCTATCAGCTTAAGGCGGGACAGGCGCAAAGCTTAACCGTTCGCCCTGAGCTGCGAGCCTGTCGAGCAGTCGAAGGGTGGACGGTTAAGCCCGACCCTTCGACTGCTCGACAGGCTCGCAGCTCAGGACTCACCACGAACGGCCTTGAACTGTCCCGCCTTAAGTTGGTAGCCAGATTAACGATTTAAACAACCCCTCCTCGGGACTGCCCTCATCTTTTCGCTAATCAATTATATTGCATTCTGAAGGATTTCGTATGAGAATCAAAAAAACATTCGCCCCAGCCCTTGCCTTCGCGTTGTTGGGTGCGGCCGCCGGTACCGCCGTTGCTGCGGTTGGCGGCGGCGTCCTAACGGACCCTGGCGCACTGGAAGGCAAGCACTTCCACCCGCTGGGCAAGATGCCGTCGAAGTTCACCATTGACCTGCGCAACGGCATCAAGGCAACGCTGCCCTTCGAGGACAAGCGGGACTTCGACGAGGCAGGGAAGGGCTTCATCGCCGCGCCGCCGTACAAACAGATCATGGCTGATGCCGGTCACGTCGCCTGGGACATGGCCAGCTATGAGTTCCTGTTGAAAGGCAAGGATTTCGAGAGCATTCATCCCTCGCTGCAACGGCAGGCCGTCCTTAACATGGCCTATGGTCTCTATGAAGTGCTGCCCGGCAAAATCTACCAAGTGCGAGGTTTCGACTTGGCTAACATCAGCTTCATCAAGGGCGACACCGGCTGGATCATTTTCGATCCGTTGACCACCAAGGAAACCGCCCGTGCGGCGCTGGCATTCATCAACGAAAAGCTTGGGCCACGTCCGGTCGTGGGCGTCGTCTACTCCCACTCCCATGTGGATCACTTCGGCGGTGTGCGCGGGGTGGTTGAGGAAGCCGACGTGCGTAGCGGCAAGGTCAAGGTGATCGCACCAGTAGGCTTTTTAGAGGCTGCGATATCCGAGAACGTGTTTACCGGCAATGCCATGTCGCGGCGCACCCAATACCAGTACGCCGTGTTGCTGGCACGCAGCCCTTTCGGCCATGTGGACCAGTCGATTGGCAAGAACGTAGCGAACGGCAATGTCGGGCTGATTCCGCCGAACCTCATCATCACCAAGGATTTCGAGGAGCTGACGCTTGACGGCGTGAAGATGGTGTTCCAGAACACGCCGGACACCGAGGCACCGGTCGAGATGAACACCTACTTCCCGCAGTTCAAAGCCTTCTGGGCAGCGGAGAACATCACCGGCACGATTCACAACATCTACACGCTGCGCGGCGCCCCGGTGCGCAACGCCTTGAACTGGTCGAAGCAGATCAACAACGCGTTGTACAAGTTCGGTCAGGAAGCCGAAGTGATGTTCGCGTCGCACAGTTGGCCGCGTTGGGGCAACGAACGTATCCAGGAAGTGATGCGCACACAGCGCGACACTTACGCCAACCTCAACAACCAGACCTTGCACTACGCCAATCAGGGCGTAACCATCAACCAGATTCATAACGTCTATCAACTACCGCCAAGCCTGTGGAAGCAATGGCCCGCGCACAGCTACCACGGCTCCAGCGAACACAACAGCCGGGGTGTCATCAACCGCTTCCTAGGCTACTGGGACGGCAACCCGGCCACGCTGATTCCGCTCTCGCCAGAAGATTCCGCGCCGCTGTACGTTGAGATGATGGGTGGCCCGGTCAAGATCATGGCCAAGGGCAAGAAGCTCTACGACCAGGGCAAGTACCTTGAGGCATCGGAGATTCTGAACCGGCTGGTCTATGCCCAGCCCAAAAACCAGGCGGCCAAGAACCTGCTGGCGGATGTTTTCGAGCAGATCGGCTACCAGAAGGAAAGCCCGAGCCTGCGCAATAGCTTCCTCCAAGGGGCGTATGAACTGCGCACGGGTCTGCCGGGCGGCGTGCCGGTCAACTCGTCCGGGCCGGATGTGGTTAGGGCGATGTCGACTGAGAACTGGCTCGACTTCCTCGGCATTAGCGTGGACCCCAAGAAGGCAGAGGGCATGGCGTTCGTCATCAACTTGGCGACCCCCGACAACGGCGAAAAGTATTTGGTGGAAATGAGCAACGCGACGCTGACCAACATCAAGGGCGTACAGGCGAAGAAACCGGACCTCACGATTACACTTAACCGCACCGAACTCGATCAAGTGATGATGGGCGTGAGTACGTTCGACGACCTGATCAAGGCAGGCAAGGCGAAATTCGAAGGCGACCGCAAACCCTATGAACAGCTCAAGGGCATTCTAGTCACTTTCACACCGAACTTCGAGATACTGCCGGGAACTGCGGCCGCGAAAACGGCGACCTCGCCGGATACGAACCCGCTCAAGGTGCCCGACTTGATGCCGGCGGACGCGGCTGGCGACTGACGCGCAACAGCGGAACCGCCTTGGAATGTTCCGGTCGGGGTTGGCAACCCTGACCGGAACCAGGACAACACTTCAATTTACAAAACGTGAGGGACAGGTATCGAGTACGGCTCAGTGAGCGTTTCCCACTGGTGCGGCGTAGGCATCAAGCACAAGTGTTTCAATATTGTCCCCGGTCAAAGCTTGCAAAAGCTCCACCAGCGCGTTGATCTCTGCTTCGCTTAAACCCAAGGGCTTGATGAGCGGGTCCAGATTCTCATTCGGCTCACCTCCCTTATTATAAAATTCCAGCACATCCTTTAAATTCGCAAGCACTCCGTTGTGCATGTAAGGCGCGGTGAGGGCGATATTGCGCAAGCTGGGTGTCTTGTATTTCCATCGGTCTGCCGGATTCTGAGTAATTTCGTACAAACCGAGGTCGTTCTGTTTTTCCTCCCCCACCGTGCCAATGGTGGTCGCGTCCATGTCGAAGCTGATGCCGGGCGCGACTTGCACAGGCTGTTTGGCCGGTTGTTTCTTCATGCTCTCCCGATAACCCAAGCCAGTGTTGTGCAATTGATTGTCGGTGAACAGGGCTTGCCGATCATTGATGACATGGCAGCGGGAGCAGCCGGCCTTCCCGGAGAACAACTCCAACCCATTTTTGGCTTGCTCACTCAAAACTCCCGGTTGTTTGCCGTAATGCCAACGATCAAAAGGCGAATTGGCGGAGATTAGCGTCCGCTCGTAACTGGCGATGGCTTGCCCTACGGTTTCCATGGACGGGCCGCGATGGAAGGCTTTTTCAAACAAGCCCCGGTAATCGGATAACGCTTTGAGCTTGTCGGTCACGAAGCCGATGGAAGGGTTAGCCATTTCGTTGTGCGCCAAAAACGGCCCCCACACTTGGTTCTCCAAGGTACTTTCCCGTCCATCATGAAACAGCCGCTCAGCATAGGCCACGTTGTATAGCGTTGGCGAATTGCGCCGCACCGTGCGGCCTTCCACACCCACCGCTGTCGCCTGTTCCTGGCTGGTGTAGCCCTGTTCCGGTATATGGCACATGGCGCAGGAAAAGGTATTATTCAAGGACAGTCGCCGGTCAAAGAATAGCTTGCGGCCCAGTTCAATCTTCTCCCGACTTAAAGGATTGTCTTTGGGCGTAGGCACTTTTGGCAGTCCTAAAGGTGGGTTTTGGGCGAGTTTGAGCAAATCGGCAGGCTTGCCTTTGCGCTGTGCCAAGGCCACAGAATGGGTTTGGTATTGCTTGGATTCATAGCCGGACTTGTCATCACCGGGGCGCAGCAAATTCGCTTTTGTGACATCGCTGGGTTGCGTGGGTTTTTTAGCCGTTTCGCCTGTTTCCTTGAGCAAGGTTTCGATATCCGCAACCACCGTATCAGGATGCAGCACAGATACCGTGTAAGTATTGCGGATTTGCTTGTGCTGGTCGATTAAAAAGACCCGTAGCAAATGGGAGTATTTACCCGTGGGCTGGCCCTTTTCGTCGAATTCCTTCTCCACTGACTGGCCGTAAGCCTTGAGGATGGGCTGGATGTCCGCCTCCGAGGCGGTGGTGAGAAAAAGCCATTCCACCCCGGCATCTTGGAAAGCCTGGCCGTAATGGGCCATGGCCTGCGGCGTGTCATGCTCGGGGTTGAAGCTCAAGGTTATCAAACGAAGCTTCCCGGCCAGTTCTGGCGAGGTTTTCAGCTTGGCTTTGATTTTTTGCAAAACCGAGGTTGCTAGCGGACAACCATTGGCATCGTCGCAAGTGGCATAAATGAAACTCAGCAAAACCAGCTTGTCACCATACAGGTCATGTAATTTTCTCGTTTTTCCATCCACATCCAATACTTTGCCATCGGCGGCGGAACCCATTTCTGGTAGTTGATAACTGCCGGGCTTGGGGGCGGGGAAAGGCAGGGGGGAATAGCCCGGAGCCAAATCCCTTGGCTGTGGGGCCGCTTCTTCTGCATTGACTGATACCCAGACGAGAAAGCTGATTAGAAAAAAAGTTACAAGGTTCATGGGTTTTTAATTCTTTTACGTTGAGCCTTTGCGTGAGGCAGTTTTTGGTAATAGTTCACAGAATATATATGCGGTTTATATTAACCTGCTTTTCAAACCGCTTAAGTTTTTATGTCGTTTTAGTCAAAAGCAGTTAAAAAAAGAGGTTTGTGTCCAACCGCCAAGGTTGGCAGCTTCGCAACTTTCTTTAAAATGGGGAATCATCATGAACATCAAGATTAAAAATTCAGTCGTTGCATTCGGAGGGTTGGCGGTGGTGTTGTTGAGCGGCAATGTGTTGGCAGGCACCAACACAATGACGGGCTATTACGCTGATACGTCAAGCCAGCCCGCCACTATCCAGCCGGGGTCATCGGGTGATCCAGGGGCAGAGGTCGCAATCATCGAGAAGACGGTCAATGCCGGCTCTTACTTGATCACTGCACAGGTCTTTGGCTATTCCTACGCGCCCAACAGCGGGGCCGTTTGTTATTTCACGGAAAACGGGGCCGAGTCTGGTTGGCGGACTCTGAACACCTCTTCCGACTGGAGCGCCCTTAAAACCGCGAATATATTGATGCTCGGTAAGTACACCTCAACTCAAGATGGCACCAAAGTCACTGTCTCCTGCATCAGAGGGTACTCCTTTACCGGAGGGGCGCAAATTTACGGAACAATGACGCTCGTCCCGGTCCAAAATCTGGAGTAGGGCGCAATAGCGTACTCGCGTATTGTGCCGTATGTGGATGATCTGCCCATTCGGCGCAATACGTTTTACACCTATTGCGCTCGTATCTACCTCTATAAATCGTTTCTTTAATTCCAACCTTTACTTTCAAGAATCCGTACAAAGTGTTTTCCATGATTGGCACAGACACGGCGTCCTTCCCTCAAGCCAGCGCCTGGACGGCGGCAAGGTCGATTTCCTCGCAACGCACCAAATGCTCCAACGCATCTTCCAGCAACACCCGTGCTTTTGCCGTCTCGCGGTGCAAGTGGGCGTGCAAGGCAGCGTCGGCCTCGTTGCGGTTTTCGCAGTCCGCGCTATAGGCTTCAAAGGCATTGAGGCGGAATAGCAAATCGGCGAGGTGTTGCGGGCATTCGCAGCGTATGCTGGTGGGCAACCGGGTCACGGCAGAGAGGGTCGCGTCATCGAAGCGGCGCGGCGGGAGGGCTTCCCCGGCTGTCGGCAGGGCCAGTGGCCGGGGGAGGGTAGCCCGGCCGTCAATGCGGCAAGCCTGGGCCAAGGCTTCGGCGGTGACCGGTGACCTCAGGGTGGGGATGCCGTCTTGGCGCAAGCGCTCCAGCAAGGCGCTCATGCCGAAGCTGTAAACCACCACCGTGCGTTTGGCCCCTGATTGCATGGCTAGCCCTTGAAGTTGGGCAACCCGGTCGGCTTGCAGTGCGGGCATTTCCAAGACCAACACATCGGGCTTTAGACCGATGGCGTCTTTTTCGAAATCGGCATAGGACACATGGCTGCCGGTGATTTCGATATCGTCCCATTCGTTCTTCCAATACCCCACCAAAAACGGCAGGGCGTTGCCTTGCACCAAAACGCGCAGGCGGCGGCCATCAGCCGACACAGGCTGTGGCCTGTCCTGATGGACTTGCAGCCGCTCCCGCAAAGCTTCCTCGCTCAGAGCGGCGACGGCACTGATGGCGTGCCCTAGGTCCACCAACTGCTTGATCAGGCTTAGCCGGGTCAGGTCCGAGCGTGAATACTGGCGCTTTTTGTCTTCCGTGCGCATGGGCGTCACCATGTGGTAGCGGCGCTCCCATATGCGCAAGGTGTCCAGCGGTATCCCGGTCAAGCGGGAGACGGCACCGATGCCGAAGCTGAGTTCTGGTTCTGGGATGGCAGTCATGGTTGAAATCTTCCATTAAAATATTGAACTTTTGTACATTATATGACCTAAACAAATAGTTGACAAACATTTTTTTAGGTCTACAATTTTAATCAAGCAAAGTCTGGGCATAGAGTCTGGGCTTGGTAACTTTCCGAAAACACATCAAATGGAGGATAGGGCAATGTTGAATCTCGACGCGGACATCTTTCTTGTGGCCGACCATCTGGGTCAATTGGCTATGCGGCCGTCAGCGACCTCCGGCACCGGCGACCTGCTGGCCTTGGTCTTCCTGGCTTTCCTGGGGCTATGCCTGGTGCTTGAACGGCGCAGCCCGTTCCTGCGCCCAAGTCTCAAGCTCTTGAAAAATTCTTATTTCACGAACTTCTGCACGTTCCTGTTCAACGATGTCAACCTGTCGCTGCTGTCCATCCCCTCGCTGTATTTCATCGCCCAGCAGTTTTCCGGCAAGGGCTTGTTAAGCAGCTTGGAAGACGGCCCGGCCAAATACCTCCTCAGCTTCCTCCTGCTGGACCTTGCCTTGTACGCCTGGCATTACGCCACCCACCATGTTGACGCACTTTGGGCCGTCCACAAGGTGCACCACAGCGACAAGGCATTTAATGTCTCCACCGGCCTGCGCTTCCACTTGGGCGAGCTGATCCTGGAGGCACTGGTGAGGGTGGCCTTCATCGGCGTGGTGGGCGTGGATGCCGAGGCCGTGCTGGTGAACCAGGCGGTCATCAGCTTGTTCGTGTTATTCCACCACACCAATGTCAGCTTTTCTGGTGAACGGCTTTTGTCCATGGTGTTCATTGTACCCCGTCTGCATCGCTTGCATCATTCCGTGCTACGGGAGGAACATGACAGCAATTACGGCGCGGTGTTTTCCATCTGGGACCGCCTGTTCGCGACCTTGAAGCAACAAGAACCCAAAGCCATAGGCTTGCAGGGTGTGGACGAGCAAGGCCTGCTAGACTTGGTGAAATACGGTTTCACCACCCGCATCCAATTCAAGCGAAACCCGCAGCTTGCCGCAGCCCGCAAGCGCGCCTAATTTTAGTTTGACCCACATTATTCAAGGATACGCCATGGCTTACCTACCTTTTTATTTTCCGGCTACAACACCCCCCAAAGTGGTCATAGTGGGGGGCGGTTATGCAGGTATGGCGGCTCTGGTCACTTTTTTTCGGCACTGCCCTTCCGCCGAAGTGACCCTCATAGACCCCCGCAGCGACCACTTTAAAATTACCCATTTGCACGAGCGGTTCCGGGATCCAACGACAAGGATCAAGATACCCTTCGAGGTCCTCGCGAGGCGCTTTGGATTCAGGCACGTGTGCGCGACGGTGGATTTTGATGGGGAAACCTTGCGCCAGTGGCAAATTGACCGGCATCTGACGATTGATGGGCAACGATTGCCATTTGACTATCTTCTACTGGCGACGGGCAACAAAATCGACAAGATTTCGTCCTCTGACAGGGTCGTCGATCTTGACCTATTGTCCGGTGAGGCTTTCCATACGGTAATTGGGCGTTTATCGGCATTGGAAGACGGGCGGGTTCCGATAACCGTGGTGGGGGGTGGTCCGACCGGCATTCAATTCCTGTTCGAGATCGCCCACTGGCTAGCTGTGGGGAAAAAACCTAACCCCCTCCGCCTGATTGAGGCGTCAGACAATGTGTTGACGCAATTCAGACCTGGGCTGGGTAAATATGTCCGGTCGAACATGGCCAGTCTTGGGGTTGAGTTTTTGCCCAACACCCTCTTTCAGGGGCAAGAAGGCGAAGACCTGCGGGTCGAAACTAAGCAGTCCGGCGGACAAACACGACTGACCTCCGGCCTGACGTTTTGCTTTGTGGGCAAACAGTCATCACTGGCCTTGGGAACCAACCCCCTTGGCCAGGTGGTGGTGGGACGGACCCTTTTGTCACATATCTTTGCTGCGGGCGATTGTTCAAGCTACCGCTCGTTTGGATCGAACTCCAAAACGGCACAGTCCGCTGTCCGCAAGGGTAAGCTGTGTGCCCGGAATATTTTGCGCCACTCAAGCAGGCTGAAGCTCCTGGAACCTTACCTGCATCAGGATTTGGGCTATGTCCTCAGCCTAGGTCCCCGTGATGCCATTGGCTGGATAGGATTGCAGGCCAACGTAGTCGGTGGCGCACCCGCCGTGGCGGTGAAGGAGCTGGTCGAAGCGCAGCATGAATTGCTTCTGGCCGGAATCGACACCTATTTAATTTGACCATCCTGCACGTTGGAAACCGGAGGCTGCAACATGTTTAATTTAGGATCAAAAGATCCTGTCGCGGGCAAGGCAAGCATCATGATCGACTGTCCCAGCGAAGAGGTGTTCAAGTATATTGCTGTGGATTTTTTTCAAAACTACCCCAAATGGTCGCCGGAAGTGATCAAGCTTGAAGCGCTTACCGAGGGCTCCGTGCAACTGGGAACCTTGGCCAGGCAAGTCCGTATGGACCAAGGCCATCGCTCGGAATCAAAGTTTCGCGTGACCATTTACGAATCCAACAAACGCTTATGCTTTTCCGGCGTTTCCAATCCTTATCGATGCACTTACGAATTACAAGAACTAAACAATGGAAAAAAGGCTATGTTGAATTTTACTTTCGAACTTCTCGAACTCCAAATGTTCATGCGCCCCTTCGAGAAGCTGATACGCATTGTGGTTCAGGATGGAGCCGAGCGCACGGTGCGAAACCTGAAGCGTCTGACTGAAGCCAATATCGCCGCAAAAGCCCAACTACTTCAACAATAAATCGTCAACAGGAGAAAACAGATGACTTTCGTGGTGGAAAAAGACCCTGGGTTAATCCCGCAAATACTTTCCAAAATATTGGATTCCTCGGTGAATGGAATCACCTTAGCCGATCCCGACCAAGAAGACATGCCCATTGTGTATGCGAACAAGTCTTTCGAAACTATGACCGGGTATTCCCAAGAAGATATCATCGGCCATAACTGCCGCTTCCTTCAAGGCAAAGATCGGGAGCAGGAGGGCCGCTTCCAATTACGGAAGGCCATTGACAGTTGCCAGCCAATTGAGGTGACCTTGCGTAACTACAAAAAAAACGGGGAGCCTTTCTACAATCATCTGGCGCTCACACCGCTTTTCGACGGCAATGGCAACCTCATGTATTACCTGGGCGTACAGTATGATGTGACCCGGCAGGTCAAGGCGGAAGAGGAAATCAAGCGCCTCAGTGAAGCTTTGGAAGAAATGACCGTCAGGGCGGCAAAGCCTTAACCACTGCATCGCCCCCCCAACAGGAATCATTCGAATGACTCAAATCAACACGGGCGCCTGTGTGGCCTACACGCCGAAACAAATGTATGACCTGGTCAATGATGCGGCTGCCTATCCGCGCTATTTGCCCCTATGCAGCGAGGTGGCAATTTGTTCACAGGGCGAAGACCGCTTGACGGCGAAGATTACCTTGGCCAAAGGCAAGATCAAGCTTGATTTCACGACTGCCAACGTGATGGAGGATGGCAAGCGCATCGACATGGATTTGGTGGATGGCCCCTTCAAATATCTGCATGCCACTTGGTTGTTTAGTCCAACAAGTGATGGGGGCGCCGAGGTATCCTTCAAGCTGGATTTTGAGTTTTCCAATCCCCTGTTGCGCGTGGCGTTCGGCAGCTTCTTCAAAGGAATAGTGGAGTCGATGGTGGGGGCCTTTTGCGAACAGGCAGCACTTCGATATGGGGACCCACATGGATCAGGAGTCGCCGCACACAAAGCTAACACTTAAGATTTGCCGGGGGCAGACATTTTTGTCTAACCCTCGTTTGAACCACGCCTAAATTAGCCGCATTTTTTAGGGAAATGCGCGAAAAAGAATTCAGACGCAGTCGCAGAAGGGGCAATGCGCCCCCGCATGGCTAGGGAATGCGAATAGGGAAGACTAAGTTAATACCCGGCGACGGAACCGGGGGATAGTAAACCTGCGGTGGCGGATATCCATATGCGTTATGGGGCGGGGGCCGGCCATTATAATAAGGCTGTTGATAGCCGTGCCATTCACCGTGATGGCCATGCCCGTTACCGTTGTAATATCCACCGTTGCCCCTGCCATTGTTCCAGTTCCCTTGGTGATTATCGTGGTTATCGGCAAGGGCCGGCACCATTGCCATGGCAATGATCACCGAGGCGAAGGCGAGCGCCAGCATGGGACGGCTGATTATCGGCTTGTAATACCTAGTCTGTGTTGTTAGAGTTTTCATTGTTACTTGCCTTTCTTGGAATACGTGAAGCCATCGCCTGCCGCAAATCAATGGTTGCTGTTTTTGCCGTGGTGGTGGTGGCGGTGGCCAAAGCGGAATGCTTCATCCGCTTCCTTCTTCTGCGCATCCGACATGCTATCGTAGAGAACCTCAAAGACGGGGATTAATTTGTTGATGCCGTCCACATGGGCCGCGGCGATCTCGCCATAGGATTTCATGTCTTCGACCGCCGTCATGGTTTTTGTATGTTCCGAGCGCATCTTGCTGAGTGCGTCTAGCGTCTTGGTATTGTCGCGCATTACCTCGGCGACCTTACCCCATTGGCTTTCCTGGGTCGGCGTTATGTCGATTAGGGTGTGCAATTGAGTGATGCGCGCCTCGACGCGATCCTCGGCGGAAGGTTTGGCCGCAACTGCCTGGGCTGAAGCGAACGTGAGGGTGGCGAGGAGCGCCGTCGCTGCTACCGTGCGAAGTGCCGCATCAGCGAATAAATGGCTATTTTTTTTCATATTTGGTCTCCACAGAATTCAATCTTACGCACCCGACCCATCGTCGGACGCATTGATTGTTGTGGCTATAACCTACTTGATTCTCCCCTGTGCGTCTGTTCGACAACGCACATAAGGTAAGTAAAGGGACAAAATCCCTCAATCGACGGCCAATTGATCTATATGGGGCTTATGGGGGCTGCCAGTATTTAACTCAGGTTTAAACCGATATAATGAATACAGTAGGCGGTTCTATGCCAAGTTGGGGTCTCACAAAATTGGCGAAGGTATGTAAATAAGGGGAAGCATAATGACCGATGAAACAACAAACCCGTCAACCGGCTATTCGCGCATCGCCATCGTGACAGGCGCATCTTCCGGCATTGGAGAAGCGACCGCAAGAAAATTCATTGCCAATGGCTTTGGCGTAGTTGGCAACGCCCGCAACGCTGAAAAACTGAGTACGCTTGAAAAAGAGTTGGGGCAGGCATTTTGCGGTCTGCCGGGTGATGCATCCGATTGCGCGATATTGGATCAACTGTTTGCTGCGGCTATCGAACGCTTCGGGAAGCCAGCCGACATCGTGGTGGCGAATGCGGGCCGGGGGCTGGGCGGGTCAGTAAAGGATGCCGACTTGTCCAAGTTTGAAGAGATACTCAAGCTCAATGTGACAGGCACTTTGGACTTGCTGCAAAAAGCCGCCCGGAACATGGCGGACGGACAGCAACTCAATTTTCCAAAACGGGCGGCGGATATCGTAATCGTCGGGTCGGTGGTGGGCAGGCACATCTCGCCGTTCAGCGCGGTTTACGGCGCAACCAAGTTCGCCGTCCACGCGCTGGCCGAAGGATTGCGCCGCGAACTGGGTCCGAAGGGCATTCGCGTGTCGCTGGTCGAACCTGGGCTTGTGGTCAGCGGGTTTCAGGAAGCGGCGGGCTACAGTGATGACCTGGTGCAGAACTTCCACGATAAATTCGGCCCTTTGCTGCACGGGGATGATGTGGCCAATGCCATCCACTTCATCGTTGCGCAACCGCCGCATGTCCATATCAGCGACATCGTGGTTCGCCCAACGCGGCAAGACTATCCATGAAATGCGCATTGGCAAAGCAAGTCAAAGCAGTCATTTGACTCAAGCGAATACACTGGGGGCTAGAAAATCAATCGGGAAACGAAGAATGGCACGGAAACGGGCGGAATTGAAGGAAAACAGCAAGAAAAACGGCAATGGCGCGAACATTGGCTTCGAGGCGCAGCTTTTCCTTGCCGCCGACAAATTGCGGGGCAACTTGGAACCCTCCGACTACAAGCATGTGGTCCTGGGTTTAATCTTCCTGAAATACATTTCCGATGCTTTTGAAGCCAAACACGCAGCCTTGTTGGCCGAAGACCCGCTGGTTGCGGAGGATGCAGACGAATACCTTGCCGAGAATGTTTTCTGGGTTCCGAAGGAAGCCCGCTGGTCACACCTGCAAGCCAACGCCAAACAACCCACCATCGACAAACTCATCGACGATGCGATGATTGCCATTGAGGCGAACAACACCAGTCTAAAAGGTGTACTGCCCAAAGACTATAACCGGCCTGCCTTGAATAAGGTCATGCTGGGCGAGTTGATTGACTTGGCAAGCGGCATCGCCATGCATGAACAGAGAAGCAAGGCGAGGGATATTCTCGGGCGCGTCTATGAATATTTCCTAGGCGGCTTTGCCGGGTCCGAAGGCAAGCGCGGTGGTGAGTTCTATACTCCCCGTTCGGTTGTGCGCGTGTTGGTCGAAATGTTGGAGCCTTACCAAGGCCGCGTTTATGACCCGTGTTGTGGTTCCGGCGGTATGTTCGTGCAGTCGGAAAAATTTGTCGAAGAACACGGCGGACGCATCGGCGACATTGCCATTTACGGGCAGGAAAGCAATTACACGACTTGGCGGCTGGCCAAGATGAACTTGGCCGTGCGCGGCATCGACGCGGAAATCCGCTGGAACAACGACGGCAGCTTCCATAAGGACGAACTTAAAGACCTACGTTTTGATTACATCCTTGCCAATCCGCCGTTTAATATTTCCGATTGGGGCGGCGACCGCTTGCGCGAAGATGCCCGCTGGAAATACGGTGTCCCGCCGGTCGGCAATGCCAACTATGCTTGGCTGCAACATATCCTTTGGCATTTGTCCCAAAACGGAACGGCGGGCGTGGTACTTGCCAACGGTTCCATGTCTTCTTCTATTGCAATCGGCCCTTTTGGTTCACGGATGAAAGCCGATACTTATGTAAATACTGGCATTCCAGTAATACGTGGAACTAATATATCTGATAGCATAGCTTGGAAGGGCGAATGGGTTTATATATCAGAGGAAATGGCAGATTCAATGCCTAACTGTATCGTTAAATACGGTGATCTTGTTTTTCCTCATCGTGGTTCAATTGGAGAGGTTGCAATTATTCCAGATGATGCTTTGAGATATATGATCTCTACAAGTTTAATGAAAATTACGGTTGATGCAAAAAAAGCAAACTCTTTATTTTTGTATTACTATTTTCGTTCTTCATTAGGTCGCCAGGAAATATTGAAATATTCATCACAGGTTGGAACGCCAGGAATAGGACAACCGCTATCATCACTCAAACAGTTTCGTGTTCCATTGCCTCCGCTTCATGTACAAAAGGGGATTGCTGACATCATCGGGGTACTTGACGATCTATTTGACCGAAACAAAAAGACGAACGAGACACTCGAAGCCATGGCCCGGTTGTTCTTCAAGGATTGGTTTTTGGATTTTGGCCCCACCCGCGCCAAAGCCGAAGGCCGACTTGCCTATCTTGCACCTGATCTTTGGTCACTGTTTCCTGATGCGCTTGATGATGACGATAAGCCAATAGCATGGGAAACATCGACTATTGGACAAGAGGTTCGAGTTGTTGGAGGTACGACACCTAGCACCAAAGAACCCACTTATTGGAATGGTGAATTTTGCTGGGCTACCCCGAAAGACCTTTCTTCACTAAAAACCCCTGTCCTCCTTAGTACTGAAAGGCGAATAACGCAAGCCGGTATTTCACAAATCGGTTCAGGTTTATTGCCGATTGGAACAGTGCTTCTCTCATCCCGTGCCCCAATCGGTTATCTGGTAATCTCTCAGGTAGAAACGGCTGTCAATCAAGGCTTCATAGCTATGGTTTGTGAGGGAAGATTATCAAATGTTCTAGTCTGGCTTTGGACGCAAGCCAATATGGAAGTAATACTTCAGAAAGCGAATGGTTCTACATTTCAGGAGATCAGTAAAGCGAATTTCCGTCCTATCCCAGTGACCGTAGCTGATTCGCCGATCCACCGAGCATTTGATGAAATTGCTCAACCGATCTATAAGCAGATCGTCGCTAATGAACAGGAGTCGCGCACTCTTGCCCAAGCCCGCGACCTGCTCTTAGCAAAACTGCTATCCGGCGAAATCCGCTTACAAGAGGCTGAGAAGATAGTGGAGCAAGCCCTATGAAACCAAAAGTCTATGTGGAAACCTCGGTCATCAGTTATTTAGCCGCTCGTATAAGCCGTGATTTGATCGTTGCTGGACACCAGCAAATCACTCAAGAATGGTGGGATTCGCGCCATGAGTGGGAGTTATCCATTTCTGCCTTGGTGGTTTCGGAAGCCCGCACTGGCGATACCGATGCTGCCGCACGACGATTAGCGCTCATGGATGGCTTGCCATTGCTGAGTCTGAACGAAGCAGCAATAACCCTAGCCGAACGATTGCTTGCGGAGGCCGCACTTCCACAAAAAGCACGGGAAGATGCCTTGCATATCGCAATGGCCACCGTTCATGGAATTGATTACTTGCTGACGTGGAACTGTAAACATATTGCCAATGCGGTCAAACGCCCATTGATTGAAACCATTTGCGAGACATCCGGCTACCGCTCACCGATTATTTGTACACCCGAAGAACTGACAGGAGAAAGCACTCATGTGGACTGACCCCATTGTCGAAGAACTGCACCGTATCCGCGAAGCACACGCTGCCCGCTTCAATGACGATCTTTGGAAGATTGCCGAAGATTTGAGACAAATCGAAAAAAACTGGTCGGGGCCAAAAATCGCTGCACCGCCTAAACCACCTGTTGCTAAAACCTCCCGCGTTTCCAGCGATACAATTGGTGCTTGAAGAAAATCGAGGATTTTATTATGCAAGTGCAGCGTCAATTTATTGACTGATGTTACGCAAACGCGAAGGTCGTAGCCCGGATGGAGCCGCTTGCGGCGCAATCCGGGTTTGTGGGCTGGTTTCCCGGATTGCGCCGCAAGCGGCTCCATCCGGGCTACAATGCTGAGATTCAATGGTACGATGCATAACATCAGTTATTGAGGTCAAAAGCCGTCAACTGGTCATCGAATTGCCGGAGTCGTTCGTCAACCATCAAGTTGAAGTAATAACCTTAACCGTGGATGAAGAACCGCCCTTGTCCACCCCCCGCCGCCGCCGTCCCCATCCAGATAGTGCTGGAAAAGGCAAAACAATAGGCGATATAGTAAGCCCCATCGTGGACGAGAAGGACTGGGAATGTCCGACCCGGCGGAATATCAATACCAGCTATTCGGCTATTTCCTGCTGCTCGACAATACATGGGAAGCGCATCGGCAGGCGATAGGCTTTGACATCAATGTTTGAACTACTCACTGATGTTACGCAGTGCCGTTTGTTGGCTTGCAAACTGTTGTAGGGTGGCCTCAATGGGGCTTTCCACTTAGGTGATTTCCAATAATGAATCCACCAAAACCGAAATGAATTGTCCACGAAAATCACCAACAATTCCTCCACAAATCACCTTGCCAAGCTGGAGCTTGGCGTTCCTTCTGGGAGCGCCAAGCCCCAGCTTGGCCTTTGGATGGGATGTTCTTTATTGGATATCACCTTAAGCCAGGACAGACTTCAATTTCAATGGGTTACGCACGACCCGTTGGTGGGCTTTCCTAGGCATGGGAAGTTCCCCCATCGGTCCGACCAACCAGCCAAAAAGATCAGGGAACTATGTGCCAAACAGTCGCTCGGCAGCGGTCGTGCCGTCCTCGCGTCTTAACCCATGGTTGTGGATGACCGTCAAAGCCTTCAGGCGGCTTTCCGTAAGCGTCCAGCCCTCCCACCTGTCAAATTGCTGAACAAACCGGCATGGCCGAATAGCCTGGAACGGGCAGGTTTGGTCAGATTCGGCTTTCACGGATTGACGGATGGTCAATCTATTGATATATTTTTTATATCCATAACCGGGAAATTGCATCATGACCACCGCCGCCAAACCTGACCAACTGCTGTTCCGTTTCAGGCCCGCCGATTCGAGCAACGGCATTAGCCGTGCGACAGTTGCCCGGCTGGCCGAACAGTTGGGTTTTACGGAAACCCAAGTCATGCACTATGCCCTGAGGAAGCTGGCTTCGGAAGTGCTGCCCGCTTATGAAGCCGACGACGGCGAGTTGACCCCCGGGCAATTGACCGCGATCAAGCAAGCCGAACCGCAAGGCCGTGTTAAATCGGTCGCATCCAGCCTGTTCTGATGCGGCGTGTCCAAGCCGCATGGGAAGCCGCGCAGCCTTGACCGCCCTTGGATGACATCAACAAGCCATGCCCCAAGTTCAAAGTGGCGATGGATCGCCACTTGAATTGGTGCTGCGACCAGAACGTCCAGTTTTACCGACTCGGTTTCCTTCCCTGCACTTTCCTCCAATAGCGTACCCGCCCGTCGTCGATATGCACGAAGCCATTGGGCCGGTCCGCATAAAAGCCGACACCGCCCTGGTGGGCCAGCGCGGCGAGGTTGCCCAGGTAATTGACCGGGATGCCGTCCATGTGGATGTCCATCGCGTGGAAACACCCGTTTGCATCCTGCTTGTGCAGCGAAGCCTTGGCGCCGCCGCACGCCGAGTGGGTGAATTTCGTGCGGAACCCCGAATGCACCACGAAGGGCCGGTGTATCTGGTAGGCCGCGAAGAAGGCCTGCATCCAGGCGGCGGTTTGCAGCAGCCGCATTGACGCGGCGGCGGTCTGGCCCGCCTGCGTGTCGCGCAGCAGCCAACAGGCCTGCCGGTAGCCCTCGCCGGATTCGATGTCGATCAACCCCCACTCCTTGTCCCGTTGCAACCACAAGGCACGCGGCAACGCCTCGCCGGACAGGCAGGGCAGCGGGGCTGCCACTATGGAGGCGGCGGCCAGTTTCAGGAAATCCCGTCGGTTTAACGGCATCGGTGTCGTCGTAGGAAGTGGTGATGGGGCGGTTTGCCAATGATGGGAAGCAAGGATCGCACACCCTTTAGATGAGTTCTCGCAAAAACCCCTGCAAGCGGATGCCAGGGTTTATTGTGGCTCCCGCCGCCGCAATCCTTGATCATAAGCTCCCAATAGTTGATTGGAGCATTTGATGGCAACCTACTTTCGCCCCCTTCCGGCAATTTTGATCTGCGCCCTGCTACTGGGCTGTGGCACCCATCCGTCCAGCGTGCGGGAGTCTGCACACCGCCACCTTGGCCCGGTCAGCCTGCATGATGCGCTGCTCACATTGGGTGGCAAGGCGTTTCTGGTGAATGTGGATTACGTTTACCGGAGGGTCGGCTACCAAGTGTCGTCCTCCTGCACAGGGAACCAGCACTTATGAACCCGAAACAACCGAAGCTGAAAAGGGTTGCGGCCCTTGTGGTCGCCAGTCTCCAGTTGCTGTCTTGCGAAAAGAAATCGCCGCCCAAGCCAAGTTGAATACATTAGGCCTACACAAGGGAATTCTTCTTTTGCCCAAGATAACGTTGATTGGGATACCATATGCTGATTGGAAGTTAAAATAAAGCTTTCAATGAACGACTCGTAACGATGGCGCAAATATAGGAATATAAAGGCTGCAACAGGAAATCCAATATTTAACCGCGTTATCGGCGGGCATATTTTTAGTTTGATATTCAATCCGAATTTTCAGCCATGAATGACATCACCCAGCACCTACGCAAAATCCGCCAGTCTTGCGATCTTGGCCCGCTGACCGGGTCAGATTTGGACACTTATTGGGTGGATACCGACGATGCCCGCGATCCGTTGCGCAGTGTCCGTGACAATTTGCGGCAACGCTTGGAAGACCGCGAAGACACCAAGATTCTATTCTACGGCCACGGTGGTTCCGGTAAGTCCACCGAACTGAACAAGCTGGTCAAGGAAATGGACGGCGAGTATCTCGTGGTCAATTTCTCCGTCCGCGAAGAAATGAACTTGGCCGACATCAATAGCGAAGACATTATTCTGGTGATGATGGAGCGGCTCGCCGCTATCGCCGCCGATGCCGGTCTGGATGTGGATACGGAAGCACTAGAAGGGATCAACGACTATTTTTCGACGTTCACCGAAACGCAAAAGCAGGAGAGCAAGCAGTCGGTGGAGGCGAGCGCGGAAGCTAACGTTGCCACGCCGCCAATTCTGACGGGGCTTATCAAATTGTTGGCCGGGTTTAAGGCTGAGGTGCGCTATGAAGCGCGTAGCGAAACCAGCCGCGTCGCCGCCATACGCAAACGCCCCGGCGACCTCATTGCTTATGCCAATTTGCTTGTCAATGCCGTGCGCCAAAGCTTGCCGCCGGGACAGCGCCTACTGTTCATCGTTGAAGATTTGGACAAACTCGATATTGCCCGCGCCCGGCAAGTGTTTGTCGAAAACTCGCTGACCTTGGTGTCCATCCACACCAACATTATCTACACCATTCCCATCTTCACGTTTCACTCGCCCGACGCAAGTATCTTGCACACCCGATTCCACTCCAATTTGTCGTTCCCGATGATAAAAGTCACCGGGCCGGACGGCCTTCGCGCCGAAGGCTTCGAGGTGGTCAGGGAGATCATCACCCGCAGGTTAGGCCAAGACGCTTTGACCCAAGAAGCCCTAGATACGCTGATCGAAAAAACCGGAGGTGTCTTGCAACACGCCTTTGAGGTCGTCGTCGGCGCGACCTTGTTGCGCAAGGCGTCGGTGCCTTTGGGTGTGGAACAAATCAACCATAGCTTGCAACGCAAAAAAGGCGAATTCCTCACCGAAATCACCTTGCCTTTCGAGCCAGTGCCGGGGCTGGAGCGGCGCGAGCAACTCTACGAGCGGCTGAAACAATGCCTAGGCGAACAAAAAGCCGGTAAGCCCTGCCGTCCCAGCGGTCAAGCTATCGACCAAGTGTTGCTGAAATCCTGCGCCCTAGTGGAATACAACGGAGATCGTTGGTTGGGTGTACACCCGCTGGTGCAAGAGATTTTGACGGAAATCGGCTGGGCTTGAAGCAGTGAAAATGACAGCCAAGGCAACTGTGGACGACATCGACATTCCCGAAGAGGAATGGTCGATGCTGGTCAACGCCGTGGCTGAACCCGTAAAGCAGATGATTGCGATAGAGGCTAAAAACGCCGCCCAGTTCGCTGAAGTCGAACACCGCTTGCAAAATCTGGCTGGAACTCGGCTCGTGTTGCCGCCAGCCGTTTCCCCCGGTGAAGAATCACCGGAAGCCGTGTGGAAGAGGTGCGCCCAGCAACTCACCTCCTCGCCTATGGCCGCACTTCCCTTGCTGATTGTCAGCGTCAATGCGTGGCCGGAAGACATGCAGCAACGCCGCCAGTTGGCTGAATTTTGGCGCGGCATGAACCAATTGCGGGAAAATTGGCACGAACTGCCAGCCCAGGTCATTTTCCTGCTTAGTCCCGCCGCCTATGAACATCTCACCCTGAATGCTGACCACTTGAAACGCTGGATTAGCCTGAAGCTGCGCTTGTGGCCAGGTTCCACGGATTTGGCCGTATTGGCAAGGCCGGGGAAGCCCCTTCGCCGTGCGCCAGGCAATTTGCAGGCGTTGCTGCGAGCAGCGGAAAAACTACCAAATGACCAATTGAAGGCGGCGCTGGAGGCCGCAGAAAGGCTCCCGCATGACCGTTTGATGGCGGCGATAAAAGCGGCGGAAAGTTTTCCGAATGACCAGTTGAAGGCGGCGATGGAAGCATCAAGCTTCCCGCAAATGCCTGACGATCCTTATATGCGCATAAATCGTTTACATATTCTAGCAGATCAGGCAAAAAGGGTTTACCGAACGCAAAGCGAAAACCCCGTTGAACTTGTGCGACGCTATTACTTACCACTAATTTCAGGGTATTTAGCTTTAGGATATCGGGAAGAAGCGATGTTTTGGCGAAAAAAAATCAAGAATAAATGGGTTTTGGATGAACAGGAAAACCGAGTTTTGCGCAACTTGGACTTCAAACTGAAAGCGAGCGACTACTGCTACGATGTATCTCTAAGCTATAACCGCAAAGATTTACACTCAGTATCTGAATTGTCGAAATACTTGCAAAAGCAAGGGCTTTCTGTATGGCTGAGTGATGATGAACCGCTGTCGGGTCTGCCTTGGCAAGATTTGTTGGAAATAGGCTTCCGAGAGTCGCGGAGCGTGGCTGTACTAATTGGCCAGGATGGGCTTGGGCCATGGGAAGACACAGAAGTGCGAACTGCTTTAGTTCAGGCAGTGAAGGATAATTGTCCGGTGATTCCTGTATTATTGCCCGATGCGCCAAATGTTCCGCATTTGCCATTCTTTCTGGCTGATCGGACTTGGGTTGATTTGCGTCCAGCTATTACAAAAGAAAATCTTGGTAGGCTTGTTTGGGGTATTACCGGAAAAAAACCTGACTGAAAACCATATAAATCCCAAGCTGTTCGGCAATATCGTCGTTACCAGCGCCGCCTGCCCGTGTACGCCCTGCCCGCCAACCGCATCTTGGGTCAGACCGCCAGTTGTTTCTCGGGCTGGGCTTCCGCTGGGGGCAGGAGCACACCCAACGGCTGCGCGACACCGAGCGGCCCTGGGCCAGGCGCTACATCCAGCCCAACGCCCTGTACCGCTTTGCCCGAAGGGCCGAGATCGCCTGGGAGAAACATCCCGTGCTTGCGCCGTTGACGGGCTGGCTGGGGGCCGACGTCTGGTGGAACCCGGTCCGCCCGTTGCCGGACGTGGGCGGCAAGCCCGCCATCCATGGCGTCGCTGCCCGTGGCAGTGCTTCAAATAAAGCTCCGAAATAAGGCCCGGCCTGGTGCCCTTGGGCGACCGCGTCGGCCACACCCTGGTGCTTGGCACCACCCGCGTCGGCAAGACCCGGCTGGCCGAAATCCTTACACCTAAGGATATTGCAAGGGGCGACGTTGTTCCAAGTTCGACCCCAAGGGCGACGCCGACCTGATGAAGCGGGTGGTGGCCGAGGCCAGGCGGGTGGGCCGGGAAAACGCCCTGTACATCTTCCAGCTTGACTTCCCCGAAAGCGCAAGGGGATTGTCTATGTCGGCCTGGATGCCTTGAGCGACTTCACCGTCTCCGCCGCCGTCGGCACAGCCTCTTCGCCGACCTGGTCGCCCTCTTCGGCACCAAGCACGGCATCGACGCGGGCGTCCCCGAGGCGGTGCGCGACCGCAGCAAGCCGAAGCTTTCGATTCACGCCGACGAGGTGAATGAAATGATGAACAACCCGTGCCCCGCTGCCGACAAGGCGGGCGGCGCGGGGGTGCAGGTCACCGCCTACACCCAGACCTGGTCGGACGGCCCGGCTAGTCTTAGCTGCCTAAGGCCGGACAGAGGTGATGGGCACAACAATTCGCTGATCATGCTGCGGGTGAGGGAACTGGAGACGGCGGAACTGCTGACCAAGCAACTGCCGGAGGTGCAGGTCCATTCGATGACGCTGGTGTCAGGGGTGACCGACACCTCCGACACCACCCTCGACGTGGACTTCACCTCGACCAACCAGGACCGCATCAATGTCGTCGACGCGCCGATGCTGGTTCCGGCCGACTTGGTGTCATTGCCCAAGGGGCAGGCGTTCTGCCTGTTGCAGGGCGGGCAACTTTGGAAGGTGCGCTTCCCCTTGCCCGACACCTCCGCTGACCCGGCGATGCCGCAGGATGTGCGGCAGGTCGCCGAGGGCATGCTGGACAAGTACAGCACCGCCGACCAGTGGTGGGTGGGGGCCGACCCGCTGGCGGGGAACGCCCGTGGCTGAGGCATCCCGCCCCGTCCCGCCGCCCAAGCGCGGGCCTTTGGGAAAACTGGTCGCGGCCCTCTTGGCCTTTGCGTTCTGGCTGCTGCTCGGCATGCTTGGCAACATATTGTTCGAGTGGGTGTGCATGAAGATGGTCTGGCCCGGCGAAGGCCCGGCGCACAGCGTGGCGATGGTCGAGGACGAACTGCGCGGGCTGGAGGCGGAATTCGGCGAGGGCATCTTCATCCGCCACCCTGCGCTGTTTGCGCGTAAAATAGCCACTAGATATTTATAACGACCTTCCAATGAAAACCGACAGCCTTTTCTACCGTTTGCTGCAAGCCGAGCCGACCCTGGCCTTTGAACTGGCGGGGGTGGACGTGCCACAACATGAGGGTTACAGTTTCATCTCGCAGGAAATCAAACAGACGGCGTTCCGCTTGGACGGCATTGCCGAGCCGCCATCCGACCGGCCCGACGCGCCAAGGGGCTATGTCGAAGTGCAGTTCCAACCTGACGAGGATTTTTATCCGCGCTTTTTCAGCGAAATCCTGCTCCACCTCAGCCAATACCCAAGCCTGCATCCTTGGCAAGCCGTGGTCATTTATCCTAGTGCGGCTGCCGAACGCCACTCCCCGGCGACCGCACCGTTCCTTAACTTGCCCAACTTGCACCGGGTTTATTTGAACCAATTGCCGTTGCTCGACAGTGCCAACCCCAAGCTGTGGCTAATTGCCTTGATCGTCACCGATACCGCGAAGATCGCCCCCATCGTGCGGAAAGTCCAAGCCCATCGGGAAACCCAACCCGCCGACGGCATAGACTGGCTGGAATTGCTGGAAACCGTGCTGGTCTATAAACTACCTACATTCACCCGCGAGGAGATACAAAAGATGTTTGGCCTAAATGATGTTGATTTGAAGGCAACCCGGTTTTATCAAGATGTGTTTGCAGAGGGCCGCGTGGAAGGCGAAGCTGCCCTGTTGCTGCGCCAGATGGAGCGCAAGTTCCACCCACTGCCTGAGTCCGCCCGCCAACGGGTTACCAGCGCCGATGCCGAAACCCTGCTGGTGTGGGGCGAGCGCGTCCTTGATGCCAAAAGTCTTGATGAGGTCTGGGGGCATTGAGGCATTTGTCGTTGGCAGCGTAGCCTTCAAAGCCCGAAGGGGCTTGACGCGCCGTCTGCAACGTTTGAATTCCGGCACGGTGTCCGCAGTTCTGCCATGCTCCAAACGTTGCGATGGGTAAATACCTCGTCGCGCTTCGGAAAGCTTAGTATTTCGTTACTTAATTTCATTGTGCCATAACCAATATTTAAATGTAAGGTAATAAAAAATATGTTGACAGACATGCCCTGTTATAATTGCAAATATGGAATGAAGCCAGCTTTCTCTTACGAGAATCATATCAGGCTTTTTTCTGGTTTATGCGTTTAGATTATTGAGAAATCCACAATGAAATTAAGCACGGAAATTGGAAAACTTCCTTGGACTGGCGCACCAGTAAAAATGATCCGTCATCTGGTAGATCATTTTAGAACCACTATTCTGGGAGAAGATTCCCGTTACATGCCTCAATCCACAACTTTATTCATCGACAATGGGATTGACGAACATCAGACTAGCGAATTTTTAGAAACGATGGCGTTAGAATTGAAAAAGGAATTTCATATTAGAAAAGAGCGGGAGCGAACTTTTATTGAACTCGATTTGTTTACGCCATCGGAAATCGAGGCATTTCTGACCCACCACACGGAAGCACAATCATGGGCTATTCATTACGGCATAACTGGCGGTCTTGGTGTCGAGCGGGCCAGTGTCCGTACCCGTGATGTCCCTCGTGGAGTCATACCCTGTTCTAGCATGAAGAACCATGGGGTAGCGTGGGCACCTCTTGAAAATGAAATGGAAGTCTGGTTGGCTACGTCGCGAAAGGATGGGCAGGAGTGGGATTGGGATTCAGACATCGGTCACGAATCGGGCCATGCGGCTTTCGCGCCCGTCCCACTTTTCGTACAATCTGCCAATTTATTGAAAGGAATGCTGCATGTCGATGGATTGAACTGTGCCAATGATTTGCAACCCCGGCATATCGCCAGGATCGTATATGCCTTTTCTGAAATCGCGGTCGTCGCCATCCGGGGTGAGCTTCGGGAAACTGCTACGGGAACGCCCATTGGACAAAAAGAAGAACTATTGGCCTTGCTCCGATTTTCCCATGAACTGATGCCGACATTTGGATTCGACCGGGCGATTTCCGTTTACGAGCAAACTTCCGGTTGTCTGGACATGAAACATGGCGCGGAGATTTATGAAGTTGCGACCCCTATGATGCGGGTAATTCCCAAATTCAAGGGTATGATGAAATCATTCTTGGCACCTTCCGTAACTGAGTTTCGAGAAATATTTTCCTAATTCAGATAAATGGATTTCCTGTTTATTCCAATAGACATTCCCCTACACGGTTGTAAATCGATTCAAACTCCGGAGTAGCGAGTTGGTGATGGTTTCTAGGGTTCGCCAAATCCGATTTAATTTCGCCGACTATTCTACCTGGCCTCGCCCCTAATATAATAATCCGATCACTCAGTAGAACAGCCTCACGAATATCATGAGTTACCAGTATGGCTGTGGTATTCGTTTCGAGAATAACCTGTAGCAGGAAAGATTGCATTTTTTCGCGTGTCCGCTGATCTAATGCCCCCATGGGTTCGTCCATTAATACGACTTTGGGGGAAACAATCATGGTACGGGCCAGTGCCATTCTTTGCCGCATTCCACCCGATAGGGCTTTTGGGTAATGATCCGCGAATTCGGTTAAGCCGGTTTTTTCCAGCCATCGTGTAATCCGCTCGTCTTCTTGAATCGGGTTTGATGGATTCAGGCCGAAAGCAATGTTCTCCCTGACTGTCAACCAAGGAAACGCCGTATAGGCTTGAAATACCAAGCCACGTTCGGGTCCGGGGCCGGTAACAAGTTCCCCGTCGTACAAGACGCGGCCTGAGCTTGGGATATCCAAGCCCGCTGCCAAGCGCAACAGAGTTGTTTTTCCGCATCCTGAAGGGCCGACAATGGACACGAACTCGCCTTGCTGGATGCTTAGGGAAACATCCCCGAGAGCCACAATCCGCTGTTTTCCAGAACCGACGAATTCCTTGGCGATATTTTTGAATTCAAGAAGTGAGCTTTCCATCGTCATACCCAGCGGAATAGCCTTGAACCGATGATGCGAAAAATGAGATCGGTCAAAAGCCCGAGCAGCCCGATAAATAGTATGCCGGCAAATACGTTAGCCGTTTCCAGATAGCGTTGTGACTGGACGACAAAATACCCTATCCCGCTATTCCCGGCCACCAATTCCGCCAATATTAAATAAGACCAAGCCCAGCCGGCAGAAATCCGCAAATCCTCCCAAATCGCTGGCAGCGCCCAGGGTAAAACAATTCGCCTGACAATTTCTGCCTTGGATAAGCCAAAAGTTCGACCCGTTTCGATCAATTCGGTAGGTGTCGATGCGGTATCTGCTGCAATAAGCAATACCAGAGGAAAGGTCACTCCCAACATGATGACCGCAACTTTTTGACCATCGCCGATGCCGAACCACAGAATGCAGAGCGGTACGAAGGCTGCGACAGGGAGATAGCGGGCGAATGAGCATACAGGGAGTATCATTTTTCTGACGAAAGGATTCTGGCTACTTAACAATCCGAGAGGGAAGGCTATAATTACAGACAAAAGAAAAGCAAATAATATTCGAATTGTGCTAGGCACAAGTTGTTCTTCAAAAAACTGTAATGAGAGTAGTTTAAAGAAGCTTTTTAGGGTTTCAAAGGGTGAAGGTAGAAAAACGGAATCCACTAGGCCTAAAAAGGCTATGAGTATCCATGCAGAAAGCAAAGCTATTGCTGCTATCATGTCGATTAGTTAACTAGAATTAGGTTATGCAGTATGCCTACCAAAAAATATATCACTAATTTGTTCTGGTGAAAGGCTATATGGCTTTAGTTTTTCACTCAACTCGGTTTCTAGGTCATTTAGGAAACTCTGATCTTCATACAAATCGTAGTGAATTGAAGGATTGAAAATTCGTTTTATCGATTTTGCTGGATCCTTGCACAGATTACCGATTTCTGTAGCTATTTGAACAGCTTTTTCATTTCTGCACCATTCAATGAATTGGGCTTCGGTTTCATCGCTATATGGGCATTTTAAATAGCAAATGGCATATTGTGAGCGATTGGCGTTGTGGATACAATAATGGATGCCAGGCTTGTCTAAAAGAAAATAAATTCTTAGATTGCTTTTTATTGTTTCTATGTTCTTGTCTGTGCTTAACGGCGATTGGGTCTCGATAAGATGTCCATCGATTTCGACTTTTATTGTTATTGATTCAACTCCAACCAAAGCCGCGATGAGATCGGCAATTATGCAAAGCGTATTCCTATCTTTGTCAAAAACATATTTATAAGTGATTGTTCCGTTAATCATATTGGACATAACTTGTTTTGCAAATTCCTTTCCTGTTTCAAGAGGCTGTTGAGAGCGAACAAAAACAATAGAACTTCCTTTTACTAAGTTTCCGTTATCAGACTTAAGTGATTCAAGTTTTATAAGTTCGCCTTCAGTAATAATTGGTCGCTTCAAGCCTCTATTCACATGCAATGTATTATCCTTTTTGAATTCCTTTAATGCTTGTCCTATTGCGTCAGCCGCCGCTTCAAGGGAATCTTCTGATTTGACAGTATCAACACTGGATTCAGTAAATTTAATATACTCCAAACCTTGAAGGTCACTGGGAAGCAAGTCTTTATCAATCGATGTCAACAAAAAGCAACGAGAAAGATTTGGCCCAAAAGAACCAGCAAACAAACCCGCCTCAAAGACGCAGTTATCGCGTGGAGCGAATTCGCCGCCATTGTTTGCCTTGAAAAGTAAATCATCTCCAGTAAGGAGAATGGCAGCAAAATCGCATTCTTTGGTATGATTTACTAATTTCTCAATGATGGTAGTAAACTTCTTTGCGGTACTCCACCATTTGACGGGTTTAATTTCTATGTTTTGTAGCTCTTGCTCTTGTAGCTTTGTGGCTAAAAATTGAGCCTCCACAGTCGCTTTTCCACTACATGCAATAAATATTTGAACCCGATCTTTCTCGTTCATAGTGATATCCCTTAATTATTATTGGATAAAGTCGCTAGATATTATTGATTTAGGCGATATCGGCTGTCTAATTGCGCCAGCCTCTTGCCAAATCACCGATGCCATCTCCGTGACCGCAAAAATTGTCCCCTCTTTATGGGAAGGATCGAAAAAAACCTGATTTCTTCGCTGATCGGTAAAGCTTATGCCACCGAGAATAGCTGCAAACTTCTCGGTACTCACCTGAAAATGCGGTGCCATAATTTGGTTCGCCTTCTCAGGATTTTGTTTGCAAAATTCAATGGCCTTAAACACTGCATCGACAATTTTTTGTACATCCTCTGGATGTTGGGAAACCACACTTTTATTGAAAGAAAGCACATCGACGATTAAATCCGGATACTCACGTGTCGAGACAAGGACATGTCCACCGCCTCCCTCTTTCGCCTTGGTCAACCACGGTTCCCATACCACGGCAGCGTCAACCCGGCCAGCAAGGAAGGCCGCACCGGCCTGGGAGGTTTCCATATCTAGGGTTTCCATATCGTTAATCGAAACCTTGTGATTCCTTAACAGTGAACGTAGGAAAAACTCGCCGGGGAGACCACGCTGGAACGCTACTTTCTTACCCTTCAGTTCTTCGACGGTTTTTATATCTTTCTTGGCGACAATGCCGTCGCCCCCCACCGATTCGTCTATGGCCATCACGATGGTGGTTACGAGGTTGTTTCCCGCAGCAAGTACGAAATAATCCACAGGAGCTGCAAGAGCAGCCACTTTCCCCGATTTGAGGGCGCTGTTCCGCTCGGCAAGACCGGTAAGAACCACCAAATCGACATTAATGCCTGCCTCGTCAAAGTATCCGTTTTCTTTCGCAAGATATAACGGACCAAACCCTATCCAAGGGCCTAGTCCAATCCGATAACTGGTCTTGTCCGCAGCATGTGTCGATGGCATACCCCAGAGGGCAATAACGATCACAACCACATGAAGAAAAATAAATACAAAAGGTATGTATAGTTCGATGTGAGTGAATGGTAAATATCGCTTGGAATCCGCTCCACGGCCTACTGCTTCCCATTCGGCATCGAATGGTCGGATCGGCAGTTGTTTTTCTATTTCATGAATGACTTGTAATTTTGCGGTATTGATGTCTTTATAGGAACGGATTAGCAGATACCACATATAGGAAATGGCAATTCCTGCCAAGGCGATGATCACATGCGAGCCAATTTCAAAGCTCGTTGTCTGTTGGACTTTAAAATAACCTAGGATAGTGATTAATGCTGTGTTTATTGTCAGGAAGAAGGTATTTGCCGTATTTCGCCTATCCGAAATTTTCTGTGCAGACTCTGCATAAGCCTTATATTGTTCTAGCAAATGATCACGGTACTTATCGGAAGACTCGTACTGTCTCTGTAAGTCTGGGCTAAAGAGCGTGTCTTTAATCGGGTCGTGGTTTACGTTCATGGTTTAGCACCTATGTCATTCAAATACTTACCTATTTATCTGC
>Ga0209697_10000943_pt1 | contig 47199 bp, 42 predicted proteins | sample AliMusrvi5mmetaG_FD_184115 | JGI IMG/M metagenome (GOLD analysis project Ga0209697, IMG submission 184115) | Freshwater lake bacterial and archeal communities from Alinen Mustajarvi, Finland, to study Microbial Dark Matter (Phase II) - Alinen... | ecosystem: Environmental > Aquatic > Freshwater...
CCGTCAGGCCCGCTGCTGGCGGCGCGGCGATGACGTCGCAGGACGCGGCCGGCGCATTGGACGCTGCCGTCCCCTCGCACGACCGCTTGCACGAGTCCCTGCACATCGGGTCGCTCGAGCTCGACCGCCGCGTGTTCATGGCGCCGATGGCCGGCATCTCCACGCCGGCGTTCCGGCGCAGCGTGCGCCGCTTCGGCGCCGGCCTCGTGTACACGGAGATGATCTCGGCCTACGGCGTGCACTACGACAACCGGCGCACACTCGACTATCTCTCCTGCGGGGAGGAGCAGCACCCGGTCGGCTTCCAGTTGTTCGGCGCCGACGCGGACGTGCTTGCCGACGCCGCCGTCCGCTGCGCGCGCGCCGGCTCCGACCTCGTCGATCTCAACATGGCTTGCCCGGTGCGCAAGGTGACGAAGACCGGGGCGGGCGCGGCGCTGCTGGCGGATCCGGAACGCGCCGCCGGCATCGTCCGCGCCGTGGCCGATGCCGTGGGACCGGACGTCCCGGTGACCGTCAAGATCCGCTCCGGGCTGCGCGACGGCGACGAGGCCGGGCGCCGCGCGGCGCCCCTGCTCGCCGCCGCCGGCGCGGCCGCCGTGTGCATCCACCCGCGCACGGCCGCGCAGCTCTACCGCGGCCGTGCCGACCACGCCGTCACGCGGGCGCTCGCACTGGAGCTCGACGTGCCGGTCATCGCCTCCGGCGACGTCGACGGCCGCGACGCGGCACTCGCGCTGCTCGATGGCGGCGCGGCCGCCGTGATGCTGGCCCGTCACTCCCTCGGCAGGCCCTGGCTGTTCGCCGAGGTCCTCGACGGCGCACCGGAGCCGGACCCCCCGGACCGGCTCGCGGAGGTGCGGCGTTTCGCCGCCGACGTCCTGCAGGACATGGGCCCGCACGGCGTCGGCCACCTGCGCCAGTTCTGGCAGCGCTTCCGTCGCAACGGCGCCCTCGACCGGCCTCTGGCGCAGGCGCTGATGCAGGCGCCGGACGCCGCCGCGGTGCGCCTCCTCCTGGGCTTCTGACAAGGCCCGCAAAGGCGTTTGCGCAAGGCGGGGCGGATGGCCTATACTTGCTCGCCTGTTCGGCGCGCGGTCTCTCTTCGGGGGCCGCGCTGTCGTGTTGAAGAGGAGGAACCAGTGGTCGACCGCGAGATCATCCTCACTCCCGAGGGCTTCCAGCGCCTCAAGGAGGAGATCGAGTACCTCTCGAGCGTCAAGCGCGACGAGGTGGCCGAGCGCATCAGCGCCGCGCGCGACTTCGGCGACATCTCGGAGAACTCGGAGTACGACGACGCCAAGAACGAGCAGGCGATGCTCGAGGCGCGCATCTACGCCCTCGAGGAGCGGCTGCGCGGCGCCATCGTCATCGACTCGGACTCCATCTCCACCGAGAAGGTCGGGGTGGGCACCAAGGTCACGCTGCAGGACATGCAGCGCGGCGACATCGTGCAGTACGCCATCGTGGGTTCTGCCGAGGCCGATCCCACCGCGCACAAGCTGTCCAACGAGTCCCCGGTGGGCAACGCCATCATGGGCCACAAGCCGGGCGACAAGATCACCGTGAGCGTGCCCCAGGGCTCCAAGAAGTTCAAGGTCCTGGCAATCGAGAAGGCCTGACGGCTGCCGTGGACGAGCAGGGCGAGCACGCCGGCGACGTCTTCGCGGAGCGCCGCGACAAGCTCGCCGCCTGGCGCGGCGCGGGCGACGCGTATCCCACGAGCTACCAGCCGCGGGATGAGATAGGGCCGCTGCACGGCGCCTACGAGAGCCTCGAGGCGGGCCAGGACGCCGGCGACGTGCACCGCATCGCCGGCCGCGTGATGGCCCGTCGGGTGCACGGCAAGCTCACCTTCGTCGTCCTCAAGGACACGAGCGGCGAGCTCCAGCTTTTCGGCCAGCTCGACGCCCTCGGCGAGGAGCGCTACGCGGCCCTCGAGCACGTCGACCTCGGCGACTTCGTGGGCGCCGAGGGCACCATCATGCGCACCCGGCGAGGCGAGCTCTCGCTGCGTCTCACTTCCTGGCAGCTCCTCAGTAAGTCGCTGCGGCCGATGCCGGAGAAGTTCCACGGCCTTACGGACGTCGAGACGCGCTACCGTAAGCGCTACCTCGACCTCATGGTCAACGACGAGTCGCGCGAGGTCTTCGTGAAGCGCGCGCGGATCATCCGCGCGATTCGCGAGTTCCTCGACGGGCGCGGCTTCGTCGAGGTCGAGACGCCGGTACTGCAGCCGCTCTACGGCGGCGCCCTGGCGCGGCCGTTCGTCACGCACCACAACGAGCTCGAACGCGATCTTTACCTGCGCATCGCCACCGAGCTGTACCTCAAGCGCTGCATCATCGGCGGCATCGACCGTGTCTACGAGATCGGCAAGGACTTCCGCAACGAGGGCGTGAGCTTCAAGCACAACCCCGAGTTCACGATGCTCGAGACCTACGAGGCCTACGTGGACTACAACCACGTGATGACGATGGTCGAGGAGATGAGCGCCGCCGCCGCAGGCGCCGTGGGCGCGCTTCAAGTCCAGTTCCGCGAGCATGACATCGACCTGACCCCGCCGTGGCCGCGCCTCACGATGCGCAAGGCCATCGAGCAGGAGACGGGCATCGACATCGGCGCCGACGAAGCGCGCACGGTCGCTGATCTGCAGGCGGCGATCAAGGCCAAGGGCCTCGAAGGCACGGTGCCGCTGGCGCCGACCTGGGGAGCTCAGGTCGACGAACTGTTCAGCGAGTGCGTCGAGCCCAAGCTCATCCAGCCGGTATTCATCACTGAGCACCCGCTCGAGACGAGCCCGTTCGCCAAGAAGACGCCGCACGACCCGCGCTTTGTCGAGCGCTTCGAGGGGTTCATCGCCGGCATGGAGCTGAGCAACGCGTTCAGCGAGCTCAACGACCCCGAGGACCAGCGCGAGCGCTTCATGCAGCAGATGCAGGACCTCGCCGACGGCGACGAGACCGCGCACCGCCTCGACGAGGACTTCCTCGAGGCGATGGAGCATGGCATGCCGCCGACCGGCGGCCTGGGCATGGGCATCGACCGCCTCGTGATGGTGCTCACCGGAGCGCCGTCCATCCGCGACGTCGTGCTTTTCCCGGCGCTGCGCTCCTAGGCGCGCGACTCCGCCTCCAGGCGCCCGCGCTCCGCTTCTCACGCCGGCAGGGGCGCCGGCTGCCGCTCCCTCAGGCCGTCTCCGGCGCCGTCTCCGCGTCAGCGCGCACCGCGCCCGAATCCGCGCGTGCCTCGTCCGCCGGCGTGATCTCCGGCCGCTTGCCCCACAGCGGCCCCGGCCAGCCCGCCTTCGGCCCGATCCAGAGCGTGAGCCCGGGTACGAGGGCGGTGCGCACCAGGAACGTGTCGAGGAGCACGCCGATTGCCACGCCGATGCTGATCTCCGCGAGGTCCTTGACCGGCTGTGACAGCAGGATGAGGAACGTCCCCGCAAGGATGATGCCGGCGCTGGTGAGCACGCCGCCGGTCGCCGAGAGCGCTCTCACCGTCCCGTCGCGCAGGCCGTGTGCCAGGGCCTCGCCGCGGATGCGCGTCGTGATGAAGATGTTGTAGTCGCTGCCGAGGGCGACGAGGAAGATGAACATGTACAGCGGTATCCGGTAGCTGATGTGCTGCCAGCCGAGGAGCTTCTCGGTGATCAGGATGGTCGCCCCCAGCGCCGCGAGGTACGAGAGCACATTGGTGAAGAGCAGGTAGAGCGGGGCGACCACGGCGCGCAGCAGGAGCATCAGGATCGCGCCCACGACGATCAGGGCCGCGACCGCCACGACGAGGGTGTCGCGGTTGCTCTGCGCCCAGGTGTCGGCCTGGATCGCCGTCGGGCCGCCGACGAGCGCGGTCCCGTTGCCGGCCGCGGCGGCCTTGCGCGCCGTCGTGCGCAGTTCCAGGAGCTGTTGCAGCACTTCCTTGGAATACGGGTCGCCCTTGAAGATGACCTGGAAGCTCAGCAGCTTGCCGCCGTCGGCCGTGCCGGTGGGGAAGGCGGCGGCCACGCCCGGGCTCTTGCTGAGGGCGCCGGTGATCATGCCGGTGACGAACGCGGGCGGCGCCTGCGGCGCCTTGATGAGCACCGTCGTCGGCGCCAGGGCGCCCTTGGGGAAGTGCTTCTCGAGCAGCGCGTACCCCTCCTTGGACGGCATGTTGGTGAGGAAGTCCTCGGTGAAGCTGAAGCGCGGGCTGTAGAGCAGGCAGCCGAGGGCGAGCAGCACGAGCACGGCGGCCACGCCGGCCGCGGCCCGCTTCGGCGTCGCGGCGACTCGCTCGGCGATGGCGCGCCAGGCGCGGTGCGTCGTGGCGTCGCCTTCCTTGGGGACGCGCGGCCAGAAGGCGCGGCGGCCGAGCAGCGCGAGGAGCGCCGGCATGAGCGTGAGCCCGGCGATCAGCGTGACGAACACGCCGATGCCGAGCACCGGCGCGAACGCCCGGTAGTCGCCGTACTGGGCGAAGAGCAGGGTGAGCACGGCCAGCGTGACGGTGAGCCCGCTGGCCGCGATCGCCTCCCACGTCTCGCCGAGCCCCTTGGCCAAGGCGCTTCGGGCGCCGCTCTCGCGGCGCAGGTCCTCGCGGTACCGCGAGATGAGCAGCAGGCCGTAGTCGGTGCCGGCGCCGAACAGCAGGATCACCATCAGCGACGTGGCCTGCCCGGAGAGCGTGAAGCCGAAGCCCTTGGCGAGGAGCGCGAGGATGCCGCCGGCCACGAAGTAGCCGAAGCCCACGGTGATGAGCGGCACGAAGGGCAGCACGGGCGAGCGGTAGATGAGCAGGAGCAGCACGAGGACGAGGACGACGGTGCCGAGCAGCAGCTTGACGTCGGCGTTGAGGAAGATCTTGTAGACGTCGGTGATGAGGCCGCCGGGACCGGTGACCCTCACCTGCATGCCGTTCACGGAGTCGCCGAAGTGGTCGCGGATGGCCTGCACGGAGTCGCGGAACGCGGCGTCGCCGGGGTTGCCGTTCAGGCTCGCGAAGATCAGCGCCCCCTTGCCGTCGGGCGAGAACTGCACGCTGGCGCTGTTGACGGGCTCGGCGCCGCTCTTGAGCCAGGCTTCACCCTGGGCGATGGCGGCCTTGTCGGCCGCCGTGAGCGGCGCATCCGCGCTGTACACGACGATGACCGGCGTCCCCTTGGCGGCGGGGAACGAAGCCTGCTGCAGCGCGTCGGCGCGCTTGCTCTCGACGGCGTTGGACAGGCCCTTGGAGGCGTCGTTGGTGGTCACGCTCTGCAGTTTGGGGCCCATCGAGAGCGCCCCGGCGATGACGATCCAGACGGCGATGACGATCCACGGGTGCTTGCCGCGCGTGGACCAGGTGATGATGTTCCGCATTGTCGGCGCCCCTTCCCGGCGATGGCCGGCCGCTGCGGCCGGTGAGCCATCATATCGGGGCCGGCCCCTGCCGCGCAGCCCTCCGCAGGCACGGCGCGCGAGCCCTCGCCGGCTGCACCCGGCGACCGGGTCGCGCCCCGCCGGGAATCGGGGGTACCATTAGGCTACGTCCGACCTCCCAGGGGGTACGCTGGGGGTTGAGAGCAAGCACCGGCGGCCGCCGACATCCCTCTTTCGTCAGAGCGGCCCCGTCGTCCAAAGGAGCAGCCGGATGTTCGAACGTTTCACCGAACGCGCCAGGCAGGTCGTGGTCCTCGCCCAGGAAGAAGCCCGGGCCCTCAAGCACAACTACATCGGGACCGAGCACCTGCTTCTGGGCCTGCTCCGCGAGGAGGAGGGCGTCGCCGCACGCGTCCTCGATGGCCTCGAGGTCTCGGTGGAAGAGGTCCGTGCCGCCGTCGTGCGCATCGTCGGCTCCGGCGAGGAATCGCCGCAGGGCCAGATCCCGTTCACGCCGCGCGCCAAGAAGGTGCTCGAGCTGGCGCTGCGCGAGGCGCTGTCGCTCGGCCACAACTACATCGGCACCGAGCACATCCTCCTCGGCCTCGTGCGCGAGGACGAAGGTGTTGCGGCGCGCATCCTGCTCGATCTCGACGCGGAGCCGGAGAAGATCCGCAACGAGGTCATGCGCACGCTCAGCGGCCCCGGCCGCCGCGGCCAGCAGCAAGGCGGCGGCGGCGAGGGCAAGCGCTCGGCCAAGGTGCTCGAGCAGTTCGGCCGCAACCTCACCAAGATGGCCGAGGACGGCAAGCTGGACCCGTGCATCGGGCGCACCACCGAGATCGAGCGCGTCATGCAGATCCTCAGCCGGCGCACCAAGAACAACCCCGTGCTCATCGGCGAGCCCGGCGTCGGCAAGACGGCGATCGTCGAGGGCTTCGCGCAGCGCATCTCCAACCACGAGGTGCCGGAGCTGCTCAAGGGCAAGCAGGTCTACACGCTGGACCTCGCTGCCCTGGTCGCGGGCTCCAAGTACCGCGGCGAGTTCGAGGAGCGCCTCAAGAAGGTCATGAAGGAGATCCGCGACACCGGCGACATCATCCTCTTCATCGACGAGCTCCATAACCTCGTCGGTGCCGGCGCCGCAGAGGGCGCCATCGACGCGGCCAGCATCCTCAAGCCGGCGCTCGCCCGCGGCGAGCTGCAGACCATCGGCGCCACGACGCTCGACGAGTACCGCAAGTACCTCGAGCGCGACGCCGCCCTGGAGCGGCGCTTCATGCAGATCAAGGTCGCCGAGCCGTCGGTCCCCGAGACCGTCGAGATCCTCAAGGGCCTGCGCGACCGCTACGAGGCCCACCACCGCATCCGTATCAGCGACGAGGCCTTGTCGTCTGCGGCGGAGCTGGCCGACCGCTACATCAGCGACCGCTTCCTGCCGGACAAGGCGATCGACCTCATCGACGAGGCGGCGAGCCGCATGCGCATCCGCACGATGACGGCGCCGCCGAGCTACCGCGAGCTCGAGGACGAGATCTCCACGGTGCGCAAGGAGAAGGAAGCAGCGATCGAGGCGCAGGAGTTCGAGAAGGCGGCCAACCTGCGCGACAAGGAGCGCAAGCTGAGCCACAAGAAGCTCGAGCTCGAGGACGAGTGGAAGACGAGCGACGAGGGCATGCGCGCCAGCATCGGCGACGACGAGATCGCCGAGATCGTGAGCATGTGGACCGGTATCCCCGTGGTCAAGATCACGGAGGCCGAGACGAAGAAGCTCCTGCGCATGGAGGACGAGCTGCACGTGCGGCTCATCGGCCAGGATCCGGCGGTGCGCGCCGTCAGCAAGGCGATCCGCCGCAGCCGCGCCGGGCTCAAGGACCCGCGCCGGCCCACCGGTTCGTTCATCTTCCTGGGCCCGTCGGGCGTGGGCAAGACCGAGCTTGCGCGCACGCTCGCCAACTTCCTCTTCGGCGACGAGGACCACCTCGTGCAGATCGACATGAGCGAGTACATGGAGAAGCACTCCGTCTCGCGTCTCGTCGGCTCGCCCCCCGGCTACGTGGGGCACGACGAGGGCGGCCAGCTCACCGAGATAGTGCGCCGCAAGCCGTACAGCGTGATCCTCTTCGACGAGATCGAGAAGGCGCACCCGGACGTCTTCAACATCCTCCTGCAGATCCTCGAGGACGGACGCCTCACCGACTCGCAGGGGCGCACGGTCGATTTCCGCAACGCCATCCTCATCATGACCAGCAACATCGGCGCCGAGATGATCACCAAGGACACGCCGCTGGGCTTCGGGCAGACCGCCATCCAGGGCATGACCTACGACGACATGAAGGGCCGCATCACCGGCGAGCTCAAGCGCGTCTTCAAGCCGGAGTTCCTCAACCGCGTGGACGAGGTCATCGTCTTCCACAAGCTCGAGCGCTCGGAGATCGGCGCGATCGTCGATCTCATGATCGCGCGCCTGCAGCAGCAGCTCGATCCGAGCGGCGTCACGCTGCAGCTCACCGACGCGGGGCGCGAGGTGCTGGTCGAGAAGGGCTTCGACCCGATGCTCGGGGCGCGGCCCCTGCGCCGCGCCATCCAGCGGTACATCGAGGACAAGCTGAGCGACGCGATGCTCGAGCGCGCTTTCCCCGAGGGCACCATCATCCTCGTCGACGGCGAGGACGAGGACACGGTGCTCACGGTGAACGGCGAACGCATCGGCGGCCGCGTCGAGTTGCCTATGGTGGGCCTCGACGAGCCCGTGGGGCAGGGCGTCACGCCTGTCTCGGCGGCCTCCGGCGGCGACGACGGCCCAGACGCCGGCGGCGCGGCGGCCGGCGTCTGACCCGCGCCGTGCCCCGGCAGCAGACGGTCTTCACCTGCGGGCAGTGTGGCCGCCGCGAAGCCAAGTGGCTCGGGCACTGCCCGGACTGCGGTGCCTGGGACTCGTTCGTCGAGGAGAAGGTCGTCGCGGTGGGCGGGGCCGGCTACGCCGGCAGGGCCCGCCGCAAGAGTGGTGACGGTCGCGGCGCCGGAGGCGCCGCGACCGTTCGTCTGAGCGACGTCGTCTCGTCCGCCGTCGAGCGTTTCTCAAGCGGCATCGCCGAGCTCGACCTCGTCCTCGGTGGCGGCGTCGTCCCCGGCTCGCTGGTCCTCGTCGGCGGCGAGCCCGGCATCGGCAAGTCCACGCTCCTGCTCCAGGTCCTCGATCACGTCGCCGCCTCGGGCCGCCAGGTGCTCCTCGTCTGCGGCGAGGAGTCGGCCGCCCAGGTCAAGATGCGCGCCGAGCGCATCTGTCGCGACCCGGGCGGCATCTCCGTCCTCGCCGAGACGGAGCTCGAGACCGTCCTCGAGACCGTCGCCGCCGCGGCGCCCGCACTGGTCGTCGTCGACTCCGTGCAGACGCTCTACAGTGACGCCTTCACGTCCGCGCCGGGCAGCGTGAGCCAGGTGCGGGAAGCGGCGGGCCGCTTCCTCCGCCTGGCCAAGGACACCGGCGCCGCCGTCTTCCTCGTCGGGCACGTGACCAAGGAGGGCGCCATCGCCGGCCCGCGCGTGCTCGAGCACATGGTCGACACCGTCCTGCAGTTCGAGGGCGACCGCTATCGCTTCTACCGTACGCTGCGCGCCGCCAAGAACCGGTTCGGGTCCACCAACGAGCTCGGCATCTTCGAGATGACGCCGGACGGCCTCGCCGGCGTGGCGGACCCCTCGCGCCTCTTCCTCAGCGACACGGGCCCCGCGGCGGGTGCGGCCGTGCACGTCGCGGTCGAGGGGAGCCGCTGCTTCCCGGTCGAGGTCCAGGCGCTCGTCAACAAGAGCGAACTGGCCATGCCGCGGCGCGTCGCCGTGGGGTTCGACCGCAACCGCCTGGCGATGCTCGTGGCCGTCCTCGGCCGCCACGCCCGGCTGCCGTTGTCTCAGGCCGACATTTTTGTTACAATTGCAGGCGGAATCCGCATCGACGAACCTGCGGCCGACCTCGCTGTTGCTCTCGCTATCGCCTCTGCCGAGCGCAACGCACCGCTTCCGCCGAGGGTCGCAGCGATAGGGGAGATCAGCCTGACGGGCGAACTACGTTCCTGCAGCCAGAGTGAGCGACGCATCGCCGAAGCCGGTCGTGCCGGCTTCACTCGTATCGTCGTACCCGCCGCCGACGCGAGCCGAGCGGGCGGGATCGCCGCAGGTGTGGCCAACGTGCGCGGCGTCCTCGCGTCCCTCCTGAGTGAGGGCGCGTCACCGCAGTCGGCCGCCGGGGCCCAGCACGAAGACAGGGGGGTTTGACAGAGTGTATTCAGTCGGAGACAAAGTCGTGTACCCGCACCACGGCGCGGGGAAGATCATGAAGATCGAGTCCAAGGACGTGCTCGGTCAGAAGCGCGACTACCTTACGATCCAGATCCTCCACAACGACATGACCGTGATGGTCCCGGTCGAGAACGCCGACCGCGCCGGCCTGCGCAAGGTCGTCGAGTCGGACGTCGTCGACCAGGTCCTCGAGGTCCTGCGCGGCGATCCCACCAAGATGCCCAAGAACTGGAGCCGTCGCTACAAGCACAACCGCGACAAGCTCAAGACCGGCGACATCTTCGAGGTCGCCGAGGTCGTGCGCAACCTTGCCATCCGGCACGCCGACAAGGGGCTCTCGACCGGCGAGAAGCAGATGTTCTCCAAGGCCAAGAAGATCCTCGCCAGCGAGCTCATGTACGCGCGCGACTTCAGCGAGGACGAGGCCAACGCCTTCCTCGAGGAAGTGCTTGAGGACATCCACGTCGATGGGGCTCCGCTTGCCGACGACTCCCGAGAGCCGGCCACAGTCATCTGACGCGGCGTCGGCCGGCCCGGCCCGCAAGCCCACAGGCGTCCTGGCGCCGGCACTTCGGCTCGTCCTCGCGCTGCTCGGCGCGCTGGCCGGGTATCAGACCGCCGACCGCATCAGCGCGTCCTCGTTCGCGCCGAATCTCGACCAGATCGGCAAGATCGTCTGGCTGATCGCGTTCACCCTCGCCGGCTTCGCCATCGGCTACCTGGCCGGCGTCGTGCTGTCGCGGCTGCTGCGTCGCGGGCTGGACCTCGTCGATGAGTCCATGCAGCGCGTCTCCGGCGCCGAGGTCGTGGTGGGTATCGGCGGCGTGGTCGTGGGCCTCATCATCGCCACGCTCATCAGCATCGCCTTGGTGCGCATCCCGATCGTGGGGCCGTATCTCACTGTGCCCGTCTATCTCCTCGCCGGCTACTTCACCGCCTACCTTGCGGCGAGCAAGCACGTCGAGATCCTGCGGCTGCTGAACGTGCGCGGCGCGTTCGAGGTCCTGCCGGGACTCACCCCGTCGAAGATCCTCGACTCGAGCGCGATCATCGACGGGCGCATCCTCGACATCGCCCAGACGGGCTTCGTGGAGGGCGAACTCCTCGTGCCCCGCTTCGTGCTTGAGGAACTCCAGCACCTCGCCGACTCAGGCGACGCTGAGAAGCGTGTGCGCGGGCGCCGCGGCCTGGACTTCGTGCGGCGCCTCCAGAGTGGGTCGGGCGCCGTGCGCATCGACTCGGGCGACTACCCCGACGTCGACGCCGTCGACGCCAAGCTCGTGCGCCTCGCCCGCGACCTCGGGGCGGTCCTCGTCACCACCGACCACACGCTCGGCAAGGTCGCCGAGATCCAGGGCGTCAAGGTACTCAACGTCAACGACCTCGCCAATTCCGTCAAGCCGGCGGTGCTGCCGGGCGAGGTCATCGAGGTCAAGATCCTGCGCGAGGGGCGCGAGCAGGACCAGGGCGTCGGCTACCTCGACGACGGCACGATGATCGTCGTCGAGGCCGCCGGAGCCCTCGTGGGTTCGCGCGTCAAGGCCGAAGTGACGAGCGTGCTGCAGAGCCCGTCCGGCAAGATGATCTTCACACGGGTGCTCGAGTAGCACCCGCCGACGACTGGGGGACGTACATGGAGGAACAGCAGACCGAAGAGCTTTGGGTGATCGTCGCCGCGGCCGGCGATAGCCGGCGCATGGGGCTCCCGGACGGGGAGTCCAAGCAGTTCCTCCTGCTGGGCGGCGAGCCGATCCTCAATCACTCCGTCCGGCGGCTTCTCACGATGGACGTCGTCCACGGCCTCGTGGTGGTGCTTCATCCCTCGCACACGGTCCGCTTCGCGAGCGAGCTGCTGGCGTTCGACGACAGCAAGCCGCTTCTCATCGCGGAGGGCGGCGCGACGCGCACGGATTCGGTGCGCGCAGGCCTCCTCGAGGTGCCCGACTCAGCCACGGTCATCGCCGTCCACGACGGCGCCCGGCCGCTGTTCGCGCGCCACGTCTTCGAGCGCTGCGTCGAAGCCCTCGGCGACGCCGACGGCGCCGTCCCGGGCATCGAGGTCAGCGACACGCTCAAGCGCACCGACAGGCAGGGCAAGGTGGCCACCACGGTGGACCGGAGCGACCTCTGGGCCGCGCAGACCCCGCAGGTGTTCCGCGCCGCCGCGCTGCGCGACGTGTACTCGCGCCCGGACACCAACGGCGCCACCGACGACGCCGTGCTCCTCGAGCGCGGCGGCTACCTGGTCAACCTGGTGCCGTCCACGCCTGCCAACGTCAAGATCACCACGCCGGCCGACATCTCCCTCGCCGGCGCGTTGATGTCCTGGGAGGTCGAGGCAGACGTATAGGGTCGGCAACGGCTACGACGCGCACCGCTTCGCGGAGGAGCGACGTCTGGTGCTGTGCGGCGTCGACATCGACCATGCTCAGGGTCTCGCCGGGCACTCGGACGCCGACGTCGCCGTCCACGCCCTCATGGACGCCCTGCTCGGCGCCGCGGGGCTGGGAGACATCGGCGAGCTGTTCCCGGACACCGATCCGGCGTTCCAGGGCGCCTCGAGCATGCGGCTGCTGGGCAAGGTGATGGCCTGGCTCACGCAGAACGGCTGGAACGTGGAGAACGCCGACGTCACGGTCATCTGCGAACGGCCCAAGCTGGCCGGCTACCGGCTCGAGATGCGCGAGAACCTGGCTGCCGCGCTGGGCGTCGCCAGCGACGCGGTGAGCGTCAAGGCGACGACCACGGAAGGCATGGGCTTCGAGGGCCGGGGCGAGGGGATCGCCGCCTCGGCCGTGTGCCTGCTGGCACGGCAAGACAAGGCTCCGGCAGGCCTCTGAGTGCGGGGCCGGCGGCGCCGGCCGTCGCGCACTCTTACTTCTCGTCGGCCTTGGTCGCCGCGGCGTCGACCTTCTTGGCGGCGCCTGCCTCGTCCTCCTCGATGACGTCCTCCTTGAGGCCCTGCTTGAACCCGCGGATGCTCTGGCCCATCGAACGGCCGAGCTTCGGGATGCGGGACGCGCCAAAGATGAGGATGACGATCGCCAGGACCAGTAGGAGCTCTGGTGCTCCGATATTGGGCATGCGGACCTCTCTTTCTCCTGCTCGAGGTTGCGGGACCGGTCTCCCGGGCGGGTGCGGAGACGTGTCGCTCGCGCCGGTCCCGCAGGACTACTGTAAGGCCGCGACACACGGTGCGCAAGAATCGTGTGTCCGCGGCTCGGTCAGTACTCGCGCAGGGTGTCGAGGCGCGCGGCGAGAAAGCGGGCCACGCCGCGCGCGTCGTCGAGCGCGAAGCGGTGCTCGTGCGCAAGCGGTGCGTCGGTGATCAGCGCCATCGCCTCGCCGGGGCCGCAGAGCGGGTCCTCGTGGCCGGCGGCGACGCGGAAGAGCTCGACCCGGTGCGGCGCCGACGCCTTGTACCCCTCGGCGACGACGAGGTCGAAGTCCTCGAAGAAACGCCGGGCGATCGTCGCGAGAGGCACCTCTTCGGGCGTCCTCGCCACGTAGGCCAGCTGGCTCGGCGACGAGACGACGTAGGCGGAGGCGCCGGCGCGCCCATGGCGCCAGGAGTCCTTGCCCTCGTGGTCGATGTCGGCGGTGTGCGCGTGGTGCTTCACGGTGCCGACGCGCAGTCCGAGGGCGATGAGCTCCGGCAGCAGTCGCTCGATGAAGGTCGTCTTGCCGGAGTCGCTCTTGCCGACGATCGCCACCAGTGCGGGCGGTCGCGCCGCGTCGCCGGCCTCCTGGCGGGCTGTCTCATGGGCGCTGATGGTGTCTCTGCCCCGGCTCAGCGTGGCCGGATGACGCGCAGTTCGGTCACGATGGTGTCCACCGCCAGGTCATGCGACTCGCACGCGACCTCGTCCACGATCTGCGCCTCGAACGCGAGCGCCACCCTCGGCACTCCCGCTCGCGTGCGTGGAAGATAGGTGTCGTAGAAGCCGCCGCCGTAGCCACAGCGGCGGCCGGCCACGTCGAACGCGGCGCCGGGGACGACGACCGCGTCGATCGCCTCGGGCGCGACCTGCGGAAGCCCGGCGTGCGGTTCCGGGATCCCCCAGGCGCCGGGCTCGAGGTCGGCGGCCACGTCGCGGACGCGGTAGGCGGCCATGACGCGCGGCGCGAGCACGCGCGGCAGGCACACGAGGCGGCCGCGTGCCAGGGCCCACGCGATCAGGGGGCTCGTGTCGATCTCCGTGCGGAAGGAGCCGAAGAGGAGCAGGGTCTCCGCCGCCTCCAGCTCCGGCAGGGCGGCGGCGCGTGCGCAGATGGCGGCGCTCAGGCGCCCGCGCCGTTCCGCGGACAGCGCGTCCCGCCGCGACAGAGCCTGTTCGCGTGCCGCCCGTTTGGCATGGCTCCTGTCGGCTTCGGGCTCGCCGCCGAGGCGTGTCTGAGGCGTCATCGCCCTCCCAGGTGTGCACTGTACTGGCAACGCTTGGACGCAGGAGCCGGGCTTCGCGCGGACTTGGGCCCGGCTCGGTGGCCTATAGTATAAGGGTCGCGGCCCGGCGGGCATCTGGGCAGCGCGCGACGGCAGAGCGGGGGCGCGACGCAAGTCGCACCCCATGGAGAGGATGAGCATGGCGATGCGTTCTCAGGAGGAGGTTGCTCTCGCGACCGTGTTCGCGCGCGCGTTGAAGAACGTGATCGCGCTCACGACCGCCGAGGAGCGCCGCGCCTGGCCCACTCCCGAGCAGATCGTCGCCGGCACGCCGGCTGGAGCGCAGGTGCCGGCCGTACTCCTGCGTTTCCTGCAGCTCTCCGTCCTGCCGGAGCTCCTCGGCGCGAGTGCCGGCCCGGCTATCTATCTGGCCAGCAAGCGCTTCAGCCGCGGCCTCGGCATCGCCTCCATCCAGGGCCTCAAGGACTGGTTCGTCGAGATGGGCCTCGGTGAGCTCGAGGTCGAGCTGGACGAGGAGCGCGTCCTCGTCAAGCTCAGCCACTGCCGCAGTTGCGAACAGCTGCCCGCCAACGGCACGGCCCTCTGCGATTTCGAGCGTGGTCTTGTGGACGGCGTGCTCGAGGTCGTCACCGGCACCGACGTGCTCACCAAGGAGACCCTGTGCTGGGGCCTCGGCGATACCGTGTGCCAGTTCGAGGGCTACAGCGGCGAGCAGGTCGGCTACCTGTACCACGAGAACGGCTTTCATCCGGACGCGCAGCGCCGCCTGCTGGGCCAGCTGGCCGACCAGGCGGAGGTCGCTCTCGACAATCTCCGCCTCACCACCGAGCGCCGCGAGCACGAGACGCACGACGCGCTCACCGGGCTGATGAACTTCCGCCACCTGCGCGAGCGTGCTGCGTTCGAGTTGGCGCGCGCGGAGCGGCACGAGCGCAAGGTCGCCTTCGTGATGCTCGACCTCGACGGCTTCGCCGCGGTCAACGAGAGCGGCGGCCGCGACGCCGGCGACGAGGTGCTCTGCCACTGGGCGGCGGCGCTCACCGCGCAGCTGAGGAGTTGTGACCTCGTGTGCCGCTACGGCGCCGACGAGTTCCTGCTGGTGCTGCCCGAGACCGCCGAACAGCAGGCCGACGCCGCCCTCGAGCGCGTGCTCGGCGCCACGCAGCAGCTCGCCGTGGAGGTCGCCCGCGAAACGGTCGCGCTCAGCGCGTCCGCCGGCGTGGCCAGCTACCCCGACGACGGCCGGACCGTCGAAGAGCTCGTCGCCAAGGCGGCGACGACGATGTACACGGCGAGGGCGGGCGGCCCTGGCCGCATCGCCTTTTACTCGCACCCGCCGCGTCGCTGACCGCCGCCGAGGTGGCGGCGCGCATCGAGATCCTCGCCGTGGGGTCGCTGCACCGTGACTTCGAGCCGGCCGCGCGCCACTATCTCGACCTGCTGCGTCCCTATGCGGCGGTGACCGTGCGCGAAGTCAAGGAGACGCCCCTGCGCGGCCGCAGCGCGGCCGAGGTGCTGCGCGAGGAAGGCCGGCGCCTGCTCGCGGCGTGGCCGCAGGCGCCGCAGGTGGCCGCACTCGTCGTGGAGGGCCGCGCGCCCGGCACCGAGGCGTTCGCCGCCTGGCTGCAGCGCGGCATGGAACGCGGCGGGGCCGCGTTCGTCGTGGGAGGCTCGCTGGGCCTGGCCCCCGAAGTCGTGGCCCAGGCCGGGGAGCGCATCTCGCTCTCGGCGCTCACGCTCCCGCACCAGCTTGCTCGCGTCGTCCTGCTCGAGCAGGTGTTCCGCGCCGCGAAGATCCTGCGCGGCGAGCCGTACCACCACTGAGCGCGCGGCGCTCCGGCTCCGCAGCTGCGGTCGCGCTCCCGCCTCGGCCGGCAGGACTCCCTCGCGACACAGAGCGTGCTCGCGTCGCGCGGCTTCCGCGCGCCCGCTAGAATGGCTCGTGCGCCGGCGCAAGCCGGCGCGGCAACCAAGCGGCGGAGGACCATGAGCGACGACCTGCGCGATCTCGACGGACTTGCGGCTTCGCTCGGAGCCACACTGGGCGCCCTCCTCGCGGAGTCGGGCACGCCGGCGACGGAGCTGCCGCCGGTGGAGCTCGGGCTGCCGGCGCGCCCCGAGCACGGCGACCTTACGACCAATGCCGCGATGGTGACCGCCAAGCGCGCCGGCAGGCCCCCGCGCGAGCTGGCGCAGGCGCTGGGCGAACGCTGGCTGGCCGGCCCGGGCGCCGCGCTCTGCGAGCGCGTCGAGGTCGCCGGCCCCGGCTTTCTCAACCTGTTCCTCAGCGACGCCTGGTACCGCGGCGCCCTCGCGAGCATGCTCGAGGCGGGCGCCGACTACGGCCGCGGCTCGCTGCCGGAGGCGCGCCGGCTGAAGGTCAACGTCGAGTTCGTGAGCGTGAACCCCACGGGCCCGCTGCACGTGGGCCACGCGCGCTACGCGTCGTACGGCGACGCACTCTGCCGCATCTTCGCCTTCGTCGGTCACGACGTGACGCGCGAGTTCTACGTCAACGACTACGGCACGCAGATGCTGCGCTTCGGGCAGTCGCTGGCGGCGCGCTACGGCCAGCGCCTGGGGATCGACGCCCCGGTCCCGGAGGACGGCTACCGGGGCGAGTACCTCCTCGCGCTCGCCGACGAGCTCATCGCCGACGCCGGCGACAGGTACCGCGATGCGGTCGCTGAGGCGGCGCCCGACATGAGCGCGCTCGCACCCGGCGTGGTGACCGAGCTCAAGGTCTGGGGGCGCGACGCCATCCTCGGCCAGTTCCGCGCCACGCTCGAGCGCCTGCGCGTGCCCTTCGACGTGTGGACGCCTGAGAGCACGCTCTTCGCCGGCGAGGGCGAGCATCGCGGGTACGAGGGCGAGGTCGGCAAGGCGCTCGCCGATCTCGACCGCGAGGATCTCCTCTACGACGAGGACGGGGCGGTCTGGCTGAAGACGACACAGTACGGCGACGACAAGGATCGCGTGCTCATCCGCTCCAGCGGGGAGCACACGTACTTCCTCAGCGACATCGCCTACCACCGCGACAAGATGGACCGCGGCTTCGCCCACATGATCGACATCTGGGGCGCCGACCATCATGGCTACGTGCCGCGCATGAAGGCGGCGTTCACCGCGCTGCCGCCGCATCAGCCCGACAGGCTGGAGCTCATCATCGGGCAGATGGTGAACCTGCTCGAGAGTGGCGAGGCCAGGCGGATGAGCAAGCGCCGCGGCGACATCGTGACGGTCGACGACCTGATCGACGCCATCGGCGTCGACGCGGCCCGTTTCCTGCTCGTGGGCCGCTCGCACGACACCACGCTGGAGCTCGACATCGACCTTGCGGTGCAGCAGTCGAACCAGAACCCCGTGTACTACGTGCAGTACGCGCACGCGCGCATCTGCAGCATCCTGCGCAATCTCGAGGAGTCAGGGGCGCGGCCGGCGCGAGAGGCCGGCGCGGCCGGCGCGGCCCTGCCGGCCGTGAGCGTCGACGCCCACGAGCGCTCGCTGCTGCGCGCTCTCGCCCGCTTCCCGGACGTCCTGGTCTCGGCCGCCGACCAGCGCACGCCCAATCGCCTGCACACCTACCTCGGCGAGCTTGCCGCCGAGTTCCACGTGTTCTATCGCAACTGCCGCGTCCTGACCGACGACGCCGACGTCACCGCGTTCCGTGCGGCCCTCTGCGACGCCACGCGTGGCACGCTCGCGACGGGTCTGGGGCTGCTGGGAGTCAGCGCTCCGGAGTCTATGTAGGACCGCGTTTCTGCGGCCGCGCCCGGCGCCGCCCGGCGGGGAGCCGCTCAGGCGGAGGTCGGGAGCCGGCGGATCAGGCGGCGAATCGCTCGCGCGCCAAGGCGCGGAGTGCGTCGAACTGCTCCGGCGTGAGTTCGCGGTCGAGGTCGAGCAGCTGCGAGACGGCGACGTTGTACTGGCCCAGGAGGAGCCGGTCCACCACGCTGTGGAGCACGGTGTCGACGACCTCGCGGCCCGGGATCGCCGGCGCGTACAGGTAGGCGATCCCGCTCTTGTCCTGGGTCAGAAGGTGCTTCTTGACCAGGTTGTTCATCACCGTCATGACCGTCGTGTAGGCGATCTTGCGCCGCTCGCGCAGCGTCTCGTAGACCTGCCGTACCGTGGTCGTGTCCAGTTCCCAGACCACCGCCAGGATGTCTGCCTCCAGGGAGCCGATGCCCGTGAAAGGCGCTCCCTTGGTGCTGCGAAGCCATTTGGGTTGCAGCGGTTCGTCCATCGCGACCCCCTACGTCGCACGTTTGTAGCGCTGCGCACGCGGAGCGCAGTACTTGTCCGCTCCTAGCAATACCCTTTCGCGGCAAAGTCACGCCGGTCGCCGTCTGATCGGCCCGCAGCTGGAGTAAACTGGGCAATCGACTCTCGGGAGGTGTGCTGGTGACCGTCGACGACGGACTGCTCAAGGACCTTTGCCTGGCGCCCGGTCCCTCGGGCTTCGAGGCTCCGCCGCAGGAGGTCGTGCGCTCGCGGCTGGCGGCGCTCGGGGAAGTGCGGGCCGACGCTTTGGGGAACGTGTGGGTGGCCGTCGGCCCTGGAGGGGCGCCGCGCGTCGCGGTCGTCGCGCACGTGGATCAGATCGGCCTCATCGTCACACACGTCGACGAGCACGGCTATCTCTTCGTCGACAAGATCGGCGGCGTCGCGCCCGTGCTCGTGCCCGGCCGTCACTTCGTGGTCCACGGCGCCGCCGGACCGGTGCAGGCCGTCGGCGGCAAGAAGCCATCGCACATCATCCCCGTGGACGAGCGCAACGCGGCGCCGCCGCTCGATGAGCAGTTCCTCGACATCGGGGCGACGACGGCAGAGGAGGCGCTGCGGCGCGTCGCCATCGGCGACCCGGTGACGTTCGCGCCGGACTTCGTCGAGCTCGCCCCAGGCGTCGTCGCAGCGCAGGCCCTCGACGACCGCGCCGGTGTCTACTCGATGATCCGTGCACTCGAGCTCTACGCGGCCGCCCCCGGGGCGGCGGAGCTCACCGGTGTGGCGACGGTACACGAGGAGACCACCTGCATGGGCGCCAAGGCGCGGGCGCGGCGCATGGAGGCCGACGTGCTCGTGGTCGTCGACGGCGACTTCTGCAGCGACACGCCGGCGGCCGACGCCAAGCGGCTGGCCGGCGAGGTGCGCCTCGGCGCCGGCCCGGTGCTCGGCCGCGGCGCCGGCAGCAACCAGAGGCTCCTCGCCCTCGCCCGCGAAGTCGCCGCGGCGGAGGGCATCGCGGTGCAGATCAAAGCGTATCCGGAGGCCTCGTCGACGGACGCCGACGAGCTCATGGCGACGGGCGTCGCGACGCTCTCGCTGAGCCTTCCGGTACGCTACATGCACTCGGCGTTCGAGGTAGCGCATACCGGCGATCTGGAAGCGGCGGCGCGGCTCGTGGCCGCGCTCGCTCGCCGTGCCGGAGAGGTCTGGGCGGGCGACTCGTTCGAGCCCCGCGCCTGACCGGGTCCAGAGCGCAGGAGGGAGGAACCATGAAGCTGTTCGTAGCTATCGATCTCGAAGGGATCTGCGCCGTGGTGTCCGAGCGCGACACCGGACGCGACGGAGCGGCCGCCGAGCTCGCGCGCCGGCACATGCGCGCGGACCTCGACACCGTGCTCGCCGGCTGCCTCGCCGCCGGCGCCGCCGAGGTCGTCGTGTGCGACGCCCACGACGACGGGCGCAACCTCGACGCCGGCGGGCTGCCGCCGCAGGTGACGCTGGTGAGCGGCGGCGCAGGGCGCCACAGCATGATGCAGGGCATCGGCGCCGGTTTTGACGGCGCGCTCTTCGTGGGCTACCACGCGCGCGCCGGCACCGAGGCCGCCGTGCTCGAGCACACCTGGAACTACAAGGTCTTCTCCGCCAGGTTCGGCGATCTCGAGGTCGGCGAGTTCGGGCTCGGCGCCCTGCTCGCCGGTCACTTCGGCGTGCCGCCGCTCCACGTGTCCGGCGACGACAAGACTGCAGCCGAGGTGCAGGCCCTCGCTCCCGGCGTCGTGACGACGGTCGTGAAGACGGGCGTCACCCGTCTCTGCGCCGAGCTGTGCCCTCCCCAGGAGGCGCGCGAGCGCCTGCGCGCCGACGTGGAGAGCGCCGTGCGGCGGCGCGGAGAGGCGAAGCCGCTGATGTGGGACGGCCGGCCGCTCACGCTCACATTCACGCGCGCCGAGTTCTGCGACCGCGCGGCCTCGTGCCCGGGGGTGAAGCGGCTCGACGGGCGCACGCTGGAGATCGTGGGGGAGACGTACGAGGAGATCTACCTGAGCTTCCTCGCCTGCGTCCGGCTCTCCGACCTGGAGGACTGAGGCGCGAAGCTGGGGCGGGCGACCTCGGCGCTCCGGTGGGGGACTTCGCCGCACCGGCGTTGGTCGCCGGCCGCCGGGCCGCAGTTGCGGGGGGTGCCGCCGGTGTGGTGAACTACTGCGGCGGGCGGATGTAGTGTAGTTGGTAACACGTCAGCTTCCCAAGCTGAAGATCGCGGGTTCGAGTCCCGTCATCCGCTCCACTCCCCGCCTCGCCACGACTGCCGCGGCGCCACGCCGTGCCCGGCCCTCCGCGCTCCCGTTCGCTTGCCCTCTTGACTTCAGTCAGTCTTCCCTCATGCCGATAGTTAGGGTATCCTAACAACGAACACCGGACGCCCTGTCGAGAGTGATGAGGGTGTCCGTCCCGCGACTCCCAGGCGGAGGGTCATCGTGAGCAATCGCACGCACGGCATCGAGGAGTACCTCGAGGCGCTGTTCAAGCTCGAGCGCGGCGACGAGCCGGTCACGGTCAAGCGCGTCGCCGAGGAGCTTGGCGTGGCGCCGCCGTCGGTCTCGGAGATGCTGGGCAGGATGCGCGCCTCCGGGCTCGTCGAGGCGCCGGGCGAGGCGGGCGTGAAGCTCACCCCGGAGGGTGAGCTGGAGGGCGCCCGCCTCGTGCGCCGCCACCGTCTCAGCGAGCGCTTCCTGGTGGACTACCTCGGCATGCCGTGGGACGAGGTCCATGACGAAGCCTGCAAGTTCGAGCACGTGCTCAGCCCGGAGGTAGAGGCCCGCCTTGCGGAGCAGCTCGGCGACCCCCGCACCTGCCCGCACGGCCACGCCATCCCGCAGGCGGACGGCTCGCTCGATGAAGAGGAGCTCAAGCCTCTCTCGACCTTCGCCGTCGGCGAATCCGGCGTCATCGGGTGCATCGCCGAGGAGAGTGGCGACTTCCTGCGGTACCTCGCCTCTCTGGGTCTGCTGCCGGACACGCCGGTCGAGGTGGAGAGCATCGCGCCTTTTGGTGGGCCCGTGCTCGTGCGCGTGGCCGGATCCCAATACGCGCTCGGGCGCGAGGTCGCAGGGAAGATCCTCGTGAGGGCGTAGCGCCGTGGCGACGGTCCTCAGGTCACGGCGCAAGGCTCTCGCGGCGTCGGCAGGCGCGCCGGACGGCGGGACGCGGCCGCTCGTGGTGTGCGTCGCCGGCAACCCCAACGTCGGTAAGACCTCGCTGTACAACGCGCTCACCGGCGCCGCGGCCGAGACCGCCAACTATGCCGGCGTGAGCGTCGTGGCGGCGTCGGTCTGCACGCAGTGGGGCGAGCGCCGTGTGGAGGTCATCGACCTGCCCGGGAGCTACGCGCTCGAGGGCCACGAGGGCGATCACATCGTCGCGCGGGAGGCGCTCATGGATCGGCGGCCGGACGTCGTCGTCGCGGTCGCCGACGCCACGAACCTCGCGCGCAGCCTGTATCTGCCGCTGCAGCTTCGCGACCTCGGCTACCGGGTCGCCCTTGCCGTCAACCTCTCGGACGAGGCCCGCCGCCGCCGGCGCGAGCCCGACGCGCGCGTGCTGGCGGAAGAGATGGGCATCCCCGTCGTGGCCACGGTGGCGCCGCGCGGGCAGGGCCTGCCCGAGCTCCAGGTCGCAGCGCTCGAAGTCGCGGCCATCGAGGAGGCCTTCGAGGATCCCGGCCACATCGGGGGGACGCCGCTGCCGGCAGAGGCGGAGACGCGCATCGCCGCGCTCGCCGCGGCGATCGCCGCCAAGGCCGTCGCCGGGATGGACGTGCCCGGCGGCCTCTCGCCGCGCGGCGCCGCACTGGCGGTGCTCGAGGGCGACGCGCGCCTCGCCGACCAGTTCGCGCTCGCCGCCGACGGCGTCCTCACCCCGGCCGACGACGGCCTTGCCATGGAGATCGCCAAGGCGCGGCACGCCGAGGCCCGCCGTCTGGCGGCGGCGGCGCAGGCGCCGCTGCCCAAGGCCGGCGCCGACACGCTCTGGCGCCTCACCACGTCGCCGCGCACCGGCATCCCCATCATGCTCGGAGTGATCACCGCGATGTTCACCACGCTGTTCGTCGTCGGCGACCTGGTCGCGCGCCTGCTCACGGCCGCGTGGACGGCGTGGATCTCGCCGGCGGTGATCGCCGCCGTGCACGCCGTCCTCGGCACCGGCGTCGCGGGCCGCATCGTCCTCTGGGGGGTGGACGGTGGGATCCTTGCCACTCTCGCCGTCGGCATCCCCTACATCCTCACCTTCTACCTCATCCTCGCCGTCATCGAGGACTCCGGGTACATGAATGCGGCCGCCTTCCTCAGCGATCGCGTGATGCACCGCTTCGGGCTGCACGGCCGCGCGATCATGCCGCTGATCGCGGCCGGCGGCTGCAACGTGCCGGCCGTCATCGCGACGCGTGCGCTCACGAATCCGCGCGAGCGCTTCATCGCCTCTGTGCTGGCCACGCTCACGCCCTGTAGTGCGCGAACGGCGGTGATCATCGGCGCCGTCGCCGGCGTGGCGGGCTGGCAGTACGCGCTGCTGACCTACGGCATCCTGCTGCTGGTGATCGTCGGCGCCGGCCTCGGGCTCAACCGGCTGCTGCCCGGCGACGAGACCCCGATGGTCATGGAGATGTTCCCCTTCCGCCGCCCCGTGGTCCGCCAGGTACTGCGCAAGACGTGGCGGCGCTTCCGCGAGTTCATCTGGGACGCCGCCCCCATCATCCTGCTGGGCAGCATGGCGCTGGGCGCGCTGTACGAGACGGGCCTCGTGTGGAAGCTCGAGCCCATCATGGCGCCGGTCGTGCAGGGCTGGCTCATGCTCCCGGCGGTCGCCGGGCTCACCCTGCTCTTCGCCATCCTGCGCAAGGAGATGGCGCTGCAACTGCTTCTCGTCTTCGCCGCGGTGCAGGCCGGCGGCGCCGTGGTGAGCATCTCGAGCATCATGACGACCTCGCAGATCGTCACCTACGCGATCGTGAACGCGATCTACATCCCCTGCCTCGCGACCATCGGCGTGCTGGTCAAGGTCGTCGGCTGGAAGCGGACCGTGTACATCAGCACCGGGACGATCGTGCTGGCGCTCGCGGTCGGCGGCATCGTGGCGCGCGTGCTGCCGCTCCTCGGCGCCTGACCGGCAGGCCCATCCCGCGCCGGCCCATCCCGGGCGACGTCATGCCTCGCGGGTGGTAGAATCGCTGCCCGCAGGGGCCATCTGCATGACCTATTCCAACGCACACATCCACCGCCAGGCTGCCCGCCTGCTTGCGTCCGCCGGAGTCGCCCACGAGCCGGTGGACCTTCGGCACGTCGTCAGCGCGCTCAACCTGGAGCTCGTGGCGCACGCCAGCGCGCCCTTCAGCTCCGAGGCCGCGCTCGAGCCGCAGGGCGACGGTCACGCGATCGTGCTGGGCGGCGGCGGCAGCGAGCGCCGCCGCCGGTTCACGATCGCGCACGAGATCGGGCACTTCGTGCTGCACCCGGAGCTCGCGCGCCCGGAGCGCGGCGGCCAGGTCACCGAGGCGGGCCGCGTGGAGGAGCGCGAGGCCGACGCGTTCGCGGCCGAGCTGCTCATGCCGGAACACCTGGTGCGGCAGGCGGCGCGCGAGCACGGGGCCGACGTGGACAGGCTCGCGGATCGCTTCGACGTGAGCCGCTCGGCGATGCGCACGCGGCTGCAGCGGCTCGACATCCTGGAGCGGCACGGGTCGTAGCGCGCGATCATGGCTCGGCTCCCGCGGCGCTCACCGCGGGTTCAGCCGGCCTGCTCCACCACCCAGTCGATGGTGGCCGCGGCGACCTCCGGCGAGCGGCCCGGCCCGTGATGCCCCCCGCTCTCGAGGACGATGAAGCGCGTCGGCGGCGCGAGTACGCGGGCGAGGCGCTCGCTGTGCGCGAACGGCACCGCCTCATCATCGCGGGCGTGGGCGAGCAGCACGCGGGGCATCCCTCGCGCCGCCTCCACGAGGTCGAGGCGGCGCAGGAACGGCCGCAGCGCGGCGGCGTCGAAGCGGCCGCGGTACTCGGCGAGATGCGAGCCCGGTTCCACGACCGACTCGAGCTCGTCGAGCCCGGCGAGGAGCGAAGCGCCGTCCGCCGGGCAGAGCAGGACGAGCGACCGGAAGAGCCCTGGGCGCGCCCGCGCCGCGAGCAGCAGGAAGCAAGCGCCCATGCTGGCGCCGCGCGCCGCGAGCCACGGCGCCCGGCTCGCCGCCAGCAGCGCCTCGCCGGCCGCGGCCGCGTCGCGCCACCCGTCCGGGCCGAACACGCCGGGGCTCTCGCCATGGCCGCGCGCGTCGAAGGTGAGCGCGGCCAGCCCGGCCGCCGCGGCCTGCTCGCCCATGAGGGCGTGGTTCTCCTTGCGGCTGCCGGCGCCGTGGCACACGAGGAGGCCGCCGCGGGGAGCGCCGGCCGGCCGGTAGAGCAGGCCGGCCAGCTCCAGCCCGTCGGACTCGATCGTCAGCGGTTCGGGCGGCACTGTCGGCTCGGCGTCCACGCTCCGAGTTTAGCCGACCGCCGCCGGTGTGATGTACTACCGAGATTCGCGCGACTCATCACGGGCGGCACACCCGCCCGCGGCCCCGGTACGGAGGTCCAATGCACCAGGTCAACGTCGGTCACAAGACCCTGGCGGACTACAGGTCCATCGTCCCCAGGGAGCTCATGGCCGAGATAGATGAGCTCGCCGCCGGGCTCAAAGGCCGTCGCGTACTGCACGTCAATGCGACGGCGTTCGGCGGCGGCGTCGCCGAGATCCTCTACACGCTGGTGCCGCTCGTCAACGACGCCGGCCTCGAGGCGGAGTGGCAGGTCATCACCGCTCCGCCGGAGTTCTTCAACGTCACCAAGAGCTTCCACAATGGGCTCCAGGGGCACGCCGTCGACTTCCCCAAGGAATCGCAGGAGCTCTACGAGCAGGTCTGTCGCGACAACGCGGCCGCGCTCAGCCACTTCTACGACTTCGTCGTCATCCACGATCCGCAGCCCCTGGCTATCCGCGACTTCGTGACGCGCAGCCAGGACCGGTCCACCTGGTGGATCTGGCGCTGCCACATCGACACTTCCACGCCGGACCGCGGCCTCTACGACTACCTGCTGCCGTCCATCAATCGCTACGACGCCGCCGTCTACACGCTCGAGGACTACGTGCCCGCGGGGCTCACTGTGCCGGTGCGGGCGATCGCCCCCACCATCGATCCCCTGGCGCCCAAGAACATGAAGCTGGCGCCCGAGGACGCCGCCTATATCGTCAGGCAGTTCGGCATCGACGTGGAGCGTCCGCTACTCCTCCAGGTCTCGCGCTTCGACCCCTGGAAGGACCCGCTCGGCGTGGTCGACGTCTACCGCAAGGTCAAGGAGAGCCACCCTGGCCTGCAACTGGCCCTCGTCGGCTCGATGGCCAGCGACGACCCCGAGGGCTGGGAGTATCTCGAGAAGGTCATCGACTACGTGGGCGAGGACCGGGACGTGTTCGTGCTCTCCAACATCGACAACGTGGGTTCCGTGGAGATCAACGCGTTCCAGAGTCACGCCGACGTGATCGTGCAGAAGTCCACGCGCGAAGGCTTCGGCCTCACGGTGACTGAGGCGCTGTGGAAGGCACGGCCGACCATCGGCGGCGACGTGGGCGGCATCCCGTTGCAGATCACGGACGGCGTCGACGGGTACCTGGTGGACTCCGTCGCCAAATGCGCCGAGCGCTGCCTGCAGGTGCTCGCCGACCCGGAGAAGCACCACCGCATGGCGCTGATCGGCAAGGAGAAGGTGCGGCGCGAGTTCCTCACGCCGCGCCTCCTGCGCGACGACCTGCGGCTCTTCGCGGACCTGCTCGCGGGTAAGATACAGTCCTGACACGGCCGGGGGCCGGAGCGCCCCCGCCGGACACCGACAGGCGAGGGGGCGGCATGGACCGAGGCGAGCTCCAGGACCGTCGTCTCGTCGTGGCCGCCAACCGCGGCCCCGTGTCGTTCCACAGCGACCCCTCCGGCGAGCCCATCGTCACACGCGGTCTGGGCGGTCTCGTGACCGTCCTCACCGAGGTGCTGCGCGAGCACGACGGCACCTGGATCGCGACCGCCCTCGGCGACGAGGAGTCCCGTCTCGCCGAGCAGGCCCGCTCCGTCGACGTCGAGCTCGACGGCGACACGTACCGCGTACGCTACGTCTCCGTGGCGGCGGACGTGTACGACAAGTACTACAACATCATCGCCAACCCGATCCTGTGGTTCATCCAGCACTACCTCTGGGACCTCGGACGGCACCCGGACATCTCGCCCAACGAGCGCGACGCCTGGGAGAACGGCTACCTCCCGGTGCAGCGATTGTTCGCCGAGGCGATCGTGGACGAGGCCGGCGCCGGCCGCGCCGGAGGCGCCGGCGGGGCGGCCGGCACGGCCGCCGGGTCCGGCGCGCTCGTGATGCTGCACGACTACCATCTGTACGGGGTCGCGCCGCTGGTACGCAAGGCTCTTCCCGGCGCCTTCTTGCAGCAGTTCGTGCACATCCCCTGGGCGCAGAGCGACGCGTGGCTGGTGCTGCCCAAGGACATGCGCGACGCCATCTTCGAGGGGCTGCTCGGCAACGACATCGTCGCCTTCCACACGCCGCACTACGCGCGCAACTTCCTTCAGGGCTGTGTGGACCTGCTCGACCTGCCGGTGGACCCAGCGCGTCTCACGGTCACCGTGGGGGACCGGGAGGTCTGGGTGCGCGCCTACCCGGTCTCGATCGACCCTCAGGCGCTCAGGAAGGCCGCCGGAGCGCAGCGCGTGGCGGCCGAGGAGGCGGCGCTGCTCGAGCGCCGCCGTGAGTTCCTGCTCGTGCGCGTCGACCGCCTCGACCTCAGCAAGAACATCATCCGCGGGTTCCTCGCCTTCGACCGCTTCCTCGACCTGCATCCGGAGTATCGCGACCGCATCACCTTCCTCGCGCTGCTGCAGCCGTCGCGCGAGGACGTCGAGGAGTACGTCACCTATCGCGAACGCGTGATGCGCACCGTGGAGCAAATCAACACCAAGTACGGCAACACCGACTGGATGCCGATCGACGTACGCATCCAGGACAACTTCCCCCAGACCCTGGCCGCCTACCGGCACTACGACGCGCTCATGGTCAACGCCATCTTCGACGGCATGAACCTCGTCGCCAAGGAGGGGCCGATCCTCAACACGCAGGACGGCGTCCTCATACTCTCCGAGAACACCGGTGCCTACGAAGAGCTCGGCGCCTTCGCCCTGGGCGTGAACCCCTTCGATATCGAGCAGCAGGCGCAGGCGATCCATGAGGCCCTGACGATGGACGCCCAGGAGCGGCGCACGCGCAACGCGGCGATCAGGACCGTCGTGGACGTCAACAGCGTCGAGCGCTGGGTGTCGGCGCAGTTCGCCGACATCGCCGAGAAGCTGGACGCCGCGGGGCTCTGAGAGCCACGGCGGAAGGTCGTGCGGTGATCATCGAGATCCTGGGCATCGGCGACGCGCGCAGCGACGATCTGGAGGCCGCGGTGCGGGATGCTCTCGCGACGGGTCTTCGGGCGGCCGATGTCACAGTCCGCAGGTTCGACGACCCCGCGCGCATGATCGCCCGCGGGATCCGGCACGTGCCCGGGCTGGTCATCGACGGCACGACCGTCTGCCGGGGCCGAGTGCCCGGCGCCGCGGAGATCCGGGAGTGGCTGGCCGCCGCGACGAAGCCGGCCGGCGGCTCAGGCGGCTGACCGCCGGCGCGCGCCTCAGGCGCGCGGGTACTTCAGCACCGTGATCAGCGTGTAGATCAGCATGATCCCGGCCACCGTGAGGACCGCCACGCGCACGCCGCGGAACTTGAAACGCTGGCCGAGGGCGATGAGGAAGAGTACGGCGGCGAGCAGCACGGTGACGCGCACGTAGTGCTCCGCCCGGTCTCGCGATTCCACCCCGGCGCCGAACGCATCCGTGGCGTGGCCGTCCAGCGCCCTCGCCTGCGACGCCAACGGGTCCTTGTACTCGGGCATGAAGCGCGGGCCGGTGGGCGCGGCCGGATTGGTCAAGGGATTGGTCTGGAGCCAGGCGTCGAAGGCGACGGCGTAGTTGGGTGTGAATCGGCGCGCCATGATCGCCGCCAGCTTCGTGTCGCCCGTCGTAGCCGCCTGCAGCCAGGTGCCCAAGGTCTGGGTGTTGTAGATCAGCTGCTGATTGCTCGTCAGCTGGAGGGTGTTGCCGTTGGCGCGCAACCGTGACGACGTGGCGTACTCCCGGGCGCTCGCTCCATCCCACTTGGCCGCCTGATACCCGCTCCAGGCCGTGAGGATAGCGACGAGGGCAAGAAGGATCGCCTCGAGGATCTCGACGCTCTCGAGGCGAAAACGGCTCTGGGGCTCCGGCGCGCTGTGGTGCTCGCCGTGCTCGCTCAGGTGCTTCGCGATCTCGGTATTGACGTTGGCTTCGGACATCGTGACCTCACCATCGTTCGGGGGGGCCGCGGCCCGGCGTGCGGCCGGCCGCGGCGTCCGGCTCTGCTCGCGGATGCTACTACCCGGGAAACCGCCGCGTAAGCCGCGCGCAGCGCTTTCGCGGGCATTCAGCGCGGCAGGCGCCCAACGCTCATCACACGAGGCGGTCCCGTCAGACTCAGTGCTTCAGCCGCTCCCGCGCCAGCGTCAGGTACTCCCCGGCGATGTCGATGCCCACCGAGCGTCGCCCGAGCTCGCGCGCCACCAGCATCGCCGTGCCGGTGCCGCAGAAGGGGTCCAGCACGACGCCGCCGGGCGGGCAGGTTGCGAGGATGGGGATGCGGCAGAGGTCGGCCGGGAAGGCCGCGAAGTGCGCTTCCCGGCCCTGCGTGTCCTCGGGCATGATGTCCCACACGTCGCCGGGCTTGCTCCCGCCCGGGTGGTAGCGCAGAACGCAGAACCCGCGCTCGCGCAGCTCCCGGGCGCGGCCCGACACGGCCGGCGAGTCCGAATGCGTGGAGCGCTGCTGCCCGCGGATGACGAGGCGGAAGTCGGCGAGGCGGCCGCCGGCGACCTCCGCAAGCGTCGCCTCCAGGGCCGCGAGCGCGGCCGCCTTCTCCGCCTCGTCCAGGGCCGTGCTGAGCTCGATCTGGCGCCGGTAGCGCACGCCGCGCACGCCGGTGGCGCTGATCACGGCGCCGCCCTCCACGCGCGCCGTGCCGGGGGCGCCGCGCACGGTGTCGTCGTCGTAGTAGTAGCCGCGCGCCTGACGCACGAAGTGGAAGAGCAGCTCGTGCACGTTGCGGAGCCGGTCGTGACTCCCGTCGGGCCCGCCCTTGACCTTGTGCCACACGACGCTGTTACGCAGGATCCAGCCCTGTTCGTCGGCGAGCGCGAAGGCGACGCGCCAAGGGATGCCGAGCTGGCGCTTGCCGCGGTATGTGTCCCCGAGGTTGAGCCACAGGGAGCCGGTCGGTTTGAGCACGCGCTGCACCTCGGCGAGGACGGCGCCGAGGGCCGCCACGTAGTCCTGCCAGCGGCCCTCGGCGCCGATGCCGCCGCCGGCGTACCGCCGGTGACCGAAATACGGCGGGCTCGTCAGGCAGCAGTCGACTGAGGCGGCGGGGAAGCGCCCCAGGACCTCGCGCGCGTCGCCGCACAGGAAGAGGGGGTCGGGATGGGCGGCGACCGCAGCCTCGCGGAGGTACGCGGCCGGGTCTGCGGCGTCCGGCCTCGCGCTCACGCCCCGAGCACGCGCCGGTAGATCACCTCGTAATCGGCGACCATTCGGTCGACCGTGAAGCGCTCCTCGACGGTGCGGCGGCAGACCGCCGGGTCGATCTCCCCGACCCGGCCCACCGCCGCCACGAACTCCTCGAAGGTGTCGCACACGAAGCCGGTCTTGCCGTCGTCCACGACCTCGGGCACCGAGCCTTGGCGCAGCGCCACGACCGGCGTGCCGGTCGCCATCGCCTCGATCATCACGAGGCCGAACGGCTCCGGCCAGGTGATCGGGAAGACGAACGCCTTGGCGTGCGCGAAGAGCTCGCGCTTCTCGGCGTCGCTCACTTCGCCGAGGTAGACGACCTGGTCGCCGTCGATGAGCGGCTCGACCTTCTCCTCGAAGTAGGCGCGGTAGGGCTCCTGGAGCACGCCGGCCATGATCAGCTTGTGGCCGGTGCGTCTGGCCGCCTCGATGCTCAGGTGGAAGCCCTTGGCCTCGCAGACGCGGCCGAACGCCAGCAGGTAGTCGTCCTTCTCGGGCGTGTACGGCCACTGCTCCACAGCGATGGCGTTGTAGGCGAGGCCGGCCCAGTCCATGCCCGCCGGCCCCATCGACTGCTGGTACTCGCTGATGCCGATGTAGGGGACCGCGTCCTTGAACTGGTCGTAGAAACCGAAGGCGGCCTTGTCGAAGGCGCAATGCACGGTGTGGACCATCGGTGTCGCCAGGTAGCGGCTGAAGGCGATGCCGAGGAAGCCTGAGTGGTCGTGCACGAGGTCGAAGCCGCTGCGCTCGATGTCGGCGAAGGCGTGCGAGACGTGACGTGCGTCGTAGCTCGACTGGCCCAGGACCTCCGGCATCTGCACGGGGAAGAGGGCGCGCAGCTCGGCGGCCGTGTGCGAGTCGCCGGTAGCGTACAACACGACCTCGTGCCCACGCGCCACGAGCCCGTCGCAGAGCTGCTGGACGACCCACTCCGTGCCGCCGTAGCCGGCGGGCGGCACGGTGATCCACGGAGGTGCTAGCTGGGCGATGCGCATGGGGGCATTGTACCGGACGCAGACCGTGAGGCCAGAGCGCGTCCTGCGAGGGCTCATGGCGCGAGGCGGGCGTGCCGATGCTGATGAGGCCCGGGTGTCCACACACTCGACCCCCCGGGTAGAGTGACGGCGATGATCCTCTACCTCGACTGCGCCAACGGCATCAGCGGCGACATGCTCGTCGCCGCGCTTCTCGGCGTGGCTGGAGCCACGGCGGACAAGGCCGGCCCGCTCGACAAGGTCGTGAGGCCGGCCCTCAGGGCCGCCGGCATCGACGGGCGGCTCGTCTCCCTGGGCGGCGTGAGGCGGGGCGAGATCGATGCGCTCGCCTTTCGCGTGCCGGAAGGCCCCGGCTTCGCCACCTTCGACGAGCTCATCGTGTCGATGTACGCGTCGAAGCTGGACCAGGCCGTGGCCGACGACGTGGCCAAGCTGGCACAGCACATGGCGGCGGCGGAGAGCGAGGTGCACGGGGTGGAGGTCGCGCACCTGCACGAGCTGAGCGGGATCGACACGGCGGTCGACCTCATCAGCGCCGTCGCGCTGCTGCACCACCTGAGACCCGAACGCGTGGTCGCTTCGCCGGTGGCGCTCGGGAACGGCATGGTCGACACCGCGCACGGCGTGCTGCCGGTGCCCGCGCCGGCCGTGGCCGTACTGGTGCACGGCTTGCCGACGGCCGACCTGCCGGACGATGGCGTCACCCTCGGCGAGCTCACCACGCCCACGGGCGCGGCCCTGCTCGCCGCGTTCGCGGATGATTTTGGACCGGCGCCCGCCGGGGAGGTCGCGGCGGTCGGCTACGGAGCCGGCACGCGCGAGGTCCCCGGCCGACTCAACGTACTGCGCGCGCTGCTCATCGAGCCGGCGCCGGAGCGGGAGGACAGCATGGACGAGCAACGCGAGAGCGCGGGCGGTCCCGACGACAGGAGCGGCGCCGTGCGCCGCACGGCGTCCGGCGTCGCGGGAGGCGTGCGGCGCGAGCGCGCGCCGGAGGACGCGGAGCCGCAAGGCCGCGACGCCGAAGGTGAGCCGGCTTCGGCCGCCGGCTCCCGGCCGGAGTCGCAGGTCCGTGAGGCCGCAGCGGGACCGGATTCGACCGCTGCCCAGCCTGAGGCGGAGCCGCCCGCTGCAGCGCCGCCGGAGGACGCGGAGCACCAGGGCCGCGGTGCCGCCGCTGAGCCGGCTTCGACCGCCGCCCAGCCCGAGGCGGAGCCGCCGGCCGCAGCGCCAGTGGAGGAGCCGCCGGCCGCTGCGCCGCCGGACGACACGCCTGCTGCGGACGGCCCGGTCGCCGACGAGGCGCCCGCCGAGGACGGCGCGCCCGCCGTGGACGATCCGATCGCGCTCGACCACGTGCTGCTGGAGACGAACATCGACGACATGAGCCCGGAGCTGCTGGCGCACGCCGCCGACGCGCTGCGTGAGGCCGGCGCCGTGGACGTGTGGATGAGCCCCGCGACGATGAAGAAGGGCCGCCTCGGCGTCGTCCTGCACGTGCTCTGTGAAGACGCCGACCAGCGGCGGCTCGCCGACGTGCTGCTCGGCGAGACGTCGACCTTCGGCGTGCGCGTCCTTCCCGTGGGGCGCATCTACGCCGAGGAGCGGCGCGAGTCCGTGACCATCGGCAAGCTCAAGATCGGCGTCCGCCTGGGCTTCGTCGGCGGACGCCTCGTCACCGTCTCGCCCGAGTACGAGGATGTGCGCCGCGTCGCGGCCGCGGTGGGGCGGCCCGCCAAGGTCGTGTACGAGGCCGCCCAGGCGGCCGCGCGCGCTCGCTTCAGCGCTTCCTGAGGGTCGCCATCAGCGGCGGCGCGGGCGGGGCTTTCCCGGCCCCGCGCCGTGCCTTCGTGCGGCTGCCCGGCCAAATTGACCCTCTCGAATCCGCACCTGTACAATCCATCACAAGGTGCGGCCGTTTTTCGCCCTCGTGTGGAGCGGTCCACCGCCTAGCGAAACGCGCGGGAGAGTGGAGACCAAAGGAGGACGCGTTGAGTTCTGCGAGATTCGATCGCAAGTCCCCGGTGCCGAGCGATATCGAGATCGCCCAGGCCGCGACGATGCAGCCCATCCAGGCGATCGCCGAGAAGGCCGGCATCCTCGAGGACGAGCTGGAGCTGTACGGTCGCTACAAGGCCAAGATCGACTACATGGCCGTGCTCGACCGCCTCAAGGACAAGCCGGACGGCAAGATCATCGACGTCACGGCCATCACCCCGACGCCGCTCGGCGAGGGCAAGACCGTCACCGCGGTGGGGCTCTCCGAGTCCATGAACGCCATCGGCATCGACACGATGCTGGCCCTGCGCGAGCCGTCGCTCGGCCCCGTGTTCGGCATCAAGGGCGGAGCGGCCGGCGGCGGCTACTCGCAGCTCATCCCCATGGAGGACCTCAACCTCCACTTCACCGGCGACATCCACGCCGTCGGTACCGCCAACAACCTGCTCGCGGCCATGGTCGACAGCCATCTCATGCACGGCAACGAGCTCGATATCGATCCGCTCACGATCTCGTGGCGCCGCTGCGTGGACCTCAACGACCGCGCCATGCGCGAGATCGTCAACGGCCTCGGCGGGCGCCTGAACGGTCTCCCGCGCCAGACCGGCTACGACATCACCGTGGCGAGCGAAGTGATGGCCATCCTCGGCCTCGCGACCTCGCGCAGGGACCTGCGCGAGCGCCTCGGCCGCATCACCTTCGCCTACACCAAGGGCGGCAAGCCGCTGACCGCCGACGATATCGGTGCCGGCGGCGCCATGGCCGTCCTGCTCAAGGACGCCATCAAGCCGAACCTCATGCAGACGCTCGAGGGCAATGCCGCGCTCATCCACGCCGGCCCGTTCGCCAACATCGCCCAGGGCAACAACTCGATCATCGCCGACAAGGTCGCCATGAAGCTCAGCGACTACGTCGTCACCGAGAGCGGCTTCGCCGCCGACCTCGGGGCCGAGAAGTTCATGGACATCATCTGTCGGTACGGCGGCTTCGCCCCGAGCGCCGTGGTCATCACCTGCACGATGCGCGCCCTCAAGATGCACGGCGGCCTGCCTGTCGACCCCGAGATGCTCAAGGCCGAGAACAACGAGGCCCTCACCAAGGGCTGCGAGAACCTCGCCAAGCAGATCGAGAACATGAAGCTCTTCGGCGTGCCCGTGGTGGTCACGCTCAACCGCTTCGCCTTCGACCGCGACAGCGAGGTCGAGATCGTGCGCCGGGAGGCCCAGTCGGCCGGCGCCGAGGACGCCGTGCCGATCAACGTGCACGCGCTCGGCGGCGACGGCGGCCAGGAAGCGGCCGAGATCGTCAAAGCGGCCGCCGACAAGGGTGGAGACTTCAAGTTCCTCTACTCTCTCGACGCCTCCATCAAGGAGAAGATCGAGACCATCGCCACCAAGATCTACGGCGCCGACGGCGTGGACTACCTGCCCGAGGCTGAGGCCAAGATCAAGCAGTTCACCGAGCAGGGCCTCGACAAGCTGCCGCTCTGCATGGCCAAGACGCACCTTTCGCTGAGCCACGACCCGGCGCTCAAGGGCCGGCCGCGCGGCTTCCGCGTGCCGATCCGCGACATCCGGCCGGCGACCGGCGCGGGGTATCTGTATCCGCTGCTCGGCGAGATGCGCACCATGCCGGGCCTGGCCAAGAGGCCGGCGGCCGTGGACGTCGACATCGACGTCGAGACCGGCCGCATCATCGGCCTGTTCTGAGCAACTGACGAGCGACCCCGGGGCGCCGCCCGCCTGACGGCGGCGGCGCCCCGCGCGGCCGCCCCGCGGCCCCGGGCGGTCCGGCGGCATCCGCCGCCCGCCCCGGCTCGCCCCACATCGGAGGCACACGGTGAGCGACGGACCTACGACCTACATCTCTGAACCACTGCGCGTCTATCTCGACGACGCCGCCTCCAACAAGCCTGCGCCCGGCGGCGGCAGCGTCTCCGCCTGCGTCGGCGCCTTGGGCGCGGCGCTCGTGGACATGGTCTGCAACCTGACGTGCGGGCGCGAGAAGTTCGCCGCCGTCGACGCCGAGATGGCCACGCTGTCCGGCGCCGCCCAGGCGGCTCGTGAGCGCCTGCAGCAGCTCCTGCAGGACGACACCACGGCCTACAACGGCGTGATCGACGCCTACAAGCTGCCCAAGGACACGCCGGAGCAGCAGGCGGCGCGCAAGGAGGCCGTGCAGGCGGGCCTCAAGGTCGCCGCCGACGTGCCGCTCGAGATCTGCCGCGTGGCCGTCGAGGTCTGCCGCCTCTCCAAGGTAGCGGCCGGCCTCGGCAATCCGCAGGCGGTCACCGACGCCGGCATCGGCGCCATCCTCGGCGAAGCCGCCGTCGTCGGCGCCGCGCTCAACGTGAGGATCAACCTCGGCTCGATCACCGACGCCGCCTACGTGGCGCAGACGGCGGCGATCATCGACGAGATCCAGGCCGAGGCGGCCGCGCTGCGCGCCGACGTCCTCGCGATCACGCTCTCCAAGATCTGAGACCGGTCCCTGACGAGACACGAGAGGCAAGCAATGGCAGCTGAGATCATCGACGGCAAGGCGATCGCCGCACAGGTGCGCGAAGAGATCAAGGCCGAGGTCGCCAAGCTGGCGGCCGGCGGCGTGAAGCCGGGCGTCGCCACCATCCTGGTGGGCGACGACGGCGGCGCTTCGTTCTACCGCGGCCAGATCGAGAAGAACACCGCGACGGTGGGCTTCGACTACTTCAACCACACGCTCCCCGCCGGCACGTCCGAGGCCGAGATCCTCGCGCTCATCGCCAAGCTCAACGCCGACGCCACCGTGCACGGCATCCTGGCGCTCATGCCGATGGCCGCCGAGATCGAGCAGAACACCGTGTTCAACGCGATCGCGCCCGAGAAGGACCTCGACTGCGTGAACCCGGCCAACGTAGGGCACGTGCTCCTCGGCGACCAGCTGTTCGCGCCGGCGACGCCCTCGGCCTGCATCGAGATCCTCGACCGCGAGGGCATCGAGCTCCAGGGCCTCGACGTCACCATCGTGAACCACTCCAACATCGTCGGGAAGCCGGTCGCGCTGCTCTGCCTCAACCGCAACGCCTCGGTCCACGTCGTGCACGTGTTCAGCAAGGACGTGCCCGCCGCCTGCCGCGAGGCCGACGTGCTCATCAGCGCGGCGCCGGTGCGCGGCCTCATCAAGAAGGACATGGTCAAGCCGGGCGCCGTGGTGATCGACGTCACCACCATGCGCGGCGACGACGGCAAGCAGATCGGCAGCCTGGACTGGGACGGCGTGCTCGAGGTCGCCGGCCGCGCCACGCCGGTGCCGGGCGGCGTCGGTCCCGTGACCAACGTCATCCTGCTCAAGAACGCGCTCCTCGCCTGCAAGGCACAGACCGGGCGGAGCTGAGCGACCGTCGTGGCGCGAAGCGGGCGCCCGGGACGCGGGCTATCGGCGCGTGACGTGGCGCGCGCTCGCCGGCCCGAAGTGGTTCAATAGGCGGCAGGGAGGGCGGCCGGGCGCTGCACCGGCCGCCCGACGAACGTGGAACGTGACGCGGAGCTGATGCGATGCCCAGGCGTGTAGTCCGTACCGAACAGGACGGCCCCACGGCCGCCGACGATCTCGACCTCTCGCGGGTCGCCGTCCTCGTGGACGAAGGCGACCCGCGCGGCAACCTCATCGCGCTTCTGCAGCGCGCGCAGGGCGAGTTCGGCTACCTGCCCGAGCCCGTCGTCAACGAGATCGCCCGCCGCAGCGGCGTGCCCGCCTCGCGTATCCACGGGATCATCACCTTCTACGCCCAGTTCAGCACCGTCCCGAGCGGCCGCCACAAGGTCTGCGTCTGCCACGGCACCGCCTGCCATGTGGCCGGGGCGACGCGCATCACGGAGGCGATCTCGCAGGAACTGGGGGTCGCCGACGGCGGCACCACGGACGACATGGAGTTCACCCTCGACTCGGTCGCCTGCATGGGCGCCTGTTCACAGGCGCCGGTCATGCGCGTCGACGAGGAGACCTACGGCAACCTGAGCGCCGACCAGACGCGCAAGGTCGTCACGGCCCTCATCGAGGAGCTCGGCCTCTCCGCCGCCTACGGTGCCGGGGGTGACGGCGATGAGTGAGCCCGTCGCTCCGGCCGCCGAGCCGCGGGACGACGGCGTCCGCGTCGCCGTCGGCGACGCCGGCAGCAAGCGCCGCGTCTCGGTCTGCGCCGGCACCGCCTGCGTGTTCGCCGGCTCGATGAAGGTGCGCGACGCGTTCGTCGCCGAGGTCGAGGCGGCGGGGCTGCAGAACGAGGTGGAGGTCAAGATCATCGGCTGCCACGGCCTGTGCTCGCAGGGTCCCCTGGCCGTCGTCTCGGACGGCGAGACGTACTACCCACGGCTCAAGGTCAAAGATGTGAGCCGGGTCGTCACCGAGCATCTCGCCGGCGGCGAGCCGGTGGAGAAGCTCTTGTACGTCGATCCGTCCACCGGCGAGCGCGTGGCGTGCGCGCACGACATCCCGTTCTATCGCGCCCAGACGCGCATCGCCCTCCGCGACGTCGGCGTGATCGATCCCGAGAGCCTGGACGAGTATCTGGCGCGCGGCGGCTACGAGGCCGCGCGCAAGGCGCTGACCACGATGGAGCCCGAGGCAATCGTCGAGGAGATCCTCGCTTCCGGCCTCCGCGGCCGCGGGGGCGCCGGCTTCCCGACGGGAGCGAAGTGGAAGTTCGCGCGCTCCTCGCCCGGCGACCTCAAGTACGTGATCTGCAACGGCGACGAGGGCGACCCCGGCGCCTTCATGGACGCCTCGATCATGGACGGCGACCCGCACGCCGTGCTGGAGGGGATGCTGATCGCCTCCTTCGCGATCGGCGCGCCCGAAGGCTTCATCTACGTGCGCGCCGAGTACCCGCTCGCCGTCCGTCGCCTGCGACTGGCGATCGCCGCCGCCGAAGAGCACGGCTACCTCGGCGACGACATCTTCGGCAGCGGCTGGCGCTTCCACCTCAAGATCAAGGAGGGCGCCGGCGCCTTCGTGTGCGGAGAGGAGACGGCGCTGATCGCGAGCATCGAAGGGCAGCGCGGCATGCCGCGCAAGCGGCCGCCGTTCCCGGCCGTCTCCGGCCTCTGGGGCAAGCCGACCAACATCAACAACGTCGAGACGTACTCCAACGTGCCCTGGATCATCGCCAACGGCGCCGCTGCCTACGCGGCCGTGGGCAGCGACAGCTGCAAGGGCACCAAGGCCTTCAGCCTTGCCGGCAAGGTCGTCAACGGCGGCCTCGCCGAGGTGCCGATGGGGTCGACGCTGCGCCACGTCATCTTCGACGTCGGCGGCGGCATCAAGGACGGCCGCGAGTTCAAGGCCGTGCAGCTTGGCGGGCCATCCGGCGGCTGCGTGCCGGCCAGCCTGCTGGACACACCGGTCGACTACGAGAGCCTCGCCGCGACGGGCGCCATCATGGGCTCGGGCGGCATGGTCGTGGCGGACGACTCGACGTGCATGGTCGACCTCGCCAGGTACTTCCTGCAGTTCACCCAGAACGAGAGCTGCGGCAAGTGCGTGCCCTGCCGCCTGGGCACCAAGCGCATGCTCGAGATCCTCGAGCGCATCACGGCCGGCCACGGTCGCCAGGGCGACATCGAGACCCTCGAGGCCCTGGCCGTCAACATCAAGAAGACGAGCCTCTGCGGCCTCGGCCAGACGGCGCCGAACCCGGTGCTCACGACCATCAAGTACTTCCGCGAAGAGTACGAGGCGCACATCGGCGAGCACCGCTGTCCGGCGCTCAGCTGCGACGCCCTCATCGCCTACGTCGTCGACGCCGAGGCCTGCACCGGCTGCATGCTCTGCGCCAAGCGTTGCCCGACCGCCGCGGCGCGCGGCGAGAAGAAGCAGGCGCACGCGATCGAGCAGGGGCTGTGCATCAGGTGCGATGTCTGCCGCACAGCCTGCAAGTTCGACGCGGTCAAGATCGTCAGCGGGCCGGAGGCGATCGCCGCCGCCGTAGAGGCGCAGGCAGAGCTCTGAGCGCCGGCCGCAAGCGCGCGTTCCGCGCCCGTGAGCGATGTCGGATTCGGTCCGCTGCGCAATCGGGAGATTGCCGAATCCTACAGGGCGCGTGCCTGCCTTGACATTTTCCGACGTGAGGTATCGAAATAGCACGACAGAATGGGCGCTGACCAGGGGGGTCGTGTTGCCATTCAGCCTCGACGCGATCGATCGTGAGGTCGTGTCTCTCCTACTTGAAGACGGTCGGATCTCCTCGGCCGAGATCACCCGCCGCATCGGGCACGTGTCCGAGCGCGCGGTCCGCTACCGTATCGAGCGGCTCATCCGCACCGGCGTCATCCGTGTCAGCGCCATCGTCAACCCGCAGGCCGTCGGCTTCACCATCATCGGCGACGTGCTCGTGGAGGTGGCCGCCGGCAAGCTCCAGGATGTCGCCGCTGCGCTCGTGGAGTTCCCCACGGTGAGTTACCTGGCCGGTTCCGTCGGCGAGGGCGACCTCAGCGTGCAGGTCTACGCACGCGACACCGAGGAGCTGCTGCGCTTTGTCAACGAGGTGATAGGCAAGGTTCCTGGCGTGACGCGGACAAGGACCGCGATCGTGCCCTGGAAGCTCAAGGACGTGTATCAGTGGCACGTGCCTGCCGAGGCCGCTGAGGAAGGGAGGGCGATCGGCTAGACGCGTGTACGTGTCTCTTTTCTCGATTCGATCAAGCACGGGTCGCGGTCTCAGGGGTCAGACAGGCGGAACGTGTGCAAGCAAGGGGGAGAATGTGGCTGAAGAACTAGCCTTTGCCCGCAAAGCGAGCGGTCTCGTTCGCGGTCTTTCCATGTGGGACGCTTTTGCCGTCGGCTTCATGAACCAGGGGCTCACGCCGAGCATCTGGGTCACGATCAGTCTCGGTGTCGGCGTCTTCCTGGGCGGCAACCTGATCATCGCCTGCCTCATCTCGACGCTCCTCGCCGGTATCGGCTTCCCGATCGTCTGGGGTATCCTCGGGGGCTCCATGCCGAGGTCCGGCGGCGAGTACATCTACAACTCGCGCATCATCCACCCCGTGTTCGGCATCGCCCAGAGCTTCGGCGACGCCGTGATCTGGCTCTTCTGGATCTACGTGCTGGCTCCGCTGGCCGTGAACCCGGGCCTCGTGATCACGTTCAACTACCTGGGGTGGCACGGCGCCGCGGACTGGGTGTCCAGCACCAAGTTGATCGGGTTCTTCCTCGCGACCCTGTTCAACATCGTGGGCTTCATGTTCGTGGTGTTCGGCATCAAGATCTTCGCGCTCACCCAGAAGATCATCATGTTCTTCGGGATCGGCGGGATGATCGTCATCGGCATCGTGCTCACCATCTCGAGCCGCGCCCACTTCATCGCGCAGTGGGACAAGTACGCCCTCGCGGGTCACTCGCCGACCTACCACGACTTCATCATCAAGGTCGGTCAAGCCGCAGGTCAGGCCATTCCCAGCACCTGGAACTGGACCGCCACGCTCGGCACCATGGTCGCCATGTCGTGGCTGTTCGCCTACGCCTACTCGATCTCGTTCATCGCCGGCGAGGTGAAGCGTCCGGACAAGACCATCATCCTGTCCAACCTCTTCGCCATCCTGGTGCCGTTCGTGTTCATGATGTGGACCGCCATCGTGCTGTACCGTGTGGTCGGCTTCCAGTTCCTCAGCGCCACCGCCTGGAACGACCAGAACGGCCCCATCACCGGCTTCAACATGCCGTTCACGACCGCGAACTCGTCGGGCAGCAACTTCATCGACCTGGCCGTCTACTCTCTCGGCACCAAGGCCGTGTGGATGAAGATCGTGGCCGGCTACATGGGCCTCTCCTACGTGGCCTTCACCCTATGGTGGATCGCGCTGTCGTACCTCGCCTTCCCGCGCATCCTGTTCGCCTGGGGCATGGACCGCATGGGCCCCAAGTGGTTCACGGACATCAACCCGCGCTTCGCGAGCCCGGTCAAGAACCACATCCTGTGCCTGGTCCTCGGCGAAGGTCTGCTCGCCCTCTACTACGGCGTGCTGACCAACCAGATGCAGAACGTCATCCTCACCGGCATGCAGGTGACCTCGGTGTTCATCCCAACCGCCGTGGCCGCCCTGCTGTTCCCGTACATGAAACGCGCCAAGGGCGTGTGGGACTCGTCGCCGTACAAGTCGTGGACGTTCCTGGGCTTGCCGGTGATCGTGTGGGGCGCCATCGTGGACCTCATCTACCTCGGCATCCTGCTCTACTACTTCATCTTCAACAGCGCCGCCAAGCAGTTCACCGGACCTTCGGTGTACCTGTTCGTCGGCGTCTGGGTCTTGGGCGTCATCTGGTACTTCTTCTGGAAGAGCCGCAGCAAGTCGGTGGGCGTCGACGTGTCGCTCACCTACGGCGAGTTGCCGCCTGAGTGATCTGGCAGTACCGTGAGGGACGAGAGCGCTCCTGCTCTCGTCCCTCACTTCTCACTCTGGAGTGTGTAGATGATCAAGCTATTCTTCGTCACCGACATCCACGGCTCGAACGTCTGTTACCGGAAGTTCCTGAACGCGCTTCCGATCTACGGCATCGACGTGGCCGTGCTGCTCGGTGACCTCACCGGCAAGGTCCTTGTGCCGCTCGTGGCCAAGGGCAACGACGTCTGGGAGTGCACCCTCATGGGGCAGCACCGCGACGTCACGGGCCAGGAAGAGCTCGCGGCCATCAAGAAGGTCATCGAGAACGCCGGCTACTACTGGGTCCATCAGACGCGCGAGGAGTTCGAGGCGACCAAGGCCGACCCGGCCAAGATCGACGCGCTCTTCAAGAGTCTCGTGTTCGAGCGCGTGCAGGAGTGGCTCGACCTCGCCGACGAGCGTCTCGAGGGCAAGCCGTACCAGATGTTCATGGCGCCCGGCAACGACGACTGGTTCGTCATCGACGACATGATCGACAACGCCAAGCTCGTGCATCCCTGCGACAACCGGATCGTGGACCTCGACGGCCACGAGATGGCGACCTCGTCGTTCTCCAACCCCACGCCGTGGCAGACGCCGCGCGAGCTGAGCGAAGAGGACCTCGAAGCGAAGCTGCGGGAGCTCGTGACGCCGATCAAGAACCAGGAGACGGCGATCTACAACTTCCACGTGCCGCCGCACGGCTACTCGCTCGACCTCTGCCCCAAGCTGGACGAGACGCTCACGATGTCGGCGGAGGAGAAGATCCACGCCGGCAGCCTCGGCGCCAAGAAGCTCATCGAGGAGAACCAGCCGCTGCTCGGCCTCTTCGGGCACATCCACGAGTCACGCGGCGCCCAGAAGGCCGGCCGCACGCTGCTGATCAACCCCGGGAGCGAGTACTCGGAGGGCATCCTCAAGGGCGTCATCGTGATGCTCGACAAGAAGAAGGTGAAGGACTACGTCTTCACGTCCGGTTGATCCGCGCGTAGACTGCGAACTTCATCAGGCCGTCGATCCCGGAAGGGGGCGATAATCACCGATGGGTGTATTCATCCTGCCCAAGGACATCCCGCTGGACAAGTATCCCAAGCCTGAGGTGTTTCTCAGCGAGGGCAAGCGTATCGCCGAGGCCGCTCAGCAGCAGGGCATCGTCATGCGCGTGATGGGTCCGCTGGCGCTGCACTACTACTTCCCCGACCAGATCGACCTGTACGCCAGGCTCGAGCGTCTCGGGGACCGCTACTTCACCGACATCGACTATGCGACGTACGGCAAGACCCGCAAGCATCTCGTGAAGTTCATGACGTCGGTGGGCTACGAGAGTGACATGCAGACCATGGCGATGACGGGCACCACCCGCCACATCTACTTCGGCGGAGCGGTGCCGATGATCGACGTGTTCATCGACAAGCTCGACTACTGCCACGAGGTCAACTACGCGGGCCGCCTCGAGCTCGACCCCTGGAGTGTCTCGCTCGCCGACATCCTGCTGCAGAAGCTGCAGATCTGGGAGATCAACGACAAGGACCTCAAGGACATCGAGTACCTGTTCACGGTCGCCGACTTCGGCGAGGACGACACCAAGAAGGTCAACGTCGGCTTCGTCGCCCGCCGGCTCGCCGACGACTGGGGTTTCTGGTACACCGCGACCACCAACCTCGACCGGGTCAAGGACCACGTCGACAAGGTCGACGCCCTCGACGCGGATCAGAAGGCGAAGATCAAGCAGGTCGCAGACAACGTGCGCGCGCGCATCGACCAGGAGCCCAAGACCAAGGGCTGGGAGAAGCGCAGCAAGAAGGGCACCAAGAAGATCTGGTACAACACCGGATTCTCGGACTGGTGAGCAGCCGGCGGCCCGGCGCAGCGCCGGCCGCCTGAGCGCAGTATCCACGCAAGAAGGGCCGGGGCGCCGCAGGCGCCCCGGCCCTTCTCTGCTGTGTCCCCGGGCAGCGCTCGCGTTGCGGCGGCCGATGCGGCCCGCCCGCGACCCTGCCGGCCGGGCGCTCGCCTAGTGAGCGATCAGCTCTCCGTGCGCCGCGAGCTCGCGCACGCTGGCGAGCGTGTCGTCGAGGCGCGCGAGCACGGTGTCCATCTCCTCGTAGGTGATGATCGCCGGCGGCTGCATGCGCAGCGTCAGCGAGTTGAACAGCGTGCCGCCGATGAGGACGCCGCGGCTGAACAGTCCCTGGCTCACGGCGTAGCCGATGTCGGCGTCCTTGAACTCCATGCCGATGATGACGCCCATGCCGCGGACGTCCGCGAAGAGGTCGTCGTACTGTGCCGCCATTTCGGTCAGCTTGCCCTTGAGGTAGGCGCCCTTCTCGGCCGCCTGCCCCGGGATGTCCTCCTCCAGCGTGGCGTGCAGCGCTCCGATCGCGGCGGATGTGGCCATCGGGTTGCCGCCGAAGGTGGTGGAGTGGATGTATGGGTTCTCGAAGAACGCCTCGAACACCTCGGGCGTGGCGATGAAGTTGCCGATCGGGATGACGGCGCCGCCGAGGGCTTTGCCCATCGTCATGATGTCCGGCGCCACGCCCCAGTTGTCCATGCCCCACAGCTTGCCGGTGCGGCCCATGCCGGTCTGCACCTCGTCGGCGATGAACAGGATGTGCCACTTGTCGCAGATCTCCCGGACCTTGGCGAAGTAGTCGGGCGGCGGCAGGATCGCCCCGGCCTCGCCCTGGATGGGCTCGGCGATGAAGGCCGCGATGTCGAAGCCGACCTGGTCGCAGATGGAGAGTTCCTTGTCGAGGGCGTCGGCGTCCCCGTAGGGCACGAACCGCACGCCCGGCACCAGCGGGTGGAACGGCTTGCGGAACTCCGCCTTGCCGCTCACGCTGAGGCTCCCGATCGACTTGCCGTGGAAGGCGCGCGTGGTGCTGATGATGCCCTTGCTGTGGTCCTTCTTGCGGCGCCATGCGTACAGCTTCGCCAGCTTCATGGCGCCTTCGTTCGCCTCGGTGCCGGAGTTGCAGAAGAACGAGTACTGCAGGTCGCCTGGCGTGACGATCGCGAGCAGGTGGGCGAGGTAGCCGCGCATGGGGTCGAGCAGTTCCTGCGAATGAAGGGCCTGGTGCTCGAGCTGGGCCTTCACCGCCTTGACCACGGTGGGGTGACGATGGCCGAGCATGTAGATGCCGAACCCGCCGAGGCAGTCGATGTACTCCTTGCCGTGGACGTCGCGGTATGTGGAGCCGCCGTCCGACCACTCCACGGCCGTGTAGTCGGTGGAGACCGACTTGCGGTACTCGAGGATGCCCGGGTTCACGTAGTCGTCGAAGTTCGTGACGCAGTCGCGCACGACCTCCTCTTGCTCATCGCGCGACAGTACGGATTTTGACATGAGATCGAGTGCTTTCTGCGATTCCCGCAGAGCCTCGAGCCTCATAAGCTCCTCCATTCGTTCCCCCAGTCCCAAGCTACCTGTTGCCGGAATAGTGCCGATTTGCGGTATAGTTCGTACAGCCGACCGAAAAGTACCTTGACTGTACCCCGAAAAGCGCATACTGGCAATGTCGGATGGCAGGGTCCACGTACGGAGGATGCGATGACGCAGCGCGGCGACCGACCAGAGGATCCCACGGCCCACTTGTCGCCGACGGCCCGGCGCCTCGTGACCGCGGCGCGCAAGCTCCTGGCGCGTGGTGGCTTCGAGGCGCTCACGGTGGAGGCGGTCGCGGCGGAGGCCGGCGCGTATCGCGACTCCGTGCGCTACTACTTCGGCAGCAAGGCGGCCTTCGTCGCCGCCGTGGTCGACTCGCTGGCCCACGACCAGAGCGTCGCCGCCGTCGAGGAGACGCGACGGCTCCCGGCCGGCGCCCCCCGGGTCCACAGCCTCGTCGCCGGCGACCGTCAGCTCGTCGACGACCGGGCGGGATTCCGCGACTTCTTCGCGATCTTCCCCCACGTCCTGCTGGACGAGGAGTTGCGGGCGCGTGTCGCGGACCTGTATGAGTGGTACCGCGATCTCTACGCGGGCGGCATGGGTGATGCCGGCGATGCGGCCGCCGAGTCTCGCCTGCGACTCTTCGCCTCGCTCATGGTCGCGATGACGGACGGACTCGCCGTGCAGAAACTGCTCGACCCGGACGGCGTCGATCTCGAGGCCCTCTTCGCGCTGTGGGAGGACGTTCTGCAGCGTGCGTTCGCGAGTGAGGCGGGCTAGCCGCGACCGCGCACGGGCGGCGGCCGGCGCACGCCCGCTGCGCCGTCCGCAAACGTCTCCCGCGACCCACTATCATCCTCATTTACAGAGTCCGGAGCGTGGTGTACTCTCGGCGCGTGTTTGCGGCGCCGCATGGGGGGCTCCGTCGGCCTTCGAGGCCAGCACACGGTTTCATCGTAGGAGGATCAGTCGTGGCGCAGGGCACCGTGAAGTGGTTCAGCAACGAGAAGGGGTATGGCTTCATCGAGCGGGAAGACGGGGACGACCTGTTCGTGCACTACTCCGAGATCACGATGGACGGGTACAAGACCCTCGTCCAGGGGCAGAGTGTCGAGTTCGAGATCACCGAAGGCGACAAGGGCCTGCAGGCTTCGACGGTGAAGCCGGTCGTCTGACTCAACCTCGCGCATCGAGGGGCCCGGCGGCTGATAAGGCTCCCGGGCCCCTTTCTTGTCCCCCCTCTGGGGCAGGAGTAGTATAGCCGTCCCGCTTTTGCGGCTCGTTGCAGGAGGAACGCCCCATGATCGGTGAAGACGACGTCCGCTACGTGGCGAAGCTCGCCCGTCTGCGTCTCGAGCAGGACGAGGTCGCCCGCATGACGAGCGAACTCGGCAAGATCCTCAGCCACATCGACAAGATGAGCGAACTGGACACGGCCGGCGTGCCGCCGACCGCGCACGTCCTCGACGTCGTCAACGTCACGCGCACCGACAAGCCGTCGGAGAGCCTGCCGCGCGCCGAGGCTCTCCGCAACGCGCCGGCCGTGAGCGACGACTGCTTCCGCGTCCCGAGGATGGGCTGACGGTGAGCGGACTCGACCCCCTGCGGCTCACCGCCAAGGTCGCCAAGCGCCTGCTGGTGGACGGCGAGGTCTCCGCCGCCGAGCTCGCCAAGACCTACCTCGATCAGATCGCCGCAGTCGAGCCGCGCGTCAAGGCGTACATCCGGGTGACCTACGACAACGCCGCCAAGTACTCGACCAAGGTCGACCGTGAGATGCAGGCGATGCGGGGCCCGCTCGCCGGGCTGCCCATCGCCATCAAGGACAACATGGTCACCGAGGGCGTCACGACCACGTGCGCCTCGCGGATCCTGCGCGACTACATGCCGGTGTATACCGCGACCGCGGTGCGCCAGGTGTGGGACGACCACGTGGTCATGCTCGGCAAGACCAACCTCGACGAGTTCGCCATGGGCTCCTCCACCGAGAACTCGTCGTACCAGACCACCGCCAATCCGTGGGACCTGGCGACCGTGCCTGGCGGCTCGAGCGGCGGCTCCGCCGCCGCGGTCGCCGCCGGCGAGGCCCTGTGGGCCCTCGGCAGCGACACCGGCGGCTCCATCCGCCAGCCGGCCGCCCTCTGCGGCATCGTCGGCATGAAGCCCACCTACGGCGCCGTGAGCCGCTATGGGCTCATCGCCTTCGCCAGTTCGCTCGACCAGATCGGCCCGCTCACGCGCTCGGTCTACGACTGCGCGCTGCTGCTGCAGCACATCGTCGGGCGTGACTGCATGGATTCGACGAGCGTCGCGCTTCCCGAGCCGGTCAAACTGCCGGACGCGCAGCGGCTGGACGGCCTTCGCGTCGGCACCCCGGGCTCGATGCCGGCGGCGAGGTACTCGGCCGGGATGCCGACG